>Ga0233430_1000611_pt1 | contig 62517 bp, 40 predicted proteins | sample SI_118_April2016_2_FD_179883 | JGI IMG/M metagenome (GOLD analysis project Ga0233430, IMG submission 179883) | Seawater microbial communities from Saanich Inlet, British Columbia, Canada - SI_118_April2016_150_MG | ecosystem: Environmental > Aquatic > Marine > Inlet | place: Canada: British... | reverse complement strand
CTGATGGAGAAACTGGAGCGGTTCGCCGGGGAAAGATTCCCCGACCTGCAGGCTACGGTGCGGCGGGTGGGGGACGGTCCGGGTGGGGATATTCCGGTGGCGGTGCGTATTTCGGGTCGGGAACCGGAGGTGCTGTTCCGGCTGGTGGCGGAGATCAAGGAGCAGTTGCGCTCCATTCCCGGCACCAAGAATGTGGAGGACAACTGGGGAGAGCGGGTCAAGAAGCTCAGGATAAGGATAGACGAAGTGCGGGCGCGGCGGGCGGGGATTTCCAACCGGGACGTGGCCACGTCGCTGCAGGCGGTAATGAACGGGTTTACGACTACGGAATACCGCGAGGGAGATCAGGTTATACCGATTACGCTGCGCTCGGTGGCGGCCGATCGGGAGGATGTGGGGAAGCTGGACGGTTTGAACGTGTACTCGAGCGCGACCGGGCAGTCGGTGCCGCTCAAACAGGTGGCGGACGTGGAGATCGTCTGGGAACCGTCGAAAATCCTCCATCATAACAGGTATAAGACGGTCACCGTGGAGTGTCGGAAGGATGAGGAGATAACCGCCGCGGAGATCAGCGCCCAGTTCGAGCCGTGGTTGGAGGAGCACGGGAAGGGCTGGCCGCCGGGCTATTCCTATGAGATGGGTGGGGAGGCGGAGGAGTCGGCGGAGGCGAACGAGTCGCTGGCGGCCAAGATGCCGATTGCCGGGCTGCTGATTCTGCTGCTGCTGGTGGGGCAGTTCAACTCCTTCCGCCGGCCGCTGATCATCCTGTCGACCATCCCTCTGGGCTTGATCGGCGTCGTGGTGGGGCTGATCATCGGTCGCTCTTACTTCGGATTCATGACCTTTCTGGGGGTGATTTCGCTGGCCGGGATCGTGATCAACAACGCCATCGTGCTGCTGGATCGGATCCGCATCGAGATCGAAGAGGGGGGATTGGAGCCGCAGCGGGCGATCGTGGAGGCGGCACAGCGGCGGCTGCGACCGATTTTGCTGACTACGGCGACGACGATGGGTGGGCTGGTGCCGCTGCTGATCAATGGACAGGGGATGTGGGAGACGATGGCGCTGGCGATCATGTTCGGGCTGCTGTTTTCAACGGCGCTGACGCTGGGGGTGGTGCCGGTGCTGTACGCGCTGTTTTTCAGGGTGAAATTCAAGGGGTTTGTTTACTGAGGGAGCGGTTTGCCAAGGGCATCCGGATCGTTATCTTTATCGATTCTGAGGAGAATTGATTCCACTATGTCGAGAGGAACGACGTGATAAAGAGATTGCTTTTCGCGTCTGCAGTCTGGGGCGCGCTGTTCGGGATAGCAGTCGCCGAGGAGGATGCTCCCGACAGCACGGATGTTTTTGAGACTAAGCACTACACTGTGCTCGAACTGCCGCAGAAGGTGTGGAATGCGCTGATCTATCCGCTGGGGGAGTTTACGATCTACGCGGAGCACTCCGAACTGCCGCAGCGGGTGCGGAACTGGTTTACCAATGAGGACCGCACTTTCGGACTGTTTCCGTATGGACAATTGGGAGGTGAGACTGGTACGGGGATAGGTTTTAATACGTTCCACACTAATCTCTTTGGGCGGGAAAAGGAATTTTCGGCGTCCTATATATTCGCGGCGCCGGAGCGGCAGACGGGGCAGGTTCTGTACTGCGATCCGAATGTGAAGGGGAGCAGTTTCTACTGGAGCGCGCAGGCTGATTTTTTGAAGACGGACAGTGAGGATGCCACGGTCAACGGGATCTACGAGGGATCGGAGGGTGCGCTCGTAGGGGCGGGATTGGCAGAGGAGGATTGGCTCCACGAGATCCAGCGTTTCGATGGGATGGTGACGGTCGGGTGGCGGCCTAACGCTCACGAGTTGGAGGATTATCGGCAGAATGTGTATCTGGAGGGGCGCCTGGGATTTGGCCGGGAGGAGTTGAGGGGTGGCCGCGGGGCGGAAAGTTCGTTCCTGGTGCCGGGTCAGAGCGGTCGAGTCTCTCTTGTTCCGGGGTTGAGGGAGGAGATCTCCTATGTGTCGGTAGGAGGGCGGGTCGCGTATGACGACCGGGATTACAAAGAGCCGGCGCGGGAGCTTTCGCATCCGCTGAACTATCAGTTTCCTGGACGAGTGCTGCTGCTGGCCGACGATCGCTACTACAGTTTTCGGGATATCGCCTATGCGGAGCGGGGTGGGTTGCTGCAGGCGGAGATGGATCTGGTCACCGGCTCCCGGGATGTGAGCTTTTTGCGCATCGGGGTAGAGGCGCAGCGGTTTTTCAGGCTGTTCTGGCGGAATCGGATTCTGGCGCTCAGGGCGCGGCTGGACAAGGCGCATAGATTGGGAGATGAGGGGATCGTGCCATATGCGGATATGCCGACGCTGGGAGGGGGGCAGCGGCTGCGGGGGTACAAGAGAGGACGGTTCCGGGGTGAAGGGGCGCTGCTGCTGAGCGCGGAGTATCGATACCCGATATGGGATACCTGGAACGCGTATCTGTTCTGGGATGAGGGGCAGGTGTTCGACGAATTCGATCAGGTGAAAACGGGAGAGTTTCGCAGCTCCTTCGGTGCGGGGATCAGGGTGCGCACCGAGAAGGCGTTTATAATCGGCCTCCGCGTCGGCCACAGCGAAGAGGAGAAGGCGCTGATCGGCTTTTCCCTGGAACAGGAGTTTTGATGATGAAGAGATTCTGTATAGTGGCATGCATCGCTCTTCTGACCGCTTCCGGGGCCGATGCCGAACCGCGGCTGACGACCGCGCCGATCAAGTGGTTCGACGCGGACGATCGGGACATTCCCGAACCGGCAGAGATCGAGGAGAATCAGGTCTGGGACATCGCCGATCACACCTTCTTTTTTCAGCTCGGCAAACTGCTGGATTTGGGATGGACGGCGCGGCGGGTGGGGAACATCCTGAACATCGCTCCGCCCCGGCAGGCGGACGACATCAACGCGCTGGACGAGGTGCCGAACTCTTCGTGGTACACCAATCGCCACTTTTTGCACCCGATGACAATCGAAGAGTTGAAGGAGGGGCCGGGGTTCGCGCGGCCGGACGACAGCGGGCCGTGGGAGATCGTCGCCGGCAAATTCGAGGGGGGGACGGCGGGATTTACGATCAAGGATGCGGCGGGAGCGTACTTCCTGCTCAAGTTCGATTCGGAGGGGAACAACGAGATGGGATCGGCGGCGGAGGTGATCGCCACCAAGGGACTGCACGCGGCCGGGTACAACGTGCCGCGCAATTCGGTGGTCTACTTCGACCCGGATCTGCTGGTGATCGGCCCCAAGGCGAAGGTGCCGACCGCCGACGGCGGCAAACGGCCGATGGTCGAGGCGGACATGCAGGCAATTCTGGACAATATCATTCCGCAGCCGGACGGGCGGCTGCGCTGCGTGGCCAGCAAGTTTCTGTCGGGCGCACTGGTGGGGATTTTCAACTACCACGGTCGCAGGAAGGACGATGCGAACGATCGGGTAGATCACGAACACCGGCGGGAGCTGCGGGGGCTGCGGGTGATTGGATCGTGGATGAACGACGCGGACCGACGGGCGGCCAATACGCTGGACATCCACGTGGAGGCGGCAGATGGGCGGCGGTACGTAAAGCACTATCTGATCGACATGGGTTCGGCGTTCGGCAGCAACAATTTGATGCCGCATATGCCCAAATACGGCAACGAGTACGTGTGGGATCCGCGCACGATCTTCCTGTCGATCGTCAGCCTGGGATTCTACCGCAAGGGGTGGGAGGAGCCGCTGCCGATGGAGTTTCCGGAGATCGGCTACTTCGAGAACGAGACGTTCCGCGCGGACGGATGGGTGCCGACCTATCCAAATCCGGCATTCGAGCGCTGCACCAACCGGGATGGGTACTGGGGCGCGAAGATCGTGATGTCGTTCACCGACGAGGATATAGCGGCGATGGTGAGCATGGGGGGGTATGCGAATCCGGCGGCGGGAAAGGAACTGACGCGGCTGTTGAGCGAGCGGCGGGACATGATCGGTCGGCACTGGTTTGCGCGGGTCAATCCGCTGGATCATTTCTCGGTCCGGGAAGGTGCGCTGGGTTTTACGGATCTGGCGGTCGAAGGAGGATTGGAGAGTGCGGATGAGACTTCCTATCGGTTCCAACTGCTGGACGGCGAGGGGGAGAGAGTGGGCGGCGAGAGGGTGCTGGCCAGTGGCGATCTCGAGACGGTGGGGATCGATCTGATCGCCGTCGGGGCATCGAAGGAACTGCATCGGACGGTGAGCGTGAAGGGACGGCCGCGCAGCACGCGTAAGCTCTTCCTGCCGCTGCCCGAGGAACTGGAGCGGGAGAGATTCCACGGATACGAGATCCGGACGCGGCGCGGCAGTGGGAAGTGGAGCAAGAGCACGCGGGTTTATTTTCACAGGTGGGAGGACGGGCGGCAGCAGCTGGTGCGGGTGGAGCGGGAGGAGTGACGGGGATCGATTTTCGGACGACATGCGGAAATAGTCCGAGATGTCCTGTTGCCGTCCGGGGCTGCTTCCGGACTATCGTCTGGTTCGCGATGTCGATTGTTTGAAGGTCTACAGACCGAAAACGGAGTTTCTATGCCAGAGCAGAAGAGTCCCCTCAAACAGATTCTGAATATCCGGCGCGAGGAATGGCCCCTGGCGCTGCTGATGTTCGGTTATTTTTTCCTGGTAATCACCTCCTTCTGGATCCTCAAGCCGCTCAAGAAGAGCGCTTTCATCACCTTTTACAAAGAGGCCGGGTTCGATCTGTGGGGCTGGCAACTGACCGGTTCGCAGGCGGAACTGATCGCCAAAGTGCTCAACATGGTGGTGGCGATCGTGGCGGTCACGGTTTTCACTCTGTTGGTGCGCTCCTTTAGGCGGCAGCAGCTGACGTATATTTTTTCGGCCTTTTTCATCGTCTGTTACGTGCTCTACACTTTCGTCCTCGACAGCGCGGGGGATTGGACGGTCTGGTCTTTCTATCTGTTTGGGGATCTGTACAGCACGCTGATGGTGGCGACGTTTTTCGCCTTTCTCAACGACAGCGTCGAACCGGGGGCGGCCAAGCGACTGTACGGTCTGATCGGCCTGGGAGGGGTCGCGGGCGGCGCCTTTGGATCGACGATCGTGCGCGCTCAGATCAAATCGCTGAGCTATGCGGAGTGGCTGTGGATCTGCCTGGGCATCGGGGTGGCCATCGGGCTGATCGCCATGCTGGTGGGACGTCGGGTTGAGGGATTCGAGCCGGCGGAACCGGAACCGGAGCCAGAAGAAGCGAAGGAGGCGGAGAACCCGGCGCTGGAGGGTGCGCGCCTGGTCTTTCGCTCCAGGTATCTCCTGGCCATCGTCGCCATCGTCGGCCTGTACGAGATGGTTTCAACGATCATGGATTTCCAGTTTACGGCGACGATCGAGCACTATCTGAGCGGCGAGGAAATCGGGGTGCAATTTTCCACCGTGTACGCGTTGACGAACTGGGTGGCACTCTTCGTGCAATTCTTTCTGACCAGCTTCGTGATGACCCGATTCGGCGTGGGGATCGCCCTGCTCTTCCTGCCGGTGGCGGCGCTCGCCGGATCGATTGGCTTCATGATTTTCCCCGCCCTGTGGATCGGCAGCCTGCTGAATACGACGGATAACGGGTTCAGCTATTCGATCAACCAGTCGGCCAAGGAGGTGCTGTACGTGCCGACGACGCGGGATGAGAAATACAAGGCGAAGGCGTTTATCGACATGTTCGTGCAGCGGTTCGCCAAGGCGCTCGCGGTGGGACTGAGTCTGACGATAACCATAGTTTTCGCGGGGTTCGAGAGCGTGCGCTGGCTGTCTCTGCTCACGGGGCTCATTCTGGTGCTGTGGATCATTGCGGTGCGCTATGTCGGGCGGGCGTTCGCAGAGAAAGAGGCGGCCGGCTGAGGTAGCCATTCTGAATCAAAACCAACTCCACACATTTCCTCTATTTTGGGGCGGGGCATGGATTTTTCGGGCGTGAAAAAAGTGCTGGCCGGTCTGGTCGACGTCCGGCGGGAAGAGCTGCCCCGCATCCTGCCTCTGACGCTGGCCTACGGGCTGGTGATGGCTTCGCTCTACGTGCTGAAACCGGCCCGCAACGCCCTTTTCCTCGATCAGTTGGGAGTCGCCCAACTCCCGTATGTGCTGATGCTGGTCGCTCTGATCGGCGGCGGGGTGGCGGCGGTTTTCACTCGCCTGATCCGCCTGATCCGCCTGGACCGGCTAATTCTGGGCACCTTTCTCTTCTTGATGATCAACCTGCTCGGTTTTCGGCTGCTGCTGCCATACGGCTGGGGCTGGAGCTTCTATCTGTTCTACGTCTGGGTCAATCTGTACGGACTGATGGCCACGTCGCTGCTGTGGCTGCTGGCCGGGGTGATCTTCAATCCGCGCGAGGCGCGGCGGTTGTTCGGACTGATCGGTTCGGCGGGGATCGCCGGGGCGATCGTCGGCGGGGCGTTCACCAGTTGGGTCGTCACGCAGGTGGGGACCGAAAACCTGCTGATCGTCTGCGTGGCCCTGCTCGGAGGGGGGTTGCTGTTGCTGCTGCGGGTCCGCTCCGGTGGAGAGGTGTCGCCCCGGGAGGAGAAGAAGAGCAGCGGGGCGTTGGCCGATATCGGGCGCTCGGATCTGCTACAACTGCTGGGCAGTATGGCGGCGTTGACGGCGGTGGTGGCGGCGGTGATCGACGTGCAGTTCAACGACATCGTGGACAGGGCGTTTGCCGACAAGGATGCCAAGACCGCTTTTTTCGGGCAATTTTTTGCCTATCTGAGTGGCTTCGCCTTCCTCTTTCAGATCTGGTGTACACCGCGTATTTTGCGCTCGTTGGGCGTGGTTTCCGCCCTGCTCTTTCTGCCGTTGAGCATGGCGCTCGGTTCGGTGGCGGTGCTCTTTGCGCCCGGGCTGGCGGCGGGCATTCTGCTCAAGATAGGGGATGGGGGATTCAGACATTCACTGCACAAATCGGCGGTGGAGATTCTCTTTTTGCCGATACCCGCAGCGGTGAAGCAGCGGACCAAGGTGCTGCTCGACACCACGGTGGACAATCTGGCAACCGGAATCGGGGCGCTGCTGGTACTGGTGCTGACGGCCGTGCTGGGGGTTTCCTACCAGCACCTGGGATTTGTATCACTGGCGCTTGTCGGGCTGTGGGTCGGGCTGGTGATCCGCGGTCGGGGGGCGTATGTCGATGCCTTTCGTCAGGCGCTGGACCGGCGCGCTATCGATCTGGGCGAACTGACCGTGGAAGTGGACGAGGCGGCGGCGCTGGATAGTCTGATCGCCTCTCTGGACAGCGGCAACGAACGGCAGGTGGTGTACGCGCTGGATATGCTGATCTCGTTGCGCTCGCGGAGGCTGGCGAGGGCGGTGCGGCCGCTGCTGCAACATCGGGCGGCGGAGGTGCGTCAGAAGTCGATTCGCGTCCTCTGCAATCAGGCGGAGGAACTGCCGGTCGATGAGATTGAGGGACTGCTGCAGGACGAGGTGCTGGAGGTGCGTGTCGAGGCGCTGTACTGTATGTGCCGCCAGGATGAGGGGGGGATCGAGATGCGGCTGCGGGAGGCGCTGCAGAGCGGGGATCCAAAGCTGCGCTCTGCAGCGGTGGGCTGTATAGCCGCGCACGGGACAGAGGCGGGGGAACTGGTGGACGATGCATTCGTCGAAGAATTGCTGGCCGACCGCAGCGCAGAGGGAGAGGACAATCGGGTACAGGTGGCCAGGATTCTGGGAAATCTCGACCGGCCGGAGTGGCGGCTCTATCTGCGTCAATTGCTGGAGGATTCTTCTCCCCGGGTGGTGGAGCAGGCGATCGGTAGCCTGGGGGCGATTCGCGATCCTGAGCAGATCGGCTGGTTGCTCGATCGACTGGGGGATCGACAGCTGCGCCGGGCGGCGCGCCAGGCGCTGGCCGCGTACGGGCCTGCGGTGCTTCCGGCACTGCGGCGCTGTCTTCTGGACAAGAGGGTCGATCCGGTCGTCCGGACCGGGGTCACTCGGGTGCTGAGTGACATTCGTAGCCAGGAAGTGGTCGATCTGCTGCTGGAAGATTTGGATGCGGCTTCGCCGTGGCTGGAGCACCTGATGATCAAAGCGCTGAGCCGGCTGCGGCAGGGTGGAGGAAGCCTGTTCTTCGAGCCGCGGCGGGTGGAGGAGATCCTGGCGCGCCAGGTGGAGGCGTATTACCAGCTCTTCGAGGGGCTGCAACTCTACCAGAGCGTGGATGGGGAGGCGCCTCTGCAACTACTGCAGAAGGTCCTGCGCGAAAAACAGGCACAGGTGCAGGAGCGGATCTTCCGATTGCTGGGGCTGCTGTATCCGCCCCAGGATATGCACCGCGCCTATCTGGGGCTGGTGAGTGGCCAGGCGCGCCTGCGGGCGAGCGCGCTCGAGTTCCTCGACAATGTGCTGCAGCGACGGGTGAAGGAACAGCTCCTGCCCCTGCTCGATCCTCCCACTGCGGAGAGTGCTCTCGCCCACGGCGAGGAATTGTTCGGTCATCGGCTCCAGGAGCGCGAACGGGCGCTGGAATGGCTGCTGGGCAACCGCGATAGCTGGCTGCGGGCGTGTGCGGCGTACAGCGCGATCGAGATCGGCTCGGAAGAGCAAATTGAGCTGGTGCGGCGGGCGGCGGATGATCCGAATAGAATGGTGCGCGAAGCGGTTGAACGAGTGCTGAGCGAGACCGGTTCGCAAGGTGGAGAGGGTTATTGACAGGGGCGGGGGGAACCTGTAAAATGATGCTGTCGCGGCTGGGTTATTCAGACGGGCAATTCAGAGCTATGTACGAGGGGGCATGCTGACAGTAGTCGAAAAGGTCATCTTCCTGCAGGACGTCGATGTCTTCTCGGAAGTGCCCACCGAGCAGCTGGCGTATCTGGCGGCTATCGCCGAGGAGGAGACCTTTTCTCAGGGAGAGATCATCTACCGGGAACAGGACCCGGCCGAGGCGATGTATCTGGTGGTGGAAGGAAAGGTGCGCCTGCATCGCGGCTCCCTGGATATCACAGTCGCCGATCCCGGCGACCCGTTTGGCACCTGGGCGCTGTTCGACGACGAGCCCCGGGTTTCGGCCGCCACCGTTTTGGAGGAGGCGAGGCTGCTGCGGCTGAATAAAGAGGAGTTCGTCGATCTGCTGGCCGACAATGTGGGCATCACCCAGGGAGTGCTCAAAGCGCTGGTCAAGCGGATGCGCGGTCTGGTCGGGCGGGTGGGCGCCGGCAGTACTCAGGCATAGAGATAGAATTGGAAAACAACATAGAGGCAACTTGAGAGGAAGAGCGCATGGCAGATGAAGCGGCCGAAACCATCATCATTGTCGACGACGAAGAGATGGTGCTTACCAGTCTCAGTTCTTTCCTGATGCTGGAGACCGGATACAACGTCGAGACTTTTCTCTCTCCCCACGAAGCGTTCGAATTCATCACCAATAATGAGGTGGACATGGTGATCTCGGATTATCTGATGCCCGAGATGGACGGGATCACCTTTCTGGGCAAGGTGCGCGAAGTAAAACCCCAGATACCGCGCATCATCCTCACCGGGTACGCCGACAAAGAGAACGCGATCAAGGCGATCAACGAGGTCGGGCTGTACCAGTACATAGAGAAGCCGTGGGACAACGACGACCTGCATATCATCATCCGCAACGGATTGGAAAAGCAGCAGCTGATGAAGAGTTTGGAGGAGAAGATCAGGGAGATCAGCAAGGCGTACTCCGACCTCCAGGGTATCCAGCAGGAAATACTCAAGACGTTCGCCTGATGTTTCACCTCCGCGCACTGGTTCGGTCTACGCGCTGAAGCGATTGATTCCCCAACGGGGAGAGACGCGATGGATTCCCAATCCAGCTTACCATTGATCCTGGAAAATGCTCCGGACATCGTTTATGCACTCGATGCCGAAGGGCGTTTTTTGAGCGTGAACCAGGCCGCCCTGTCGATTCTGGAAGTCGACCGCTCCGAGATCCTGGGGCGGTCGGTATTCGAGTTCATCCACCCGGATGACCGGGAGCGGCTACGCACCAGATTGGAGGAATCGATCCGCACCCGGGACGAATCGGTCAGGATGCTGGAGTTCCGGATGGTGGACCGGAGTGGACAGATTCGTCACTTCGAGGTCAATCGCCGTCTGACCTTCGACGGAGATCGCCTGGTGCGCAACGAGGGGATCGCCCGCGATATCACCGAGCGGCTGCATGAGGAGAAACGCAAGCAGATCGTCCAGCAGGTGCGCGAAGAGGTGTGGAAGATGCGTGCCCGGAAGGATATCGAGAAAGTGCTGAGCGCTATCGGCACCGGACTGGAAGAGCTGGGGATTCCCTACGACCAATGTGGCATCAGCGTGGTCAATCTGCGCGGCGAGGGGCCGGTGACCGACTCGCGTACTCTGACGCGGGAGGGGGGCTGGATGAGTTCGAACACGGCGTCGGCCTCGGAACTGGTCACCGGATGGTGGCGGGCGGGGGAGATCGTGTATCGCTGCGATCTGGACGCGGAGGATCCGTACGAAGAGCGGCACTACCTGCAGACTCACAAGCCGATCCGCTCGGTGGTGGATGTGCCTTTCTCACACGGGACACTGGCGATCAACAGCGTCGAGCCGAACGCTTTTTCCGACGCCAATCTGGAGATATTGCGGGAGCTGGCCGGCGTGCTGTCTGAGGGATTCAGGCGGATCGAGGATCTGCAGCAGCTGGCCCTTTCGGAGGAGCGCTACCGGACGCTGGTGGAAACCCCGGATTTTGTGGTCATGCAGTTCGACCTGCAGAGAAATCTGCTCTACGTCAGTCCGCAGATCGAAGATTGGATGGGGTACCCGCCCGAGGAGTTGTACGCAGATCCGGAGCTACGGAAGGAGATCATCCATTCGGGAGACCTGGAAAGAGTCGACTCCTTCTTCGATCGGGCCGCCGCCGGGGAGGTGGTGCACAATATGGAATACCGCTGGCAGGGGAGAGAAAGGCCCTTCCGTTGGGCTTCGGCTTCGCTCTTCCCGACGCGAGATGCCGATGGGGATGTGCATTCGCTGCAGGTTGTGCTGCAGGATATCACCGAGCTCAAGAATCGGGAGATGGAGCGGGTCGTGCTGCAGCGGGTGCGGGAAGAGGTGTGGAAGATGCGCGATGCCGACGATATCCAGCAGGTGTTGGTGGAGATGAGGAGCGGTTTGGAGGAGCTGAGTATTCCCTTCCAGGGATTCGGTCTGAACGTGGTGGAGGATACTGGTGAACCGCCGAAGGTGCAGGTGCACGAGCTGACCGCAGAGGGGAAATGGGTGGTGACGGGTATAGACAAGGGGAATGAGATCATCAAGCGGATTTGGGCGTCGGGGGAGGTGGCGTACAGAGCGGATTTGGACGCCGAAGATATCTACGAAGAGCGCCAGAATTTCCAGCAGTGGGCGCCGATCCGCGCCGTGCTCGATGTCCCTTTTTCGCACGGGACGCTGGCGATCAACAGTCTGCAGCCGAACAGTTTCAGCGAAGAGCATATCGCCGTGATGCGGGAGATGGGGGTGGTGCTGTCGGAGGGATTCCGGCGAATGGAGTCGCTGCAGGACCTGAAGGATACCCAGTCGCAGCTGGTGCGTTCGGAGAAGATGGCGGCGCTGGGCAATCTAATGGCCGGGATCGCCCATGAGATCAACACGCCGGTGGGCGCGGTGCACAGCATGCACGACACGCTGATGCGGGCGATTGCCAAGCTGAAGAGCACGATCGAGGAGGAGTTCCCTGACGATGTGCAGAAGAGTCGCGGATTGCAGATGGCGCTCAAGATCATCGAGGATTGCAACAGGGTGATCGAGAACGGCACCCAGCGGGTGACCACCATCGTCCGCAGTCTGCGCAACTTCGCGCGTATGGATGAGGCGGCGCTCAAGCAGGTGGATCTGCACGAAGGGCTGGAGGACACCCTGATGCTGGTCTACCACGATATCAAGAACCGGATCGAAGTGAACAAGAACTACGGCGATCTGCCGCGGATCTGCTGCTTCCCCAGTCGGCTGAATCAGGTCTTCCTCAACATCCTGACCAACGCGCAGCAGGCGATCGAGGGGCAGGGGAAGATCACGATCAGCACCTGCTGCGAGGGGGAAGAGGTGCGGGTGGGGATTGCGGATACGGGGGGCGGCATTCCGGCGGAGGATCTGGAGAAGATTTTCGTTCCGGGGTTTACGACCAAGGAGGTGGGAAGAGGGACCGGGCTGGGGCTGTCGATCTGTCATCAGATCATGGAGGAACACCACGGGCGTATCGAGGTGGAAAGTGTGCTGGGGGAGGGGACGACGTTTACGGTGGTGCTGCCGCTGGTGGTGGAATGCGAAGAGGTGGAGGGGGCTGCTGATTGACGGCGGTGCGTCTGCGGGGTACGCGAGATTCATATATTCACACATTCACACAGAAGGGAATCGGGTGGGCGAGAAGATCAACTTCCAGGATCTCATCATGCGCCTGGAGCGGTTCTGGGCGGATCGAGGGTGCATCATCTGGCAGCCGTTCAGCGAAAAGGTGGGCGCCGGCACCATGAATCCGGCCACTGTGCTGCGGGTGCTGGGGCCCGAGCCCTGGAACGTGGGATACGTGGAGCCCAGCTTCCGACCCGACGACGGTAGGTTTGGGGAAAACCCGAACCGGATGCAGATGCACACCCAGTATCAGATCATCCTCAAGCCGGATCCGGGCAACCCCCAGGAACTCTACCTGGACAGTCTGGAAAGTCTGGGACTGGACCGCAAACAGCACGACATCCGCTTTGTGGAGGACAACTGGGAATCGCCGGCTCTCGGCGCGTGGGGACTGGGTTGGGAGGTCTGGTTAGACGGTATGGAGATCACCCAGTTTACTTATTTTCAACAGGCCGGCGGGTTGCCCCTGGAACCGGTCGCTGTGGAGATTACCTACGGCCTGGAGCGCATCGCCATGTATCTCCAGGAGGTCGATGAAGTATGGCAGCTGCAGTGGAGCGACACTGCCACCTATGGCGATATTCTCAAGAAGCAGGAAGTCGAATACTGCAACTATGACTTCCACTGGGCGGATGTCGAACGACTGCGCGCGATGTACGATCTTTGCGCCGAGGAAGCCAGGGCGGCCATCGAACGCGGCCTGGTGGTGCCTGCCCACGACTATGTACTGCGCTGTTCGCACACCTTCAATCTGCTGGACACCCGGGGGGCGATCGGGGTCACCGAGCGCGCCCGTTTTTTTGCTCAGATGCGCGATCTGTCCCGGCTGATAGCCGAGGCTTTCGCCGGGCAGCGGGAAGAGATGGGACATCCGTTGATCGGGGAGCCTGCTGCCGGGATGGAAGCGGCCGATGTGATCGAGGCGGCGCGAGAGCTGGAGCGGGAAGATTTTCTGCTGGAGTTGGGGTCCGAAGAACTCCCCCCAGCGGATGTCCGCAGCGGCATCGAACAGCTCGAAAAGCTGGTCTCAGAGGGGCTACGGGCGGAGCGACTCGACTTCGAGGGGATGGAAGTCAGCGGCACTCCTCGACGGCTTTTCGCGCTGGTGCGCGGGTTGGCCGGCAAGCAACCGGACGAGGAACGCTGGGTGCGCGGTCCGGCGGTGAGAGCGGCTTACGATCAGGCGGGGGAGGCCACCCGCGCGCTGCAGGGGTTCTGTCGGGGCCAGGGGGTGGAACCCGGCGATGTAGAGCAGCGCACCGATGAGAAAGGGGTGGAATACGTGTTTGCCCTGCGTCGGACCCAGGGGAGAAAGAGTCAGGAGGTTTTGGCCGACCTGCTGCCCGATCTGGTCGATAGCCTGAACTTCGTCAAGACGATGCGCTGGAATTCGGGCGGGGCGGCCTACCCCAGGCCGCTGCGCTGGATCACCGCGCTCTTCGGCGATCAGGTGATTCCTTTTGTGTATGCCCGTGCGGTCAGCGACCGGAGCAGCCGAGGGCTGCGCCCGGATCGCTCGCCCATCATCGAATTGAAGTGTGCCTCCGACTATCTCCGGGAGATGGAGAACAGGGGCGTTTTGGTCGACCGCAAGCGACGTCGGGAAAGGATTGTGGAACAGGTCGAGTCGCTGGCGGCCGAGATCGGCGGGAAGGTGCTGGAAGATGCCGATCTGCTGGAGGAGGTGGTCGACCTGGTGGAGACACCACACGCCCTGCGCGGGACGTTCGCCGAAGGTCATTTGGAACTGCCTCAGGAAGTTCTGGTCTCGGTGATGAAAAAGCACCAGCGCTACTTCCCGGTGCTGCATCCGGAGAGTGGCAGGCTGATGCCGTATTTCATCACCGTGGCCAACGGCAAACCGGAGGACCCGGATCTGGTGACGCGCGGCAACGAGGGGGTTATCCGCGCCCGGTACGCGGATGCGGCCTTTTTCTTCCGAGAAGACGGCCAGAAGTCGCTGGAAGAGTATCTGCCGCGCTTGGAGAGTCTGACCTTTCAGGAAAAATTGGGGTCTGTGAGGGACAAGACCAACCGGGTCGAGCGGCTGGTGGGGGCTCTGGCCGCGGATTTGGATCTGGAAGGGGCGGATGTGGGAACCGCCCTCAGGGCTGCCCGGCTCTGCAAGGCGGATCTGGCTACCAGCATGGTGGTGGAGATGACCTCTTTGCAGGGGGTAATGGGTCGGTACTACGCATTGTCATCGGGAGAGAGCGAAGATGTGGCACGGGCCATCGAGGACCATTATCGCCCACGCTTTCCGGGAGATCTTCTACCCGAGTCGAAAGCCGGTCTGGCGGTTTCGATCGCCGATCGCCTGGACAGTCTGGCCGGTCTGTTTGCCGTGGGGATCAAACCCCGAGCTACGGCCGACCCGTACGGGCTGCGGCGAGATGCGCTCGGTCTGCTGGCCAATTTGATCGGCCGCGAGTTCCCCTTCTCCTTGCGCAGAGGTCTGGCCGGGGCCGCAGCACAACTGCCGGTGGATGGGGATGATGCCGTGCTACAGGAGTGTCTGGATTTCATCCTGCGGCGTCTGGCCGTGCAACTTCGGGAAGATGGGTTTGGTCACGATGTGGTCGAGGCGGCCATCAACGGAGGGTGCGACGATCCCCATGAGATTCGCCTGATTGCGATGGGGCTGACGCGCATGGTGGCCGCAGAGGACTGGCTGGAAATGCTGCACGCGTATTCGCGGTGCAGGCGAATCGTGCGGGATCTGGAGGAGATCTATTCGCTGAACCCGGAAGAGGATGATGAGCAAGCGTCGGGACTGCTGCATGAGAGCTACCTGAAGGCGCGGGAGCAGGTGGCCGCCGCAGACGATCGGATTGGCGCACTGAGCCGGGTGTTGCGCGAACTGCGCGGTCCGATCAATCGCTTTTTCGACGAGGTGATGGTGATGGCCGAGAATGAGGCTTTGCGCAAGTCCCGGTTGGCCCTGGTCCAGCAGATTGCGGGGTTGGCTGACGGTATAGCGGATTTGAGCTGTCTGGAGGGGTTCTGAAGAAGGGGATTGATCTGCAGTACGAAAATGCGACTTCACATTGATTCTGGAATTCAGGAGGGATGAAGAGAATGGCCAAGAAGAAGATCAAAGCGGTGATGGTGGGGTGCGGGGGGATGAGCCGGGCCTGGCTGGCGGCGGCCGGTGAGATGGCGGATGTGGAAGTGGTCGGGCTGGTGGATATCGCCGAGAAGAACGCCAGGCAGCGAGCGGAGGAGTTCGGGCTGAAGGAGGCGGTGGTCGATACCGATTTGAAGAGCGTGCTGAAGGCGACCTCGCCGGACGTGGTGTTCGACTGCACGGTGCCCGAGGCGCACACCGAGGTGACGGTGACGGCGCTGAGCCACGGCTGCCACGTGATGGGGGAAAAGCCGATGGCCGACTCGATGGCCAATGCGCGCCGGGCGGTGCGCGCGGCGGAGAAGGCGGGAAAGGTCTATGCGGTGATCCAGAATCGGCGCTACATGGAGAATATCCGGCGGCTGCGGCGGCTGCTGGCCGGCAAGTCGATCGGACCGATCACCACGGTCAACTGCGATTTCTACATCGGCGCCCACTTTGGGGGGTTTCGCGACCGGATGGAGCACGTGCTGCTGCTGGATATGGCGATCCACACCTTCGACCAGGCGCGACTCCTGACCGGGGCTGATCCGGTGAGCGTGTACTGTCGGGAGTGGAATCCGGAGGGGTCGTGGTACGACCACGACGCTTCGGCGATCGCCGTGTTCGAGATGAGCGACGGGATCGTCTTCACCTATCGGGGAAGCTGGTGCGCCGAGGGGCTGAACACCAGCTGGGAGAGCGACTGGCGGGTGGTCGGCACCCGGGGGAGTTTGACCTGGGACGGCGGGGACGGAATGGCGGCACAGAAGACGGCGAAGCGGGGGGCGTTCTTTTCGGATATGAAGGATCTGGAGATTCCGCCGATGCGCAAGGCGGATCGGATCGGGGGGCACGCGGGGCTGATCAGGGAGTTTGTGGACTGCGTGCAGAAGGGGAAGCAGCCGGAGACGATTTGCACCGACAACATCAAGAGTCTGGCGATGGTGTTCGGGGCGATCGAGAGTGCGGAGAAGGGAAGGGTTGTGAAAATCAAGTGGTAGCGGTACGCATTTTGGGAAGATGGTTTTTGGCTGAAGGGTTGAAAAGGGGAATGCGGACCTCATAGCACGACGGAACGCCGGAGAGTGGATGCTCTCCGGCGTTTTTTGTTGAAATTGCGGCTAATATGTCGTACAAAGAGGAGCAGGTGGTCGGCGTTTCGAGTGCAATTCGGTTTTTGGCAGATGGGGATGGCCGGAGAAAGGCAATATGAGCGACGAGACAGCGGACAGAGCACAGCTTCTGGAGGAGCTGGATCGGCTGCGGAAAAGGGTGACCGAACTGGAGGAGCGAGAGCGATTGCACGGTCCGATCATCGACCGGATCCGGGAAGAGGTGCTGAGGATGACCAGGGGGGAGGATATCGCACCGGTGCTGACGGCGGTGTGGAAGGGGCTGGAGCAGCTGGGGATTCCGTTCGACAGATGCGGGGTGAACGTGATCGAGATGGGTATCGAACCGCCGATCGTTCGCTACCACACCCTAGGGGCCGGAGGGGTGCTCAAGAAGGAATCGGTGTCGACCGCAAAGAATAAAGGGGCGGCGAACGTAGTCGATTTCTGGCGCAGCCGACAGCCGGCCTACAGGAATGACCTGAAAAAGGAAAATCCATTTGGCGAACCCTGGATGCCCTATGCCTGTGTCTTGGACATTCCCTTCTCCCACGGGACGCTGGCGGTCAGCGGCGATGAGGCCGATGCCTTCTCGCCGGAGGATATCGAATTTCTGCAAAAGATGGCGCAGGTGCTGTCGGAGGGCTTTCGGCGGATGGACGACCTGCGGACGCTTGAGCGACGGCATCAGGCGCTGGAAGAGGGGAACAGATGGTTGCTGACCTTCCAGCAGGTTGGTCGGGTGGCCCTGCTGTCTCTGGATAGGGAGGCGATCCTGAAGAACCTGGCGACGCAGGTGGTGCGCCAGGGGATCTTTCGCAGCCTGATGATCTCCCTGGTAGATGAGGAGAAGGGAGTGTTTCGGGTGGTGGGAAGCTACAACCTCTCCGACGAAAACCAGATTCAGGAGGCCCCGGATTCGACGGGGTGGGTAATTTCGATTCAGGATCCGGAAGATCACGGGGCTACGGCGATCCGGGAGAAAAGACTACAGGTCAAGGAAGGGTGGGGACACGGATTGCATCCTGAGCCCAGGTCTCCAGAAGAAGCCTTGAAGGTAGCCTATTTCCTGCCAATACTGGGGCGCGGAAAACAGGTGCACGCCCTTCTGGGAACCGCCAGTCTGCCGGAGGAGAGAGAGATTTTACTGGAGCGGATCGAAGCGATGCAGCCGCTGCTGGACCAGGTGGCCATCGCCCTGGAGCACGCCCAGATGCACGAAGATCTGCAGGGGAGTGAGGAGCGATATCGGCGGCTGTTCGAGGAATCGAGCGATGCCATTTTCATTCACGATTTAGATGGAAAGATCCTGGATGTCAACGGCAGGGCGTGCGAGATGCTGGGATATGGGAGAGATGAACTCATGGAGATGGATATCGCCTCTCTCCATCCGACCGGCGAGATCGAGACGTCGAGGAAGGCGCTGCAGACCATTCTGGAGAGAGAAGCAGTTCGATTCGAGTCCAAATTCCAGAGGGCGGATAGGGAGACAATCGACGTGGACATCAGTTCTCGAGCGCTGGGGGAGGACCGGGAGATCATTCAGGGAATCGTTCGCGATATCACCGGCCGCAAGAGGATGGAGCGGGAGCTGATCCACCTTGAGCGGGTGCACGCCATCGGGGAGTTGGCTGCCGGAGTCAGCCACAATCTGAACAACATACTCACCGGCGTGCTGGGACCGGCGCAGTTGCTCAAGCGACGTCTCGAGGAACCCGGCTTGCTGCGAGAGACGGAGGACATCATCAACTCGGCCCGGCGAGCTCGGGATCTGGTGCAGCAGCTCAACCAGGTGGTGCGCCAGGAGCAGGAGGAGGGGGAACTGGAACGAGTGGATCTCGCGCAGGGAGTCGAGGCGGCGATACGGGCGGCCCAGCCTCGCTGGAAGGATGAAGCGGAAGCCCGGGGGCAGAGGATCGAAGTGGTGGCGGAAGGGATGGGGAGGGTGACCATCAGCGGCACCGCCACGGGGTTGCACGATATCCTGCTCAACCTGCTGTTCAATGCCATAGATGCGATGCCGGAAGGAGGTCGAATCGACATTCAAACCCGAGTGGTCGAGAGTCATGTGGAGCTGACGGTCGCCGATACGGGGGCTGGCATGGACGAGAAGATGCAGCAGAGGGCGTTCGAGCCTTTTTTTACCACCAAGATGAATGTGGGAACCGGCCTGGGGCTATCGACGGTGCGGAGCACGGTGGGACGCTGGGGGGGAAGGGTAGAGGTGGAGAGCGAATCGGGGAGAGGGGCTGTCTTTACTCTATGTCTGCCGATCTGGAAAGATGAGACCAGCGATGCAACAGTTCCACGTCCTTCCGGTCAAAGGCGGGTGCTGATCGTCGATGATGACGAAGGGACCGGTCTTCTGTTGGAACGATTCCTGGGGGAGCGGTACGAGGCGGTAGTGGTGAGCAGCAGTGCGCAAGCGCTGGAGAGGTTTGCAGTGGGAGGGTGGGATGTGGCCCTGGTCGATCTGGGGATGCCGGGGATGCCGGGTGACAGAGTCGCGCAGCGGCTCAAGGAGATGGATCCGCAGCTGGCGCTCGTGCTGATTACGGGATGGGAATTGCCCGACGAAGATACGCGCCTCGAGATTTTCGATTTCCGCCTGCAGAAGCCGTTCGAAGATCTGGATGAGGTGGAGATGGTGGTAGTCAAGGCAGTAGAGTTGCGCGATGCCCGAGGGCGACAGATGCGGCAAGCGGAGGAGTAGATCGATGGCGGATGACAAAACCAGAGTGCTGGCGATTGACGACGATGGCCAAACGCTGGATATCCTCCAGCGGGCGCTGTCCGATCAGGGATACGTAGTGGTCTCCGCCGACAGCGGTGAAAGCGGTATCGCGCTGTACGCGGAGAAGCGCTTTGATCTGGTACTGCTGGATATTCGCATGCCGGAAATGGACGGATTCGAGGTGCTGAGCCGGATCAGGGAGCACGACGAAGAGGCGACGGTGATTATCATGACCGGATACGGCTCCATCGATTCGGTGGTGCGGGCGATGAAAGGTGGAGCGACCGATTATCTGAGTAAGCCGCTGGACCTGGATCACCTGGAGATCGTGTTGCAGAAGGCGCTGAGAAGCAGGCGGCAGAGCGAGGAACTCCGTTTGCTGAAGGAACAGCTGGTCCATCAGGGATCGTTCGAGGGGCTGGTGGGGGTGAGTCCGCCGATGCAGCGGGTGTACGAGCTGATCCGCAGGCTGGCCGACAGTGATACTACGGTGCTGATCCAGGGGGAGACCGGGACCGGCAAGGAGTTGGTGGCGCGCGCGATGCACAACCTCAATGTTCGCCGGGAGAAGGGGTTCATGGCGATCAACTGCGGGGCGTTGCCCGAGAGTATCCTGGAAAGCGAGCTGTTCGGGCACGAAAAGGGGGCGTTCACCGGTGCGGTCAAGCAGAAATACGGACTGATCGAACAGGCGGAGGGAGGAACGCTGTTTCTGGACGAGATCGAGGAGATGAGTTCGGCGTTGCAGGTGAAGTTGCTGCGGGCGATTCAGGAGCGGGAGGTGCTGCGGGTGGGGGGAGATCGGCCGATCAAGGTGGACTTCAGACTGGTGGCGGCGACCAACGTGGATCTGCGTGAGCGGATGGAGGAGGAGGCTTTCAGGGCGGATCTGTTCTACCGGTTGAGCGTGGTGACGGTGGATCTGCCCTTGCTGCGGGACCGACCGGGGGACATTCCACTGCTGGCGGAACACTTTGCGCGGCTGCTGGCTGAACGCAGCGGCAAAGAAGTAAGAGGGATTGCGCCGGAGGCGATGCAGGTGCTGCAGGGGTATAGATGGCCGGGAAATGTGCGGGAACTGGAGAACGCGGTGGAGCAGGCGATGGTGCTCAGCCGCGGCATCCGCATCGAGGTAGGGGATTTGCCGAAGCACCTTGAGGCACCAGTGCCTCAAGTGGAGGGAGAGGAGTTCCAGCGGCTGCCCTTCCGCCAGGCGCGTGAGGCGTTCGAGCGGCGGTATTTCGAAGCGGCGCTGGCGCGGGCAAACGGGGTGGTGGCCGAAGCGGCGCGAACGGTGGGGATGCCCCGGCAGTACTTCTATGAAAAGATGAAGCGGTACGGAATTTCGCGAGAATAAGGGATATCCACCGGGAGATCGATCCGCCATGAACGACACCAGGAAGACCAAGACGCAGCTGATCGAGGAACTGACAGGGCTGCGCTCTGAACGAAATTTTTCCGAAAGCCTGATCGAGACAGCCCAGGTCATCGTGCTGGTCCTCGACCCGGAAGGACGGATTGTCCGCTTCAATCCCTACATGGAGGATATCTCCGGGTACCGCCTGGAGGAAGTACAGGGCAAAGACTGGTTTACCACCTTTCTGCCGGAACGCGATCAGGCTCGCATTCGGGATCTGTTCCTGAGCGCTATAGGCGACATTCAGACGCGCGGCAACGTCAACCCCATCCTCACTCGGGATGGGCACGAATGTCTCATCGAGTGGTATGACAAAACCTTGAAAGATGCAGAGGGCCGGAACGCGGGCCTGCTCTCCATCGGGCAGGATATCACAAAACGTCGACAGGCGGAGGAGGCACTGGCCAGGGAAGAGGCGGAGCTGCGCGCCACGCTCTACGGCATCGGAGACGCCGTCATCTCCACCGATATCGAAGGACGAGTGGCGCGGATGAATCCGCAGGCGGAGCAACTGACCGGCTGGACCGAGGTCGACGCCGTCGGTAGACTTCTGGATGAGGTTTTCCACATCGTCAACGAGGAGACTCACCAAAAGGTGGAAAGTCCCGTGACGCACGTGCTGCGCGAGGGCGACGTCGTCGGGCTGGCCAACCACACGCTGCTCGTCTCCAAAGATGGGAGGGAGATTCCCATCGCCGACAGCGGGGCGCCTATTCAGAACGAAAAAGGAGGGACTATCGGAGTGGTTCTGGTCTTTCGAGACCAGAGCGAGGAGCGCCTCGGTCATCAGTTGACGGAGATGCGTCTCGCGCTTATTGCGCATGCCGTAGATCACGATCTGGATGAGTTTTTGACCTGGTCTCTGGATGAAGTGGGGATACTCGTGGGCAGTCCTATCGGTTTCTACCACTTTGTGGAGCCCGATCAAAAAAGTCTTTCCCTGCAGCAGTGGTCCACTCGCACGCTGAAGGAGTTTTGCAGGGCGGAGGGCAAGGGGTTGCACTACGACATAGATCAGGCGGGAGTCTGGGGGGACTGCGTTAACGAAAAAAAACCGGTGATTCACAACGATTATGCAGCGCTTCCCCATAAAAAGGGGATGCCGGAAGGACACGCCGAGGAGATCCGCGAACTGGTGGTGCCGGTAGTGCGGGAAGACAAGGTGGTCGCCATTCTGGGAGTAGGAAACAAGTCGGCAGAATACACACAGAGAGATGTGGAGATCGTCTCTTATCTGGCCGATGTGACGTGGGAGATCGTCCAAAAAAAGCGAGCAGATGAGACCCTGAAGCAGAGTGAGGGGATTCTGAACGCCACCGGCAAGATGGGGAAGATTGGTGGGTGGGAGCATGATTTGGGAACCGGGAAGGCGGTCTGGACCCAGGCGCTCTACGACATCATCGAGATACCCTACGATCGGGAACCACCAGGCGTCGATGAACATCTCGACTATTACCCTCTTCGAGATCAGAATATTCTCAGAGAGGCCTACCAGCAGGCGATCGACAGCGGTGTCCCTTTTGACCTCGAGCTACAGGTCTATACCGCTAAGAAGAAGATGATCTGGTGCCGAGCGCAGGGGGAGCCGGTATACGAGGGGGGGAAATGCGTGACAGTGCGCGGTATTTTTCAGGATGTCACCGAGCGCAAGCAGGCGGAAGAAGTCGCCGAGGTCAACCTGGCGCTGCAGCGGGTGCGCAATGAAATTCTCCTGATGGAAGAAGAGGAGGACTGGGGGAACGTAGTCCAGAGATTGGAAAGGGAACTGCGCAGCCTGATCGACTTCGAAGATTGCGGCATCAACGTCCTGGACGAGAAAAACGATGTTCAGATCGACTATTACATGAAGCTCGATGAGCTGCAGTGTGAGAAGGTGATGGGTATTCCATCCGTTCTTCGGCGGGTGCAGGAGATGGGGGAACCGCTCTATCGAAGGAATCGGAGAGAGATCGATCAGTGGGAGAACAATCGCTCGAGGCCGGAAATCCGTTCGGTGGTAGACATACCCTTTCCCGGTGGTACTCTCGCCATCAATAGTAAAGAGGAAAGTGCATTTGATGAGCGAGATATACAGATCTTTTCCCAGTTTGCCCAGGTGGTGGCCGAAGGGACGCGTCGGCTCGAGGACATTACCCAACGGAAGCAGATGGAGCAGGAGTTAGTCCGTTTGGAGCGTTTGCGCGCTGTGGGAGAGTTGTCGGCCGGGGTGAGCCACAATTTGAACAATATCCTGACCAACGTCCTGGGACCGGCGCAACTGCTCCAGCGGAAGACCGATGATCCAGAGCTGCTGCGCGAAGTGGACGATATCATCACCTCTGCAGTGCGCGCCCGGGATCTGGTCCACGAACTGCACCTGTCGGTGCGCACGGAAGAGGAAGAAACGCTCAAGCCGGTGTCCGTCGATCCGGTAGTGCAGCAGGCGGTGCAGACGGCACGTCCCCGATGGAAGGATGAAGCGGAAGCAAAGGGTGTCACCATCGAGGTGGTCACTCAATGGGGTGGTACGCCTCCGATCAAGGGAACGGAAGGGGGACTGCACGATATTTTCACCAATCTGATCTTCAATGCGGTCGATGCGATGCCGGAAGGGGGGGGGATCCATATCCAGACAGCGCGGATGAACGATCGGGTGGAGATTACTCTTTCCGATACGGGCACCGGCATGGATGAAGCGACGCGTCTTCGCGTCTTCGAACCTTTTTTCACGACGAAGATGGATATCGGCACGGGATTGGGACTATCGACGGTGTTCAATACGGTGACGCGCTGGGAAGGAACTATAAAGGTGGACAGTAATCCGGGGGAAGGGACGATGTTTACCCTGCATTTCCCCATATGGGCGGATGAAGTTGTAGAGGAGGAGGGGAGAGAAACCGTCGTCCAGCCGGTCCGCGGGGGTAAGGTGCTGATAGTGGATGACGACGAGTCGATCTGCCGGTTGCTGTCGCGTCTGTTGGAAGAGCGGCACGAGGTGGAGGCGGTGGGGGATGGACGGCAGGCGCTCGATATGTTCGCTCCGGGTAAATACGACGCGGTCATGATCGATCTGGGGATGTCGGGGATATCCGGAGATCAACTGGTGAAGCGAATGCAGGAGATCGATCCGCTGGCGGCCACCGTGCTGATCACGGGCTGGGCGCTCCCCGAGGCAGACGTGCGGGTGATGTCATTCGATTTCCGAATCGAAAAACCGTTCGACGATCTGGACGAGGTGGAGGATGTAGTGGCGCGGGCGATTGCGGTGCACGATCGGAGAGCCGCCAGGGAGTAGCTGGCCGCCAGTGCCAGCGAAGGGGTTCCTCCGTCAGATCGACGCCGACGCCAGGCTGGCGGAGGATGTGCGGCAGAGCCGATCACAGGTCGGCGTTGGGGGCGGCAGCGTCGAGAGAGGATTCGTCGGGAATCCGATAACCCCCCAGCCAGCGCACGTTGTCGAAACGGGCGTGAACCGCACTGTAGAAACGACGATCGGCAGTCCAGAAATCCCCTCCTTCGATCCGGGCCAGGGCCAGATAAGCCGCGTCGTATACGGTGGGAAGGCCCAGTTCCGTCGCCAGTTCCCAGGCCGCCTGCAGATGACCGGGAGGAGAAAGGGTCTGAACATTCAGGCTCAGGAATAGTTCGACCGCCTTTTTTTCCTCCCCGGGAGTCAGCTCTTTTCTGAGCACGGCCTTCTGGCGCAGCACGGAGCAGACTTCATAAGGGAAGACTGGAGGGGCAATCGGCTGGAGTCCCCGACGCAGCCAGTCGGTCCACAGCGCATCGGCCTGCCGGCTGTGATCTTCCCGGGTGACGATCTGGACAGCCACGCTGGCATCGACGCAAACGCTAAGTCGGGCCACCGGCGCGCTCCAGGCGTATCTGTCTCAGGATTTCCAGGGAGTTCTCGGCGCCGGGGGCTGCCATTTTTTGGCGCAGGTCTCGCGCCCTGGCCAGAACCGCGAGCTGTTCCTCCCGAGCGGAAGATGGTTGTACAGAGGGCTGCGGGGACCGGCTGTCGATATCCTCTCGTCGGATGCGGACCGATCGGCCGATCTTCACGGCGGGCAGGTCGCCTGTTCCGACCCAGCGCCTTACCGTCCTTTCGCTTACCCTCAGCAGGTCTCCGACCTCTCTGATCGTCAGATATGTCTCCATTTTCGCTTCCTTTTTTTCCGCTTATTTCCTCAAATTACCTTATATGGCCGCATTTGTCAATAAGGAAAGGCTGCAGAGCGACCGGGCTCGTCCGGGGTATTGCGGTGTCATTTTTTTCTGACAGGTGCAATTTTTTTATGACATGAACATAAACATATAATTTTCAATATAATGCGGGTTTTATTGGTCTTCTCGCACTTCATGTGTCCGAAAAAATCTGACATGATCGAGACAGCCGATTTTGCCGTCGGCCCTGAAACGGAAAAGTTGCTTATAGTTTAAGTCGATACAATTCAATGACATAGATCCGCTTCCCCCCGAGGAAGGCGGATTTTTTTGTCGTCGGAGGCCGGACTGGCACGGCTTTCTCATAGAGCTTTGACGGGTACGTACCGTTTGGCCGGTTGTATTTCTCCCCCAGGCGGCACCGAATCGGCTGCGGGAGGGGGAGAAAGGTCGCATGGATTCCCCTTCTTTGCGGGGATCGGCGGTCCGGGAATCCGGCAAACTTTTAGAACGGGAAACGACAGGAGAAGGGGACATGGGGAGAGTGTTGATCGCAGACGGCGATCGCCAGGTACTGGATCTCCTGAAGGATGCGCTCGCGCAGGAGACGTATCAGGTGGAGTGGGTCACCCGGGGGGAGGAGGTGCTGCGGGAGATCGCCGGGGGGGGGATAGACGCGGTGGTCACCGAGGTGCACCTGACCGATATGCCGGCCTGGCGTTTGATACCGAAGGTGCACCAGGTGGCCCCGGGCGTGCCGATTATCGCCATCACGGCGGACGACTCGTGGGAGACGTCCAGGCGGGTGCGGGTGGAGGGGGGGCCGGTCTTTTTCTACGGGCTGAAGCCTCTGGATCCGCAGGAGATGCGGAAGGTGATCGGCTGCGCCGTGGACTGGCGGGGAAAACAACAGAGGGCAGGAATCGAGAAGGGGAGACAGATATGAATGGGGAGTATCAGTACGTGGTCTTCGTCCTGGACGAACTGCGGATCGCACTGCACCTCTCCGGAGTGGAGCGGGTGATCTGGGCGGCGGCGGTGACGCCGCTGCCCGAAGCCCCGGTGAGCGTGCCCGGGGTGATCAACGTCGGGGGGCGGATCATGCCGGTGGTGGATATCCGCCGGCGGTTCGGGCTGCCAGGGCGGGAGATCGAGCCGGAGGATCGCTTCATCATCGCCCACACCTCCCGGCGGATGGTGGCGCTCTGGGTGGACGGGGTGGACGGGGTGGTGGAACCGGCCGCAGAAGAGGTGACCCAGGCGGCGGATATTCTGCCCGACATGGGGTACGTGGACGGGGTGATCGAACTGCCGGACGAGGTGATCCTGATCCACAATCTCGACCGCTTCCTCTCCATGGAGGAGGAGCGGATACTGGAGGGGGCAATGGAAGGGGAGGCATCGTGAAGCACCGTATTCCGGATATGCTGCTCTCCCGCTTCGGCACCTTCGTGGCCGAGAACATGGGGCTCCACTTTCCCAAGGCGCGCTGGGACGACCTGGGACGGGGTATGGAGAGGGCCGCGGGGGAATTCGGGTTCGATGACCCGGTTGCGTGCGCTGAGTGGTTGCTGGCGGCGCCGCTGAGCGCGGCGCAGATCGAGATTCTGGCCAGCCATCTCACGATCGGAGAGACCTACTTCTTTCGGGAACCGAGGAGCTTTGAAGCGCTCGAAAAGCAGATCCTTCCCGAACTGATCCGAGCTCGGCGCGATGTGCGGCGGTTGCGGATCTGGAGCGCGGGCTGCTGCACGGGCGAGGAGCCATATTCGATTGCCATCCTGCTGAGTCGGATGATCGATCTCGAGGACTGGCAGGTGACGATACTGGGGACGGATATCAACTCTGGTTTCTTGCGCAAGGCGGCCGAAGGGGTGTACGGCAGATGGTCCTTCAGGAACGCGCCGGACTGGATCGAGAAGGGGTATTTCACCGGGGCTGGGGCCGGGGCGAGCTGTTTTTCGATACTTCCCCGGATCAGGAAGATGGTGGAGTTCGCCTATCTCAATCTGTCGGAAGACGAGTACCCGGCGCTGGAGAACAACACCAGCGCCATGGACGTGATCTTCTGCCGCAACGTGCTGATGTACTTCACACCGGAGCAGGCCTGGCGGGTCGCCCAGCGTTTCTTTCGCTCCCTGGCAGATGGAGGGATACTGATCGTCAGCCCCACCGAAGCCTCCCAGACTCTGTTGGCCGATTTCACTCCGGCCTACTTACCCGGGGTCATCCTCTTCAAGAAGGATTTGCGGAAGTCCCTGGAGAAGAAAGTGTCGGAATGCGTCGTCCCGCCCGTTGTCTCCCCGATGCCCGCTCCGGACATCGCAGCCGTTCCGGTGGCCAGAGCGGAACAGTTGCCCGTCCGGCATTTCGAGAGGTTGCCGGAGAGGCTGCCGGAACCGGAAACGTTCGAGAAGCTGCCGGAACCGTCTCTGTACGAGGAAGCCCGGACGCTGTACGCGGAAGGGCTGTACGCCGAAGTGATAGAGAGGCTGGAGCCGGTCTGCGCCCCAGATGCGGGCGGAGATGAGAAAGTGCTCGGTATGCTGGTGCGCGCCTGTGCCAATCTGGGGGCGTTCGACCAGGCCCTGGGCTGGTGCGAAAAGGGTATGGGAGGGGATCGGCTGAACCCGACCTATCCATATCTCCACGCGATGGTGCTGCAGGAGCAGGGGAAGATGGCCGAGGCGGGGGCGTCTCTCCGGCGGGCGCTCTATCTGGATCCGGACCTGGCGATGGGTCACGTGGGGTTGGGGCATCTGCGACTGCGGCAGGGGGAGTTCGACAAGGCGAAGAGACAGTTCGAGACCGCCCTCAAGCTCCTGAAGGGGCGCGATTCTGAAGAGATGGTGCCGGAGGCGGAGGGACTGACCGCGGGCCGTTTGGTGGAGATGATCACTTCGACGATTCGGGAGGGATCCAAATGAACAACAGAGGAAGTTCTGAACCGAGCCGGCTGACCGACATCGATTGGCAGAAGATCTACGAACGGCTGGAAAACACCCGGACCGCAGCTGAGGACGGACTGCGGGAGAGCCCGGAGGAACGCCGGAACGTTTTGAAGAACAGAGCCAGGGCACTGGCCAGGCCGCCCGAGATAGAGAACGTCGAGGCGTATCTGGAGGTAGTGGAGTTCGGCCTGGCGGGAGAGACTTACGCAGTGGAGTCGATCTATGTGCGGGATGTGCATCCGCTGAAGGAACTCACGCCGCTGCCGTGCACCCCGCCCTTTGTGCTGGGCATAGTCAACCTGCGCGGCCAGATCCTTTCGGTAGTGGACCTGAAAAAGTTCTTCGATTTGCCGGAGAAAGGGTTGAGCGACCTGGACCGGGTGATCGTGCTGCGCGCCGGGGAGATGGAATTCGGAGTGCTGGCCGACAGTATCGGGGGGGCGCGCCGGATCCGGATGAGCGAGCTGCAGGGGTCGCTCCCCACGCTGACCGACGTCCGCGAGGAGTACCTGAAGGGGGTCACTGGCGAACGGACGGTGGTCCTGGACGCGGGGAAGCTGCTGGCAGACACCGATATCATCGTGCACGAAGAGGTAGAAGGGTAGATCGAAAAAATCCGAATAGATCCAGCGATAATGTCATTTTTGGAGGACTTTACCATGCTCAAGAAAGTGGGAATAAGCAAGCGACTGTCTCTGGGGTTCGGGGTCGTAATCCTGTTTATCATCGCGATCGGGACATTCTCATTGAACCGCATGGAGGTGCTGGCCGATCTGACTCTCAAGCTCTACAACCATCCGTTCCAGGTGAGCAATGCCGTTCTGGAGGTGGACAGGAATATCGTCAGCATCCACCGCAGCATGAAGGATGTAGTGCTGGCCAATAATCGGGCCGAAATGGAAGCCGCTATAGAGCAGGTAAGCGCCTGCGAAAAAAAGGTCTACGAGAGTTTCGAGGTGATCGCCGAACGGTTTCTGGGCGATAGCGGGATGTATGAAGAACCTCTCGAGGCGTTCAGGCAATGGAAGTCGATCCGGGATGAAGTGATCGGGTTGATTCAGGCGGGGGAGAAGGATGCGGCAGCGGCCATCACCAAGGGAAAGGGAGCGGCGCATATCTCTCTAATCACCGAAAAGATGCGAGCCCTGAGGGACTTCGCATACTCCAAGGCGGCGGAGTTTTTGGGGGACGCCCAGGGGACGAGAGCCAGAACGCAACGGATCTTCCTCTCTCTCCTGGTAGTCACCACTTTGGTAGGAATCGGGGTGGCTCTCTCCATCTCTCGGAGCATGACTACTAGAATCGATAAGGGGGTGGAAGTGGCGACCCGCGTCATGGAGGGGGATCTGACGGTGCGGATGCCCGACGATGGCTACGAGGATGAAATCGGCACTCTGATGAAATCGTTCGGGCAGATGGTCGACTCTCTGAAGAACCAGATCGGGGATATTGTGGAGGGGACCAATACGCTGTCCTCGGCCACCAGCGAGATCCTGGCGTCGACCACGCAGCTGGCTTCGAGCGCCGGCGAGACGGCCACCGCGGTGACCCAGACCACGGCCACGGTGGAGGAGGTGAGACAGACGGCGCAGGTGTCGAGCCAGAAGGCGGGAGAGGTGGCCGAACAGGCGCAGCAGACGGCGCAGATCTCCCAGGGGGGACGGCAGGCGACGGAAAAGAGCATCGCGGGGATGACCCACATCCGCACGCAGACCGCGGCGATCGCTGAGAGCGTGGTACAGCTGAGCGAACAGAGCCAGGTGATCGGGTCGATCATCGCCACGGTGGACGACCTGGCGGAGCAGTCGAACCTGCTGGCGGTGAACGCGGCGATTGAGGCGACGCGGGCAGGGGAGGAGGGTAAGGGGTTCGCGGTGGTGGCCGAGGAGATCCGCAATCTGGCGGAGCAGTCGAAACAGGCGACCACCCAGGTGCGGGGCATTCTGAGCGACATCCAGCAGGCGACTTCGGCGGCGGTGATGGCCGCCGAACAGGGAAGCAAAGCGGTGGAAACGGGGATGGAGCAGTCGTCGCAGGCGGACGAGGCGATCCGGGTGCTGGCCGATAACGTGCTGGAGGCGTCGCAGGCGGCGGTGCAGATTGCCGCGTCGAGCCGGGAGCAGGTGGCGGGGATGGAGCAGGTGACGCTGGCGATCGAGAACATCAAGGAGGCCAGCGTCCAGAACGCGGCCAGTACGCAGCAGGTGGAGACATCGGCGCGCAACCTGGACGAGGTGGGACAGCGGCTCAAGGAACTGGTCGCCCAGTACAAGGTGTGAGATCACGAGAGCTGGTGGCGGTGAACGCGGTCGGCATGCGGCAGGTGGAGATTGAGGCTGGATCAGCCGGGACAGCGTCTGGGGGGATGGGGGGCCAGGTTCGGGCATAGAGAAAAGCAGTTTCGGCAATCGGAAACCATGGAGTCGATATGGGCAAGAAAGAGGAGTTTCTCAAAAGGCTGCAGGCGACTTTCGCGGTCGAGGCAAAAGAGCACCATCAGGCCCTCTCCTCGGGACTGGTGGAGCTGGAAAGGGCGGTGACTCCCGAAGCGCGAGCGGAGGTGTTAGAGACCATTTATCGGGAGGCGCACAGCCTGAAAGGGGCCGCCCGGTCGGTGGATATGATGGAAGTGGAAGAGGTCAGCCACGTTCTGGAGAACGTGCTGACCAGCATGAGAAGGGGGGAAATCGAACCTTCGACCGAATTGCTGGACGCGCTGCAGAATGCGATGGAAGGGCTCGGCAGGCTCCTCGCCGAACCCTCTCCGGGTGCGGCGGAGGAGCTGATTGAGGAACTCGAACGTATAGAAGCGGGAGGGGGGCAGGAAGGGTCCGTGCAGATCGGAGAAAGTCTCGAGATCGAGGCAAAGGGACAGGCTAATGCGCAAGGCAAGAGCGAGACGGCGCCGGTTGCGGACGTTCCCCGGGAAGAGGTGGTGCCAGCAAATGAAGCGCCACCAGATCCGTCCCCCCCCTCCCTCTCGATTCCTCTCGAATCCGCCACTCTCTCCGGAAAGGGGGCGACGGAGACGATCCGCATTTCAGCGGCCAAGCTGGACGCGCTGCTGCGGCAGGTCGAGGAGATGCTGTCGGCCAAGCTGACGGCGTCACAGCGGGCGGCGGATCTCAAAGGGCTGAACGGCATGCTGGCCCGTTGGAAGAAGGAGTGGGCCAGGGCCGCTACGGAGGTGCGTGCGGTGCGCCAGGCCCTGAAGAGCGAGCGAGAAGAGGAGGGCCAGATGAGGGGGGCGCCGCAGATGGACAGTCTGCTGGAGTTCATGGATTGGAACGGCGGGCAGATCGGACTCCTGGAGGATGAGTTGAGAACGCTGGCGACGGCTTCCGAGCGGGATCGCCGCGAGGTGGGCGGAATGGTGGACCAGCTCCTGGAGGAGATGAAGCAGGTGCTGATGCATCCCTTTGCCACTTTTGCAGAGGGATTCCCGCGAATGGTGCGGGAGATAGCACGGGAGCAGGGGAAGGAAGTGGAGCTGACGCTGGAAGGGGAGAAGATGGAGATCGATCGGCGCATTCTGGAGGAGATGAAGGATCCCCTGATCCATCTGCTGCGCAACGCCGTAGACCACGGCATAGAGGTGCCGGAAGTCCGGGAGCAGAAAGGCAAGCCACGGCGCGGAAAGGTGACCGTGGCCCTCTCGCAGGTGAGCGGCAGTCGGGTGGAAATGCTGATCGCTGATGATGGAGCCGGGATCGACCTGGAGGAGATGAAGAAGGTGGCGGCGGAGCGCGGCATCGTATCGACCGAGCAGGCGAAAGCACTCGGGGATGAAGAGGCATTGGCGCTGATCTACCAGGCGGATGTCTCTACCAGTCGCTTCATCACCGATATCTCGGGTCGGGGGCTGGGTATGGCCATCGTCCGCGAGAAGGTGGAGGGACTGGGCGGTTCCCTGTTGGTGGAGAACAGACCGGGAGAGGGCACGGCGTTTCGGCTGTTGCTACCGCTGAGCCTGGCGAATTTTAGAGGAGTCCTGGTGGAGGCGGCCGGCCAGATCTTCATCATTCCCACGGCTAACGTGGAGCAGGTGGTGAGGGTCAGCCGGGAGGAGATCCGAACCGTGGAGAACAGGGAGACAATCTCGCTGAACGGCAGCGCGGTTTCGCTGGTGCGGTTGGCAGATCTTCTGGAACTGTCGCGGTCGGGGCAGGATGCGGATGCGGCGGCTCTTCTTCCGGTGCTGGTGCTGGGGAAGGGGGCCGAGCGGATTGCCTTCGAGGTGGAGCGGGTAATCAGCGAGCAGGTAGTGCTGGTCAAGGGACTGGGCCCGCAGCTGTCGCGGGTGCAGAATGTGGCCGGGGCGACGGTGCTGGGCACGGGGCAGGTGGTGTCCATCCTGAACGCCACGGACCTGCTGAAGTCGGCGGTGAAGGGGAGCGGCGCGCCGGTCCGGCCGGCGGCCGGATCGGTTGCCGAAGGAGGGGGGAACGCGGTGCTGGTGGCGGAGGATTCGATCACTTCGAGGATGTTGCTGAAGAACATCCTCGAGGCGGCCGGGTACCGGGTCAAAACCGCGGTGGACGGCCTGGAGGCGCTCACCGAACTCAAAGCGGAACCGTACGATCTGGTGGTGTCGGACGTGGAGATGCCGCGCATGGACGGCTTCAAGTTGACGGAGAGCATCCGGGCGAACAAAAAACTGGGAGAGCTGCCGGTGGTGCTGGTTACGGCGCTGGCGTCGCGCGAACACAGGGAGCGGGGGATCGACGTGGGGGCCAACGCGTACATCGTGAAGAGCAGCTTCGACCAGAGCAACCTGCTGGAGACGGTCGACAGATTCATCTGAAGAAGGGAAGAGGGATATGATCGAGGTGCTCATCGCGGAGGATTCAAAGGTGGTGCGGGAGTATCTGCAGTATCTGCTGGAGGAGGATGGGAGCGTGCGGGTGGTGGGAGCGGTGGCGAACGGACGGGAGGCGGTCGAATTCGTGCAGCGAAAACGGCCGGACGTAGTCACCATGGACATCCACATGCCGGTCATGGACGGCTTCGAGGCGACCCGCAGGATCATGGAGGAGGAGCCGGTGCCGATCGTCATCGTCAGCGCGAGCTGGGACCCGAAAGAGGTGGGAAATACCTTTCGGGCGCTGGAGGCGGGGGCGGTGTCGGCCCTGGAAAAACCGCGCGGCCTGGGGAATCCGGAGAACGAAAAACTGGCGCGGGAGTTCGTGCAGATGGTGAAGCTGATGGCGGAGGTAAAGGTGGTGCGGCGGTGGGTAAAAAAGCCGCCGCCGGAGGAGAAACCGGCGCCGCCGGAGGGGAAGGGGAAGGGTGATTTGGCAGCGGTGGAACTGGTCGCCATCGGCGCCTCGACCGGCGGGCCGAACGCGCTGCAGAGGCTGCTGGCGGAACTGCCGGAGGACTTCCCGGTGCCGATCGCCGCCGTTCAGCACATCGCGGCGGGGTTTTTGCAGGGGATGGCCGGCTGGCTCAGGGAGAGCGGCAATCTGCCGGTGCACATCGCCACCCAGGGAGAGCGCCTCGAACCGGGGCACGTGTACCTGGCGCCGGACAACTTCCACATGGGGATTGTAGAGGGGCCACGGGTGGAGCTCAGCCGCGCGATGCCGGAGCACTTCCTTCGCCCTTCGGTCTCGTACCTCTTTCGCTCGGTCGCCGAGTGCTGCGCGGAGAAGGCGGTCGGCATCCTGCTCACCGGGATGGGCAGGGATGGGGCGGAGGAACTGGCGAGGATGCGCGAGAGCGGAGCGATCACCATGGCGCAGGACGAAGAGAGTTCGGTGGTGCATGGAATGCCGGGGGAGGCGATCAAGCTGGGAGGGGTCGAATACGTGCTGCCTCCGGAGGAGATCGGTAGGAAGCTGGCAAATCTGGTGAGGGGCAGCTATAGACTGGAGAGAAGATAGAGAAGATGATGAAAGAGAACGTGGAGATTCTGATCGCCGAGGACAGCCCCACCCAGAGGGAACAGCTCCGGTTTCTGCTCGAGGAGCAGGGATTCGCGGTGCGGGCGGCCGGCGACGGCCGGGAAGCGCTGGCGGAGATCGAGGCGCGTCGACCGGCGCTGGTGATCAGCGACATCATCATGCCGGAGCTGGACGGGTACGGGCTGTGCCGGGCGATCAAGGAGGACGAACGGCTGCGGGCGATTCCGGTCATCCTGCTGACGACGCTGTCGGACCGGGAGGATATCCTGCGCGGTCTGGAGGCGCGGGCGGACTGCTACTGCACCAAGCCGTACGACGAGGAGCATTTGCTCGAGCGGATCGCATTTCATCTGGATCACACGGCGCCGGTGGATGGCGGGGGAGGGCTGGAGATCGACGTGGACGGCAGTCGCCACGTCATTCGCTCGAGCCGCTGGGAGATCCTCTGTCTGCTGCTATCGACCTACGGCAGCGCGGTGCGGCAGAACCGGGTGTTGAGCACGACCCAGCTGGAACTGCGGAAGCTCAACGAAGAGCTGGAGGAGCGGGTGGAAGAGCGGACGCGCGAACTGCGGCAGGCGCACGCTCGTTTGGAGCACCAGGTGCGGGAGCTGGATGGGCGGGACCGACTGGTCCACTTCCAGATGTCGGCGCACACCTTGGAGGAGTCGTTCGCGGTGGTGCTGGAGGTGCTGAATCAGGCGTTTGGGGTGCAGCGGGCGATCCTGTACCGGCCGCGCGATGAGGGGGGGTTGCTGCCGGTGGCGGCGATGGGACTGTCGTCTCTGGGACGCATGGAGGAGAGGGGGCTGCTGGCCGAATTGCCGATTCTCGCGTCGGAGGAAGTGCCGGAGGTGCGCGCCTTCCGGGAAAAGAAGGTACACCAGGACGGCGACGGGACCGTAGCGGTGCCGTGCATCTACGGGGACGAGGTGTTGGGCATACTCCGAGTGGAGGCTCTTGCCGACGCAGCGGACGAGGAACTGCTCGGGGGGCTGTGGCGCCTGGGGGGAGAGGCGGCCCTGGTGCTGCACGGGGGAATCGTGACGGAGGGGCTGGAGGATGAGATGCTGGCGTTAGGGGATCTGGAAGATCTCGGATAAAGAGGCGAAGGGAATATGGACGAACGGAATACAGCGGAAATGGAGAGCCGGTCGCCGACGGCAGCTGGGGATATCCGGGCGGGGATTCTGGTGGATGCCCGGCGCCTGGCCGACCGCGCGTGGGATGGCGAAGGGATCTCCGTCGATAATGTGGATTTTTCGCCCGATGTGCAGGCGGGGCAGATAGTGGCGCGCTGCGTCTCGCCGGCCGGATTGCGCGCGGGAGAGAACGTGGCGGTCAGAGCGGAAGGGGGGACCGAGCTGTTTGTCGCGACCACTGCAGGGACACTGCAGGTGGACGGGGGCGAGATCCGGGTGGTCAAGGTGCTGCACATCGCGGGGGATGTGACCTACAGAACGGGCCATCTCAACTTCGACGGCGAGATCCGCGTGGCAGGAGGGGTGACCCCGGGTGTTTCGGTGCAGGCCAGCCGCGATGTGATCGTCGCCGGCGAGGTCGGGGCGGGCGCCACGGTGAAGGCGGGCGGAGATCTGGTCGTGGGTGGGGGTATCGTCGGCCGCAGAACCCTGGTGACGGCGGGTGGGAGGATATGGGCTGGGTGGGTGGAGGAGGGGACGGTGACAGCGGGGACGGACCTCTTTTTAGCGGACCACTCCTACCAGGGGCGTCTGCGGGCGGGGGGGCGAGTGACGATCGGCAGGGGTGTGAGCATGCGCGGCGGGAGCGCAGTGGGCGGCTGGGCCTGGGCGTCGGAGGGGATCGACGCGTATCTGGCCGGTTCGCCGGCCCACATAGCGACGCTGCTGGTGGCCGGGGTAGACCCGGATGAAGCGGTGGAGTTGGACCGCCTGAAAGAGCAGATCGACCTGGTCTACCGGCAGGTCAAGCAGCTGCTGGACGCGTTCAAGATGAAGAGGATCGACGTGGAGCAGATCAGGAACATGATCGCGGCGGCGGCCGGTCCGCGGCGGAAGCTGCTGGCGGTCAAGGCCAAGCAACTCGGGCAGGTGGTCCAGAAATACCAGGAGCTGGTCGCCGCGTGCAAGGAGCTGGAGGAGGGAATACAGGACCAGGTGCAGGAGGCGGATATCCGACTGCACGAACGGGCGTTCCCGGGAGTGGAGGTGCGGCTTAAAGGGCACCGGCACAAACTGTCGGAGGAGAGGAGATCGCCCCGGTTCTTCGTTACGGATGGGAAGATCACCGAGGTGGAATTTCGCCAGCAGCGCGAGTCGAAAGAGGCATCATGAGTGCGAGGAACGAGATCCTGGTGGTCGAGGACAGCCCGACCCAGGCCGAGAAGCTGCGCTATCTCCTGGAAGAGCGCGGTTACGAGGTGGCGGTTGCCGGCAACGGCAGAGAAGGTCTGATCGCGGCGGGGGAACGCCGCCCGGCGCTGGTGGTCAGCGATATCGTCATGCCCGAGATGGACGGGTACGGGCTGTGCCGGGCGATCAAGGAGGATGAGGCGCTCCGGGAGATCCCGGTCCTGCTGCTGACGACGCTGTCGGATCCGGAGGATATCATCCGGGGGCTGGAAGCGCGAGCGGACTGCTACTGCACCAAGCCGTACGACGAGGAGTATCTCCTCTCGAGGATCGCCTATCTGCTGGAGAATCCGCCCGGACAGGGAGGGTGGGGGGAGGAAGAGGAGCTGGAAGTCACCGTGGGCGGTCAGCAGCGGATCATACCCGCCAACTGCAGGAGAGTGCTGGATCTGCTGCTATCGACCTACGAGAGCGCGGTGCGGAAGAACGAGGAACTGGTCGAGACCCAGCTGGAACTCAAGAAGCTCAACGGAGAGCTGGAGGAGCGGGTGGCGGAACGGACGACCGAGCTGGTGCGGCAGGCGGAGGATCTGAGCCGATCGAACGCCGAGTTGGAGCGGTTCGCGCACGTGGCTTCGCACGACCTGCAGGAACCGCTGCGGTCGATTTTCAGCTTCACGCAGCTGCTGGCGCGCCGGGGACAGGGATTGTTCGACACCCGCTGCCAACACTTCATGGAGCGGATCGAGACCAACGCTGGACGGATGCAGGCGCTGATCCAAGATCTGCTGGCGTACTCGCGGGTGAACGGATACCGGCTGCAGTTCGTGCCGACCGACTGCGGTGCGGTTGTGGAACAGGCGATCGGTGCGCTCCGCGACCGCGTGGAGGAGAGCGGGGCCGTGATCACCCGGGACCGCCTGCCCGAAGTGCGCGGCGACGGTGCGCAGCTGAAGATGTTGTTCCAGCACCTGATAAGCAACGCCATCAAGTTCAGAGGGGAGCGACCCCCGGAGATACAGGTGGGGGCGGAGCGGGGGAACGGGGCGTGGAGGATCAGCGTGCGGGACAATGGGAGGGGATTCGAGCCGGAGTACAGGGAGCGGATTTTCGGGGTGTTCCAGCGCTTGCACGCCAGGGAAGAGCACGCGGGTACCGGAATTGGTCTGGCGATCTGCCAGCGGATCGTGGAGCGCCACGGGGGGCGGATCTGGGCGGAATCGGAGCTGGGAGAGGGATCGGCTTTCCACTTCACGCTCCCGGACGGGAATGGAAGTAGATAGCAGTTCACGCGTTTTTTTCTCAGAGCAGCCCATCTCACAATGCGGAGAATCGAACCATGGCAGCCAATGGCGAAAGGGAAGCCGACAGTGCCCCAGCAGCGAGAGAAGAAAGAGTGTTGACGGCCGTCAACCGGGTCTTCAGGGAGCGGCTCAACTGCAGGACCGAGGAGGATCTGGCCAAGACCTGTCTGGCCGTGGCAGAGGAGCTGACCGGCAGCAAATTTGGCTTCATCGGGGAGCTTACCTCGGATGGCCGCTTCGACACCATCGCTCTGAGCGATCCGGGTTGGGACGCCTGTAAGATGCCCGGTTCGGAGGTGAGCATGCTGATAAAGGGCATGGAGGTGCGCGGCATCTGGGGCCGGGCGATCAGGGAAGAGAAATCGCAGATCGCCAATGATCCGGCCGGCGACCCGGATCGGGTGGGGATGCCCGAGGGGCACCCGCCCCTGAAGGCGGTTTTGGGGGTGCCGCTCAAGCACGCGGGCAAAACCTTCGGCATGATCGCCCTGGGCAACAAGGAAGGGGGATACGGTGGCGAAGATCAGAAGGCGGTCGAAAGCCTGTCGGTGGCGATCGTCGAGGCGCTGAGAAGCAAGCGGATCGAGGACAGGCTGGTGCGGCAGACCGAGGAACTGAAACGCTCAAACGAGGAGCTGGAACAGTTCGCGTACGTGGTGTCACACGACCTGCAGGAGCCGCTGCGCTCGATCAACGGGTTTGTCCAGTTGCTGGCACGGCGCCGCCGGGAGGTGAAGGATGAAAAATCGGAGCACTACACCGAGCGGATCGTGGCCGGAGTCGGCCGCATGCGGGAGCTGATCGACGATCTGCTCGAATATTCGCGGGTGAGCACCCGCGGCAACCTGTTCGAACCGGTCGACTGCGGGGAAATCGTCACAGAAGCGCTTGCCAATCTCGAGAGCGCCATCGACAAAAGCGAGGCAGCGGTGACGTGCGACGAATTTCCCCGAGTGCAGGGGGATGCTTCCCAGCTGACGCAGCTTTTCCAGAACCTGATCGGCAACGCCCTCAAGTTCCGCAACGAACGCGCACCGCAGATCCACATCAATGCGGAGAAGCGGGACGGGGTATGGGTTTTTTCGGTGCGGGACAACGGCATCGGCATCGAGCCGCAGTACTTCGAGCGGATCTTTCACGTCTTCCAGCGATTGCACAGCCAGCAGGAGTACGCAGGGACGGGGATCGGGCTGGCGATCTGCAAGAAGATCGCGGAGCGGCACGGAGGGAGGATCTGGGTGGAGTCGGAGCCGGGGAAGGGGTCCACTTTTAACTTCACCATTCCAGAAAGAGAGATGGTTCACCGTGAATCCCGAGAATAGATCCATCGAAGTGCTGATGGTCGAGGACAGCCCGGACGACGTGGAACTGGCGCGCGAGGCGCTCAGGGAGGGGAAGCTGGGCATCGGCCTGCACGTGTCCGCGGACGGGGTCGAGGGGCTGGCGTTTCTGCGGCGGGAAGGGAAGCACGCGGAGGCGCCGGCGCCGGATCTCATCCTGCTGGATCTGAACATGCCGCGCATGGACGGGCGGGAACTGCTGGCCGAGATCAAGGCGGACGAGGAACTGGCGCGCATTCCGGTGGTGGTGTTGACCACTTCGGAGGCGGAGAGGGACATCGTCGCGAGCTACAAGCTGCACGCCAACTGCTTCATCAGCAAACCGGTCGACTTCGAGAAATTCATCGAGATCGTGCAGGCCATAGAAGAGTTCTGGTTCAAGATTGTGAAACTACCAAACAGGTGAAGCAAATGAGCGATGAAAGGATGCAGATCCTACTGGTCGAGGACAATCCGGACGACGCGGAAATCCTGAGGGAGACGCTGGCGGAAAGCGGGACCAGCGGATTTCAGCTGACCCACGTCAAGCGGCTCGGAGAGGCGCGGCAGTGTCTTTCCGGGGGACGCTTCGACATCGCCCTGCTGGATTTGTCCCTGCCGGACAGCCAGGGATTCGAAACGTTCTGCGACCTGCAGGGGGAATGCGCAGAGGTGCCGATTATCGTGCTCACGGGTCTGGATGACGAAGCGCTGGCCCTGGAGGCGGTGCAGGCCGGGGCGCAGGACTATCTGGTGAAGGGGGAGGAGGACAGCCGCCTGCTGGTGCGCGCCATGCGCTACGCCATCGAGCGGAAGCGGTCGGCGGAGAAGATAGAGAAGGAATTGCACGAGAAAGAGGGGATGTTGAAGGAGCTGGAGCGCCAGGACGCCCACATCCGCCGGCTGTCGATGGCGGTGGAGCAGAGCCCGGCTGCCGTGGTGATCACCGGCATCGATGGAAGCATCGAATACGTCAATCCGAAGTTCACCAGAGTGACCGGCTATTCCCTGGCGGAGGTTCTGGGAGAGAACCCGCGCCTGTTGAAATCGGGGAAGCAGCCGGCCGAATTCTACCGCGATCTGTGGGAGACGATCGGCAGGGGCGAGGAGTGGCACGGGGAATTCCACAATCGGAAGAAAAACGGGGAGCTGTACTGGGAGTCGGCCTCTATTTCGCCGATTCGCAGTCCCGAAGGGGAGGTCACCCACTTCGTGGCGGTCAAGGAGGATATCACCGAGCGGAAGTGGGAGGAAGGGAGGATACTGGCCCGGCAGCGGATGCTGGACGAGGTGTGGAAGATGCGGGGACCGGGTGATATAGGGCATCTCCTGGATGGACTGAAGGACGGGCTCGAGACGCTGGGGATACCATTCAAGGGATGCGGAATCAATTTGGTAGATATCTCCGGGGATGTCCCCTGCGTGCGCGCCTACGAATTGGACGAGCAGAGAGAATGGCAGAACGAAGGGAGCGAACAGACGGGGGAACTCCTCGCCTCGATCTGGCGCGACGGGCGACCGGTTTACAGAAGGGATCTGGAGAGCGAAGATGTCCATCAGGAAGGAGGGCAAATCGAGGAGAAATTCGGGCGGGTGCGCGCGGTCCTCGACGTGCCGTTCTCCCACGGCACGCTGGCGGTCAACAGCTCTGAAGCGAACGCCTTTTCCGACAACGACATCGCCTCGATGCAGGCGCTGGCTGAGGTGCTGTCGGAGGGGTTCAGGCGCCTGGACGATCTACAGAACCTGGAAGAGAAGGAGAATCAGCTGCGCCAGTCGCAGAAGATGGAGGCGATCGGCCAGTTGGCCGGCGGGGTGGCCCACGATTTCAACAATTTGATCACGATCATCACCGGGTACTGCCAGCTGCTGTCAAAGCGGTTCGACCCGGAGGATGGGGCGTATCAGAACATCCAGGAGATCTACAAGTCGGGAGAGCGGGCGGCAACGCTGGTGCGCCAGCTGCTGGCTTTCAGCCGCCGCCAGCTGCTGAAGCCGGAGGTGCTGGATCTCAACGCAGTGGTTGCGGATATAGACAAGATGCTGCGCCGGCTCATTGGAGAGGATATCGAACTGGTCTGCAGCGCGGAGGCAGGACTGGGGAAAGTGGAAGCGGACCCCGGCCAACTGGAGCAGGTGATCGTCAATCTGGCGGTCAACGCCCGCGACGCCATGCCCGAAGGGGGAAAACTCACCATCGAGACGGCCAACGTCGAGCTGGATGGAGATTACGCCGACCAGCACGTCGAGATGCCTCCCGGAGCTTACGTGCTGCTGGCGGTGAGCGACAATGGGATGGGTATGGATGGAGAGACGAGGGTGCGGATCTTCGAGCCGTTTTTCACCACCAAGGAGGAAGGGCGGGGAACGGGATTGGGACTATCGACGGTGTACGGCATCGTCAAGCAGAGCAACGGATTCATCTGGGTGTACAGCGAGCCGGGCAAGGGGACGACGTTCAAGGTGTATCTGCCGCGGATTGAAGGAGATGGAGCTGTACCGCAGACCGAGATCGCGCCGGAGGAAAAGCTGGAGGGAACGGAGACGATCCTGGTGGTGGAGGACGACGACACGGTGCGGGAGCTGGTACAGCGGATTTTTCATGAATACGGGCATTCCGTCATCGAGGCGTGCAACGGAGAGGAGGGGCTACAGATCTGCGCTCAGCAGGCAGGGGAGATAGACCTGCTATTGACCGACGTGGTGATGCCCGGGATGAACGGTCCGGAACTGGCCGAGTACGTCACCAGCATGAAGGACGGGATAAAGGTGCTCTATATGTCCGGGTACGCGGACAGGGCGATCAGTCACAACGGTCTGGTAAAGGAGGAGATACAGTTTCTGCAAAAACCGTTCACGCCGGATGAACTGCTGCGCAAAACGCGCGCGAGTCTGGATGACCAGGGGCAGGAGTCGGTGTGATGATGGTCACGGACGGTCGTTCCGAAAAGGAAAAGCAGGACGAGGGGATGATGGTGCTCGCGGAGGCGCAGCAGAAGATGGTCGACTATGCGCTGACGCTCGAGCTTCTCGGCGATCTGGTGCGGGATCCGCTGGAAGAGAAGATCATCGACGGGGTCTTTCAACTCTTCACCGCGATCTTCGCTCTGGAAAAGATGATCTACATCCCTTTCGAGAACGGGGAGTCGGGAGAGACCCTGGTCTATCCAGACGGCGTTCCCGACGGTGCAGAAATCGAGGAGATCCTGAGTCGGGAGGATGGGGAATATGCCCTGGGGGGGCAGGAAAGGGGATTTCGGCTGCAGATTCGCCACCAGGGGGAGAGTCTGGGGGTGCTGTGGATAGACCACATCGCCTTCCCGGAGTACTGGGAACACTATCTGGGACTCGCATTCAACATCGTCCGCGTGTGCGGCCTGGCGATCCAGAATGCGCGGACCTACCGGAAGTTCAGGCAGGCGGAGGAGCGTGCCAGAATCAATCTCGCCCTGCAGCGACTGCGCAACGAGGTGCTGCAGATGGAGTCGAAGGAAAACTGGGATCACGTCGTCCTGTGTTTCTACGAGGAGTTGAAGAAGGTGGTGGATTTCAACGCCTGCAGCATCAATCTGGTCGATCTGCAGAAGAATGAAATGAGAGCGCACGCCCTGAGTCCGGAGAAGGGGCTGGTGCAGAATTTCAGAAAGCCGGTTCCTCCGGGCGTGTTGAGCGCCATCGAGAGCGGCCAGGTGGTGTATCGGGCGAGCAGAAGGGACGCGTTTTTTGTGGATACCGCTCCGGTTCTGTTTCCGGAAAACGTCCATTCGATACTCGACGTGCCTTTCGCCGGGGGCACCGTGGCGATCAACAGCACGGAGGAAAACGGTTTCGACGAACGGGATATTGAGATCGTCGAAAGGTGCGCTTCCGTACTCTCCCAGGCGCATCGCCGCCTGGAAGATCTGAAGGGGATGGCGCTCCAGGAGCAGCACCTGCGTCGGGCCCAACATCTGGCGCTGGTGGATCAGCTGGCCACGGGGGTGGCCCACGAGATCAACAATCCGCTGACCCTGGTGGTCGGGTACTCGAAGCTGTTGCTCAAGGGGGAGATGGAAGAGGGGATGCGGGAAAAGGTGGAGTCGATCTACGAGGGGGGGATGCGGGCGTCGTCGATCGCCCAACGGCTGCTCACTTTTTCCCGGCAGCAAAAGAACGGCAAGCGGGAAGCCGACCTCAGTGACGTAGTGCGGGAAAGCCTGGATCTGGTGCGCTATCAGCTGGCGGCGGATCGAGTGCAACTGGTGGAGGAACTGGAGGAGAATCTGCCGTTGGCATCGATGCATACGGGACAGGTTCAGCAGGTGGTGCTGAATCTGGTGCAGAACAGCCGGGGCGCCATTCTGGAGGGAGGCGAGGGGGGAAGGGTTTTGGTGCGGACTCGATTTCGGGAAGACCGGGTCGTGCTGGAAGTGGAGGATGATGGACCGGGGATTCCGGAGAAACTGAACGAAAAAATCTTCGAGCCGTTTTTCACCACTCGCGAGGTGGGGAAGGGGGCGGGTTTGGGGCTGAGCGTCTGCCAGAGCATCGTCCGCGAGCACGGAGGATGGCTGTGGAGCGTGGTGCGGGATAAGGGAGCGCTGCTGGTGATGGAGCTACCGGTCAGCAGCAATGGGATATCATCGGTGGAGAGCGGCGAAGAGAAGCTATAGAGGAGTCAGGCGAAATGAAAAGCGCAAAACAATCGCGGGGAAAGATCCTGGTCATCGACGACGAAGAGTCGGTGGGTAAGCTACTGTTGCAGTGGCTCGACAGCGAAGGGTACGAAGTAGCGTACGCGCAGGATGCCTGCCAGGTCGCCGGCTATCTCGAGCAGGAGACGTTCGACCTGGTGACTCTGGATATCATGATGCCGGGGATGGATGGCCTGGAACTCCTGGGCTGGATGCGGCAGAACTTCCCGGATATCGGGGTGATCATGGCGACGGCGCTGGGCAATCTAGATACGGTGCTGGCGGCGATGCGGGCGGGGGCGATCAACTACATGGTCAAGCCGTTCAATATGGATCTGGTCTCCGAGGAGATCGCCCGGGGGATGGAGCGCCAGCGGCTGGTCGCGGAAAATCGGGCACATCAGCAGGAGCTGGAAGAGAAGGTGGCGGAACGGACGCGAGAGCTGGATGCGGCGTACAAACAGCTAAAAAAGAAAGTGCGGGAGCTGGAGGGGAGGGACCGGCTGGTCCAATTGCAGATGGCACCCCCCCGCAGCTGGCGAGAAGCGAACGGGGAGATTCTGCGGGTTGTCGAGCAGGTGATCGAGGCGGAGGGCGCGGCGATTTTCAGACGAGATGCGGGTGGAGGTTACCTGATGGTCGGGAAGCAGCTGGGCGTCGCGGTTCCGGAGGGGGAGGAGCGGCGGATAGTCATCGACGAGGAGAACGAACTGGTCGGCCAGGTTTTTCAGACGGGAGAGAGCCGCACGGGGGCCGGGGGAGAGGTGGTCGCGCCGATCGTCTACAGCGGAGAGGTGCTGGGGGCACTTTGGGTGGAGGGAATCGCAGCGGAAGAGGAGGGAGAGGTGTTCGATCAGCTCTGGTATCTGAGTCGGGAGGCGGCCCTGGTGCTGCGCATGGTGCAGATGACGGCGGCCCTGGAGCACGGGGAAGCGGAGATCGACGATCTGCTGCAGGAAGAAAAGCTGCCGACCGTTCAGGAGTGCTGAGATCTGTCTGGAGGAGGAAGCCGAAATGTCCGGCGCGAAGATTCTGATCATCGACGGGAACGAAAAGGTCCGCTGGCTGCTGGAGGGCCATCTGAAAGGGCGCGGGTACGAGGTGGTGGGTGTGGAGAACGGGCTGGAGGCGGCCAGGAATATGCGAGAGGGGCTGCCCAATCTGCTGCTGATTGATCAGGATATACCGATGGGGGGGATCAAGACGGCCCGTCTGCTGAGGTTGCATGCGACATATCAGCAAATTCCGATTCTGCTCACGGTGAATAAGCAGAAGGTGGGGGATGAGCTGATCGAGCAGGGGAAGAAGCTCAATCTGGACTCGTTTGTGGTCAAACCGTGCACCGGTAAGCTGCTCGACCAGAAGGTGGAGGAGAATTTGGGAAGGAATTTGGAGAAGATTTCGGTGGTGGATATGCGCGCGGAGATCGCCGATCTGGCCGGGCTGCCGGTGCTGCTGTCGAGCCACCGGAAGATGCTCCAGCTGCTGTCCAAGGAGGACGCTCAGGTGGAGATCCCGGAGTTGATCCGCACGATCCAGATGGATCAGGGGCTGACCACCGAGATTCTGCGCGTCTGCCACTCGGCGTATTACGGGTTCAGGGGGAACAGCATCGAGGGGGCGACGACCTTTCTGGGGATCGGCAAGATCCGCAAGATCGTCCAGGCTGCGGTCATTCTCGACATCTTCAAGACCGAGAAAGAGAAAACGGACGACGACGGTTTCAGTATGCTGGAGCTGTGGAAGCACTCGGTCGGCTGCGGTCTGATCATGGAGGAGGGGGGACGCCGGGTCAAGGGGAGGGACCATTTCATCGCCGGGATGCTGCACGATGTTGGCAAGGTGATTTTGCAATCGCGCTTTCCGGAGCACTTTGCGGAGGTGCGGAGAATCGTGCGGAGCGAGGGGAAGTCGATGTATCAGGCGGAGCGAGAGCTGATCGGCGTCAGCCATACCGATATTGGCCACGAGCTGGCCAAGAAATGGAATCTGCCGCCGACGATTGCCACCAGCATCGCCTTTCACCATCGCCCTGGAGATACGCTGCAACACAAACGGCTGGCGTCGCTGGTGCATCTGAGCGATATCCTGGCGCGCACTCTGGAGATCGGCCACGGGGGGGATCGGAAGAAGATCGGGATTAATCCGATAGCCGAACCGCTGGCCAAATACGTCTTTGCCGTATCGAAAGAAAAAGAGAAGCTGCTCGCCGAGGTGGAGAGTGTGGTGTGCGAGGGACGAGAGCAGAGCGACCAGGAATCTGCGCCAAAACCGGCTGCGGTTGCCGAGTAGAATTCGACAGGAGAATGAGAGTATGGAATTCCTGGGAGATCTATCCTTCATCATCGGCACCATCGGGATCGTCATCTACATGTGCCTGATCATCATTCGCTTCACGACCCAGGCGGGGAAGATACAGACGGCGATCAAGAAATACGAAGAGCGCACGGTGAAGCTCCAGGAGAAGCTGAAGGAGTTGAAGGAAAGGCGAAGCACCATGGATCCGGAGGTGGACAAGCTCGTCGAACAGATGATCGAGGTGCGCAGCCGACGCGACAAGCTGCAGATGCAGTACGAGGATATGGTGGCGAAGTCCCAGGAGCGCGATATCAATATCAAATTCAATGCGCACTGAAGCGATGCAGCAGGAGGAGGCCATAAGATGTATACAGCCTATATAGCTCTGATCATCAGCTTCATCCTGGTGATTGTGCTGCACGCCTGGTTCGTGCGGCGGCTGACGGGACTGCACGAACAGGTGCGGGAGTGCAAGAGCGAGTACCAGAAGCTGCACGCCGAAACGATGGAGCTGGCGGAAAGCGTGGGGGAACTGGACCGGGGCAAGGATTCCAACGCGACGTCGATCCAGGCGTTGGAGCGCGAGATCGAGGATACGAAGATCAAGATTCGCGAGTTTCTGGCCGAGAATCAGGAGCTCGAAGGAGAATTCGGGGTGTCGGGTAAAGAGGAGGATGTGGAAACGGAGGGAGAAGAGGAGGAGATGGAAGAAGCTGCGGCTTCCACGGGGGACGATACCTGATGCGGGTATTCGACAGCAGTAGATGCCATTGGCTGAAGAGATGCGAGAGAATGGGTCATGACAGATAACAGCGCCGGGGGCGGCTCTGCAGAAGATATGGGACTGGAGTCGATCCTGGACGACATCCTGGACGACGGGCAGTCTACTGCGCCCGAAGGAGAGGTGGTCTCCGAGGATGAGATTGCCGGCTTGCTGGGAGAGAAGGTGCGAGAGCCGGCCGCTGCCGAGGGGGAAGGAGAGGCAGAACCGGAGCCGGATTCCGAGGATATGACCCAGGAGGAGATGACCGGCCTGATGGGTGACGTGTACTCGGGCGGGCGGCGGTTGGAGCGGATCGGCGACTGCGTGCTGACGGTGTCGGATGATGGGATGAAGGCGTCGTTTCGCGGGCGGTTGCCGGAGAAGACAACGCTCAAGGAAGCACTGCAGATTCTGGAGAGGAACGAGATCCGCTTCGGGGTCATCCAGAGCCGGATCTACGATGCGCTGCCGCAGAAGAAGGGGAAGCGGAGGTCCGGTCGAGAGAAGAAGTCGATGGACGAGGGAACGGGTGAGGTAGTGGTTGCCGAGGGGCAGGAGCCGACGCCGCCCAGGGAGGCGTACACCGAGTATCACTTCAAGGAAGTGGGAGAGGAGGTGGTGGGAACGGTGGTGAAAATTCTGGAAGGTTTCAACCTGGGTGAAGTGCAAAAATGCGATGTTCCACTGTCGCTGGTCGGGCCGGGGCAGCTGCTGGCGGAGGTAATCCGGGACAGCGGGGAGGTGGGGTGGGATGTCTTTGGATCGGAGATTGCAGGGGAGGTGCCGACGGATGTGCAGTTGCGCGCCGGTGAAAACGTGGCGCTGGAGGAGGAGGGACGGTGCTGCGTGGCCAGAGCCTGCGGGTACGCGGGGGTGATCGACGGGGCGGTTGCGGTGATTCCTCCGCTGTGGGTATCGCGCGATTTGCTGCGGGTCTCCTTTGTACTGCTGCCGCAGGAAGGGGAATTCCCGGTACCGTCGGCCAAGCAGATAAAGAAGATGGTGGAGGGCGCCGGGGTGGAACACGGGGTTCTGGAAGAGGAGATCGGCGCGCTCTGCGCGAAGATGAAGAAGGGGGAGAAGGTAGAGCGGATGACGCAGATCGCTCGAGGGACGGAGGCGATACCGGGGAAGAACGCGGAGTGGAAGTTTGTCTGCGATCCGGATTACACCCGGTACTTCGGGGAGATTCTGCGGATCTTCACGCGCAGTCGGAATGTGGAGTATCTGGAGGAGTACAGCAAGGGGCTGGCGGCCAAGATGGTGTCGGCGGACGAGCGCCTGGCGGTCAAGCAGCCGCCGGCGCCGGGGGAGATGGGGATGGATGTCTTCGGCGAGGAGTTCACGCCGGACGAACCGGAAGACGTCGTACTGGAGGGGAGCGAACATATCCGCTTCGACGAAGAGGGGGAGGCGTGCTTCGCCGAGATCTTCGGGTATATCGGTATCGGCAAACAGGGGGATCGGGTGCAGATCTTCTCACCGGTGTGGGTGGCGCCCGACCGGATGGGGGCCTACTTCGTCAACCTTCCACAGCTGGGGGAGAAGAGAGCGCCGAAGCCGGAGGAGGTGGATCGGCTGCTGGAGCTGGCGGAGGTGGAGTGGGGAATCGACCAGCAGGCGATCGGGCTGCTGTGTGAGAAGATGAAACAAGGATTGCCGACTGGTATAACGGTGCCGATCGCCAGAGGGGAGGAGCAGCGGGATGGAGAGGATGGATGGTTCGACTTTGCGGTGGAGCGGGATCCGCAGCCCGGCTTTTTCGCCGAAGACGGATCGATCGATTTCAAGCAGCTCAACCTGACGCCGCTGCTGGCGGAGGGGGCGCTGATCGGTCGCAAGATGTCGGCGACCGAGGGGCGGGCGGGGATAGAAGTGAGCGGCAGAGAACTACCGGCAAAGGATGGCGAGGAGGTGGTGATCGACCTGGGGAAGAACGTGCGCCTGGTGCGGAAGGAGGGGGAGCCGGACGCATATCACTCCGAGGTGGAGGGAGAACTGGTGGCGATCGAGAGGATGGCTGAGCTGACTCCGATGGTGCACATCGAGATGCACCGGGTGATGACGGTGCAGGGGGATGTGGACTACCACACCGGGAATATCGACTTTCCGGGCAGCGTACATGTGGAAGGATCGATTCAGTCGGGGTTCGAGGTGAAGGGAGAGGGGAATGTGGTCGTCGGTAACAGTATAGAGGAAGGAGCGGTGGTGGTCGCCGGGGGGAACGTGGCGGTGAAACACGGCATCCTGGGTGAGAAGACGAAAGTGACGGCGGGGGGATCGGTCTTCGTCAAATTCATCAACGAGGCGACGGTGCGGGCGAAGGTGGATATGAATATCTCGGAATACGCATTCAACGGTTCGCTGCGAGTGGGGGAGGAGCTGAAAATCTGGGGCACCACTGGAAATCGCCCGAGCGGGGTGATTGCGGGAGGGACCGCGATAGTGGGGGAGAAGGTCACCGCCTTCGAGGTGGGGACCGACGGTTCGGCACCGACCCAGCTGGTGGTGGGAGTCGACGCCTCCATGCTCAGGGAGGCGGCTCAGCTCCAGGAGCTGATCGATCAGTACAACGGAGTAATCGGCAAGAGTCTGAGAGCGCTGCAGGTGGAGCGGATGCCCGCAGAGCAGATCCGCAACATTCTGCTCAATCTGGTGCTCAAGGCGAAAGGGGAGCGGCGGAAGATGTTGGCCCGATCGGTGAAGAATTTGCTGGAGCTGCAGAGCCGTTTGGGAACGGCGATGGAGAAGAAGAAGAAGCTGGACGAACGGATGGAGGAGATGGCGATGAGGGGGGCGGTCGAGGTAGAGGGGACGGTGGCGGTCAACACGTTGATCAAGATTGGGAGACACGCGCTCAAGATCGAAGGGGGTGCGACAGAGGTCATCGAAACCCGGTTTGCGCTGGGGAAGGACAAGAGAGGTAAGATTCGCCTGTTGATGTCTGCGAGTTGATTGGGAGATATCGCCGAAGGTCTATAGGTAAGGAGAGAGAGTTTATGGAGAGGGAAGAGAAGGGATTGGGCAGGATTCTGGTGGTCGACGACGAGGAGTCGGTGGCCAGACTGCTGCGCGACTGGTTGAGCAGTGAGGGATACGAGGTGCGGTGCGCGAACGGTTACGATCAGGTGCGGGAGGAGATGAAAACGAGTCCATTCGACCTGGTGACCCTGGATATCATGATGCCGGGGGTCGACGGTCTGGAGGTGCTGCGCTGGCTCAAGGAGCGATATCCGGATGTGGGGGTGATCATGGCGACGGCGATGGGGCAGCTGGATTCGGTGCTGGAGGCGATGCGCACCGGAGCGATCAACTATCTGCTGAAGCCGTTCAATATGGATCTGGTCAGTGAAGAGATCAAGCGGGGGATGGAGCGGCAGCGGCTGATCGCCGAGAACCGGGCGTATCAGCGGGAACTGGAGCAGAAGGTGGAGGAGCGGACCGCCCAGCTGCGACAGAAGGTGCGCGAGCTGGACGGCCTGGACCGGCTGGTCCACTTCCAGATGGGAGTGCACTCCCTGGAGGAGGGATACGCGGAGGTGCTGGAGGTATTGCAGCAGGTGCTGGATGTGCAGCGAGCGATCATCTACCGAGCCGATGAAGAAATGGGAGTTCTGAAAGGAGTGGCGGCGATGGGGCTGTCGGCTCCAGGTCGCCTGGAAGGGGAAGAAGAGGTTGCGGGGATAGGCGTGCTGACGATCGGCGATAGGGCCTCAGTGGAGGTGCGGGCCCTTGAGGAGAGGAAGCTGCAGCAGGAGGAAGGCAAGGTGGCGGTCCCGATTCTTTTCCGCGATGAACTGCTGGGGATACTCGTCGTCGAAGAGACCGCAGGGTGGGAGGGGGATGAGATGGGCAACTGCCTGTGGCGCCTGGGGGGAGAAGCGGCTCTGGTCCTGCAGGCGGCGATAATGGCGGAGGGACTGGACAGTGATAATCTGGGGTTAAACGAGCTGGAAAATCTGGAGTAAAGGCGGGCAATATGGGCAGCGGCAAAAGAAAAAAGAAAAAGCGGAGCGGCCCGGCTCCGAGAGGCGACAGTGCGGATGCGCTCCAGGAGATGGAGGCGCTCACCGACGAGAGCCCAGGGGAGGCGGGGGGGCCGTTTGAGCTGGTCTGGCCGAGCTGGCGCGGGAAGCGGATGGGGGTGGAGGAACTGCGCCGGGCGTCGGCGGAGCTGTGCGAGTTGCTGAAGGGGGAGGTGCTGGACAGGGAGCGGCTGGCGGGGCTGCGGGTTCCGGCGGTGATGCCGGGGGAGGTGGTAGGGCGAGGCAGCGGGGAGCCGGGGGAGCAGGTGGCGTTTGCGGACGGGGAATTCCGCGCCAAGGGGTACGGGTATCTGTGCCTGGAGGAGGAGCAGCTGTCCGTGGCCGCGCCGGTGTGGATCGATCCCCGGGGGATGGAGGCGCACTGGTTGCTACTGGACGAGGAGCCGCAGCCGGTGACCACGGAGATGGTGCTGGCGCGTCTGGAAGACCTGGGGGTGGTGGAGGGGGTCGAGGAGGATGTGATCGTGGCGGTGTGCGCGCGGGCGAGGATGGGAGAGCAGACGTGCGGAGCGGAGCGGATCGCCGCAGGGGTATTCCCCGAAGACGGAGAGGAAGTGCGGATAGAGATTCTGGTCGATTCGCAACAGACGGCGGGGGAGAAGAGGGAGGATGGGTCGATCGACTTCAAGGAGGTGAACTTCGCGAGCAATGTGCGGCAGGGGCAACTGATTGCGCGGCGGATTCCCCCCGTTCCCGGAATTCCCGGAAGGGATGTTCGCGGGGGGGCGCTGGCGGCAGTCGGTGAGCTGGATCGACCTTTAAAATCGGGCGAGAACGTCGAGGTGCGCAGAGAGGAGGGGATAGAGCTTTTCTACGCCACCGTTTCCGGAGCGCTCCGGGAGCATGGGGACGAGATCGGGGTGACGAAGCTGCTGCGGATCCAGGGGGGGGTGGACTTCAAGACGGGCAATCTCGACTTCGACGGGGAGATCTGCGTGGAGGGGTCGGTTGTCCAGGGTTTTTTGGCAAAGGCGACCGGGGATATCACCATCACCGATACGGTGGAGCCCGGGGCGACGGTGGTGGCCGGGAGGAATCTGACGGTGGGGAGAGGGATCGTCGGCCGCAAGACTCGGGTGACGGCCGAGGGGAATGTGCGGGCACAGTTCGTTCAGGAGGGGACGGTGGCCGCCGGTAGGGACATTCTTCTGGGCAGCTACGCGTATCAGGCGCGGCTGCGGGCCGGACGCAGGGTGGTCGTCTCGCGCGGAGAGGGGAAGCGAGGGGGTAGTCTGGCAGGGGGGCAGACCTGGGCGCAGAGCGCGATCGAGGTCTGCTTTCTGGGATCGGAGAACCACACGCCGACGGTGCTGATGGCCGGCGTCAATCCGCAGCACATCCGCAAGCTGGATGGGCTGAAGGAGAACGTGGACGCGAGTTTTATGCAACTCAGACGGCTGCTGTCGCAGTTTGGGCTGGCGCGCGTGGATGTGGCGCAGATCAAGAACATGATCGCGGCAGCGATCGGGCCGCGGCGCAAGCTGCTGGCCGGCAAAGCACAGAAGCTGGGGCAGGTGGTGCAGGTCTACCAGAAGCTGCTGGTTGCCCGCCAGCAGCTGGAAAAGCAAATTACAGAGGAGATGCAGGGAGCGGAGGTCAGGGCGCACGACCAGGCGTTCCCGGGCGTTTTTATTCAGCTGGGTGAACACCGGCGGAAACTGACGGACGGGGTCGCGTCTCCTCGCTTTCGCGTGGTCGAGGGGCATCTGGTGGAGAGGTGACGGAAAGGCGTCGCCGGAAAGGACCCGAGTGAAGAGAATACCTTCTACTGTTAAGCATGGTCTGGTCGGAGCGGTCTTCGGCTGTTTTTTTCCGCTGATCGCCACCGCAATGGAACTTTGGAGACAGGATATCGAGTTGAATTTGGTCGGAGCGCTGCAGATGCAGTGGGGGGAACCTTTGCTGTGGATCATCGATACGGCGCCCCTGGTGTTGGGATTGTTCGCCTATTTTGCCAGGAACGGGAAGGTGAAGCTGAGCGAGCAGGCGCGCACGTTGACGCTGCGGGCGGAGGAACTCAGGCAGAGTGAGGCGCGATTGCAGAGTGCCAAGGAAGAGGCGGAAGAAGCGAACCGGGCGAAGAGTTATTTCCTGGCGAATATGAGCCACGAGATCCGCACGCCGATGAACGCGATCGTCGGCTTTGCCGACTTGCTGGCGAGCACAGAGTTGACGTCGACGCAGCGGGAGTACGTGAAAACGGTGGAGTCTGCGTCGCACGTGCTGCTGGGGTTGATCGACGATATCCTGGATTTTTCGAAGATCGAGGCGGGGAAACTGGAGATGGAAAATCGGGAGTTCCGGCTGCGAGAGCTGCTGAAGGAGACGACCGATATGTTCCGCGAGAAGGTGGCGGAGAGCAAGGTGGAACTGGTCGTGGATGTGCTCGGGGACGCTCCGGATGGTCTGGTGGGGGATCCACTGCGGCTGAAGCAGGTGCTGGTGAACCTGGTCGACAACGCGATGAAGTTCACCGCAGAGGGGGAGGTGCGGATCGGTGTCGAAGTGATGGAGGTCGATGCAGAACGAACGACGCTGAAGTTCGCGGTGCGGGACACGGGGATCGGGGTTGCGCCGGACAAGATCAATTCCCTATTTTCGGCGTTCACGCAGGGAGACGGATCGACGACGCGGAAGTACGGGGGAACCGGTCTGGGGTTGGCGGTGTGCAAGAAGCTGGTGGAGTTGATGGGTGGGCACATCGGCGCCGAGAGCGAATTGGGCGAGGGGAGTTGTTTCCATTTTACTGCGACCTTCGAACTGTGGGGGGGGCCGGATGAGGTCCACCCATTCCGCGAGAGCTGCGAAGAGGGGGTCGCCGCCGATGAGGACGGCGGCGGCGGTGAACTGGATCCGAAGGAGTTGGCGACGCTGCTGGCGGCGCTGAAAAGGCATATTCACGATTGCGATCCGGTGGGGATGGACAGCTGTATCGCGGCGATGGAAAGAGGGTTCGGGGGGCGAGAGCAGTCGGTTTCGGTCCGCAAGTTGGCGGCACAGGTGGATCGCTTCGAATTCGATGCGGCGGGGAAGACGCTGGCGGGGATCGCCGAGAGTTTGGAGATCAATATCGGATGAACAGTCTGAGAAGGATCAGGTGGATCATGGAAAATCCAGTCTGTAGCGCTCGAGCTATCGCGTCGTGGTGCTGCTGTCTGATTTTCATCTGGGTGGCGTCTCCGGCAGAGGGGCATAACGGCAAGGTGGCGCTCGCCCGTCCGCTCGCGGAGATAACGGTGGATGGCGATCTGTCGGATTGGCCGGCCGATATGGATCGATATGCGATCGGCCTGGTGGAATACGGGAGTTCGCCTATTGATGTGGCCGATTTCGAAGGAGACTTTCGCGTGGGGTACGACGCGCGCACGAGCGTTCTGTATCTGGGAATCGACGTGCGCGACAACTCGTTCGTTCCGGAGCCGGATGCCAATTCGAGCTGGGAAAGTCAGGATGGGTGCGAAGTCTACCTGGATGTGGCGCACGGACTGGAAGGGTCTCCCGTGGTGCAGCATCTCTCGTATGGAATGCGGCGGGAGGGGGGAAGCGCCGGGGATTCTGGATCTGTCGCCTATGCATCCAGCAGGAAAGAGGGCAGGTATCAGTACGAATGGCGTCTGGATCTGGAGGATGGGCAGATGCGGCCCGGAAGGGTGCTGGGGGTGGATGTGGTCGTCTGTGACAAGGACGCCGACGATTCTTTTTCGTGGATGGCCTGGGGGAAGGGAACGGTCAAGCCCATGCGCGTGGATCGCCGGGGGGATGTGATCCTGGTGGGGAAGGATACGCAGGTCGGTGAGCTGACGGGAAGGATCAGCCAACAGGGTTCGGTGCAGGGGATAGAGGGGGTGGATGTGCGGATTCAGTCGCTGGTCGACGGCGAGTTGTGGACGCGGGTGGAAACCGACCATGCGGGGATCTTTCAGGTCGTTCTTCCCGAGGGGCGCTACGCGGTGGAAATGGAGGCGGGGCGCGGAAAGATCAGCAGCGAGCAGGTGGAGATCGAAAAAGGCGCAGCCCGAAGGGTGATATTCAAGATACCACCCGCCGAGGGGTCGAGGGTGGAGGCGGGAGCGGGAAGAGCGGCGGAGACTGCCACTGGCATGTCTCAGGGACTGTGGCAGAGCTTTGGCGTCTCCGATGGCATGGTGGGGAGAAGCGTTCGAGCTATTCTACAGGATGATGCGAGCAATTTATGGTTGGGCACGGATCGGGGATTGAGCCGCTACGACGGTCGGTCGTTCACCAGCTTCACCATTGAAGATGGTCTGGTAGGGAATGATGTGACGGCACTAGTGGAGGATAGTGCGGGCAATTTGTGGGTGGGCACGGCGGATGGTCTGAGTCGTTATGATGGGCAATACTTCACCAACTTCACTATTGAGGATGGACTGATAGGGAATGACGTGACGGCGCTGGTGGAGGATGGTGCGGGGAATTTGTGGGTGGGCACGGCGGATGGTCTGAGTCGTTATGATGGGCAGTACTTCACCAGCTTCACTATTGAGGATGGGCTGTCTGCCAATGGGGTGACGGCACTGGTGGAGGATGGTGCGGGGCATTTATGGGTGGGCACGAGTCGCGGGTTGAGCCGTAGCGATACCCGGGGGTTTGTCAGCTGGACGCGCGATGACGGGTTGATTGACGATGGGGTTAGCAAGCTTCTGGCCGACAGCGACGGCAACCTGTGGATCGGCACGGCGGATGGCCTGAGTCGCTACGATGGACAGGAATTTGCTCATTTTGCGATCGATGACAGCCTGGAGGCAGAGGTCGTGACCGCTCTGTGGGAGGATGAGAGCGGCAACCTGTGGATCGGGGTTCAGGGCAGCGGTTTACACCAGTGGATGGGAGCCGGAAAGGATTGCTGCGAGGAAAAGAAAATCATCGGTTTCAATACTGAAAACGGCCTGCCCCACAACAATGTAAATGCGCTATTAGAAGATTCGACGGGGGGATTATGGGTGGGCACTGGAGACGGATTGAGCCGGTACAACGGGGCCTATTTCATCCGTTTGACGGAGAAGGAGGGGTTACCCAGCAATGACGTAATTGCGCTCGAGGAGGGAGGGGATGGAAAGGTCTGGATAGGGACCGGAGAGGGAATAGGATGGCACGACGGGACTACCTTTTCACCCTTTGCCCTGCCCGGAGATCCGGAGAGCGATCAAGTCTATGCGCTGCTGGAAGATCGGCTAGGGAACTTGTGGCTCAGTACTGCGAGTGGTCTTGTCTGTTACGATGGAGTGGAGTGCAGGATATTTACCACGGCAGACGGGCTGGCGCACAATGTGGGAGATGTGCTGCTGGAAGATCAAGGGGGAGAACTGTGGATCGGCACCCAGACCGGTCTGAGTCGCTACGATGGAGAGGAGTTTCAGACGTTCACCGCGGTGGATGGACTGGCGCACAATGATGTAAATGCACTGGCGGAGGACCACCAGGGAATTCTGTGGATCGGCACCTGGAGTGGAGGTCTGGGCCGCTACGATGGCGAGGATTTTCGGACGTTCACCACCGCGGATGGGCTGCCCAGCAATGTGGTGAGTGCTCTGCTGGTGGATGGGGATGGGGTTCTGTGGGTGGGCACGGACGATGGCCTGGCCAGCTACGATGGGGAGGAATTCAGGATATTTACCATGGCGGATGGATTGGCGGACAATATAGTGAGCGTGCTGGCGGAAGACGATCAGGGGATTCTGTGGATCGGCAGTGTGGGAGGGGTGAGCCGGTACGACGGTCGGGTTTTCCAAAATCTGCTCAAGTGGGACGGCCTTACCAGCAATCAGATCGCGCGCTTACTGTGCACCCGTTCCGGGGATATCTGGATCGGTACCGTCAACGGCGGCGTCAATCGCTACCACCAGTACGACCTGCCTCCCTCCGTGGCGATCAGGGGAATAACGGCGGATCGGATCTACGGTCCGCTCGAGTCGATCAGCCTGCCTTCGTCGCAGTCGCTGCTGGCGTTCTCCTTCAGGGGGATCAGTCTCAAGACGCGGCCCGGGGCGATGCTCTACCGGTATCGGCTGCGGGGGCACCAGGAGGAGTGGCAAGTGACCGCAAACGAGCACGTCGAGTACCAGGATTTGCCGCGCGGGGAATACGTCTTCGAAGTGGAGGCGATCGACCGCGACCTGGCCTATTCGGTGGAGCCGGCGCTGGTCGAAGTGGATGTGCATCTTCCATACCAGCGGATCGCTTTGCGGATAGCGCTGGGGATCGCCCTGGTGTTGATCTGGTGGCAGGCGCGGCAGATCATCCGGCGCAATCGCGCACTGCGGCAGATGAATCGAGAGCTGGAGGGGGCAAAGGAGGAGGCTGATGAGGCGAACCGGGCGAAGAGCTATTTTCTGGCGAACATGAGCCACGAGATCCGCACGCCGATGAACGCGATCATCGGTTTCACCGACCTGCTGGGCGACACCGAGATGGACGGGAAGCAGCGGGAGTACGTGAAGATGGTGGAGTCCTCGTCGCACGCACTGCTGGGACTGATCAACGACATCCTGGATTTTTCGAAGATCGAGGCGGGGAAGCTGGAAATGGAGCGCCGAGAATTTCGGCTGCGGGAACTGCTGAAGGAGACAGTGGGGATGTTCCGCGAGAAGGTGGCCGAGACCGGGGTGGAACTGGGCGCCGATATTGCCGAGGAGGTTCCGGATGGGCTGGTGGGGGATTCGTTGCGGCTGAAGCAGGTGTTGGTGAACCTGGCAAGCAATGCGGTCAAATTCACCGCAAAGGGAGGGAAGGTGAGGATCGGTGTCGAAGTGGTGGAGATGGGTGGCGAACAGGCGGTCCTGAAGCTCGCGGTGCAGGATACGGGGATCGGGATCGCAGCGGACAAGATTGATGAGCTGTTTTCGGCCTTCAGCCAGGCGGACGGATCGACGACGCGGAAGTACGGGGGGACCGGTCTGGGGCTGGCGGTGTGCAAGCAATTGGTGGAACTGATGGGTGGAAGGATCGGCGCGGAGAGCGAGCCGGGCGAGGGAAGCTGTTTTCACTTTACGGCGACCTTCGGGCTGTGGGCGGTTCCGGAGAATGAGGAGGATGCTGGGGCGGTTCTGGAAGAGGCTCCGGTCGGGCTGAAGGGGCATGTGCTGCTGGCGGAGGACAATCTGATCAACCAGAAGCTGGCGGTGATCCTGCTGGAGAAGGCGGGGCTGACGGTCGATGTGGCAGAGGATGGGCAGAAGGCGGTGGAGGCGGTGCGCGCCCGTCCGTACGATGCGGTGCTGATGGACGTGCAGATGCCGGAGATGGACGGGATCGAGGCGACGCGGGAGATCCGGCGGGATGCGGCGCTGAAAGGGTTGCCGATCGTTGCGATGACGGCGAGCGTGATGAAGGGAGATAAGGAGAAATGCCTGGAGGCGGGGATGGACGACTTTGTGAGCAAGCCGATCGATCCGGGGGAATTGATCGATGCGATGCATCGGTGGATTGGGAAAGGGAAAGGGAGAGCAGAGGAGGATCGTCCGGCGGTGGAAGTGGAGACCAACGAGGATGAAGAATCCAGAGGGCTGTCCGCTCTGTCGGGGATCGATGTGGAGGAGGCATTGAAGCGGATGAGCGGCAGCGAGGAACTGTTGAGGGAACTTCTGAAAGATTTCGCGGTGCAGTTCGGGGAGGCTGTAGAGGAGATCCGGGCGGCGCTGAACGAGGGGGATACAGCGCTGGCTCAGCGTCTGGCGCACACGCTCAAGGGGACGGCGGGGAACCTGTCTGCGAAAGATCTGCAGGCGGCCGCGCTGGTATTGGAGACGGCGATCAGGGAGGGGAGGACGGATGATGTCGAAGAGCCGATGGGCGCGGCCGATCGGGAGTTGGGACGCGTGCTGGAGGAGATTCGACAACTGGATGATGGCGCGGAAAATGAGCCTACCTCCGTTGAGGAGGATGGGGGGGAATTGGATCGGGAAGGGATGGCGGTTCTACTGGCGGAGTTGGAAGGGTATATCCGGGATTGCGATCCGGTGGGCGCGGTCTCCTGTATCGCGGAGATGGAGAAGCGGATCGGCGGTAAGGAGCCGGCGGGGGAGGTGGCTCGGTTGGCGAAGCTGGTGGATGGATTCGAATTCGAAGAAGCGGAAAAGACGCGGGTGCTTATAGAGAAGAAACTGGGAATTTCTACTTATTGAACCCAAGGTACTAAAGAGGCATCGAGTGCCGAAGACCGCGAGCCCCGAAGGGGTTCAGCGCCATGCGCTACAGGCGTCACGGTCTGTAGAAAATTGTCTTATTGGTGATGCTGAGTTCAATCGGAATCGCAAAAAAAGGATGGTTATCATGGATAATTCATCGTCGACCCACAGGGTGCTGATCGTCGACGACACCAAGACGAATATCGCCATTCTGGTGGAGGCGCTGCGCGAGGAGTACAAGCTGGGGGTGGCGACCAGCGGCGCCAAAGCGCTCGAATACGTCGAGGAGAATATGCCGGACCTGATTCTGCTCGACATCATGATGCCGGAGATGGACGGGTACGAGGTGTGCGCCCGGCTGAAAGCGGAGAAGAAGACGAGAGAGATACCGGTCATCTTCATCACCGCGATGACCGAGATCGAGGACAAGACAAAGGGGTTCGAGCTGGGGGCGGTCGACTACATCACCAAGCCGTTCGAGGTAGTCGAGGTGCGGGCTCGGGTGCAAACCCATTTGAAGATCGAGCAGTACCGGAAGGAACTGGAGCAACAGAACCGGGACCTGAGGGAGGCGAGGAGCCAGCTACAGCATCAGGTGAAGGAGTTGGAGGGACGGGACCGGTTGGTCCACACGCAGATGTCGGTGACGACGTCGACCGAGGCGTGTGAGGAGATCCTGCAGGTGGTGGAGGAGGTGCTGGGTTGCTCACAGGCGGCGATCTACCAGCCGAACGAGGCGGGTGATCTGCTGGAGATCAAAGGAGTGCTTGGGGCAGAGAAACTCGATGGGGTGGTGGAGGTGGATCGGGATGGCTCGCTGGTGGCGGACGCTTTTAGAGAGGGAGGGCCAAAGAAAAACGAGGCGGGGATCGCCGCACCGCTGCTCTATCGGAAGAGAGTGCTCGGTTTGCTGTGGATCAAAGGGATGGAGATTGGGGATATCGATGAAAAGGAGGGGCTGCAGACGTTGTGGCGGCTGGCGGGAGAGGGAGCGCTGGTACTACAGGCCGCCAGGCTGACGGAGCAGTTGGAGAGCGGAGATTGGGAGGCGGACGAGCTGCTGAATCTGGAATAGTCGCAGATTCTGCCATACTCGCAGTATAGCGCAGTAATACCAGATTGCGGAATAGATGTCCGGATGTTTGCGGGGTTCTCTGAGGTAAATCGCCGAACATCCGGACATCTGTAGAACAGAACGGTATAAGAGGAGCGAATAGATAAGATTCCAGGTGCATGAATGAGAAACATTTTTCGCGCCGTGGAGTTAATGATTCCACGGCTTTTTTGTCGTCGGTGCGCAGAGGAGGACAGAGACCCTCGATGTCCCTTTTTATGCATATTTGCTTTGCTCGTGGGTTTGATTTTGATATACTTATCTAAAGTAGCCAGAGCACTGCGGATGGGGTGCGGTGCGGCGCTGCGCGTCGGATAGGTTTCCGTGAGATCGCATATGAGGAGGAAAAAAACGATGGAAGAGCAGGATCAGCTCGCAGGTAGGATCCTGGTCGTGGACGATGAAAAGCCGGTGGGCCAGGTGCTGCAGCAGTGGCTGACGCGGAAGGGGTTCCACGTGCGTTACGCTCCGGGATTCGGGGCGGTGCAGCAGGCCTTTGCCGAGGAGGAGTTCGACCTGGTGACGCTCGACATCATGATGCCGGAGGTGGACGGCTTGCAGGTTCTCCGGTGGATCAAGGAGCATTGCCCGGATGTAGGGGTGATCATGGCCACGGCACTGGGGGATCTGGATTCGGTGCTCGAGGCGATGCGCCTGGGGGCGATCAACTATCTGATCAAGCCGTTCAATATGGAGCTGATCGCCGCCGAGTTGGAGCGGGGGATGGAGCGCCAGCGACTGATCGCCGAAAACCGTTCGTATCAGCAGGAGTTGGAGCGGAAGGTGGAGGCGCGAACCGCGGAGCTGAGGGAGGCGCACGGGCGGTTGGAACGCCAGCTGAGCGAGCTGGAGGGGCGGGACGAGTTGGTGCGTTTCCAGATGCAGATACACACGCTGGAGGAAGCGTACGTTGAGATACTAAGGGTGGTGCAGCAGGTGCTGGGAGTGGAACAGGCGGTCCTCTATCGGCCGGCTGCCGAAGGGGAGATGTTGGAAGGGGTGGCGGTTATTCCCGAGGCGAGAGCGGACGGAACGGCTCCGTTGCCGATTGTGGAAGAGGCTCACCCGGTGGTTCGGGCGTTTGTCAGCGGAGAGCCGGTGGCCTGGGAAGGGGGAGAGGTGGCGGTCCCCATGGCGTACCACGAAGAGGTGCTGGGGGTGCTGCAGGTGCGCTGTCCGAGTGCGGTGGAAGTGAGTCCCGAGGAGTTCCTCGAGATCCTGCGGCGTTTGAGTGGAGAAGCCGCCCTAGTCCTGCGCGGAGCTGTGGTGGCGGAGGAACTGGAGAGCGGGGCTTTTTCCCTGGATGAGTTGGAAGAGATCGACTAAGCTCCTCCAAATGAATTTGGGGGAGTTTTAATCAATATTGACATCAGCCTAAACTGCCACTAACGGCATGTCCCTATACCCGCACTCAGTGTGGTTGACTATCGCTCGGGCTGAGACCTGAGACGCAGAGAAAGAAGATGGGCAAATCCAGGAAGAAATCCAGGGCTGACGAGGGGGTCGATCAACTGCTCGAGCGCGAAGAGTTGCTGGACGACGAGCAGGATGAAGAGCTGGATGAGCTGACCGCCCAGCCCTCGGGTGTTGCTGAAGAGGTGGAGGGCGGAGACTCGGGAGAAGATGTCCCTGCGAAACAGCTATCCCTCCAGGAGACGGGGGAGGCGCTGCAGGTGCTGTACGACGCCGGAGAGTTGGACGAAGAGGAGGGGCTGCGGCTGTGGGCCCGGTCGGTGGTAGCCGGGGAGGAACTGCGGGTCGGGGAGGGGGCTCTGGAGAAAGTCGAGGTGGGACAGGTGCAGGCGGGCAGACATGTGAAGGAAGTGGAGGACGGTCTGTTCCAGGCGAGGCGCTACGGTTACCTGTGTCTGCAGGATGGGCGGCTGAACGTATTTTCGCCGTTGCGAGTCGACGCCGACAGGATGGGGGTGCGCTGGCTGCTGCTGGACGACGAGGCGCGACCTCTGAACGCGCGGATGCTCCTGGAATGCCTGGGGGACCAGGGCGTGGAAGAGGGCATTCGGAAGGAGGAGATCGAACGGGTAGTCGAACAGGTGACGGCGGGACGGCACGAATGCGGCGCGGTGCAGGTGGCGGCCGGCAAGGAGCCGGAGCACGGTCAGGATGGGCTGGTGCAGATGATGGTCGAGCTCCGGGATATGGAAGGGGGAGTCGAGGAATCCGAGCCGAGCGTGCGCGAGGGGCAGGTGGTCGCGCGCCGTCGGCTAGCGACGAAGGGGAGGGCCGGTTTCGACGTGAGCGGCGCGATGCTGGAGGCTCGAGATGGCCAGGAGCAGAGACTCCAAGCCGGAGAGAATGTGAGGGTAGAGCGCAAGGGGAATCTGGAAATATTGCTGGCGGAGATCGCTGGCGCCGTTCGCCGCCAGGGGGATGAGCTGTCGGTGATCAAGGTGCTCGAGATCCCCGGCTCGGTCGGCTTCGATACCGGAAATCTCGAGTTTGCCGGCCAGGTGCGGATCGAGGGATCGGTGGCCAAGGGGTTTTCGGTGAAGGCGGATGATCGGATTGTCGTCGCTGGAGTGGTAGAAGCCGGGGCCACGGTGCAGGGGAAGAAGGGTGTAGAAGTGGCTGGAGGGATTCTGGGGCCGAGGACCCGGGTGGTGGCCGGGGGCACGGTGCGCGCTCCATTCGTGGAAGAGGGCACGGTGATGGCCAACGGCGATATCCTGCTGTCGGAGTATGCCAGTAAGGCGACGCTGGTGGCCGGCGGTGAGGTGCGGATTTCCCGGGGAGAGG
>Ga0233430_1000609_pt1 | contig 62760 bp, 54 predicted proteins | sample SI_118_April2016_2_FD_179883 | JGI IMG/M metagenome (GOLD analysis project Ga0233430, IMG submission 179883) | Seawater microbial communities from Saanich Inlet, British Columbia, Canada - SI_118_April2016_150_MG | ecosystem: Environmental > Aquatic > Marine > Inlet | place: Canada: British... | reverse complement strand
GAAGCACAGTCACATGATCTTTTTCATAGGACCTATAAAGACCGCCATGTCTTTACATTTTTTCAAACGAGTAGACATATGGGAATTGATATTTATTTGATTACACAGGACACACAATGTCTTGCAAAAGAGTTGAGGTCACTAGCTGAGTATCATATAGTTGCAGTACAAAGAACTAAGACAATTGGTAACATTTTTACATATAAATTTTATGCTGGTAAGGATTGTTACAAGACGAAGCGAATAAAAAAAGACAATAAAGTATTCAGTTTGTACAGGTCAATGATAGAGAAAGAGGCTGAAAAGATTAATAGTGCAGTGCTGAAATATATTATTATGTTTGTTGTAATTATTAGTCTTGCAGGAGTGATGTTTAAATTTGTGTTTCTGAATATTATTCTTGGTATGGGTAAAAGTCCTATTCAAGACCCACAACAGGAAATAGTGAAAAGTATTCTTCCGAATACAATAGAAACTTCCGAGGATTTAAACAATGATGACATGTATAGAATTATTGGGATTGTTGATGATCACTATATTGTGAAGACTGATAAAGGCCTTAAGAGAGTAAAAATTAAAGCGGCAGATAATAAGAGGATTGGAGATCAGATAAAAATTGAAAAATTATAGTTTTAAGACTAATATTATTTCAGAAACATATTATCAAACCATTTTTTACTTTAATTAAGAAATGAAAAAGTTACTCTGCTTTTCTCATGACAAGACTCTCTTTTATACTGGTATGTCATTGTTTCTTTATTACCTGGAAAGCGTGGCAAACAAAAGGATTGACGTTGATACACTTTATAGCAGTAGTGTATAAGGATTTAAGGATTATTCATGCTTAATGGAATCTTTTTTGTTTGAAATGGAGGTTTTTACAGGACCTTGCTGTCAAAATTAACTGCCTTCTTTATATCCACAACTCGGCTATTGGCTATACACTCCAGCCCCTTAACTAATAATTTACCTATTCTTATATCAATTATCTTACATAAAGACATCGCTATTGGATTTGGCCTTTCTGGACATCGCATTGCGAAAACACCGAGTTCGCTCTCTCCAACTCTAGGTGATTGCTTTAGAATAGAACGATTCGTGTTATCAAAAAGCCATAATACATGAATCATATCTCCTATAGAAAGCCCACTAATTGCCTCGTGATATCTTTCGTATATTACGATTGTTGAAGGATTTGTACTTGCCCAGCCATTGGCAGGACAAGATATCTTTGTGTTATAGGATGACTCAACAAATCCCACAGGTGTTAGTTCTGTATCCTTTTGCATAATAACCCATAAAAATCAAGCCAATTATTTTTCAACAAACCATGCGGGTCGCGCTCTAACCACTCAATTGCATGTTTACTAACAAGGTCACAGTCATCTAATAAACCGTTTGCTAAAGCATAAAGTCTACACCCCCCCCCACAGACGGATATAAGACGACACTGTTTGCAAGGCATTTCCTTCAGTGAAAGATTTGCTAAAAGCGGTGTCCATTTATCAGGCGAAGAGGCATAAGACTCGTCAAGTTCTGGTAATATTGGACACTGTGTGATAGTTCCGTTAGATTTAACAGTTATCAGATTTTGTTCGTCGCGACACGGGTGGTCAGTAATGCTGTATGACGGCAGCAACTTGGGGTTTTCTAAAAATTGGCTTGACAAAACATTAAACAATCTAAATTCAAATTTGTAACGACGGCTTGCATGCTGACGAAGAATTTCGCTCATTACCGTCTCATGAAAATTAGATTCGATGGAATTCCTGGTTTTTTTTTGTCTTGTGGCAATAGCACTCCGTATATTCCATACCTGAACTGAGTCAAACTTCCTAATAAACTCCCCTATCTTTATTACTTCATTGGCATTTTTATTATGAACAACTGTTGTAACAACCACGGGATAACCACTATCAAATACTAATTCCAACGGTGCAAGATGACTTTGTAGCCTCAAATAACCCGGCCTTGTGTTTATTAGTTCGCCGCTGGATACGGTATCCATGCTAATTCTAATTACAGTATTTTTATTGATTAATTTTGATAGATTGTGAAGTATTTCATCACTGAAGAACAATCCACTTGTTGATATGGAAGTGACATTAATGTTTATACTTCTTAAATCCTGGAGCAGATCATATAATCTTGGCAAATAATGTCTTGAAAAAACTTCCCCACCTGTAATAGAAACTGAACTGACATTATTCAGTTGTAAGATAGATGGCATTTCTTTTTCAAATTCTATATTCCAGTCCACCCCGTGACTAGAATGATAACAGTGTCTGCATCCACCTGAACATCTTGATGTTGGTTCTAATACCGCATGATGTTCAAAAGGCATAACGCTGCCGTTTCCAGCAGGTGTCAAATCAATAGAAACAAGAAACTCATTTAAGTCGGCTAGAGCCTGCTTTCTATCTATATCATATCTTCCACTCAGATATTTTGCCGCTTTTGTTAATTCCCCGTAACTTTGACATATTTCAAAAAACTCAATACCAACCTCATCTAAATGATATGTTTTAGATGTCAACTCATTGGTCAAAACATCTTTGCTAATAGTATACTTGGATAAATTGACTTTCATTTTAGTTCTATTTTAATATTGGCTTGGCATTATCAACCAATACTAAATGACATCCCTTTCTGCACAATGAAAATTCTTTGCACGCACCACATACACCACTCGGCATGAGAGCATCTATAACTACTGGTCTCATAGTATCCCAAGCCTCAGTTATTGATGTTTCTTCTACTCGGCCAAAGCTTGTGTTTGAATGTGGGCAAAATTTAAAACTACCATCATATGATACAGCCATCCAAGCCACCCCAGCACCGCAATGATTGTCTAATGCCACATAAGATTCACCTGTTAATATTTCAGGTGCTTCTGACAGGCAATGTCGCGGAGAACAAGGTACTCTAATATTTAAGTTAGGAATTCTTTCTTTTATTGATTGTATTTTTTGTACTACAGAAAACATATTTACACCTATAAACTTGGTGCTATGTTGATTAGTGGGGATATAGGGCATCAAACGCCATTCTATAATTCCACTCTGGTTTAGCACTCCTGCTAGATGTTCTAGGGTAGGCACAACATCTGGGTGTAGCAATGTTTCTACTATCACCGAAGGAATGTGATCTAAGGACACCTTGATTGCTTCAAGAGACGTCTTATATCCATCATTATTTTTTACTAGATGATTATGTGTCAATTCGTTGCCATGCAAGGAAATTAATATTTCGTTGTAAGCCCTCTTTAATGTTTTGATCCTATCTGGGATATATATCCCATTTGTAAAGATTGCATTGTGGGTATTCGTATTAGACAAGATTTCTGCAATTTTTTGCCATTGAGGATGCAACATCGACTCTCCACCGCTAATTCTAATGCGAAAGCAATTCGAGTTCGCAGCCTCTTCTAGTATTTTAGTTAATACTCCGATAGGCATATGGGGGGAGGGTGTTATATTGTGCACGTAATTGTTTTCGCCCTTCCACGTGTTATAACAAAATGAGCAATCACAATTGCAAGCCTTTGTGACTTCGAGTTCCAGTGCTAGTGGAAATTTAAACCTGATATTGAATAAAGACTCTAATAAACCTCCATGGCTTTTGCACTGTTGAGAGTATTTTTTCTCAGTGATATTATTCCATAGATCGATTGCGTCTTTTTCTATTGTTTGTCTGTCTTCATCGTATAATTGTGTTAATTGAATACATCCATCATCAAACCCATAGGTAAAAATATGGGATATAATATCTGTCGCAGTTTGATTTAACTCATGATAAATGTAGTTTTCTTTATCAAAAAGCAATCCATCCAATTCTCTGAAAATAAACCTAGATTTATCAATAATCATTAAATACGCTCCTGCATACAATTAATCCTTTCTCATTCAGCTTATCCTAGATAGAGCTCCCTCTGCTCATGGCTATATGGCATCCCTGATACTGCCAGATGAATAATCTTTGAAAATCGCATTACGATCCAAAGCATTTCACATAAAATCATTTCCAATATAGAATTTACATCTTTTCTACGATTATAAAAAAACCTGAGCAAGAGTCAGGACTCTTGCCCAGGCAAAGTAGATAAAACTAGAAGCTACACTGAGCACTAGAGCTCTTTGTAGACTTTACTACCGGTTTCTTGTAGGTCTTAACAGGCTGCTCGGTTTTTTTCGCTTTTTGTTTTTTCATAAGTTTGCTCCTTTCTCACCGCAGTTAATGGGTTAGGCGCATAGTGCGGAGATGCTATACACCTAACGTTAGATATACGGACATCATCACAACTTTATGAAAATTATTTTTAGAGAAATAGAAAAAAACGATTATAATCTTTTCTTATAAGTGTTTCACAAGCCAAACACTAGTTTTGAAACTTTCACAACTAGTGTAATATTATGCTAATCGACTGAGTTCGTCAACCTTTATTTGTTAATTTCAAAATTATAAGGCTATTTGTGAAAATAATAATTATTTTGAAATTAAGGCAGATTTACTGTATGTTAAAAATAATCGATAAAGCATAATGTATTTTGGACGATACTTTTGAATTTTATCGTGCCTGAGTTGACTCGGTAACTATTGTTTTACTATTAGCTTACAATTATTAACTGCTTCAAACTAAAAACATTATAAGTTGATTTTTACAAAATAGAAGAGTGTGAACATGCCAAAACATCATGAGTTTAAAGAACTAATTGATAATGCCTTCAGGAAATCAATTGAATTGGATATTGCTAAAAGTTCTGATTCTAATTCTCGCTCTGAACAAGCGAAGTTTCTAAGTATTTCTCCAGGTCATTTCTCTAAACTGCTTTCAGGCAATGTGCATTTATCGCAAAAGCTAGCACTTTCATTTGCAGAAAAGCTATTCAAAGGAAATAAAACTTTAATTAATAGCATTGCTGACAAGTTTTTAGAATCTACTTTAAGCCCTGCGGTACTACATGATTCTTTTTTTACTATAGATTCATTTTTTCAAGAATTAGAAGAAAAAAAACCATCACTTTTAACTATAGAATATAGAGACAAGCCCCAAACACCACCTTCGTCAGGCGGAAAACATCAAGAGTCGGCAGGACTGCTTGGCAAAGCTATTGCACACGGCCTTCATGTTGCGTTATTTCAACCGTTCGGTTCTTTCACTAACCGCGAAGCAAATGAATGTTGTAGTAGCATACCGGAAATTATTACACGATATAAAATTGATATTTCACGCTTAACACTTCAAGCATATAAAACAATCTACTCAGCCGCTGTAAATATTATGGCGTTAGAACGAACACTGAAAAAAGAATTTGAAGAGTTGACACGTCAAAATGTAGAAGATGCAGATATAGAAGCAGAATTAATCAAGGCCAAGCAAGAGATAAAGGAAAGAATCTGCCTATATATCGCTACTGATAATAATAATTTAGGGTTCTGCTCAAGAATTTTTGGTGCAAATTATATAGATAGTGAGAAAAACTTGCATCATCGAGATGTGTGGGAGTGGGTATCAGCAGATAACTATTTGTTAAAACAAAAAAACTTTGATTCTTTAGACATTAACGACTTCTTCATACCAAGAAATCGTGATAATTTAACGTATGAAGTCTTTGCGGGACAATTTCATCCCATTACTACAATGTGGGAAATCACGCGATCCTTGCCCTCTTCAAAAGAGGAACTTGAACAATGTTATGAAAAAGCAAATGAATTAAAAGATGATGAATCATGCTGGTGGTATGGTGCAGACTTAAAAAAAGACAAATTGTGGGAATATAAAGAGCCTGTGTACAGCAAAAGCGAAGGCTATTGGGCTACCATTCTAAATGCAAAAAAGTAACAAATTTATTGAAGAGTTTGATGTTGATTCTACATTTGGCTTTACTATGAAAGGTTGGGATTTTTCTAGTATCGAAGTGCTGAATGCTTTAGAAAAACACTTGATGTTAAACCCAGCTTTTGAGTTGGGAACAAATGTTTGCCCTTGGAACTGCAGCTTTTGCTTTACCGAAAAGGCTATTAATAAAAGTGGCAGAAAACGCCCTTATCAGAACGAATTATCATTAGAGCGTCGCATAGAACTTATAAAGGAAGCTGCAAAGCTTGGTACCAAAAGCATCAATATTATAGGAGCAGGAGAACCAACAATTGATCCACATTTTTTAACCCTAATCAAAGAAATGCGAAAACATGAAATCACCCCCATTGTTTATTCTGAGGGAACTATAAAACTTTCCAATAAATATTTTGCTAAACTATTATACGACCTAGGCGTAACTATCGTTCTAAAGTTTAATAGTTTCCACAATGATCAATATCAAAATGCCATTGTAGAAGGCATTGGTGACTATAAACCTAGTGGAACAGATTCCTATACAACTAAAAGAAATAAAGTGTTAGATACACTTCAAAACGTAGGTTTTAATGTTTCTAAACCTACCCGTTTGGCGCTAAATACTATTATTTGCAAACAAAACAAAAACGAAATATTAGAAATTCATGATTATGCGAGATTGCATAACATATTTGTTATATTCGTTAATTACCTACCATCTGGCAGGTGCAGAGAAAAACAGGATGATGCGATAGGAGAAAGCGAGAAGCTTGATATTTTCAGCAAATTAGCAAAACATGATAAAGAGTATTACAATATGTCTCATAAATCTATTTTTCCATACTCTGGAGGTATCCCTTGTACTATAAGGGGCCTGGGATTATATGTCAAAATTAATGGCTTAGTTTATGACTGCCCTGCAGAAAGCCGCCTACTAGGGGACTTAAAAGAAAACTCTCTAAAAGAACTCTGGAGCAAAACCAGACAAATAACAAATGAGTTCGATGGCATGTGTGCTCCACGATGCCATAATTAAACAAATTATAAGCTATTAAAATTTATTGATCTCTTTTGCAAGTATCACAATTCCTAGAACGATGAAAGAAGTTTATACTTTTTTGTAGCATCTTCTATTTCTACTGAATGACCGCAGTTATCGCATTTTACTGAAGGCATGATTATGTTTTATCCTTCTCTATTTATAGCCATACTTTCAGGCGCACGAATACCTAATTTTACTTGGCTCTTATTTATTTTTTCAACAGTTATTTTAACACCATCTGCAATTATGTTACTTTTCCATTTGCCTACTGTAATAATTTCTGAATTATTGACGCATAACTTGATATGACTAGAATTTATTTCTTTAATTATAAGTTCTAGGTTGTTTCCGATTAATAAACTTTCTCCTTGCCTCCTTGTCACTACAAGCATTTGTTACTCTCCTGGTTTTGCTATATGGGATATGATTTGAGTATTGTTGTCTTTTGGGGCTGAAATGTCAAGGGGAAGATTTTACATATATGCCAAATAATTGAACAAGAAACATATTATCAAATTACTTTGAAGGGCATTATTGTCAATGGCTTTGAATCTTATAATACCCTTTTTTAACGGTCGGTATCTTGGTGTCCTTAATCTATACGTTCTCTTGAATTGTTTCCAAATATGACTTCAATGAATCCATACGTTTTGCATCAACAATTACATCCATAGTTTCCATATCGTAAATTCCTACCATTATAGGCTCGTCTAGTGTCTCAGGCACATCGCCACCATCCTCAACTGTGATAGCAATAAAAGCATCCTTACCTTCATAATTCGTTGGTTTTGTATACCATAAGCAACCTCCACCGCTTGATGATGATACAAAATTATGTTTTTTCATAATGCTGTCAACCGTCATTTTTTTCTTCCTTTCTGGATAATCCGTAATTCAGCATAAGGTATATGAGTTCGTTTTAAAACGACATCATGGGCTCCAATCTTTATTTCTTGTCATTCATTTCTGAATCAACTAACAATTCGCCTTCATCATTAATCTGATATTGTAACCCATAACCTAAAATTGATTGACAAAGCATTTTACCGTCAAACCAGTGAACATCTTTAGCTTCTGACGATACTTCAATTTTATCATCCAGATAATATTTTGCAATTACGAGAAAAGCCGTTACTACAATATCGTACGGTCTGAAAGCAGTCTTACAAAATTTAAAAGCCTTTCCATTTCTTAGTGGTTTCCAAGGCTCAGGTTGTAAAATTCTAGGAAATGAAAATGGCTCATAACTACAATTACCATTACAAGTTCTTTTTTCTAACATTGCTCCTGCATATGAAGCTCCTACTATAACGTCTTCCTGCCAATTATCAGCAATACCACCAGCATCTTCTGATGGGTAAGGTATTACTACACTCTCGTTGTTTCTATGGCCACAGTTGGTTGCTCCGTTAAAACAAATATCATTATAGTCTATAACAGGATCTCCTTTACCATCTCCGCAAGCCAGAGCGATACCGGCTTTGTTTATTTCTGGTAATAACTGTTTAAAGTCATCTACAATTTTTTTCATAATATTGTAGTCAACTTCTTCTTCCCTTCTCCAATAATGAGTAAATCCCATTTTACACCTCCACTATTATCTGAAATAAAGTCCAGTCTGTTAATGACTTAATAAATTAATTTTCATTTAAGGATTTATATATTAATCAATCTTTATTTCGTACACTTCACCCTTCGTAAATTTAGCATGTGGTACAGCTCTTTTTATTCCTGTTTTTTTGTAATTATTGAACTCCATTAAACAGCAGATAACCGCACCAATAAATTGCTTAATATATCCGGAAAATTGAACTGATCCAACTTTATTTATTTCCTTATAACAAATTTCTGCCACACCAGTTACAGCTGGCAAATTAGATTCTGTAAAAACTTGTATTCGATTATAATTCTCGACAGTCAGGATAAGATCAAACAGGAATCGCCCTTCTTCTCGCGCAAAAGGACCATATTGAGGAAATCTTTCTGCAAACTCCGTCAAGCTAGGAAAATTAGCCGTAAGTGTCAATCGTTTTGTTCTCACATTATACCTCCTAATACGATGTTAAGACCCTAATAAGTTAAGCCAATATTGGCAATTATATCTTCCTTTGCCATCTAGTGATGTCTTGATTATAGAGGTCTCAATCAAAGATGTCAAGTATTTTTAGGATTTTTATGTTTTATTTTAATCATTTGAAGTATTACTATTCAAGGTAATCTATTTGTTGTGAATAGCACTTACTATTTGTCAATATAATAAACTCAAATGTAAGACTTTAAGATGAGTTTAGAGCCAGTACAAAATATTATTATCAGTGGCAACAAAAAAAATGGGTTCCAGTAGAACGAAGCGAAAAGGTAGAGTCTTGAGATTTGTACTTTTTACTTGAATTCAGGCAATATAATGCCGCAACATATTATTACAATTATTTGAGGAATTAATAATGAATATATGGTTAGAAATTATGGGTACTTACCCAGAACGTGAAGGTAAATATTTAATTTGCCCGATACACAGTAGCACAAAACAAAATTATCATTTGTACAGAATATTAGAAGACCTACAACCTGATGATATTGTATTCCATTATGTTTTACAAAAAGCAAGTAAGCGACCTAGTGCATTCAAATCCTTTTCACATGTAAAAAACCGTGCTTATATTGCTGAAACACAAGATTCGTTATGTCCTTATCCACCGCCATATAGGAAAGTTGAACTGTGTAATAACACACCCTTGTTGAAGCCAATCACAAAGGAAATGTTGATGCCGTATAAAGATGAATTAGTTTTAATTGCAGATGCTTCAAAATTGACAAGAATGCCTTTTGATAAAAATTTTAGAATTAAACAACTATATCTCTCTAGAATCCCAAAGGGTTTTATGGAAATATTTTCTAAGCTAACAAAGCAAAAATTTACATTTATGTAATTCTATAAATGTACCCATTTTTATTTTCCTCGATTTAATAGTAATATCTTCATTATTCTGCGTCCATGCAACAACGCATCTCTACCATGTTCCTCGCTGCGAGCTAGGTTGGTTGCATCCACATTGCGTCTGCCCGAGCATGCCTTGTCAATAATAGAATAATCTTTCCCATTAACTTTATCCTCTATTTTAGAATATTGCATAGTATCAATGCTACCTATGGGTAGTCGACCTAGAAGTAGTTTATTGCTATAAGTGAGTGAAAATATGAAAGGTGCACATGGTTGATATAAATAGAAAGGTCGGTAAAAGAATAAGAAATTGTCGTAAAGATAAAGGCTGGAGCCAGGAAAAGCTCGGTTTTGAATCTGGTCTTCACAGGGCATATGTCGGTCAGATTGAAAGAGGCGAAAAAAAGATTGGTTTAATAAATCTTGAAAAATTTTCAAAAGCCTTGAGCATAAAACTGTCAGAATTAGTTAAATGAAATGAAAATTAGAGCGTATTGCCGAATCCCTCAGAAGAAAACAAATACAATTAGGTCAAAAGAAGGTAGTTGCCCTGCCCTTATGTACGATTTATTTAATGAGCTAGAAGGCGCTAATGAAATTCATATTGCAGCATACCTATTTAACAACCCCACGTACTTTGATTTTCTTTCATCTTTAGCAAAAAAAGGATGCAAAGTAAAAATTACCTCACTCCCTATTCTTGGCTATAAAGACAAACCTTTAAAAGTTGAAGGTTATACTGATAAAGTCTCTGCCAGGCAAATAGCACTTGAAATATATAACAAAATTAATGTCACAAGAAATATGCAGTTAAAAATATTTCCACATTTGTATGTTTGGTATGGGGCCTTATATGCAGATGGAGGAGCTTCATATAGCTTCCATGTTAAAGCTGTTTATGCAAAATTCCCTAACGGAATTAATAAATCCATTTTTTGTTCAGGCAATTTCATGCTCACGGACCCATACCATAGTGACAATATTATTGTTTTCGAGGGATCCTCTAGTTACGAAAAAACATTCCAAGCTTTTTTTAAAGATCTTGAAAAATACTCCATCTCTTACAAGGAATTTGATAAGAAGTTTAAAGGCTATAAGGAACAGTTCTTATATTCCTTTTATAAAAAAGAGATAAACCTAAAGAAGAATGGTTTCTCGAACTGTTTTTTTACAGCACCATTTTACCTGTATGACAGCTTAGGAAGTAATCATTATGCGGGGAATAGGATTATTGAATTAATTAATAATGCAAAGAAAAGAATATGGATTTGTGCACAACACTTTCATGATTTAATTTCATTTGACACAGAAAGGGGTACTATTATTAATGCCCTCTATAATAAATTCCTTTCAAAACCTAAAACTGAATTTAGATTCCTTAAACAGGTTCCCCACTCAAGCTTAGCAGATAAAAGAAGGGCTGGTATGGCTGAAACATTATTCCAGTTCGTAATGAAAGCCGAGCAAAGATATAACAAGCTTGTTCATGACAAATTCATGATTATTGATGATACCCTCCTAGTCTCAACTGCCAATTATACATCAACTCAATTTGCGTTTGGAAAAAGAAAGATGGATTATAAAGAAGGTGATAAAAAGTATAGAAAAGAAGACAACTTTTCTGAAGTTAATGGATTTGCGATTCTGCCTTCTTGCCCTAAAACAGTTTTAAAGCAATACGAAAACCACTTTGATTTGCTGTGGAATTGTGGGCAAGCAATAGAAATAAACCTTTAGTAGATATGCAATTCAACTCTAAGGAGATACATTATGCCAGCGTTTTCAGAATTAGAGAGAAAAATAATCAGTATTTTTAATGATAGCAGGGAGTTTTACTGTAATGAAATTCTATATAAGGTAGTAGTTGCTGATAAACCAACTGTATCAAGAGGAGAACCAAAAACAGATATATACGTTAAAGGCTTAAGTGCTAGCAATAAAGAGCTTGAAATAAAGATATCAGTCAAGAAGGAAAATGCTGATTTTTTGGAGAACAAGATAACCGCGGATAGATTACAGCAAATATTTGGTCACGACTGGAAAACTGTTTTGAGGAATAGTATTACTAACATCAAGAGTAAATTTTTAATTCGACCACTTATTTATAAATCTGGGCTTGGAAGAGTGCAGAAAGGATGTATTACGTTAGGATGGAAATTTGAGATTTTAAATACACAAAGTGGTCAATTATCTGGTCAGATCATTACAAAGAATAATGACGCAATAGTAGAGGTATACACAGGGAGAAATCTGTCTTCAGAGAAGAAGGATGCATTGGTCAAAGGAGAACTAGTTATAAACTCTGGTGTTGCAGATTTTATTCTAGTTTCTTCTATAAATGATCTTAACTCGGTTGATGATATCATCAACAAAATGGTAACAGCGGATAGATATATAAGCGAAAATCCGAAATTTTATTTTGCTTGTAAGGCACTTAACTATCGAACATTGGCTTCTCCACCAAAATGGGATGGCAATAGACCTTTAGCCGTTTATATAGATTGGAAATGTGAGAAAAATGTACTGATTCATAACTACGTATTTGATGAACCATTGATGAGGCGTGGGGATGCAATTGGGAATAACCTGAAGATTGCATTGAGCCAATTAAACGCTGAGAATACAAATTTAATTAGCAATTCTAATGTTAATGATGATAAAATAATTCACAATTAAACTATTAACACAGTGCTGCATGAACTAGTTCTTAAATTGTGAGCCAGCTCTCTTTAATTGTTTTTTTATATTCAACGCAATTGCCTTAGCAAGTAATACTGGCACTGCATTACCTACCATTTTGTATCCATTAGCGACAGCATCATAATAAAAAATGAAATCGTCTGGAAAAGATTGTATTCTTGCACACTCTCTTACTGAAAGCCTCCGATAAAGATGCTCTGTTTTAGCATCAAACATCCAAAGGTCTTTCTCTACTTTGGTCATTTTTATCGCTGACGGATGTAACGGTGCGTGCCTACCACCTGCTTGAATTGTATAAGAAACATCATCCCACTCCTTTTTCCTGTTTCTTGACATGAAAATAGTCGAGAAGCTCCCAATCATGTATTCATGGTTCGGAACTAATAACTCACCATTAACATTAGGCTTGTTTCTTTCTTTGGCAGGAATAGCTTTCTGCATATTACCAATTAATTCTTTTAGAGTTACATAAGGCTTTAAATTAGACTTCTTAGATTTAGCAAATAATGGTGCCGGTTCACCATGAGTTGGTTTTGGGAATTCTACTTTAAGGCCTAGTTCTTTCTTATATCCAAGAATAAAAACTCTCTTCCTTTCCTGTGAGACACCATAATCCTTAGCATTTAAAGTCGTCCAATCAACATCATATCCAATTTTTTTAAATTCTGATAATAGTTTTATAAATTCAGGTAAGTGAGTTTTTGATATTAAGCCGGGAACATTCTCGGCAAGAAAAAATAATGGTTTTTTATCCTTCAATATACGTATATAATCATAAAATACCTGACCGCGATGATCATTGACTCCCCTCATAGCCCCGGCCAAACTCCAACTTTGACAAGGAGGTCCTCCAATAATTCCATGGACATCTCCTGGGATTTCAGCGCTATTTATTTTTACAATGGATCTAGTATCTAAGCTCGTTTTTGGAAAGTTCTTTTGATGTGTTTCCAAAACGGTTTTATCAAAGTCATTAGCCCATACAATATCAAATCCTGCTTGCTTAAAGCCTAGGTCAAGACCACCACAGCCTGCAAAAAAAGAGGCTATCTTAAACTTTTGATTTCTTGCCACTCTGTAAAGTCCTTTCTATTTTTTTAATACACCTGTCAAGGTCAGTTGTTATCTGTTTTTCCCAAAATCGTAATACTTTCCAACTCATTTTTTTAATTAGCTTATTATTTTGTTGGTCTCTTTTTATATTCTTTTCAATTTTTGGTATCCAATAATCTCTGTTTGCTTTGATTTTAGATTTCTTTTCTTCCCAATTAAAACCATGCCAAAATTCACCATCTATAAAAATTGCAATTTTGTATCTTACAAATACAAAGTCTGGTTTGCCAGGAAGTTTTTTATAATGCTTTCTATATCTATAACCCTTTTTCCATAAAGCTTTCCCAAGAGTTACTTCAGGCTTTGTACCAGAGCTCCGAATTTTTTTCATTAGCTCTGATCGCTCTTTAGTTGTATTAAATTCGTACATCAATAGGAATAATTAAATGACTTAACTACATTAATTATTTAAAATAAAATTGCTTTTAAGAAACTTTACTGTCTCAAATCCGGATTCTAATATATGAGTGCTATCAACACTTTTTCTTTGGAACATTTGCACCAACGTTGCAAACAACCTCGTGAGGTATTGTACCAATTCTTTCTGCAACTGATTCAATTGAAATTGACGCCCCTTTCTGGCTTCCATACAGTACCACTTCACTTCCAACTTCAACATCAGACAGGTTAGTTACATCTACGAAGAAACGGTCCATACACACACGGCCTATAATTGAGGCGAATTTTCCATTTATAAGCACTTTTCCTTTACTTGATAAATATCGGCTAAAACCGTCTTTGTACCCAACAGGTATTGTTGCTACGGTTGTTTCTTTTGTTACCTTGAATGTTCTTCCATAACCGATAGTTTGTCCTGAACTGAAATCCTTTATATTGATGACTTTTGTCTTAAAAGTCATAACCTGCTTCAAGTCAATTTCTTTTGAGGCATAAATCGATGGAAAAATCCCATAAAGAATCAATCCGGGCCTTACCATATTAAAATATGAATCAGAAAAATCTAATATAGCAGCACTGTTCGCAGCATGTTTTAATGGAATATTTATTCCTTCATCATCGAGTTTTTTGAGAACTTTTTCAAAGTTTTTATTTTGCTCATCAGTAAATGATTTATCACTTTCATCGGATGAATGGAAATGCGTAAATATTCCTTCAATTTCCAAATTCTCAATCAACAACAATGACCTTATAAAAGACAACGTTTCATCAGGGTGTACACCAGCTCCACCCATGCCAGTGTCAATTTCTACATGAACCTTGATACTGAGACAATGTTTTTTAGCCATTTTAGATAATTTCTCTGCAATACTAAGATTGCAGACTGTTACTCTTAACGAATTTCTCAAGGCATCTTCTATTTGTTCTGGCATAATAGGATTCAAGATAAGTACTGGTATATCTATGCCTTTTTCCTTAAGTTCAACCCCTTCCTCTGGAAAAGCTACACCAAGCATATCTATACCATTTTTTACTAATACCCTGCTGACTTCGACAGCACCATGTCCATATGCATCAGCCTTAACAATTGCCATAATTTTTATGCCTTTTCCAATCTTTTTCTTAATAGCCCTTAGATTATGAGCTACAGCATCGAGGTTAACTTCAATCCACGTAATCCTACTCATCAATAATGACCCTCCATAACAAAAACAGAGAGAATGTGAACTCATCTGTAAATGCTGAGACGAATATGGCTTTTAATTGGGACAGCGCCAATACTGTTCGAAACGGATTCGGGTTGATGAGTTCAATAAACAAGTTCATAGAAATAATTGTACAAATAGCTAATAAGAATACAAGTTGATACTAATGTATATCTAAATGCTTAATATTAAAATCACTTATTCTGCAATTTATGTAACCGCCGGTAACTAGTTTACATTTTATATCTAAATATTATTTTTCTATGTTAATATGTCATAACTTGTTCAGAGGTATTTATACAAAATACAAGAAATGGGAGGGATTAATGAGGAATACAATCATAAATAAGAACCAATCAGGAAAATTCTTTTGGTGGTCACACTTAGTATCAATTGATGTATTAACTCGCAAAACCCATAATCAACCACCAAAAATTAAAAATACGCTTCATATGGTAAGAGATAGCACAGCATGCCTATATTTATTTGAATTGCTTAAAGGAAAATATGATTATGGAGGCATGTTGTATAATATGCCTCCAAAACTTTATAAAAGACAAAAACCGAAAGCCTCGCAATTATCTAATCTGTCACACAATGATCTTATATTACATACTACTCGACCAGCAATGAATGACGAAAAGAAAAATGACAAGAGATGGTTATTCAAAAGCGGTTTAGAATTAGAGAATATAATATTTCAAAACTTGAAGAAGTTCTTTCTTTATTGCAACAGACAATACATTATATTGTCCAAAGAAATAAAGTATGATGGTCCTTATCGGGCAATAAAATTCAATCTCAAAACCGATTCTTATATAGCATGCAATGCAGATGTTGAAGATCAGCTCAGCCTGGAAAGAATAAGTCAGAAGAAAAATTCTTCCAAATCAAATAAAACCGTTGGTTACATAGTATACATTCCTAAGCTTATCGATGAAGATATCGATGCGATTGATACTCCAGGTTTTTTATCAGTGTTTAGCCTCAATGGCACAATGACTCTGGTTTGGTCATATTTAGTTTTGACTAGATATTCTAACAGGATAAACGAGATAATTTCTTCCAAAAAACCAAGAATAATTTTGGCAGAGTTTAAACCAGAAATACCAGATGATGCAATTCCTAATGATTTATCATTTGTTGATTCTATAGAGTGTGAAACAAAAATTGATGCATCCTTTTAATTTAAAATGATGAAAAATAAATCAAATGGTAAAAATGAGGTAAAAAGAGAAAGATACGTTAATATCAAAGATGCTTCACAGTATACCTCTCTACCAGTCAAGACTCTGTATGAATGGTCTGGCACTGGACGGATTCCTTCGATTAAGATTGGACGACGTGTTCTTTTTGATCTTCATGATATTGATAAGATAATGGATTCTTCTAAACGTCCTGTTAATCAATGCGAGATGATCGCCAATAAAATCATTGGAGACCTTCATGTTAATGGTATATAATGCCGCCGATAGCGACATACAGACACAATCAGGCTTCGGGAAAGGAGATACAGATGTTTAAACGAAGCGGTATCTGGTGGACGTGTATTAGTCACAACGGCAGAAAGATTCAGAAGAGTCTTGAAACCTCTGACAAAAAGCTTGCTAAAACAATAGAAGCTAAGATCAGGACTGAGATTGTTGAGGGAAAGTATTATGAGAGATTGATAGGACAGCGCAAAACCTTCAAGGACATGATGGACAGGTTTATGAAGGATTATGCTCCTACTGTCTCAACGAATACTCAAGAAGGGTACAAATATTATTTAAAAAATCTTAACAGGTTTTTTGGCAATCCCGGGTTGATGACTATAACGCCTAAGATTGTAACAAAATATAAATTGTATCGCAGAGATAACGGAGCAAGTCCCTCAACTGTAAACCGCGAGCTTTATATGCTATCAAAGGCTTTCAATCTTGCAGTCAAAGAGTGGGAGTGGCTTAAGGACAATCCTGTTTCCAGAGTACAAAAGGAACGAGAAAGCAATGAAGTTGACAGATGGCTGACAGAAGATGAAGAGAGAAGGCTTCTTGGAGATTGTCCTGAATGGTTACGTAAGATAATAGTTTTTGCATTGAATACAGGTTTACGACAGGATGAATTACTGTCACTTGAGTGGAGTCGTGTAGATCTGCTGCGTAAGACTATTCTTATACAAAAGACTAAGAATAATAAGCCCATCGCTCTACCTTTGAATAGTATAGCGTTGAATGTCCTTATGCAAAAGCATGAAGGTAAGGTGAGAAGCCTTAAGAATGATCTTGTTTTCAGTAGTCAGACAGGTACAAAGATTGGCAAGCGCAATCTGATAAGGGCATTTGCCCATGCATTAGAGAAGGCGGAGATTAAGGATTTTACATTTCATTGTCTTCGACACACTTTTGCCACAAGATTAGCCCAGAATGGTGTAGATATTTACAAAATAGCAAAGCTCTTAAATCATAAAGATCTTAAGAATACGCAGCGCTATTCGCACCATTGCACGAAAAGTTTAATGGATGGTGTTCAGGTTTTGGAAAAGTTTGACTACAATTTGACTACAATGGCTCAAAACGGTGGTTGAAAGTAGTTCTTGTTTTGTCATAAGTCCTTGTTTGATAATATGGGCGATACTGGACTCGAACCAGTGACCCCTTGCTTGTCGAGCAAGGGGTTATTATTTACTCCGTATCGACCAGCAGTTGTCCAATCCTTTTCTTCACCTTCTTACTGTCAGGTCTGGTCATTGGCGCGAAACGGTCAACAATATTTCCGGCACGATCAACAAGGAACTTTGTAAAATTCCATTTAATAGTGCCGGAAAACTCGGGATTTGTATCCTTCGCTGTTAGAAACGTATATAAAGGTGATATGTCGTTTCCCTTAACGGAGATTTTAGAAAACACGGGAAAAGAAACATCATATTTTACAGAGCAGAACTGTTTTATCTCACTGTTTGTCCCTGGTTCCTGACTCAAAAAGTCGTTTGCGGGAAAAGCCAGAATGGAAAATCCGTCCTCCTTAAACTCCTGATACAGTTCCTGAAGACCCTCATATTGAGGAGTAAAGCCGCATTTGCTTGCAACATTTACTATTAATAATACCTTGTTCCTGAATTTTTCAAGAGTAACAGGATTATCATCAATATCATTCATCGTAAAATCATAAATCAATCTTTCACTCATTATCAGATATCCATTTAAATTCCTGTAAATATAAAATATTAAAAAGTATATTTTATCTATTTTCACTAATCAACAACAATTTACAGACAATACTGAAAGAACCAGATGTAAAGCAATATTACCGACTCACATCTACCCTGACCGGTGAAATTTTTCCAGTAGCAATAATCCACAGGTTACTATATATTTTATAGTGTATTGAAAATATGATAACCTGAAAATGAACAAACGAGGAAAATAAGAGATGAAATCATCACTGATTATTTCTGTTTTTATTATAGGTACTCTTATCGTCATTGCTTCCTGCAAAAAGCCTGATGAAGTGAAAGTTGGAAACGCAAAAGTATACACCCCCCTGCAGGATGATCTGGCACGGTCTATGAAAAAAGCTTCTCTGGTGATGAGGCGATTATCAAGGGCGGTGAAAAATAACGACTGGGTTGAAACTGATATGTGGACACAAGAGCTTAAAGAGGGTATCGGCTTCAGTTGTGTAACTCAATATATGATTGAGAATAACGATATTTCTTTAAGATTTATTATGTTAAGTAATCAATTTAACAGCGCTATAAATAAATTAATGTTAGCCAGTAAAAAACATTATCCAGAACGGGCGAATATAGAATTTGATAATTTAGTCTATTCGTGTGACGCGTGCCATGACAGTTTTAATAAAGACGCAGAAGGCAATCTGGATTTTAGTGATTCAGGAGAGGAGTAGGTGACAGTAGATAGATTACAGCAAAGCTATGAGGATGTGCCTTACGCCCATTTGAGCTATCCCCAAACTCATCCCGACAGATTAGGGATGCTGGCAACGATTATGGGAATGCAGCCTGCACCGGTAACTGATTGCAGAGTGCTTGAGTTGGGATGCGCTGTTGGAGGGAATATAATACCGATGGCATACGGACTGCCAGAAAGCAGATTTCTGGGTATTGATTTCTCCCCCGGACAGATAAGGGCCGGACAGAACGCCATTGACTGCTTGGGACTGAAGAATGTAAATCTTATGCAAGCTGATATCTTGTCTTTACGTAAAAATATAGGAGAATTCGACTATATCATTGCGCACGGGGTTTATTCGTGGACTCCGGAGCCTGTTCGTGAACGACTTATGGAAATCTGTAAAGAGAATCTGGCACCAGACGGAATATCTTATATCAGTTTCAACGCATATCCCGGCTGGCACATGCAGGGCACAATGCGGGATATGATGATGTACCATACTCGACATATAGAGAAACCCCGTGACAGATTGGAGAAAGCTCAGGATCTGATTGGTTTTATGGCAAAGTCTGTCAATGTCAACGATAAATACGGTGTGTTTCTCAATGCATATACTAATCTGCTGAATGTTTATAATCAGTTTGATATTCAAAGACGCCGGAATAAACAGGAAGATGAATTCGGTCTGCTACATGACGACCTGGAAGAGGTTAATGACGCATTTTATTTTCATGAGGTTGTGGAGCACGCGTCCCGGCATGGACTGCAGTATTTGATAAACGCAGATTTCTCAAAATCCATGATCAGTAATCTGGAACAGAAGACAGCAGAAACATTGCTCAATATGAGTAAGGATGTAATCGCATTGGAACAGTATATGGATTTCCTGCGTAATAATAATTTCCGCCAGATATTGCTGTGTCATAAAGAAATAGATGTTAATCGATTGGTAAAGGCAGATGAATCATGGCTTTCAAAATTATATGCTGCCAGCCATGCCCGGCCGGTAACAGACAAGATAAATATTCAGGACAGGAGTATCCTCAAATTCCAGAGCACTGATAATTCTGAGTTTTCAACTGATCATCCAGTTACAAAAGCGGCACTGATATATTTATTTCGCTCCGCACCTAAATCAATTTCTCTGGCAGAATTATTGGACGAAGTAGCGCAAGGCACGTATGATAAAGAATCGGCCTCTTCGGATAGAAACACTAACAAAAACGATATTCTTATTTTATTGAAGAATCTTTTAAATGCCTTCTCCATTAATATAGCTTTGGTTGAATTACGGCTATATGAACCTGCTTACACCATAACTGCGAGTGAAAGACCACTGGCAAGCAGGATGGCAAGATGGCAAGTAGAGAAGGGGTTTGCCAGGGTAACAAATCTGCGTCATGAAATGCTGGATTTATTGCATCTGAGCGAATTTATATTACCCTATCTAAATGGAGAAAATGACCGTAACGCATTATTGAAAATTATGCAGGAACTGGCTCATAAGGGAACCATAACGTTAACAGACAAAAATGGACCGGTGACCGATGCAGGAACCATTCATAAGATATTAGAGCAGGAACTGGAAAAGAACCTGCTGTGGCTGGGAAGAGTTGCATTATTGGAGGAGTAAGCAATTACAAGAAGAGAAGATCAGGGATATTATTTACGGGAAAGGATTACAATTTTTAAGGGCTTATTTATGACAAAGACGAAAAGAGCAGTTCAAATAGTTGTTTTTATACTGTTAATAGGTTTACAAAGTTTTTCATACTCTTCTCCGGATGAAGTGGAGAAATATACACAGCAATGCAAAAACTTCTTAAACCTGCATTCCGGAGAATTAAAAGATGAATCTTTTGAAAAGATGCTGGGTTATATTGGTAACGCACAGATTTGTAAAGTAGAGAGGATATATAATAAGCTGACGGAAGCAGAGAAAAACAGACTAAAGGACGTCTTAATAAATATTGAAGAAAAACAAAAAAGATTGCCGAAAGAAAAACGGGAACGGATTAATGAGTCCATCGCTGCAATAATGCCTACAATAGAAAATGAACTATGGGAAGAGTTGACAAAAGATGAATTAAAGGAACTGGATATTCTCCTTAAAGGGAAATGGAATGGTATGTTAACGGCGTTGGGACAGAATGATACTGAAAAAGCGTTAAGCTACTTTCATCATACGGCAAGTGATAGATACAGGAAAATATTTAAAACCCTGAACCCTGATGGCAGGAAAAGGATAGGTAAAGATCTTGCAAATATCCATTTAGTAGAAGTAGTAATGAATACCGCAATATATGAAATAACAAGTGAATTGAAAGATGAAAAGACCTCCTTCCAGTTGGCATTTGTAAAAGATTTACATGGAGAATGGGTAATAAAGTCATTTTAGGAATTAGAGATAAAAAAGAGCAAGTTTTCATTCACCAATAACGCAAAAGAGAAAACATGGAAAAAGAAAAAATACTAAATGAAATGATATCCACTCAAACTCTACCCGATTATGAAGCTGCTGAGCTTTTGTGGGCTACGCTCACAACGGTTGTAAATACCAGGGGAAACCCAGACAAAAGTGAGCCAGAACTCGATCGTCAGAGATTGGAATCAGTAGTAGAAAAATTCTCTGAAGATGAAATGAGAAGGCTATTAAAGGATGTTTCCGTCGACTCATTAGCTTTTTTTGACCCACCACTGGAAACCATACTTACCGATCCGGAAGGAACACCAGTTGAAGATTCAACTATGAGGGCAATTGGAAAACTGAGATCATCAAGGGACTCTGAACCAAAGGAAACATTTATGAATTTAGTTGGAATTCTAGATAAAATCCATGCTCAACAATTTAAAGAAGAACCAGCGTCTCACAATAGAGAAATTTTATCGGTAACACGCAAAATACTTTATCTGTTTTGTATACTGGCGGTTTCGAAGTTACCATAAATTCTTTTTTCATGAAGCTTCATTCAAAAGTAAAGTTTGTCTTAAACTGACTATTGTCTGGAATAAATGGATGTACATTAGATGGACTTACAGTGGCTTTATCTCGCATTACCGTCACGAAGTAAGGAGGGAATAGTATGGCAGACAAAAAGGACGACCTGGCAGGGCCGGGAATCGGAGACTATAAAAAGCTGGAGAAAGAACTTCCACAGAATTATGACTCTCTGTTGACCCCAAGGAAAACGCAAAACGCTATCTTTACCGTTAAAGATTACATCGAACAGAATCTATGCCGAGAGCTTAGTCTCATGATGGTAACAGTTCCTCTGATCGTGGACAATAAGAGCGGTGTAAATGATTTATTGGATCGTGATGGTTCTCGTACTCCGGTCCAGTTTCATATCACAAATGACTATGATAAAAATCCTGTTGATGCTCAGGTAGTACAGGCCGCAACCAAGTGGAAACGAGTAGCGCTAAAAGAATTCAACTGTGAAGTGGGAGAAGGCATCTGTACTGATATGAGGGCGGTGCGCAAAGACTATTTTCTCGACCACGACCACAGTGCCTATGTGGACCAATGGGATTGGGAGCAGGTGATTACCGTGGAACAGAGAAACCTTGAGTACCTGAAGGAAGTAGTCAGGAAGATATGGAAAGTTCTCAAGGATGCAGAGTCTCATGTACAGAACCTGTTCCCGAAGTTAAAGACGGACAAGTACCCTGACATGCCGGATGAGATTACGTTCCTCCATGCTGAAGAGATCCTTGATATGTACCCGGATCTGCCTCGTAAGGAACGTGAAACAGAGGTGCTGAAGAAATACCCCGCAATCTTTATCATTGGAATAGGCTGGCCCCTTGCAGACGGTTATCCTCACGAAATGCGCGCGGCAGATTACGATGACTGGGTCACGGAAACTGTTTCTCAAACAGGAAAGCCCATGCACGGACTTAACGGTGATATTCTTGTCTGGAACCCGGTGACAAAACGTCGTCACGAACTGACGTCTATGGGCATACGGGTAACCAAAGATACTCTCAAGAAACAGCTTGATTTGAGTGGACAACTTGATTTTCTGAAACAACCCTATCACCGGGCAATCATGAACGATGATATTCCACTCAGTATTGGCGGCGGCATTGGACAGTCCAGGACCAATATGTATCTGCTCAAAAAAGCACACATCGGAGAGGTCAGTGTAACCGTATGGCCAGATATCCTTAAGGATATCTGCAAAAAGAAAAATATAAACGTTCTGGAGTGAGCAGAGCAAACGGCCCCGGCTTTTTCATTATGAAAGTTCTGTCTTTAACGAAGTGATTCCTTTATGAATTGAATCTCCTCTACTGTCACTCAGAGAGGTAAAGATAACACGTGATTTCAATTCAGTTGTTATTTGTCGAATAAACTGCAAAATATCCCATAAAACAAGCTACAAATCTTTTATAATTAATGTATATTGTATATTCCCGTTTTAACTATTGGGTTTTAATTATCAGACCAAATCTGGTAGAATTTTGTCTATAATTATAGAGTGAATGAATGTAAGTGCAATTTACTAAATTTATGTTTGAAAGGTTGTGTAAATGGAAAAGGTCCATGAAATGGTAGTCAAATGTGTTGAGATATTAGACCCGGAAATAAATGTTCAATTTGAAGATGTTCCTGCCGGATATTCGTTACCGGATAAAAAGCAGATCATACTTCCTCTGTATCAATATGACTTCCTGTTGATATTCAAGGCTGCTTTACGCGAGACCGCACACGTCCTGTTCAGCACCAAAGTCCCTGAATGTAATCTGGAATATGATGTATCCATGTCCCTGGATACTATAGAACAGGCATATGTCCATTATCACTTTTGCCAGCGTTTTCCAAAGTTTGAAGTAACATTAAACAGGTTTTATAAGGACGGTATTGGAGGCGCTGCAGTTGGTGGAGTTATAGGAGCTGATGACTTCTGGAAGGAGCTTGAATATGTCCTGTTTGATGTGGACGTAGCAGAGGGATGCTATAGTGACCGTTGTAAAAAATTATTTGACAGTGGTATTATTCACGAAATCTGGGAATTAATTCAATCAGCCAAATCTACAGAGGATCTCATACCCGGTGCAGAGAGCCTGGTACAGAGGTTTAAAGATCTGAATGTTGAATTTCCCAGTATAGACAGAAGTCATACTCCTCAGTGAAGAGGGAGCGAAACAGATCTTTATTTCAGAAAAATGTTAAGCGGTGAGCGTAACCGTTTAAGCTTAAATAGGCCCGTATTTTATAGGGCTGCAAAAATGTAAATACTATTAAATGTTAGAAGAGTTTTATTATTGTTTTTACAATCTTTATACAGGAGAGGGTAACGAAAATGGATATGTACGAGTTCAGATTAACAGTTAGTTGGGAAGGCGGCGGAGATCAGTTATTCGTTATCAATGTAGAAGCGGGAAACGAAGAAGATGCCAAAGACCAGATAAATTATTTAGTAGGAAATAAACTGAAAGTGCTGGCTTTAGCACGAATAAAGATAGGCGGATGAAGCAGATGCCTCCTGCAGATGTAGTAAATATCATGTAGAACTTGCTTAAGCATTAAACGATCTTGTTTAAGTAAAATTACTTATGAATGAGATTAATAATGTTCTTTTAACGGGAGCGCCTTCTTCCGGAAAGACAACGGTCATCAAAGAAATAATTAAAAGCCTGAATCATCCGGCAAATGGTTTTTATACAGAGGAAGAGAGAGTAGATGGCAAAAGAGTAGGCTTCCTGATGAAGACCCTTGACGGTAGAAGCGGCTATCTTGCTCATCAGAATATAAAGTCTGATTTTCACATAAGAAGGTATGGCATTAGTATTGAGAATATTGAAAAAATTGCCATACCTTCAATTACTCCTGTAGAAAATAATATCATAATTCTCGATGAAATTGGGAAAATGGAATGTTTTTCTCTCGCCTTTAAACAGGCAACTACCAACGCTATAGATGCACCAAATATAGTGATTGGTACAATTACGTTAGGCGGCGACGATTTTATACAGGAAATTAAAAAAAGGCAAGATATGGAAATAAGTGAAGTAACGGTGGAAAACAGGGATTTATTGCCGGACATAATGCTAAAAAAAATTTCAACTATGCTGAATATTAGATAGAATTAAAATATCAGCAGCACAGAAGCAGGAGTCTCTGTTCTATACTCATCTTCAGAAATATCAAATTTTATTTTATGATTTTAAAAGAAAAGGGAGGATCTGAAATTTGAAAATAAAATTAGTATTGTCAATTGCCTGCTGCTTATTTTTAATCGTCACTTCTAATGTATACGCAATATCAAAAGAGAAATTAAATAATAGAATTGACCGGTCTAACTATTTCCTTGAAGAGATGATGGAAATCCCGGAAACGTCAATACCGACAACCCTTTTGAAGAGCTGCCAGGGTATCATAATAATGCGTCAGTACAAAGCGGGATTTATTTTTGGCGCCAAGGGTGGTGTCGGTATCGCATTGAAGAGGGACATAAAAACACGTAAATGGAGCTCACCCACCTTCGTTGCCAGTGGCGAAGCAAGCTTTGGACTTCAAATCGGAGGGCAATTATCTGATGCAATAATCTTGATAATGAATAAGAGCGGAGTTGAGTCATTATTGCTTACGAAATTCAAATTAGGTGTCGGCGCCTCTCTTGCGGTAGGCCCGGTTGGAAGAGATACAGAAGCGAAGATAGGACAGAACACCGCATATCTGGTATATTCAAAGGCGAAAGGTTTGTATGGAGGTCTTATTTTTGAAGGTGGGTTTATCTCTCAGGATGACGGTGCCAATAAAGAATTCTACGGCAGGAAAATATCGGTAAGAGAAATATTCCAAAACAAGGACGACGTGCCTGATGAGGCAAAAGCACTGATTAAGACATTGGAGAAATATAGTAATTTTTAGTTTCAGAATGTGAGTGGAGGAACATGGTCCCCCCACTCACACACTATCGATATTTACATCTCTTGTCTTTCCATTACATCAGTCGGATTAACTTTGGGAGGCATGATCGAAGGGATCACTTCACCTTTTTTCAGCGCCTTAAGTTGGATCTGTGCCTGGGTTTTTGTAGCCAGACCAAAGATCTTAATAAAACCGAGTGCCGCATTATGTTCGAAAGTATCCCCGGCATCATAAGTTGCCAGCGAGTGATCATATAATGATAGAGGTGATTTTCTTCCAACCACAACACAGTTACCCTTGAAAAGCCTAAGGCGAACCGTACCAACTACGAATCGCTGATTGCTTAGAATATAAGCTGCCAGATCCTGGTGAAATGTCGAAAACCACAAACCATTATAAACCATATCCGAATACTGAGTTGAAACCATCTCCTTAAACCTGTGGGTTTCTTTGGTCATGACAATTTCTTCAAGCGCCTTGTGAGCTTTGTAGAGAACTATGGCCGCAGGTGATTCATAAATTTCTCTGGATTTTATACCAACAATGCGATTCTCAAGATGATCAATTCTTCCTATACCATTATCACCGGCTATCGTGTTCAATTTATCAATGAGGGTTACCCCATCTATCTCCTGTCCATTCAAGGTTAAAGGAATACCATTTTCAAAGCCTATTTCTATGTATGTCGCTTCGTCAGGAGCGTCCTTCACGTTTTTTGTCATTTTATATATATCTTCCGGCGGTTCTTCCCATGGGTCTTCAAGTATTCCGCATTCAATACTTCTTCCCCATATATTTTCGTCTGTGCTGTATGGGTTTTTGGTACTCACGTCAATGGGAATATCATTTTCCTTGGCATAGACCATTGCCTCATCCCTGGTCATGTTCCACTCTCGTAGCGGTGCAATTATCTGTAAAGAAGGATTCAGCGTGTGTATGGCAACGTCGAATCTAACCTGATCATTTCCTTTCCCTGTACATCCATGTGCTACGGCGCAAGCGCCTTCTGCTGCGGCAACATCAACCAGCAGTTTTGCTATTAAGGGTCTTCCCAGTGCGGTAGCAAGAGGATATGTTCCCTCATAAAGGGCCCCGGCTTGAATCGCAGGAAAAAGAAAATAGTAAACGAATACTTCCTTCGCATCTATAACCATAGATTTGATTGCACCGGTATTTATTGCTTTTTCCACTACCGGTTTCAAAGGTTTGTCTGTACCCAGATCAATGGTCAGCGCTATTACGTCCATGTCGTACTTTTCATGTATCCACTTTATGGCAACAGAGGTATCAAGCCCTCCCGAATACGCCAAGACAACTTTCTTTCTATCAGTCCCCATTTTTCCTCCTTGTTAATATCTGAATGTCAATTATGTCAATTACTTCATTTATTTTGTATACGCTTGAAAAAAAAATCCCTGTAACGATTACTCCTGTCAGGTGAAGAACCTGCCACCTTTAACCTGATCATTACCGGTATAGTCATGGCAAGTGTTCTGGTCGCCCATACGCTAAATGCAAAACGAACTATCGGGTTAATTGATTTGCTTAACAGGAAGTTGTACATAAAATACACAGCTAAGAGCCCAAAGAAAGCAGTTGCAATATATAAACACATTTTGCTTCCGTAGCGGATACCGTAACCTAATCCGATTATAATGCATCCAATGACAATACTCTTTGTTCCGTATCCCCTTGCCGATAGAGAAGCTATCCCTGAAATGGCAGCAATACTCAGGCTTGTGTAAAGAATACCAAGAAAAATCGTCAGGTTTGCTGTCAGTCCAACCCTTTTTTCGGGAGTAAGTTTACCTTTAGAAACCATCAAATTCGTTATTCGGCCTTCTTGTTTACGTCAACATTTCTATAAAAAACAATGAAGTGACATGTTACCATCGCCATGAACACGAGTCAAAGATAAATATATGGAGACAAGAAGAGAGAAACAAAGGAGGTGAAATACAAAAAACGAAAGAAAGAGACAGAAGGAATGATAGAATGCTGAAAAAATAGATACCTAAAGAGGTTGTAGATAAATACAGCTTAAGTTTATCATTAAGATTTAAATTCGCAAATAAGCAAGCTCCGCTTGCAAACAAAACCAAAATCCTTGGTCACTATAAACATATGCTTGACAGGGATTTTCAGGCACGTCATATGTTTGAAAATAGTCTATAGCACCATGATCATCTTTTATGTCTTGCTGACACCCCCCTCACCCTCTGGGGACATATAAGAGTGAAAGGTGTCAGCAAATAAGAGAGTGCGACTCACCGACCGCCTGAATGAAGAAGTCGGGCAAGCAACCATGTTTGAAGCACCTTAAGTGAACTAAAATGTCTAAAGCAAAAAAGTATCCCGTTCTAGCGAGTGTGCCCCAACAACTAGAAATCTTTAAATCTTTCATCATGCTCAGGAATTCTATTCTCACCCATTGGAATTATATTATCATTCGAGGCTGTTCCGATTAAAACGTCTTCTTTCTTGCCATTGCCATTGCCTCCAGCTTTATTATCAACATCAGGAGCAGTCTCAGATGACCCCAGAGATTCGGATTTGACTCCTTTGTTGGAATCATTGCACTTTCTCAGCTTGACAATTGCTTTCAAAATATATATTGGAGAAAGAAGTACTTTTGAAGCCATGTTGCTTGATATTTTTTTCTCCTCAATCTGCTGTTCTGACACCTTACCGGCAGCTTCATTATCATCCTTTCGGGCTCTCTTTTTGCCAGATTTTTGTGCAGGTTGTTCTCCGTTGCCTTTACCACCAACCTGCATCGCTAATATATCGATTTGTTCTTTCATTGTTTGTGCCTGTGCGGCTAATTCCTCACTTGCTGATGCAGTCTCTTCAGCGTTTGCTGCTGTCTGCTGTGTCACCTGGTCCATCTGATGTACCGCACTGCTAACCTGAGTTATACCCTCGGATTGTTCCGCAGACGCTTCTGTTATCTCTTTTGTCAGAGCTGAGGCCTTCTTTACGTCCTTAACAATATTTGCCGTATCTTCTTTGCATTTAGCAGCAATCATAGTCCCGTTATCTGCTTTTTTAATACATTCACCTATGAGAGTTGTAGTATCTTTTGCGGCATTTGCTGTCTTTTTAGCAAGACCGCGTACCTCTTCAGCCACAGCGGCAAATTTCTCACCGTTATCACTTGCACGGGCCGCCTCCACTGCTGCATTGAGTGCCAGGAGATTAGTCTGAAATGCTATGGTCTCTATATCCTTGATACCCCTGACAATTTTTTTTATGTTTTGCTTAAATTTTTCATTATCGTTTGTTTCACTTTCAAACTCATCTGCAATGGCGGCACAACTTTCTACTATGACCCTGGTCTCCTTTGCTGCAGCCGTACTCTTATTTGCAAGATTTCTCACCTCTTTTGCAACCACAGCAAAACTATTTCCCTGCTTAATGATCTGAGCTGTGTCATTTCCCGCTTTATACGACAAAGTACTTGTCTGAGATGCTATGCCGTCTATTATTTTTGTAATCTCCGCAATCTTTTTGCTACTTGCAGTTATCTCTTCCATTGAATTGCTCACTTCTACAGCCGCGTTATTACCTTCTTCTGCGGCAGTAGTACACACATCTACCAGTTTTGACGCCTCTTCTGCATTATCCGCGTTTTGTTTCGTCATGGAGGACATCTCTTCCATGGATGCCGATGTCTCTTCCAGAGAAGATGCCTGCTCTGACGAACCCTCTGCAAGGGACTGGCTTGAACTGGATATCTGCTCCGACGCAGCAGATACTTGGACAGAACAATCAGTCAGACTTGCAACCATTCTTTTAATAACATTAGTTACCCTGCCTGTAATCCTGAGAACCAGAATACTCAATCCTATAATAAGAACCAGGAGGACAGCTGAAATCATCATCATCCGCTTCCCTAAAGTAGTCGACGCTCTGAGAGCTTCCTCCTTATCTATTTCTGCCATAATCGCCCAATCTACGCCTTTAATTCCTAACGGTGCATAGGCACTGAGGACCGAAACATGCCTGTAGTCCTGAAAGATCTCTACATTGGCCTCTCCTGAAATGGCGGCTTGTGTCCCTTTGGTTTCTATCTTCTGCAAAAGGATGGTACTGTCCTTAGCCTGGATAATGTTTAAAAGACTCTCATCCACGCCCAGTCCTGCCATCTGTGCATGATAGCCTTCTTTATCTTCAATAAGAAAACGCGACTGACTTCTCATGGTATAGTCACTACCGATAATATATGTTTCTCCTGATTCTCCCAGGCCTGAGGTTTTCCATTTATGATTATTGGTCATGACCATGTTAATCCTGTCAATAGGCATCTGGAAGATCAGGACGCCTACTTTTCTCTGGTCATCAAAAATAGGTGATGCAATGAAGCTCGCGGCACTTTCATAAGAGGGAGTATACGGCGCAAAATCAACTAATTTGACGAAATCCGGGCTTGTACTCTTATTTGCTTCCCGGAAAACCTTTCCAAGATTTGTATCAGCGTATGGCCCATCTATAAGTGAGGTGCCGTAATCTATTTCCTTAAAAACCGAATAGACGATTTTCCCACTATCCGGGTCGACAAGAAATATATCATAAAAACCGAACTGTTCTTGATATTCCCTGATCCTGTGGTGATAATAGCCGTGATGATTGCTATACGTGGATTGATCGTCTGCGAAATCCAGTTTGTATTTTTCCCCTAATACATAGTCATTTGATCTAATGTAGAAAGTTTGTAACAGAACAGAATCGTTATCGAGCCGATCAAAATACTTGTCTATATCAGGATCCAACCCATTATTCAGTTTTTTATATTCTTTTGTAAAATCCCTTGTATAGTAAGTTTTTAAAGCTATACGATATCTTTTTAACTGAGAGTCATCTATTTCATTCTCTTGACGAAACTGCTTAAAAGAGGTCTTGAGCTCCTCCATCGCATTGATAACCGTCTGATTTTTTGAATAAGCAGTTATCTGTTTCTCAATATTAGAGAAATACTCCTCTACCTGTTCCTTCTTGGTTTCCCTTATGGATACGAGTTGTTTAAAGGCCTGTTCCTTTAATGCCTTTTTCGCTGTTCTCTGGCCAATAAATCCGGATATTCCCAATGGAACCAAACCCGCTATTAAAAACAGTGCGATTACTTTCGTGCTCATCCCAATCTTCATTTTTCTCTCCTCTCCTAAGGTAAGAATTGATGTTAGTATGGATGCTATTTCGATATATTAACTGCATTAATAAAGTAGTACCTGCTTACATGCATAGCTTTATGACCAATTGATTCATAACGATGAGCAGAGTATTGTCACTTTATTCGCAAAACTAATACCTAAAGGCCTGGATCAATTGCGTACTATTTGGATCTCTATAGAACATAAAATAGAAACTGGTACTTAACATGTTGGAATTACTGCACTTTAGAAAATAAAATTATATAATTCCCTGATTTTGTTTTTTTGTATGCTCTTGAATATCCTCCAAAACAAGGTCGTTACAAAACTTATCGGATTGAATTTAAAATTCTTTATATTTTTTTCAGAAAAAACAGTTGATATCTGCCACTAACTGTATATTTTTCCATCCTACCAATAAACGAGAACTATATCAATCTCTCATAAGCGCCTAATTTATATACAATTATGGCAAATAAAAATTATACCAGCCTATCTTGATTTACCAGGACTACAAAAGAAATCGACGAAAGATTTGTTAAGAAAAAGTGGCGCATATTGCACATTTATAGTCTGCTGAAAAAAGTGGAGTGACAAAAACGAAAAGGAGGAACATGATGTTAAGAGCAAAACATAAGGATAAAGTATAGAATTGAACTCCCAAAATACTAATACTAAGCGGTATAGGATGGATTAGGGAAGAAAGGGACGAATCCACAATAATAAAGATTGAATCCCACAAACAAAGATCGAAGGTGGGTTCTCCGTGTGGAATAATATAGTAGCTCTACTCCAAAGGACTACAGCGACTACATTTGTAGAGCCGCTCGAACCTGAAACAATGACGCCCGTCCCTGCTGTTAACTGTTCTAATAATAGTAATTATCGTTTTGTCGGGTTCGCTATTGCTTAACCCAACCTGCTTCATTAACCAAACTGCAAAGTTATGTCCTTATAAGCTTGCCCTTTATTGAACACTTTACAGGCTTCAAAAGTTCTTCGAAACAAAGTGGTTTGCTAAGGCAGGCAGTTACAGGAGTCCTCAGAGATTGAATCTGAGTTTCTGAAAGCGGAACATCTGCTACCAGTATGATTGACATCTCTTTTGCATTATCCGGCAACTCTTTAATAATTCCCATTGCATTGCTTCCAACCGAATCAATATCTGCAATCAAGAGATCGAACTTTATACATTTCAGTATCTCAATAACAGTCTTAGTATCAGGAACATAGTTACACTCATATCCTTCAAGACGCAACAAATCGATTATTGGCAATAGCAAAGTTTCATCATCATTATTGGCAATAAGAATTCGACCCATATTCAACATTTTACAAAATCCCTTTATAGAAAATAAATTTGAAGATTACTTTTCAGTACTTGATAGAAACAGAAAAAGATGTAAATCTATTTTGTAATCTTTTATGTAATTGACATCGACAGGTTAGTTTTCTTCAAATGATATATTTGTATTAATCCAATAACTCCATAGCGATCCTATCCTCTCAACAAACTCGTCAAAAGAGAGAGGCTTTACAATATACTTATTAGCCCCATTTTTATATGCTTTTGAAATGGTGTCCTGATCAGAACTTGTGGACAAGAGAACGACAGGGATTGAGGAATACCTTGAATCATTCTTCAAAATTTTAAGGACACTTATTCCATCTACCTTCAGCAACTTAAGATCTAATTAGGCCAGATCAATTCGAGAACATCTACCATTACTACCCTCAATATCTGATTGTACTGCTTGATTAGAGAGATCTATTCCCTGAACTATCTTTTCGGTACAAGTTTTTATAAAGCCATCAGTACTAAAATCAATAATTCTCAGTATTGTCCCGGTTAGATTTTTGCGTGTAGCACGTAGGGCAATCCTTTAGATTTGCTTTTGTGCATTAAGCGCAAGGCTAAAGCCTCGCCCTACGTATCTTCCGACAGATCGGGTATAAAAACCGTACACGCAAAAACATAACCGGACGCTACTGAATAATTCTATTTTTTTCTCATCCAGGAACATGTGGATATGTTCCTGCGGCTAACTCTAATTGATCAAAGATGTTTTGTTCAATCGTTCTTTTAACATAGAAATAACAAACGGCTATCGTAATGCTTGCAGTTAAAATTGAAGGTAGTAAAAACCAGGATAACATTCTTTTTATTATCGTCATTTTTGTTATTTCGTAGAAACAGGGAACACAAATCCTCCTTAATAAAACATTCTGGAAAAATCTGGATGGAAGAAATTTTGGAATTTTGTAAAAAATCTCTATGCAATCTGTCCCTCATCACCCTTAATCTTATTAGAGAACTCGCTTATTATAGATCCTACATCTTCTTTGTTAAGCCACATAAAGTCTCCTTTTGAGAAAGGAGAGTAAGGAGAAGTCGAGATATTCGGTTTAAAATATCTCAATCATACATCATGGATTGTGCAAATTTTATTTAAGGCCATTCTTCCTGAAACATTCAACATACTTTTGATCGGTTCCCTGAATATGATTAACCAGCCACCGCTTTAAGTATTCCAGTATTTCATTTAAAATTTGATAATTACCGCTAGTTACTATTTTAAAATAAGAATTTGCTCTATGTACAAAGTCGAGGTGTTCTTCTTTGTGGTATTGATATTCCGGGTAGCAAAATTCTACCATATAGGATTCTTCATCCCTGAAATGATTCCATGCATAATCAATTATTTCACGTAACACTTCCTCTATTTTTTCCGGATTATTATCGTGTTGCTTAGCAACAATAACCTTATTAATAATATCAATAAATTCTTTGTGTTTTTCATCAATTACTGATATGCCCACACTATGTTCTCCGTTCCATTCAATCATTTTTAATACAAGTCTAAGGGTGACAGAATATGTCTGTAAAATTACGGATAACTCTTTAATTACCTGTTGAATTGTTAAGCTTGTGCTTTACTAAAAAAACGGCGAGTTTTCTATCAATGACTAATATGCGGTTGAGGAGCCAGGAGAATTCGGTTTAAAACATCTCAATCATACATCATGGATTGTGCAGGTCTTTATTTATTGTCCCAATGCGGTCATTCCCTCATGTTTTTAGCGGGAATCCAGGATGGACGAACCGCTCTAGATTCCCGCTAAAAGCCGTGCGTGGAACAAGTTATTCCGCAATCAGAAATCCTCAATTACCGGCAATCTCTTCAACCATCTCTAATTCTTCTGATGATAGTACCGTATCTATATCCAACAGGATGATTATTTTCTCCTTAACCTTGCCAAGCCCCATGATAAAGCTTGTATCTATGCCCTGCCCGAAACCTGGTGCGTCTTCTATCTCACCACCTCTGATGTCTGACACCTCTGATACACTATCAACTATGATTCCTATCTGCGTGTTGTTTACTTCTACCACAATTACACATGTTTCCTGGGTATGTTCCTCTTCCTGCATTGAAAACTTCAATCTCAAGTCTATTACGGGAATGACCTTTCCCCTTAGATTAATGACCCCTTTCATGTAATCCGGTGTCTGTGGCACGGTTGTAATATCCATAAGCCCGATGATTTCTCTAACCTTGAGTATCTCGATGCCATAGACTTCATTACTTAAAATAAATGTCAGAAATTTTCCCTCTAGTGCTGATGTGTCTTTTCTCTCTGCAACTGCTTCCATTTTTTTCTCCTTCATTTGGTTATAAAAGTATCCTGTTTCCTGCCGTTCCTACCTTCCTGAGAGGTTTTGATTTATGTTGCGCCATATCACAGGGCCTTTTATCGTTTTACTTTTTATTAGTTGCCCCTCACCCACTAAATAGGAGAGGAGGGCGAGGGGCGCCATCAAAAGCCATGGGTTATGTTCCACGGACTTTTAACAATAAATTTTATGTAGAGTGGATTCATTCCTTTGATTCCGCAATCCGCTATCTAAAATCGAAGTCTGTAGCTAGAAGTCATTCATATGCTCGCTATGTCCCATAATCCTGTCTTCACCCAGTGGTATTAATGCCTCAGGTGCTGTTGCACCGTTACCGTTACCGTTACCTTTTACATTGATAGTTTTCGGCATGTGTAAAACTCTCCTGGTACTCAAAGGCGGTTCCTGATAAGTATGCAATCCCTCATCAACACTACCACCAACCATTGCCGATAGTATCGCAACCTGTTCTTTAGTGGTTTGTGCCTGTGCTGACAGTTCTTCACTTGCCGATGCCGCTTCCTCTGCATTCGCAGCAGTTTGCTGTACAACCTGGTCCATCTGTTGCACTGCCTGACCTACCTGACCAATCCCTTCGGATTGTTCTGATGACGCATTCGCTATCTCCTTCGTGAGGTCAGTCACCTTCTTGACATTGGTAACAATTTCCTGAAGGGCTTCTCTACCTTTACTCGCAACCTGTGCCCCATTTCCTGCCTTAGCAACACAATCATCTATCAGCGCTGTAGTATCTTTTGCCGCAGTAGCACTTCGCTGGGCAAGGTTACGCACCTCTTCCGCAACAACGGCAAAGCCCTTCCCGTGCTCACCTGCACGAGCAGCCTCTACTGCCGCATTGAGAGCCAGAAGATTAGTCTGGAATGCAATACCGTCTATCACCTTGGTAATTTCAGATATCTCCTTACTGCTTTTGTTTATATCCTCCATTGAATTGGTCATCTCTCCAACTGCCTTGCTACCGTTATCTGCTGCAGAGCTGCATACGTCCACGAGTTTTGCAGCCTCTTCGGCATTATCAGCATTCTGCTTTGTTACGGATGACATCTCTTCCATAGATGCAGAGGTTTCCTCAAGTGAAGACGCCTGTTCTGAAGAACCCTGAGCAAGGCTCTGACTGGATTCTGATATTTCTCTAGCAGCAGAATCCAGTTGTGTAGACGCCTCAGTCAGTCCCTGTATAACTTTCTTAAGAGGCCCGGTAATTGAACGTATTATTAAAAATGCAACCAATGCGGAAATACCAACACCGGCCGCAAGCAGTATCCACTCCAAGGTCATAAGAAAAGCTGAAAAGCCTTTTGCTTTTGTTGCGTCAGCTGCCATTAGTTGCTGTTGGCTTGCAACCATACCATCAAGCTGCTCCATTATCACACCGGCAGTTGGTGCGGCCTTTGTTCCCAGCCACAAATTTGCCATATTCCATGCTTTACCTCCTCTGATCTCGAACATCTTTGGAGGTATTGGGGCGAATATCTTTCTGGCACTGCTGAATGCAGCGAATGCATCAGCCTGTTCAGGTGTAAAAAGTTCGGCATTGTCTGAAAGATCACCAAACCTTCTTACATTCTTGGCCCATAATTTATCAAATTTCTTTTTAAACTTCTCATCTCCGGAGAGCAGATACGCGCGTATGCTTGCAAGGGACAGGCCGGTAGTACCACGCACGTCTGCCATCATACCAAGCATTGCCTTTCTCTCTTCTGTTGCTGCCTGATCTGCCTCTAGATCGATCAGCCTGGTTATGTTGGTTACCATTATCGCTGCCTGTGGCGCGGCCTCTTCAAACAGTATCTTGACAGCCGGTGTATTATCCATGGTCTGTGCAATATCCTCAATCTCCTGCTGGTATATTTTAAAATCTTGCAAACTCTTCTCTATAGTATTGAGCCTTTCTACATTCTTCGGGTTGGTCCAGTTGGTCGCGTATTTCTTCATTTTTTCCAAAGAGCTATCCAACTCTTCAGACCATGCCTTTAACCGCTCTTCCTTAAACTTGTCCTTGCCAAGTATGATCCATCCCCGAAGTGCGGCCAGAGAGTGGTTAACCCCGTTTTGCATTGCAAGACTTGTCTGAGCAGTTGGCGCACGCAACTCAATGAGCCGATTGGTTACCGTATTGGTCTTGTCAACCTGCCATATTGAGGTCAGTACTGCGGCAATAAGTACGAACGTTATTATGCCAAAACCACATGATATCTTTGTTCCCAACTTCATGTTTTTAAACATCCTCTTCTCCTCATTAACTGAATTTCTGTTTTTACTAATTAGGATAAAATAAGTTGCACGGCAGGTTGTATTGCACCTCTTTTGAAGTACTCTTACTAATCACAAATCGTACTACTTAAAACATGGTCTCCATTCCACATTTTCTGAAAAGATTAGCTTAAAACAATACAACTACCTGAACATATAACTTCTTGTTATTATTAATAAAGCCGGATTGCTTATATCTTTTTTACTTTGAATCTATGTAATATTACAGATACCGCTAATCAGCATTCTTTATTACAAAATTTAGTACCCGAAGAAGCGGTTCAGACATAGCAAGCATGTGACAGTAATAACAAATCACATGCCACACAATTGAAAGGCAATTAAGTAGCGGTGAAAACGAAGCAGTTTATCAGAAATGAATCATTGTAGAATTGACTTAATCAAGAACAGTGTAGATGCTCTATCATCATGGTGAAGCGCAAAATATGGTAGTGGGAAGAGATAGATGGTATACAGATGTTGCAGTGAATTTGAAAAGATTCATATATGGTGATCAGTGTCTACTCTACACATATTTTTTTGTTTAAATTTCTATTTCAGGATCTATTGTATTTCCGTACGGTGTGATCCTCTTCTAAAAAGCATGATATTCCACATAAGTGTGGTGCTACATAAGTGTGGAATACTACACTTTTAACAGGTAGATTTGTTGGGTCTGCTTCCCGCCTGAATGACAACAGAGGAGAAGAGAGCCTCTCGCCAAGCCACTAAGAATGCAGAAAGATACAATGCTCTTATCTTTAATTCGATTTTCTAAATCTTGTTAACCTGGCGATCTTTGTGTCTCTGCGTGAGAATTATTTTTTTCTCCACACGTCGGGTACTTTACTCTATTAATTACGCTCCATCCTCAACAATATTATATCTTGCAATCTTCGTATATATAGTTTTTCGGTCTATGCCGAGAAGTCGTGAGGCTTTGGCCTTGTTCCAGCCAGTTTCCTTAAGCGCACGAATGATCGCCTGTCGTTCATCTTCATTTTTATCGGCAGGGTCAAGTACTGCTTCGTTTCTGTCTATAAATTCAGGTGACAAGTCTCTAATAGTAATAGTGGAACCGTGGCAGAGTACGACTGCAAACTCAAGTGTATTCTGAAGTTCCCTGATATTCCCTGGCCATGAATAACTCATAAATCTCCTTTGAACATCTTCGGATATTGCCGTGACATTTTTGTTAAGTTTCTTATTGAACCCGTTCAGAAAGTGATCCAGCATTGCTGGTATATCCTCACGTCTTTCCCTGAGTGGCGGGAGAGTCAACTGCACCACATTCAACCGATAATAAAGATCTTCACGGAAGCTCCCGGCACTTACCATTTTGTGCAGTTCATTATTAGTGGCGGCTATAACCCTGACATTCACCTTTATCTGGTCAGAATCGCCAACCCGCTCAAACTCCCCTTCCTGAAGAACCCTTAATAAACGCAACTGCAGCTTATTCGATATTTCTCCGATCTCATCCAGGAAAATAGTACCCCCATCAGCCTTTTGAAATCTGCCAACCCTGTCTGTAGTTGCCCCGGTAAAGGCCCCCTTAGCGTGACCAAAAAGTTCACTCTCAAGCAGTTCGTCAGATAAAGCAGCACAATTAACCTTAACAAGGGGTTTGTCACGACACTCTCCATGGTAATGTAGTGCATCAGCTATCAACTCTTTTCCTGTCCCGCTTTCTCCCGTTATCAATACAGTAGTCTGGACACTTGACAGGTTTTCAATCAGGGAGTAGATATTTTGCATTTTCCTGCTTGAGCCAATAATATTATAAAACTGTGTACGTTCATGCATAACTCTTTCAAGGCCGGCCAGACGTGTTTCGTCTTTCAGCACCATTACACAACCGTAAGTGTCTTCTTGAGGGTTTTTCAGTGGAAACGTGGATATGCTGACAACTCCGTTCGGACGCTGCTGGTGTTTACATTCTATGCGATACGTTTCAACTGACTTTTTTGTCTTGATAGTCTCTACAAGAGCATTAACGCATTCTCCTCGACAATGAAGTTGTAAAGAATTAAATGGCTTGCCCTTGATTTCTTCCGGTAAAAAACCACATATGTCTTTAACCGCATCGTTAGTTTCAAGTACGATTAATTCCTTGTCAACCGTAACAATCGCATCCTTAACACTCCTGAATATTGCATCAAGAGTTGATTGGTATTCCCTGTTTTCGTCAATAATCTCCTTGTGCCGTAACGTCATTTCGACCTTCTGTAATAGAACATCCTTTCTCACCGGTTTGGCGACATAATCGTGCGCGCCATCCCGAACGGCATCAGAAGCCGTTTCGATATTGGGATGTCCGGTGATCAGAATTACCGGGCAAAGCAGGTTTCTTCTATTTACTTCCTGTAAGATATCAATCCCTGTCCCATCACCCAGCATGATGTCTGTAAGTATCAGGTCGAAACGCGCCTCGGATAACTTGCCCAGGCTCTCTTTGTAAGAACCGGCGGTATCCACATCATATCCTTCCCGTAAGAGAAATGTCTCAATAGTATATCTAAGGGCTTCTTCGTCATCAACGACGAGGATCTTATGTTTGGATTGTTTTAACATATTAATAGATTAATTTAGTTGTATTCGCTTCCTACCTGAATAGCTAGACAGAAAAAAATAGCTCACCGCTCCCCGGACAAAAAACGCCGAGGACAAGAAGACGCGAAGAGCGCAAAGATTTACAAATTATTAACAATTCTCTTGATACCATTTTTGAGTATTGAAACATTGAAATTAATTAAAATTCCTAATTTTAAATCTGCAATCTTTAAGTATGTCAATAGCCGCGCTTCATGAATTAGCTCAATCTTGTGAACAGACTTTAATTCTAAAATCACTTTACCTTCAACTACTATATCCAGTTTATATCCACAGTCTAATGTTATTCTTTTATAAACAACAGCAAGAGATTTTTGCCTCTCAAACACAATATCTCTAATTTCCAATTCCTTACAAAGACACTCTTCGTAAGCTGATTCTAATAACCCTGCCCCAAGGTGACGATGTACTTCAATTGCAGCACCTATGTTTTTTTTGACAACCTATCTTCTTCTTTGATCATCCTTGATCTTCTTTGCGGTAAATAATACTTAAATCACTAAAGCACTTATATTTTTTTCTAATTCTAACAAATTAAAAGGCTTTCTGGCTATAAAATCAACCTTTAAGGCCACTGTATCTATATGCCTGATTTCTTCACACCAGCCTGTCATTAAGCCTACCTTTGGCCTTTTATCCAGCTTATTCAGGGCCTTTATTATATCGTGTCCGGTGACTTCCGGCATCGCCAAATCACACAAGACGAGATCAAAATCATCTCTCCTGCTAAGTTCTATTGCCTCTGCGCCGCTATTAACCGCCTTAACTATATGGCCTTTACCGGAGAGAAATGTTTTCAGTATCACGCACATTTCCTGATCATCATCTACCACTAGAATACGGAGCTCTTTTGTCTCAATCTCCCGAACGGATTCAGATGTAACTACTCTTTGTAACGCTTCTTTGCGAATTGGAATGTGCAGGGTGAATGTTGTACCCTTACCTACCTTACTTTCCACCTCTATCTTACCGCCATGTCTCTTCATAATGCCATAGGTTACGCTCATACCCAATCCAGTCCCATGCGGCCTCCGTGTCGTAAAAAATGGATCAAATATCTTCCTCTTAACTTCTTCAGGCATGCCCTTGCCGATATCTGCGAAGATAATCTCTATGAAATCACTTTTGAGTTCTGAGTTTTGAGATTTTAGTTCTGATACTTTCCTCTTTTCACTCTGAACACGCCGTGTTGCCACGGTGATAGTACCACCATCAGGCATTGCATCAAGGGCATTATGAATCAGGTTAACAAACACTTCTCTCAACTCTGTAGGATTACAAAACACTTCCGGTGTTTCTGTTATGCCTACCGTATTTATGTTATATTTTATATCTTCAGCCTGTGCCATATTCTTCCATCTGGGCATTGTAAATCCTATTGCCTGTTCTATCAGGTACTGAATACTAATAAAGTTGTAATCTAATTCACTTAGTTCTGCCTTAGCAAAAGTAAGCATCCTCTTGACTATTCCAGCCCCATCTTCACCAGCCTCAATAATAGCCTTCAAGCCTCTCTTTAATTCCTGGTCATCTTTAAAACCTCCCTCAAGCACTTCCGCGAGACCCATGACAATCGCAAGGATATTATTAAACTCATGGGCAACTCCTGCTGTTATCGTCCCCAGGGAATTTAATTTCTCTGATTGTAATAGTGCTTCTTCCATCTTCTTCCGTTCGGTAATATCTTCTTTAACTGCAATGAAGTTAGTTATATCACCTTTCTCATCTTTAACAGGTGAAATAGACGCATACTCCCAGTACAATTCACCACTCTTTTTCTTGTTACAGAATTCACCACTCCACTCATTACCTGATTTAATAGTTTTCCATAACTCACGGTATGCTTCCCGGGGCGTTTTACCTGACTTTAAGATACGAGGGGTTTTTCCAACAGCTTCTTCAAGACTATAACCGGTTAGCTGAGTAAACTTTGGATTTGCATATTCAATATTACCTTTAGTATCAGTCATTATTACTGTACTGGAAGATTGTTCAACGGCATGGGATAGTTTACGTATTCTGTCCTCCGCAAATTTTTGTTCAGTGATGTCCTCAATAACAGAGACAAGATAATCTGGTTCACCGGAGGAATCACGAATAAGAGCTACCGTAAGATTTATCCAAATGATTGCTCCGTCTTTCCTGATGTAGCGCTTTTCAATCTGGTAGTTGGAGGCTTCTCCATCCAATACCCTCTTTCGGGCCTGACGTTGCATATTAAGGTCATCCGGATGTGTAATGTCCTGAAAAGTACGTCCAAGTATTTCCTGTTCGGTATATCCTGTGATTGCACAAAAACGTTTATTAGCTTTGAGAAATCGACCACTCGAAGCGACATGGATGATGCCCACCGCTGCCTGTTCAAAAATGCCCCTGAATCTTTCTTCACTCTCTCTGAGCTCCTTCTCCACTCTCTTATTGCTGATGAAGATCCCAATCTGGCTACCGACAGCAGACATCATACTAAGCAGGTTATTATCAGGCTCCCTTACCTCGTGGCTAAAAAAAACTATTGCTCCAAGTACTTCACTACCGCTGATAATGGGAAAACCAAAGGCCCCATGCAACCCCTCTTTTGCCGCAACTGATGCTCGCGGAAAATTTGTATCACTGGTAATATCTTCGACCCATAAGGGTTTGGCACTTTTCCAGACCCGGCCCGGAAGACCAATTTGTGATGGAAAGGTTGTTTGTTTAGTAACGGCTATGAATTCAGGAACCTTTAGTGATGGCATATGCCAGATTTCTATATTACGCAGAACATTTTCTTGTTGATCAAATACCCATATTTCGCCAAGGTCCCATTCCAGTGCAGCACATATAGCTTCAAGTATATTGGGAAGAGCTTCTTCGGTCGTTGCAGATTCTGCCAATATTTTTGTTATAAAGTATTGGGCAACAAGACGTTGTTCAGCGTTTTTGCGTTCAGTGATGTCACGGACAAACCCAACCACTGCAGTTATATTGCCATCAGCATTCCGCATTGGGCAGAGTGAAGCCTCATGATGAAAATTACCATTTGTAACACTAATCATATACTCCACAAGCATTTTCTCTCCAGCATCAAAGACACTTCGAATATCTGAGAGCCTCTGTTCCACCTGGTCAGGATGAGCAAAATCCCTTATTGATCTACCAATGGCATCAACCGCACGTATGCCGTATCGTTTATCCATCTCCAGTGTACCCCAGAGTGCCGTTATTTTACCGTCCCGATCATAAATTATTATGGCACTCTCATACAGAGAAGATAATATGCCATGAAATCTCACCTCACTCTCCTTCAACTCCTGCTCTACCACCGTTTTATGTCTGATGGTGGAATTCCACTCCAGTAAGATCTTTTCACAGACATTGGGCATGTTATCCAGCACTGCTCCAGACTTTACGATATAATCAAAAGCACCAGCCTTTATTGCTTCGACTGCGATCCTTTCATCCCCATGGCTGGACATAATAACAATGGGATATGGTCGTTCTTCCTTATTGGCAGGTATAAGTTCAGTACCCTTACCATCCGGTAAGATATAATCAACAATTACCAGATCAGGAACGGACTCTGCTATACTGGCACGTGCGTCATTGAGATTGCGAGTATTTACCAAACTCACTGGCATGGTTGTTGATTCAAAAGACCGGAAAATCAGGTCTGTATGAGACTCTTCATCTTCGACAAGCAGGATATTGATCTTCTTTTCGTTCATTGGTTAACCCTATAATAAACAACGGTTATTCAGATTAATTTTGTTGGGCGTGCACTGCGCGAAAACCTTCTTATTTTTCTCTCCAAGGCGCTAAGAACGTAAAGATACATAATGTTTTTATCTTTAATTTGTTTTTCTTAATCTTGTTCACTTAGCGACCTTTTGCGGCTCTGCATGAGAACATTCTCATTTCCCCTCTCCAAGTAGCGAAGATCAGTCATCCCACGGATGATAATTCCATGCCAGCCAGTAAAAACCGATATCATCCATCAACTGATTAAACTTCTCAAAGTCAACCGGCTTAATCAGGTAGCTGTTAGCGTGGTATTCATATGCTTTTGCCACATCCATTTCCGCACTGGATGTGGTGAAAACAACCGTTGGTATTTTTTCCAACTCTGTTGTTGTCTTTATCTCCTTCAAAACTTCCAGGCCGTCAATTTTAGGCAGTCGAAGGTCAAGAAGGATCACATGCGGTTTGGGGCTCTTTGCAGGATCAGCATAGTCTCCCCGCCTGAACAGATAATCAAGCGCCTCTTCACCATCAGAGACATGATAAATCCTATTCGCTATTCGATGCTCTTCGAAACTAAGTATTACAAGTTCGGCATGTGATATATTGTCCTCAACAAGTAAAACGCTAACCGGTTCTCCACTAATCTTGTTATTTTTCATGTTTGTCTGGTTCACCTTTCTTCGCAATGGTAAAGCAAAAAGTACTTCCCTTGCCTTTACCCTCAGATTCTATCCATATCCGGCCACCGTGTACTTCTATAATACGTTTAACAATAGCCAAGCCTATTCCTGTTCCATCACTTGCCTGGTCCAGCTTATTGAAAAGGCCAAAGACATTTTCGTGATAGCGCGATTCTATCCCCTCTCCATTATCCCGGACATAATATACCGTTCCTTCTTTTTCCTGTCTAGCATCTATCTCGATACGTGGTTCTGACTGTTTGCCCATGTGCTTTATCGCATTGTCGATAAGATTTTGTAATACCTCCACTAATCGGCGGCGATCCACGTACATTAACGGTAAGTTAGAAGCAACTTCCACGTGTACCTCCCGCTTTTTTATTTGCCCTCCAACCAGAGTTAACGCTTCGTTTGCCAGGTCCTTTAATGAGACTTCTTCCTTTGTGCCTACTACTCTCCCAATTTTTGATAATTCCAGAAGATCATCCAGGAGACGGTTCATTTTCTCCGCCGCATTATGGATGTGTCTTACGTCTTTTTTAATACGTTCAGCATCTCCTTTAATTATGTCTTTTTCCAGCATACCCAGAAAACCTTTGATAGTTATCAGAGGGCTCTTCAAATCGTGGGAAACGGTATAGGCATATCTTTCCAATTCAGCATTTTTTGTTTCAAGCTCAGAGGTGCGGGTTTTTACCTGCTTATTAAGCGTTGTATTCCAGTTTTGAACTTGGTGAATCATGGAATTGAAGGCTGTCGCCAGAATGCCCACCTCATCTGATGATGATATTGACGTTCGAACAGAGAGATTACCTCCTTCTACCTCTCGGGCTGCTTTACTCAGGCGACGGATGGGACGTGAAAGGTTTCCTGCGATTAAGATTGTTAATCCTAATATCATGAAAGCACAGAAAGAGCCGACAATGATACGGTAGTAAATACTCTCTCGTAGAGGCGCAAAGACTTCCGCCTTGTCACGTTTGACTACCAGCCCCCATCCCATTTCTGACGTTATACGGATATGCCGATATGCAGCCAGAACGGCCTCGCCTCGATAGTCTTCTGTCGCAATGATTCCTTCCTGCCCCTGAGCGGCAAGTATGGCTGGTTTTGCCGTAATCTGATATTCCAAAGGTATGCCAGTTGCCCCATTTGCCAATGGATGTTTTAGTGATGTGAGTATTTTTACATCCTGGTTTATAAGCAACGCTTCACCTGTCTGCCCCAGACCTCCACCTGTATGGAGCATAGGCTTGATAAACTCTTCAGAATTAATATGCATTATAAGTACTGCTGATACTTTTTCATCACCATAAAGATCAATAGACCGAAGAATAAATAGCTTAAGAATACCACTCGAAGGGTCTTTACCAATATCTATTGTTTCATTATAACCTTGATGAAGGATTTTGGATAAGGAGTCGTGCTGAAAAATGTTCTTACCCAGGTTTCCATTTTCGGTTGAGGCTATAATTGCACCGGTTGCGGCATTGACAATCTGTATCTTATCGTATACACCGTGTGATGTTTTAACCAGATTCAGATGTTGCGTAAGAATCTGGTAATCTTCTTTCTTTCGCAGTTTATCAAAGAGTTCATTTTCACTGACACCCTTAACGCTATTTTTGTTAATTACCGGCATAAGTGCTGCGACGTAAGGTTTTATTATGCTACTTTCCGACAATACTCTCACATCATCTCTCCGTTCTACCACCCAATGCTGAATGCGCTCCTTCTTCAAGTCTGCAACCAGATTAAGGTGTTGAAATACCTCAGATTGTTCTTGACTGTACAAACCCCTGAAATCTGTAAATGGCACTCCAAACAGTTCTGACAATACGAAGAGTATCAAGATTATCACATACATCGATCCAAAATAGATAAGCATCTTTGATCGGATGCCGAGAAAGAATTCATTTCTTTCAGGACCTCTTAAATTATTGATTGATGCTTTGTCACTCATTATCACTCTCTACTCAATGTCGTAACTGAATTCACTAAGCTTATACTCTTTAGAGTTGGCAAGTACATCGTTTATGACTTGGAAATCAAAACTATTATGTACCTTCTCCCAATTACTTGTGGTGGGAATTTTATCCAGGGTTTTGAGTAATTCAAATTCCATGTGCAGCGGACCGTTTTGTCTGAGATCATTCTGTGGAATGATAGGTGCTGAGATTAAGCCCAGAATGTCATTTTCAGCCAAGAATGCATTTTGCTTTACAGAGAGTTCAAATTTGTGGTTTGTTAAATCTTCACCTGCCTGTATTGCCCATTCACTGGCAAGCAGAAGATTCTGCCGGTCACTTTTCATCCATCTCAGAGCACGGACCTCGGCAGCTAATATGTGCCGAATAAGCTCAGGTTGGTTTTCAGAAAAGGCCCTGGTAAAGTACATAAAACCTGAGCTTATATATCTATGGATTATGGTGCTCTCGGGATACTTCATCAGGGTGATTGCCGGTGTTGGCTCCCATGCAGAGAAAGCCGCAACCTCTCCTGTCAGCAATGCCTCCGGCATTTCATTGACATCCATCGGAATCATGTGTACGAGTGATTCATTCAGCCCACCTGAAGCAAGTGCTCTCAATAATGCATAATGCGCGTTAGAGCCTAAGGCGTAGCCGATTTTCTTACCGCGTAGCTCTCTCATTAGCATGGAACGTCTGGCAACAACAGAACAGAAGCCCTGTTGTACTATAGACGAAACAGTAACATCCATAGTTGCAGCAGCTGTGATTGTCGGCATGTCTCCACATATACCAACATCAATATCACCTTTATGAATGAAGAAGTTTATGTCATTTCCTTTCAGAAATGGGAAGAACCTGATTTTAAGACCTGACACAGACAGCGCATTGTAAAGAATAGTATCACGCTTCATTACCTCAGTGATAAAACCGGTTGGTGAAAAAAAAGGCTGTGTACCCAAGTTGACAACTTCTTCCGAATTATTAAATTTGTAGTTGGAGTAAACAGGGTGATTAGAAAGATCCGAGGTTTTAACTATAGACTGATTTTCCGCTTTTCCCGTTTTGAGGAAGGTGGTGTGGACTATAAATATCATACATACCGTAAGAAATGTATAGATAATGCTTCTTGTCTTCATTATAACACCTACCTCTGTTTTTCCGACAACCTGACAATCTGTTATCTGGTGATACCGTAAAGGTATCAATTTAGGTAAGAATTTACAACTATTTATGTGAAATTCAAAAGCAAGTCTGAATTATACATATATTGTATTTATTTGCAAACACAATATTTATAACTATCAATATAACTATGACTTATCTACCAATCTAGTGAAATAAATCTAGGATATACTGATCAGGTATTTTTTGGATAAAGCCTCGGAATGATATTGTGACACAACAAGAAAGAAGTGTTGATTATATTGTAATGGAATTCTTCATTAGAGGGGCAGGATATTGATCTTCTATTTATTCGCTAGTTAGCGCTTTAGTAAAGACCATAATTCGATCGAAAAAAAGAGAAACCAAATCCCGCAGCAAACCCCATTCTGGAGAAGGAGGAAAAGGAGAAGCCTGAGGGATTTGGTCAAAAAGTCTCACTATCATTAATCATAAATATCGTGTTCATCGTGCCATTTAATCATTAAAAATATTCCTTTAAAAGATATAGAAGCAACAGTAAATTCCAGTTTCCCCACCACCTGCAAGGTGAACAGGAATCCATTTGTTTTATAAATACCTATTAAAAGATCAGTATCAATACCTTGTTTAATTTGAGGTGATTCTTCATTTTCATACTTGTAGCTCTTACAACTTTTGATAGGCTACCAACAGTTCTATCTTTTATCCTGGATACCTGGACACCAAAAATTAGTGCCTGAATAAGCGCCCCCAAATGAAAAAGAAAAAATACTCAAAACTCTCTCAATAGAGGAATTCGCACTAACCTCAAATAGACCCGGAAATCATTAACTGCTGGTTCAATCACTATCTTCCTGTATTTTGAAATTGGCGTCCCTGCCATACACTCTGTGATTGAACCAGCAGTATTTAAATGTAAATCACAATCCGAATTGAAACTTACCAGATTGCTGTATACAGTTATTCCTTAATGATTATTCTGGACTATTATTCTTAGCTTCACAAAAGGCGTGTACGAAATCTCACAATAAACAGCTTAGCATATTCCTCAAATCCTTCTCATATTCCTTACAAATACTTCTGTAAATATAAGAAAGCAAGACTATATAATATCAAAACATATGCCAAAGGCAGAAAATTGTCTGATTTTTTCTTTGCCAACTATTAACAAAAGCTAACTCTTGTATTTAAGACAACTTACAAAGATAAAAATAAACTTTACCATTGTACCTGTTAAGAAAAAAAAGTTGAATTCTCCAAAAAACTATGTGCCATGGCACATAGTTGTAGCGTTCACTATTGTGCCATGGCACAATATTAAAAGCAGGTATTATTGGTAAATGATAAAATCATTCCACCACAATTTTCTCCGATTCCAACAGATATTTTTCTCTCTTTAACTTCCATATACTGATTCTCCAAGTTTGTTTATTAGCCATAGTTTAATAATAAAATGAAAATGGGGCCCTTTTTAGTTAATGATTTCTCCTTTGATAATATTATTGTCCAGGTCTCTTGTACATTCCGGATTACTATCTAACTGTTTTTCAGCTCAATTTTATAGTCTTTAATCTTTCTATAAATGTTACGTCTGCTAATACCCAACAGTTTAGCAGCCATAGTTTTATTTCCAGCAGCTTTTTCAAGTGCCTGTACAATTGCCTGTTTTTCATCAACTCCTATATTTTTGAAAAGAGTTGTCTTTGTTGTCAAAAAGTTCTCAAAAACAGGTGGTAGGTGTTTAAGTGTAATAGTTTTCTGGTGGCACAGGATAAATGCATGTTCCAGCGCATGTTCCATCTCTCTCACATTGCCAGGCCAGGAATAATCCATAAACACCTTCTGTACGTCTGTAGAGATGCCCAGAATATTCTTGTTTATTTTTTTATTGAATTTTTTTACGAAGTGTTCTATGAGAAATGGAATATCTTCTTTTCTTTCTCTTAATGGAGGTACGTATATTTCTACCACATTAAGGCGGTAGTAAAGATCTTCACGGAATTCAGCTTGTTCGATTTTTCTACGAAGATCCTGATTTGTACAGGCGACGACTCTGGCATCAACCTTAATAGACGTCGACTCTCCTACACGTTCAAAGGTTTTCTCCTGTAAAACCCTCAATAGTTTCACCTGTATCGTCAGTGGCATGTCTCCGATTTCATCCAGAAGAATTGTACCACCATCTGCCATCTTGAATCTACCAATCCTATCCTTTACCGCACCGGTAAAGGAACCTTTGATGTGCCCAAAGAGTTCACTTTCAAGCAAATTATCAGACAATGCAGAACAATTTACCTTAATCATAGGCTTATGGTTACGTCCTCCTTTGTAATGTAATGCTTCAGCTACCAGTTCTTTGCCTGTACCACTTTCTCCTGTAATAAGGACGGTACTTTGAACATCGGCAAGATCTTCTATATAAGAATATATTGTCTGCATCTTTTCACTTTTACCAATAATGTTATGAAGACGCTGACGTTCTTTCATTTCTCTCTCAAGGTCTGCCAGATGAGTTTCGTCTCTTACGACTAAGACTGCTCCGGTAAATGTCTTTGTATTATTAATGAGAGGATATGTATTAACGGTTACAACCTGTTGAGGGCATAATTTGTGCCTGCATTCCAAATGGTATATTTCAATCGGGATTTTTCCCTTCACGGTTTCTTCAAGAGCATCTACACACCTTCCGCCACAATGCGTCAGGACAGATTTAAATGATTTTCCGACAGAATCACGAGACAGGTGACAAATCTTCTTAGCAGCTTCATTGATTTCTATGATAACCATGTCTTTATCTACCGTAATAATTGAATCCTTTACGCTCTTGAAAATAGCCTCAAGGTTTGAACGGTACTTTTCCTTTTCGTCTGCCAACGCTTTATGCTTCATTGCAGTCTTTGTTATGCGCATTAACGAATCCAATTGGACGGGTTTAGAAACATAGTCAAAGGCCCCCAATCGAAGTGCGTCTGAAGCAGTATCAAGATCGGGTGCTGCCGTAATCATAACAACCGGACAATTAAGCTTTCTTATTTTAACCTCTTTCAAGATATCAATACCGGACTTACCCTTCAGCTTAATGTCTGTTAAGATTAAATCAAAACCAGATACATTAATCATTTTGAGGGCCTCATCATAATCTTCGGCAGTAGTAACCTCGAATCCTTCGTCTGAGAAAAAGTCTTCAAATGTAAATCGAATGTTTTCTTCGTCGTCTATTATCAGAATTTTTGCCATTATCTTTTCTTTCTTATCACTGGTTTTTAAAACCCAACCTCGCCAGATCAGGACCAAAAAGAGATAGATCTCTTATAATTACTTCTAGAAAATCCGGTACAATCTGTTACAAGAGCAACAAAAATACTGATGATCTATAGCGGTAATCGGTCTAAATCTCACAAAAAATATGCCAAAAAGAATCAATAACAAATTAATTTGTCCAAGCTTCCAGCTTACAAATTTAAGTAGTTTGTATACAATAACTTATATCCTTAAACCCTGTATTTAGTAAGGTTTGCTTTTGCCGATCCTGCTTATTAGCAATTTACCAATAGTGTGCCATGGCACACTATTGTGCCGTCACGCTATTGTAGCATGGCACACTTTGTAGTCAATATTATTGCTTGTGTTCTTCAGGTTAGTTTCTCAATTTCGCCTCGATACTTTCAGAATGGCATTCACGTCCAGCAAGTGGGAAAGAATCTTAACGTTGAATTTCTTCTTACAATTTAGTAATTTATAACCAAAATGCATTAATTGCGATAAAACCTGTACTTCATTTTGCCTTGACAATATTTTTGTGTAAAGTTAAAATTGGCCTGAGTTTATCGCAAATAATAATTGAAAACATACTTAATTTTAGCTTGATTATGGACGAAAAAGTTTCATCAAAAAGTACTTTAAAGGCGACTTGGGGCGTTATAAGGAAATTCCTTTCTACGCCCTCTTTTTTCGATATACCCAGGATCAATATCCTTCTTTTTATTGCAACATTTTTCACCACGTATATAATGAATGGCCCCGGTTATGCCATTTGTATCATGATAATTTTGTTTGCACACGAAATGGGACATTTTATTATGTGCAGAAAGTATCATGTTGATGCAACATGGCCGTATTTCCTGCCATTTCCCTCTTTTTTTGGTACTCTCGGCGCAGTTATCAAGATGAAGGGCCATATTCCCAGCAAACGTGCTTTGTTTGATATTGGAGTTGCAGGACCGATAGGAGGTCTGATTTTTGCAATTCCAATCACTCTAATTGGATTACATTTTTCAGAAGTTCAACCTATACCAAAGGATGCGTCCAGTTATTTAGGATTGGGAGAACCCATACTTTTTTCATTTTTCACAAAAATGATGGTAGGTGAAGTATCAGAGGGTTTTGATATTATCCTAAATCCAATTGCTTTCGCAGGGTGGGCAGGATTCTTTGTTACTGCACTTAATCTGATGCCTATCGGACAGCTTGACGGTGGTCATGTTATTTATGCATTATTGGGAAAACGTAGTACTATTGTATATAGAGTGGGCATAGGAATATTCTTCCTTTTTGCAGTATTTGTTTTTAAAGGTTGGATCCTTATTGCCGTGTTGCTATTACTGTTTGGATTTAAACATCCTCCGCCAGCGGACGCGTTTACACCACTCGATTTTAAGCGTAAATGCATAGGAGTGATAATGCTGGTTGTATTCATACTCTGTTTCACTCCAATTCCTTTTAAGATATGAGAAATCCATCTTTACGTTAAAGAAAAATGAAAAAAAGAGTTGTAATTGCAATGAGCGGTGGCGTTGACAGCAGCGTCGCCGCTCATTTTTTAATTGAACAGGGGTACGATGTAATAGGTTTATTCATGCGTCTTGGAAATACCACCACCGAACCTCCACCAGATCGAAAAACGGCAACGTGCTGTAGCGCTGAAGATGCCAGAGATGCCAGAAATGTTGCATCATTTCTTGGTATTCCCTTTTATGTTCTTAACTTTGAAGATGAGTTTAATGGCATTATTGAATACTTTTGTGACGAGTATTTGAAAGGGAGAACTCCCAACCCTTGTATAATCTGCAATCAGGAACTTAAGTTTGGCAAATTGCTCAGGTTTGCGGATTACCTTAAGGCTGATTATGTAGCGACTGGTCACTTTGCCAGAATAGACAAACTCAATGAACGATATGTTTTGAAAAAGGGAATTGATGATAATAAAGACCAGTCTTATGTACTTTTCTCTCTTGACCAGAATCAATTGTCCAGGGCCTTGTTCCCACTCGGAAATATGACCAAAGAGGAGGTCCGCAAGGAAGCCTCTAAAGTAAACCTGAAAACTAAGGACAAGCCGGAAAGTCAGGATATCTGTTTTGTTACCAGCAAGAGTTACAGTGATTTGATTGTTCAAAAAGTAGGAACAGAAATTGGTACAGGCCTATTAAAAGATACGGACGATAACACCCTGTGCACACATGACGGCATTCACAATTTTACCATTGGCCAAAGAAAAGGATTGGGCATGGCCTTTGGTGAACCAAGATATGTAGTTGATATTGATCCCACGAAAAAGACTGTTACCGTTGGGACTGCAGAAAAACTTTTAAAAGACACGTTTACGGTAGACAAGGTAAACTGGATTTCAATTGAAAAGCCGGAAAAGGAGTTGTCTGCTTCAGTAAAGATCAGGTACAAACATAACGGAGCGCCAGCTATCATTTATCCACTGGAACACAATCGCGTCAGAGTTCAGTTTAAGCAACCTGAACGCGCCATAACTCCTGGGCAAGCTGCCGTATTTTACGATGGAGATATCGTTATCGGGGGAGGTTGGATTGAAAGGGGCTAATGGATTGAAAACTGTTGATTGTCGATTGAAAATTTATCTCCTTTAATTACCATATTAAATTTCTTTATCTATGCATAATATATTACCACTCATGAATGTTTCAGCACTGGATGAAGTAACAAGGGTCCTGGGGATGATTGCGGGCTATATATGGAGTATGCCGCTGGTTATCCTGCTTGTTGGCTCCGGTGTTTATTTCAGTATAAGACTCGTTTTCCCACAATTCAGAAGGATTGGTCATGGTATCGCAGTTGCCAGAGGTAAATATGATAACCCCGATGACCCGGGAGAGATAACCCACTTTCAGGCACTTTGCGCGGCCCTTTCAGCGACCGTCGGTGTTGGCAATATTGCCGGTGTAGCAATCGCCTTGCACGCCGGCGGCCCGGGAGCAATATTCTGGATGTGGGTAGCCGCACTCTTCGGTATGGTTACTAAATATGCCGAATGTACTCTTGCACAGAAATACCGGACCATTCATAGTGATGGCTCCATAAGCGGCGGGCCCATGTATTACATTGAGAAGGGAATGGGAAGCAGGTTCAAATGGCTAGCCATAGTATTTGCCAGTTGTGGCCTTATCGCTACATTTGGCGGTGGTAATATGGTCCAATCAAATTCAATGGTCATCGCCTTTACCGATCAATTTGCAACACAAAAGTTTTACAATGACACCCCATTGTCGAAGATAAAAAATGGGGAAAAACCCGGCAAGATAGATGACACAAAGTTTGTTATAAAAACGTGTGATGGGAGAATAATCGAGATTGATATCTCTCAAACCAAAACGGTTGGCGGCTTTTTAAGTGCCATAAATAATCATCCGGAAAACATGTCCCATGCCATCATGGCAGAAATAGCAATAGATAGAAACAGCATTGAGTTTACCGACTTAACTGATGGTAAGCATGGATTTACACTTGCATCATCTAATGGCGGTAAACTCGTACAGAATCTTGGTTTTGTAAATGATGATGGAAATATCAATAAGTTAAGTAACGGTAAAATATCAACGGTTATGCCGGAAAATATTATTTTGAAGGCAATTCTTGGAGTAACAATCTCTGTAATCGTTGGCATGGTTATTATTGGCGGTATTAAGAGAATTGGGAAGGTTGCAAGCAAACTTGTACCCGTTATGTCTTCAATATATGTCGCAGGGGCACTTTTTATTATTTTCTGGAACTACGATAGGATTGCAGATTCGTTTTATCTGATCTTCAAACATGCGTTTACACCAACAGCCGCGACCGGCGGCTTTGCCGGAGCTACTGTGTTATACGCGATAACGTGGGGTGTCAGAAGGGCTGCATTCTCCAATGAAGCGGGACTTGGAAGCGCTCCGATTGCACACGCTGCAGCAAAAACAAAAGAGCCTGTACGTGAAGGACTTGTTGCAATGATGGGCCCGTTGATTGATACCCTAATTATCTGTACCATGACTGCCCTGGTAATCATTATTTCAGGTGAGTGGACCGGTAACGCAAACTCATCGGTTTTAACAAAAAATGCCTTCAACGCGGGAATACCCTATTTTGGGAGTATTATAGTATCGATAGGATTGATACTGTTTGCCATATCTACCGCCATAAGCTGGTCGTATTATGGAGACCGTTGCGCAGAATATTTATTTGGTCGTAGAGCAATCATGCCTTACCGATGGATTTATGTAGTAGCACTTTTTGTGGGTGCAGTGGTGCGTTTGGAATTTGTCTGGAATTTTTCCGATATCACACTTGGTTTAATGGCACTTCCAAACCTCATTGCCATCATTGCATTAAGCGGTGTAGTAATAAGTTTAACAAAAGACTATTTTTCACGGAAACATGTTAGGACTAATTAATGGAAAAAGAATATGACGTTGTAATAGCTGGATCTGGTCCTTCAGGTGCTGCTGCGGCAAAGGGTCTCGTAAATGAGGGACTAAGTGTCCTCGTGCTGGAAAAGAAGAAACTCCCCAGGTATAAGATATGCTCCGGTATTATCTTCAAAAAATCTCAGGATATTACTGAGAAGTATTTTGGAGAGATCCCAAAGTCAGCATACGTCACTCCTGAACTCTTAAAGGGAGTCCGATTCTGGTCTGATGATGAAAACTATAAAGACTATCCTTTCAATAAAGATAGCAGTGGAGCACCCAACGTATGGCGTTCTGAATATGACTACTGGCTTGTCAAGAATTCCGGTGCAGATATTAAGGACTCTCATCTCTTGACAGACTTCAGTGAAACTGTTGATTTTATCCTTCTTAAGGTCCATGATAATTTAAACGACAAAGTAATAGAGATCAAGTGTAAGTACCTAATAAGCGCGGAAGGCGGCAAGTCTGTAATCAGGGCGAAGCTTGATCCGGAATTTGAAAAGGGTCTGAAATGGTTTACCGCTTACCAGAATTACTATGAGGGAAGTTCAAACCTGGACCCTGATTTTTATCACGGTTTTCTGGAACCTCAATACGGTGAGGTCTACGCCTGGTTTAGCGTTAAGAACGGCCTGCAAGTCTTTGGAACTGCGGCGGCAAAGGGGAAAAAGATCAAGCCCTATCTCTTGAAATACACAGCATTTTTAGAGAAAAGATTTAATCTAAAGTGTGGAAAAATGATCAGGAAATCGGGATGTATTGGAAACAACATGTGCCCGGAAGGAAAGTTTTATCTGGGCAAGAACAACGTTCTTCTGGTAGGTGAAGCGGCAGGATTTCTTAATGCGTTTGGTGAGGGAATTTCCTGCGCATTGACTTCCGGCCTGTTTGCTGCTGAAGCAATAAGCAAGGGTATTAAATCAGGCAGTAATGCACTTGAATTGTATACCGATTTAACAAAGCGGGAGAGGAAACAGACAACAACATCATGGCGATTAGGCGCGAGGCTGGCGGGCAGAGATTTAATGCCGATATAAACTCTTAGTGAGAGTTTTTTGACCATTTTTGGCAAAATATTTATTAATAGAGTTTTTCAGAATGTTTGATAAGCACCAAATAATAAAACCCAAAAAACAAACAAATTCCAATTACTAAAGTTCAAAATGACCAAGCAATATGATTTAGAAGAACGTACATTCCAGTTTGCAAAAAATGTTTCTCTTTATATTAAGGAATTCTCAAGAACTATTTCTAATATAGAATATGGAAAGCAAGTAGTAAGGTCTTCTGGTTCTGTTGGAGCCAACTACATTGAAGCTAATGAAGCTTTAAGTAAGAAAGATTTTATAATGAGGATCAAAATATGTCGTAAAGAAGCAAAGGAGTCTGCTTACTGGTTAAGACTAATAGGTGAAACAAACGGTGAAAAATATACAGAAGGCGGAAGAAAACTTTTTAAAGAAGCGACTGAGTTAAAAAAGATATTTTCTTCTATCCTTGAAAAGTCAAAGTAGTTTATCATTTCATAAATTGGAATTTGTAATTTGTTTGTATTTTGTTATTTGAGAATTGTAGTTTATTAACTCCCTGTTTAGTTCTAACTTGTCCAGGTTGTGGTAAAATAATGGACGTATACCACATAACTATATTAATTGCTTCGTTGCTGATCATGCTCAGTGGTCTTGCGGGAGTAGTGCTTCCTATTATTCCAAGTACACCTCTGATATGGGTGGGTGTTTTCATATATGCAGCTTGTGATAGATTTGAGAGCATAGGATGGTCTCTTCTCTTTATTTTCGCTATCTTAACTATTGTTTCCCTTGCCCTTGATTACCTTGGAGGTGTTATCGGAGCAAAAAAGTATGGGGCGACAAGATGGGGATTGATTGGGTCCGTAATCGGTGGTATAGCCGGTTTTTTTATGGGCGGAATAATTGGCCTGATTTTCGGTCCGTTTTTTGGTGCGGTATTATTTGAATTAATCTTTGGTAAGGATCTAAAAGGGGCATTTAAATCCGGTGTGGGTACATTGGTCGGTTTTCTTGGTGGCGTAATAGTAAAGCTGGTTATAAGTGTTGTTATCATTGGCATATTCCTTATAAAAGTGTTTTAGATAAATAAACCGGTAATTCACCGCTCCCCGGACAAGAAGTCGCAGAGGACGCAAAGGAAGCCTTGAAAAGAAAAATAAATTATGATTTTGCATAGAGAACTGGATATAGGAGAGCTTTCTCTCTGTCCTTATCTACCGGACAGAAAAAAGCAGATCAAATATTTTCTTGCAAGTGAGCTTGATGAATCTGAGATTTCATTTTTGCTTGAAAAAGGATGGAGGAAATTTGGTGTATATTTTTTTCAACCTTCCTGTCCTGACTGCCAGGAGTGTATTCCCATTCGGGTTATATCTGATGGGTTTAAGCCGTCTAAAAGCCAGAGGCGCAATCTGAAAAAGAACAGTGATATTGATGTAGTTTTTGGTCCGCTTAAATTCAGTGAAAGGGCCTTTGAGATTTACCAAGACCATTCAAATCAACGTTTCTCACAAGAATGTACAATGGAAGAGTTCATTGAAGGCTTCTTCTCACCCTCAACCCCAAGCCTTCAATCAGAATACTATCTTAATGACGAACTGATCGCAGTAGGATTTCTGGACAAAGGCAAGGATTGTCTAAGCAGTGTTTATTTTATCTATGACACAAAATTTTCACATCTTGGATTGGGAACTTTCAGCATTTTAAAGGAGATAGAACACACACGATCACTTGGATTGAAATACTACTGCCTGGGTTACTACGTCCAAGAGTGTCAGAGAATGGCGTATAAGAATAATTTTAACCCGAAAGAGCACTACAACTGGTTACAGGACAAATGGGAAGTCACATAGAGGGAGTGACATATTCCGCTTTCAAGAACTGGACCTGTATTTCCCTTGATTCTATTCTAAAACCAGTCAATAGGGAGGAGACATAACAGTGGTTAATAATGTAAAGATTATAAGGAAGTTAATTTTGCCTTTGCTCGCAGTAGCAGTACTTGCCGGTTGTGCCGGTACTGGTAGAATTTCTGAACCCCCGTACATAAGCCTGTCAAATATTAACCTGCTTAATATGAATGTATTTGAACAGCGTTATCGTATAATGATGCGCATTCAGAATCCCAACGACGTTATTATTCCTATCAAGGGAATGAGCTTCCGGATATTTATTAACGAACAAGATTTTGCACGCGGCGTGAGTAACAAACCGGTTATAATTCCTGAATTCGGAGAGGAAGTTATTGAAATAGACGCAACCAGTGATCTGGCCAGTATACTCAGACAGTTTCAGGATTTGATGTCAGGCGGTACTAAGAAAGTGAGTTATCGCCTGACCGGCAAGGCTAAATTGGAAAATCGAATACGAAGGCTCCCATTTGAATATAAAGGTGAACTTGATCTGCATCCGGACAAGAAGGATGGAAATGGCTTTTTTCTGAGTGCCCCATATACTCCTCAAAAACTTTCTCCCACCACTAAGTAACAGAGTATCTGAAATTTAATCGATAGTTAAACACTTAATCATGAAATCGGCAAGGTTTCATTTGAGGACATGAAGCCGTAAGCAAACTCGACCCTCTTCTGTAACATTTGAATCTTAACCTTTGTAGAGTATCAAGAACTACACGAAAGCATCGAACAGCCCGCTCGATGACGTGCCCAGTCAGGCCGTTTTCCAGCATACTCTTCTTTGTCGGGTTGTTCGTCGTAAGGATGGCGTAGCAACTCCAGTAATTTATTGACCATCGAATTGTCACCTTTCTCTGCCTTGTCAATTGCCAATTGGGCCAGATAGTTTCGCAATACATACTTCGGGTTAACAGCATCCATTCGCCTGCGTCGTGTATCATTTAACGTACCGTCTTTACACACACGTGCTTTGTAGGAGCACATCCAGTTGCCGATACGTGTTGTTATGTCATTAGTTAACTGTTCAGGTACATAGTAAGCGTCCATAAGGGGCTCCAGCAGTGTCATTTTGCTTACATCTGTCAACGGTTCGACATCGATCTTTGCAAGCTGACGATAGAAAATGGTCATGTCTGTCTCGACTAACTGCAATATTGCCTGTAGCTCTGTCACTAACTTATCGTCAGTTTCAGTATCGAAAGCATTCAGCCCCAGTTTTTGTGCCATCATAGATTGCCAGCCACGTTCGAACTCTTTTTTGTAACACCCCAGTGCCTGTTGCAATGATTCAGGCTGTTCGACCAATGGTGCGATCGTCTGAGAGAGCTGAGCAAGGTTCCAATGAGCAATTTGCGGCTGATTACCGAAGCAGTATCGGCGACCCCCGGCGTCAGTAGTGTTAGGAGTCCAGCCGGGATCGTAATCTTCCAGCCAGCCATAGGGGCCATAGTCAATCGTGAGGCCGAGTACCGACATATTATCCGTATTCATAACACCATGTACAAACCCTACACGCATCCAGTGTACGATCATCTCTGCTGTTCTGCAGCAGATCTCCTCAAACCATGCAAGATAGACATCTTGAGACGGTTCTCCCAAATGGGGGAAGTCCGTGCGTATGGTGTAATCTATCAGTTGTTGCAACACGTCGGTTTCACCACGAGCCGTAAGGATCTGAAAACTGCCGAAGCGCGTAAATGATTGGGCTACCCGGCAGACAACGGCCCCCGGTTCAGGTCTGGGGTTACCGTCATAAAACATGTCCCTTACGATCTGCTCTCCCGTAGTCACCAGACTCAACGCCCGTGTAGTGGGTATTCCCAGATGATGCATCGCTTCGCTACAGAGAAACTCACGAACCGATGATCGTAAGACGGCAAAACCATCTGCCATTCGCGCATATGGTGTGGGCCCGGCACCTTTAAGTTGTAATGCCCACCTCTCTCCTTGTTGATTGACTATCTCACCCAGGTTTATAGCACGACCATCCCCGAGCTGACCGGCCCAGGAGCCGAACTGATGGCCACCGTAACAGGTGGAGTAGCAATCCATACCTGCCAGCAAACGATTGCCTGAAAAGACCTCTACAAAATCGGCTGTTTCGCAAACTTCACTCGCAAGATCCAGCTTCTCTGCCATTTCCCTGGCATAGGAGACCAACTGTGGCTGGGAGACTTTTGTCGGCTTTACACGAGAGTAACAGGCCTGCTTTACCTGACGGCGATAGTTTTCCGTTTCGGGATCCGCTGGCAGTTCACGCGTAAAGCTATTGTCAAACGCCAATGTATCCAAAGTCTGGAATTTCAATTGATTATTCATCTTGTGAGAATCAAATGTTAAAAACTAAACTACTACTATAATTATACATTTAACCGTGTTGATTACAAGAATAGGCTAGTAGGGAAGGGTAATTTGAGCAGTATTTATTTTTTCTTTGATACAAAAATTCCTCATCCGGGGTGGAAAACTTTCTGCATATTAAAGGAGAGAACGGGTATTTTGCAGATTCTTGATCCATAAAAAAAGGGAGGCAATAAATATGCCCCCCTATTGATTAGAGATAATGTTGATTTGTAACCTTTATGGTGTTATCATTGCTTTACTTTCTTTAACCTCCGCCTTACTGTTGCCCCTGCAAGTCCAGCCAGGCCGATTCCAAGTAATGCAACGGTTGCGGGTTCAGGGACTGCGGTTGACTGGTAAACGTCAAAGCCTCCAAATCCCCCATCCCTGTTGGAGTCAAAATATAGTGTACTTCCGTCTGAAGAGATGCTGGGTCCCATGTCATCATAAATGCTGTTAATACCGGCTCCAAGATTTACAGCAGCGCCAAAAGAGCTTTCAGTATTAAGGCGAGTTGATACATACATATCATACGTTCCTGATTCGCCAATTCCTCCATCACGATCAGATGCAAAATAGAGACTTAATCCATCTGAAGATACTGTAGCGCCGACATCATTAGAATCGGTATCACTTGCCGTAGCCAGACTAAACGGAGTACCCCATGGACTTCCGATAGCAGTACGTTTTGTCACATAAAGGTCGTTTTTACCATTATTGGCTCTGTTAGAATGAAAAACCATGGCCAGGCCACTAGAATGTATATCTGGTGCTACATCATTAAAGGTACTATTAATTGAGCTCACGTTACCGGGTGCACCGGATGAGACTGAAACCCAGATATCAAAGCCTCCCTGAGCTCCAGTGCCAGATCTAGTCGAACTAAAAAACAGGGCCACGTCATTGCCTGTAATACTTGGGCCAGTATCAAGAGCTGTACTGTTTATCGTCGCTCCCAGATTTGACGGAGTACCAAAGGAGTTTCCGGTATCAGGACGGGTAGACTTATACATATCCAAAAGACCACTGCCTCCGGATCTGTCGGAAGAGAGGTATAAATCCAGATCGTCAGAGGAGATATCCGGAAATCTCTCATTAGCACCGGTATTAACAGCAGATCCCAGGTTAACAGCCGGGCCAAAGGATATGGCACTGGAAACACCAACCATGGAAACTGTAATAAACATGGCAAAAAACAGACTTATTAATACTCTTCTTTTCATCAATATACCTCCGTCCTTATGATAAATAGACTATAAAGTAACAGGACTATAAAATACAAACGGCAACAGATTTTCTAACTAAAAAAAGTGGACAATAAATATGTCCACCCTTGATTGAGATAATATTGATTTGTAACCTCTCTGGTGTTATTACTGTTTCGCCTTTTTCAACCTTCGTCTTGCCGCTGCCCCTGCAAGTCCGGCCAGACCAATTCCGAGTAGTGCAATGGTTGCGGGTTCGGGGACTGTTTCTGCTCCGGAAGCAGGTTCTCCGGCACCAACTCCGGCTGTATAAACATCATTGCCAAAGTCAACAGATGAACCAAAAGCAAGACTCGTAAAATCCAATTCTTGATGTGTATAAACAGATGTTGCACCATTAAAAAATTCCCAGTACCCATGTACGCTATTACCAGCTGTTATGTCAAGCGACAGTTCTACACGCGTGAATATACCCGCAGTAACCAAATCATCACCTAAGTTGAGAGACGCTTCACCTGGCCCGGTTGTTTCGTCACCCCAAACAGCATGTACACCAAAAGAATTTGTAACAACTGCAATAAACGCTTCATCATCAACATCAGCATCGTCGCCATCAGATCTCATATTAAATATTTCTGCACTAAAGAATGAATCATTTTGGAGGCTACTTGAATTATAATTAAAATCAGCGTCTGCAAGACCGCCGGCGCCATTAGTGAAAAAATGGGTAGAGTTATCCAAATCAATATTGATACGTCTTTCTCCTAGTATACCCACACCTTTAGTACTATCTAGCACGACGACACCACCACTCTCTGTAAGCGCCGCTGATGATTCCACCCAATAGTCAGTAGAAGAGCCACCAGAAGAAGCATCATCAGGGCCTAGCGTGCCAGTCGTATTAAACTCGTCCACAAAAGGAACATACGCCCCCCCAGATTTATTATCTTGTTCAAAATAATCCAGGTTGTAAATATACGCTGCGTGTACATGTGAATTAAACAACGCAAGGCTGAATAACATAAGACATAAAGTGATTGATATTCTTTTCATTTAAATCCCTTTCCTGGCGGAAAAAACAGAGTTATAAAGCTAAGCTGTTAAGGTATTTGTATACGTTGTTTTTCTTTTTTTACCAATATGCCACAAGTGTTTGGCACAATAAACACATATGGCAGATTTGTCAAGAAAAAACGGGGCTTTTTCTCAGTATCGTCCGGTTAGGTTTTTGCGTAGTAAATTAATAACAAAATAATTTCTTTAGGAGCCATTATTTGCTTGACTTCTTGAAATAAATATTTGTGGCAAAATCATTATAACACTTTAAATATAA
>Ga0233430_1000603_pt1 | contig 63278 bp, 53 predicted proteins | sample SI_118_April2016_2_FD_179883 | JGI IMG/M metagenome (GOLD analysis project Ga0233430, IMG submission 179883) | Seawater microbial communities from Saanich Inlet, British Columbia, Canada - SI_118_April2016_150_MG | ecosystem: Environmental > Aquatic > Marine > Inlet | place: Canada: British... | reverse complement strand
GGTCGCCGTTGATCAGTTTCATCAGGGTGGACTTGCCCTCGCCGTTGCGACCGACCAGGCCGATGCGCTCGTCTGGTTCGAGCTGCAGGTCGATCCGGTCGAGAATGGGAGGGCCGCCGAAGCTGACGGAGATGTCGCGGAGGCTCAGCAGGGCCATGATTTCGCCGTGGGATTCACCTGGTTTCTTTCTGGAATAGGGGAGCTGAAAACATAAAGGGAGATTCGGTTTTTTTCCAGTTGTGGCGGCTGGGGGAGGTGTCGGGGGAGATGCTGTGTGTGGACGGCGGATCCGGGGGCTGCTTCCGGACGGCGACTCGACTCGGCCTCGGGGCCGCCGTCTCCTGGGGCGGAGCGTCGATGGGGTTTCGGATCGGGCTGATAGTGTGGAGATATGGGGAGAGGGTGTTGCGAGAACGGGACGGTGGGCCTTCTGGTTGATTTTGGGAATGCCGGAAGAAGCGGTGATTCGTTTGGTGGTGCGGTGGACAGAATGGGACGGCCTCAAACAGGAGTCGCCGCCCTCCAGCAACCCCCGGACCCGCCTGCGATGGTTCACTGATTTGCGCTAGTGTTTTGTCAACAAAAAACGTCGACAAAATTGCGATCTGGATCTTCCAGTAGATTAATATAGTTACGCGATTTTTCAAGACTATAAACTTTGTTTATAGTGCACTAGAGGCCATATTGGGAGAGGTGGTGGATTTTTTTGTATCTTGTCCGGCGCAGATTTGCGCGGAGAGGCGCAATACGAAATGAGGGTGATATGCAATTTTTGATTCCGGAGTGGCACGGGCGGCTGACATCGACGAATACGGTGCTGTTAGAGAGATTGAGAGGGGGGGAGGGGCTGGCTTCCGGGTTTGTGCTGGCGACGCGGGAGCAAACAGAGGGCAGGGGGCGGTACGAGCGGAAGTGGGTGTCGGCAGAGGGAGGAAATCTGGCGTTTTCCTTTTTGATGCGGACGCGAGTGGGGGTGCCGCAGGTGCTGTCGCTGCCGCAGGCGGTGGCGCTGGGGGTGGCGGAGGCGGTGGGGGAGTTCGGGATCGAGGCGTGGGTCAAGTGGCCGAACGATTTGCTGGTGGGGGGGCGCAAGATATGTGGAATTTTGGCGGAGAGGGAGGGGGAGGGGTTGGTGGTCGGCGTCGGGGTCAATGTGAATATGGGGCGGGAAGAGGCGGCGGGGATCGATCGGCCGGCGACGTCGATGATGATTGAGAGTGGGCGGGCGTTTGCGGTCGAGGGTCTGCTGGAGCGGGTGTTGGAGAGGCTGCCCGTGTGGATCGAGAGGTGGGAGAAAGGGGGATTTGCCGCGCTCAGGGAGGCGTGGACGGCGCGCTGCGTGGGGCTGGGTGAGGAGGTGGAGGTGGGGGAGGCGCGGGAGCGGTTGGAGGGGGTGCTGGAGGGGTTTGGAGAGGCGGGCCAGCTGCTGCTGCGGCAGGCGGACGGGACGGTGAAGGAGGTGTGGAGTGGGGATGTGGGGTTGGGTGAGGGATGATGCGGGTCATTTTTTGGGGAATCTGAAACGCGGTCGTTTTTTCAAAAATAGCGGACGACTGCAAATTTAATTTCTTATTTTTATGTAATCTAATAGAGAGAGCCCGGATCAATCTAAAAAAGACTGATCCGGGCTCTGGCGCTTTTTTGGAGACTCAGGTGAGTTCGAGTTCAGCCAGGTAGATGGAGGTGGTCTCCTCGTGGCTGGAGTAGTAGGAGAGGAGGGCGCGGCGGTCGTCCAGGGGGAGCAGGCCGGGGTAGGAGTTGTCGCCGTCGCTGGGGAGTTCGGCGATTTCGCAGAGCTGGTCGTCGACCAGCCAGTAGAGGGTGGTGCGCGGTTTGTTCGGCTCGAGGGACTTGCGGCCGGCGACCAGGTAGCGGTCGCCCCATTGGGCCAGGAGGGGGCCGCCGACGTTGCGGTCGAGGTCGGTGCGGATCCAGGCGTCGTAGGGGGGAGCGGAGCGGCAGACGCGGGCGGTGCAGGGTCCGAGGCCGCGGGCGATGGCCAGGACCGAGCCGTCTGGTTCAAAGAGAAAGGCGGTTTCGTCGCCGTAATCCTCGGTGAACAGGGTGCAGTAGCGCCAGATCAGGCCGTCGTCGCTTTCGAGCATCGCACCTTCGACGATTTTGTGTCCGTCTTCGCCGTCGTAGCCGGGGGGGAAGTCGCGGCGGCGGCGGGCGCACAGGTAGGCTTTGTCGCCGTGTGCTGCCGCGCGCCAGATGTAGTGGCCGTAGGTCCCTTCGAGCGAGCGGGGGCCGTTCCAGCTGACGCCGTCGGCGGTCCAGGCGGCGTAGCCGAGGTGGTCGTTGAGGTCGCGCTGTTCCCCCTCGGGTGGCACCAGCCAGGTGCCGGTGTAGACGAAGAGTTGATCGCGGAAGATGAGGAAGTGGGGGTCGCGGGTGTCGCGGTCGGGTGGAGCGTCGAAGGAGAAGACTTTCTCCCAGGTGGCGCCGTCGTCGTCGCTGACGAGGACGACGATGCTCGAGCTGGTGAAGACCATGTGGCCGTCGGGGCAGGAGCGGCAGGTGAGGTAGATTCGCCCCTTGAAGCGACAGAGGTCGGTGAAGGCGTTGTGGTGGCCGTCGTCGTAGATTTTGCGCACTGATTCGACGCGCAGCTGTGGCAGGTCGGTCATTGTGGATTCTCCTGGTGGAATGTTCTCGGTGTTGTTGTCGGAATAGGTGATGAGCGTTCCGGTATCGACCAGGTGTAGTGGTTTCAGGTTGGAAGCTCTGAATAAAACCGGTTTCGCACCGTCGATCAGGCCGAGATGCCGATCAGTCTCATCTCATTTTCAATTCCCCGGATCTTGATCGAGCCGAGATCTTTTGGCTGCACTCTGTCCTGCGTCGAGGGGTCCATCGCGTGGAAGACCGCCTCGGGCAGGATGATGGGAATGCCGTAATCCTTGGTCAGTTTCTCCAGTCGCGCGGCGATGTTGACGGTGCTGCCGATCACGGTCGTGTCGATGCGGCCGGGAGAGCCGAGGGTGCCGAGGATCAGCTCGCCGGAGTTGATGCCGATGCCGACGTCGATTTTTTCGGAGCCGCGATGCTCTCGCCGGCGATTGTAGGAGGCGATTCTCTCGCGCAGATCGAGGGCGGCCAGCAGGGCATCGTCGGGCCGGTCGGGGAAGAGGGCCATGACCGCGTCGCCGATGTATTTGTCGATAAAGCCGCCGTGGTGCCCTATGGCGGGCAGGATGCTCTCCAATAGCCCGTTTAAAAAGATCAGGTTTTCGTCTGCCGACATGCGCTCCGACATGTCGGTGAAGTTGCGGATATCCATGAAGAAGACGGTCATGTCTCTGAGGATGGCGTCGCCGAGTTCGACGTCGGTGATGTCGTTTTTCCCCAGGGCGTTGAGGAACTGATCGGGGACGAATCTGCGGGACGACTCCATCATCGCCACGATCCGCTCGTTCGAGATTCTGACGGAGTCGATCATGCCGTTGAAGGTGGTCGTCAGGTAGCCGATTTCGTCTTTGCTGACTACGGGGACCTGAATGTTGAGATCCCCTTCGTTTACTTTTCCCATTCCCGCGTAGAGATTGTGGATCGGCCGGGTGATCGAATGGGATATGAGGGTGACTACGGCGGCGATACCGAGCAGGATTGCCAGGCCGGCGATCAGGGTGTTGGTACGGATTCTGGTCAGGTAGGCGAACTGGGCTTTCAGGCTGGATTTGATCTCGACGACTCCGGTGGCATAATTGCTCTCAGCCGGGCCCGCCGAGATGGGATAGACGATGTTTAGATAGGGCTCGGGCTCTTCTGTGTGCAGCTGGATGGCGCTTGTATTTTCGAGGGCGGAAGCGTATTTTCGACCGACAACGGTCGCGAAGAGGTTGTCTTCGTCGGTGCTGCTGATGATCTCGAGATTTCTGTCGAGGACGTTTATCTCCAGCAGATTCGATTTGTATTTTCTGGCTCCCAGGATGTAGCTCTGGATCTCCCTGCTGTCGTTTTCGATCTCGTAGTTTCTGTACAGGGTCACCGCCAGTATCTGCGTGGTGCTCAGCGCCTCCTGTCTGGCCGACTGCAGCAGATCTTCTTCGAGGCGATTGTAGATATAGCTCAGGGTGGCGCCGTAGATGACGATAAAGATGGCCAGGACGGAGAAAAGGATCTTGTTTTTGATGCGCAGGGCGAATCGATCGTAGAAGAAGGTCAGGAAGGAATTCATCGTCGGCGTCTGTCGACTAACCTGCTCAGGTGAGCGGTGTTCGCGGTGAATGCGAAAACGGAATTTTCCAAAAAGAGGCCAGGCTGCTGGAGGTCGGGTGCGGTGCTCGCCGTTCTGCTGTGTCTGTGCGCCGGCCGGCTCGACGCTTTGCCGGAGAGTAAGAGGGTCAACTCGGTAAAATCTCTCACAAACATACTGAGTCTGGTGGAGAAGGACAACGGAGATCGGGCGCGGTTCACGACGATGAAGCTGCAGATCCATCTGGAGGATGTATATATCTCTCAAGGGACGGCGATCGTGCTGAAGCCGAAGGAGCTGTCGACGGCTATAGGAGAGCTACTGGATGAGGAGAAGTCGAGGTCGGAGGTGGGCAAGATCATTCTGAGGCGCTACCAGGACGGGGAATTCCATGAATAGCAGGATCTGCGGAACGGGACTGATTCTGATCGCGTTGCTGATGCTGGCGCGGGCCCCGGCGTCGGTTCATGGTCAAACTGATGACGAGGGAGACGACCTGCTCATCTCCGGGCGGATGGAGATCATCCATCGGCAGAATATCACCGGCAGGATACGCGAAAACAGCAACGAGAAGAGTCGATTCTACTTCAACAACATCTTTCTCAATCTGGAGGGAAGCCTGGGGGAGAAGGCGGATTTCATCATCGAATACCAGCCGCTGACTTCGGATCTGTATCTGCTGGGCGGGTATCTGACGATCGCGGAGGCTCTGGAGGGGATCGGCCTGGAAGAGGCAGACGAGCGGAAGATACAGATCGACGAGTTGATCAGCGCCAGGATTCGCGAGCTGGACAGGGCGAGTGAGAAGGCCAGCTTCGAGCGGGCGCAGATCAGTTTTTTCATCGGCGATCGGTTCGGCATCAAGCTGGGGCGGGTGCGCAATCCGTTTGGTTTCTGGGACGACTATTCTCTGTTCCGCAATCTCAGCGCGCTGAAGACCGATCCGGTCTCTCTCGGGGTCGCTTTGAGGCGGGCGGATCTGGGATTCGTGGCGTTCGGCGAACGGGCGGGGATCGCCTACGAGCTGGGTCTGCTCCAGGGGCAGAACGCCTTTACCAACAAGGATGTCGACAATTTCAAGGATGCGGTGCTCAAGCTGGAGCGGCGTCTGGGGCGGCTCGATCTGGCGGCCAATCTCTATCTGCACGACATCGGTCAGGATGCGGAGCCGTCGAATGCGTTCGGACTGTCGTATCGCTATCGGGCGACCTACAATTTGACGTTGCTGGGGGAGTTCATAACGATCGACAACGAGGATCTCGATATTTCGACGCGCGGGTTTTACATCCAGGGAAATTACGATTTGAGCGACCACCTGGCGGACGGGCTCAGGTGGAATATGTTTTTTGAAACCTACGACTCGGATCTGCTGGATATCGACCTGGAGGAGGGGCTGGACTACCGGTTCGCCGGCACCTATTTCCAGGCGTCGACCGGTTTCGTGTACGCCTACAACAGGAATATCGACCTGGGGGCGAAGCTGCTGTCGGGGGCCGACGAGGAGGGGGATCCGTTCTTCAAGCTGGCGGTGAAGATCGACGCCAAGTTCTGAGTTTTCGCACGCATCTGTAATGGAGAGGGCCGTCCGGATCTACTGGACGGCCCTCTTTCTGTTCTGGAATGTGATACGGGAATCATACCCGCTCAATTTTCGGATGTCCGGATGTCCGGATGTTCGGCGGTTTGTCCCGGAGGTCCCGAAGATATCCGGACATCTGTTCGGCAATTTGGGATCAGTCCAGACCCAGGCGCGGATACTGGCATTCGGGCGCTTCGTAGCGCTCGAGCAGGTCTTTCATTTGCGCGGCCAGGCGGGATTCCAGCTCTTCGTCGTGGATGGGCCGCTGCTGCTGTGGGTCTGCGCCGATGTCGTAGATCGGGTTGAAGTCGGGGGCGCCGTGGTGCGGGTGAGATGCGACCTCGAAGCGGAGGTGCGGGATGTCGTAGGTGTTCTTCAGGAAGAGGCCGCACTCGGCCGAAGCGAGCTGCTGGCGGCCGTTGAAATTGCTGAAGGAGCAGGGCATGAGGGTGTGATGGTAGAGGGTGGAATCGGGCAGGGGCTGGCGGCAGTAGGTGTAGTGGCCGTCGGTCATGTTGACGTCTTTGCCGAAGTAGCCGTAGAGCACGGCGTCGTGGTGCTTGCCCTCCTGGGTGAACAGGTGGGCCAGGGAGCGGCCGTGGACATGGGGGGGCAGTTCCGCCTGGTGGACTTCCATCAGGGTGGGCATCAGGTCGATGGTGGAGGTGAGGGCGTCGACGCGGCGAGGAGCGACTTCGGGGGCGGAGATCATCAGCGGGATGTGGACCAGTTCCTGGTAGTCGAACATGTAATTCTTGGCCCAGAAGCCGTGCTCGCCGAGCAGGTGGCCGTGATCGGTGGTGAGGACGACGACGGTATCCTTCCACATGTCGTACTCGTCCATTTTGTCGAGAAACCGGCCCAGATAGTGGTCGGCCATGGTCAGGGAGCCGGCATAGCTCTTGCGGATGTGCTCGACGGCGGCGGTGTCCTCTTCCACGGGGGCGTAGTTGGGCCAGTCGAAGTGGTAGTCTGCTGCCCAGGTATCGTCGTACAGCTCGCGGTATTTGGTCGGGCAGGCGAATGGCTCGTGCGGGTCGAAGACTTCGACGTGCAGGTGCCAGTTGTCGGCCTGGTGGTTGTTTTCGAGGAATTCGACACCGCGCAGGAAGCATTGCGGTGTGGGGTAGTCCTCGTCGGTCTCAGAGTCGGCGAATTCGCGGTTGACCCAGTAGGGGCGGGAGTTTTTGCCGTGATGGGCTGGTGGCTCGGGCGGGTCTACCAGGGGGTACCAAACGTCGCTCTCCTGGCCGCGCTGAAACTCCCAGGAGTCGAAGCGGGTGTGGTAGCACTCGCCGCCGCTGTGGAAGTAGTGGTAGTGGTCGGTGATCATGTGGGAGTAGGTCTCTTTTTGCCGGCGGAGTTCGGGCTGCAGGCAGTCGTCCCAGGGCATGAGCGGCGACCAGGGGGTCTCGAGGAAGTTGATGCGGCCGGTGAACATATCGCGGCGGGCGGGCATGCAGGGCATGGAGCAGCAGTAGTGGTTGTCGAAGACCAGAGAGCGCTGCGCCAGGCGGTCGAGGTTGGGGGTCTGGATCCAGGAGGTGCCGTAGGCGTTGAGGTAGTGGCGGTTCAGGGAGTCCATTACCAGGAATACTGTTCTCATATGGGTTTACCTCCGGCTTGTAGGTGTTGTTGTAGTGATTTGGGAGGAAAGATATCGATTTTGGTTATCCCGATCACGCTACTCCCCCACCACCTGCCGCGAAAAAATCACCCGCGGCCAGCGGTGCGGCACGTGCATCTGGATCTTCCCGTGCTGGGCGATCGACCAGTCCCTTCCCCAGGCCACTTCCCCTTCCGCGTCGCGTCCGTGCTCCACCCGCGAGCAGCCGATCCGCCACGCATCCCCCTCATCCGGAGGAATGGAGCGCTGGCCCCGAGCCAGGTCCGCCCATCCCTCCCAGGGAAAGACCAGTTCCCCGGACCAGCCGCGATCCCGGTCCCGGTGCCAATTGATCGAACCATCCACGTAGATCGCCGTCTGCAGCCCCGGGAAATCCCAGTCGAAACTTCCGTGCCGCATCTCGTAGTCGTCGCCGATGCGGCCGTAGATCGCCTGCCGCGTGCGGAACAGCCGATCCAGCCCCTCCAGATCCCGCTGCTCGACCAGTGGCTGCACCCAGGTCCAGAACACCTCGTAGACGGTGTTGAGCGGATTGATCTCCAGTTCGTAGTAGGTGCCCTGTCCCAGGATGAACACCTCAAAGTCCTGGTCCGCTCCCACCCGGCCGTCGCGCTCTGTCTCGAACCCGAATACATCCGGCTCGGCGCACCAGAAGCCGGTGTAGAACGCCTCGTCGTCCCACAGAAAAGCCACGCGCGTTTCGTGCGCCACCGGCGTGCCGTTTTCCATGTCCACGAACGGCCCCAGCCAGGGTGCCTTCTGCCAGCAGGCTTCATCGAGTCGGCCATCCACAGTGATCTTTTCATCGATCCGGTGACATAGATAATCGGGCGGTTCCGGCAGATTCAGGGTGAGAGGATTCTGCTCCTCGGCGCGTGGCACGCCCGTGACCTCAGGTCCCTCTTTCTCCATTTTCTTTTCTCTCTTCTGTTCGGCAATAGTTTACGATGAACGTCTGTCGCTGCAGCGAATGCTCCTTTGACCTGCATTCAGCGGTTTGGAAGGAAAGATATCGATTTTGGTCATCCCGATCAAAAGCTCGGGATAGGGGGAGAAACGGCATCCAGTGGACGATTTTCAGCCGGAAAGGGACAGGTCGTGCGTGCCGGCTTCTCAGCGCCGTGCCTTTTTTTTTGCCGGTTTTTTGATCAGGGAGCGGAGGAGTTTCAGGTTTTTGACATCGTCTTTGAGGTCGGCTTCCTTGGGGGTCTCCAGGACCATGAAGACCTTTTTCAGGCGGCGGTCGTTGACCAGGTGGCGGAAGGCCTCCAGGCCGATTTCGCCTTTGCCGATGTGTTCGTGGCGGTCGCGGCGCGAAGCGAACGGCTTTTTGCTGTCGTTGACGTGGATGACTTTCAGGTAGTCGAGGCCGACGGTGCGGTCGAAGTGGCGCACGGTGGCCAGGTAGTCGGCGCGTTCGGTGATCGGGTAGCCGGCGGCGAAGATGTGGCAGGTGTCGAGGCAGACGCCCATCTGCGCCTTGTTGTCGACGCGGTCGATGATGTAGGCGAGCTGTTCGAAGGTGCAGCCCAGGTTGCTGCCCTGGCCGGCGGTGGTCTCCAGGCAGAGGTTGACGGTATTGTCGGGGAGGGCGGCGAACAGTCTGTCGATGTTGTGGGCGATGCGGTCCATGCCGGGCTCCTCGCCGGAGCCGACGTGGGAGCCGGGGTGCATGACCAGGTTGGGGATTTTGAGGCGATTGCAGCGCTCTACTTCCTCTTTGAGGGAGAGGAACGACTTTTCCTCCAGGGCCGGATCCGGAGAGGCGATGTTGATCAGGTAGCTGTTGTGCGAACAGGCGACGGTGATGCCGGTTTCGGCCAGGGCTTCGAAATACTGATCGACTTCGTCCTGTTTCAGCTCTTTGGCTTTCCACTGGTTGTTCGACTTGTTGAAGATCTGGATGGTGTCACAGGTGGCCTGCTGGCCGCGATACGGGGCGTTGAAGATTCCGCCGGCGATCGATTCGTGGGCGCCGAGTTGCATCGATTTCCTCCGCGTTGAAATGGCTGTGAAATCAGCTATGGCATGATATAATCAAATGGGAGGATGCGCGCGAGTGGCGGAGTGGTCGAACGTGCGCTATTGTTTGGGTACTGGTTGTATATAAAATAGAGGAATAGGAAGGCGAGTTATGGCTGATGTCAAAATCGTACTGGTGGGTGGGGGGAGCTACAGCTGGGGGCCGTCGGTGATCGGGAATATTCTGAAGAACGAGTATTTGGATGGGTGTCAGGTGGTGCTGCACGATCTGGACGAGGGGGCGCTGGAGATGAATTTTCAGCTGGCCGGGATGCTGAGGGAACAGGTCGGTGCCGAAACTGCCTTTGAGCGGACGACGGATCAGGCTGAGGCGCTGGAGGGGGCGGATTTCGTGGTGGTGACGATTTCGACGGGCGGGTTGGGGGCGATGCGCGTGGATTTGGAGCTGCCGGAGAAGTACGGGATCCTGCAGACGGTGGGGGATACGGTGGGGCCGGGCGGGGCGAACCGGACGCTGCGCAATGTGCCGGTCTTTCTGGAGATGGCTTTGGAGATGGAGGAGCGGTGTCCGGGGGCGTGGATGCTCAACTGCTCCAATCCGCTGTCGGCGTTGACGCAGGTGGTGAACCAGGAGACGTCGATCCGGGCGCTGGGGCTGTGCCACGGGGTGCGCGGCGTGGTGCGGGAGTTTGCCCGGTTTTTCGGGGTGGAGCTGGAGGATTGCGCGTATGTGAATACCGGGATCGACCACTGTGCCTGGTTGACGGAGCTGATGATCGGGGGGCGCGACGTCGGGGAGATGCTGTTGGAGAAGGGGGTGGACGAGTGGTTGGCGCTGCCGCCGGAGGAGGCGAGGGAGGACGAGGTCTTCGGGACGTTGTATCGGGAGCGCTGCGGGTTGATGCTGTGGCGGCAGTTGGGAGCGCTGCCGGCGATCGGGGATCGGCATATGGTGGAGTTTTTTTCGGGGTTTCTGCAAGGGACGGAGAACGTGGAGCGGTACGGACTGGTGCGCACCTCGATCGCCGATCGGGAGGAGGGGCGCGGGAAGGCGCGGCAGCGGGTGGAAGGGTGGCTGAGGGGCGCGGGGGAACTGGAGGTGGGCGAGGGGAGCGACGATGTGGCCGGCTGGATCGCGGCGCTGGCCGGGGGGCCGTCGGTGGAGGACAATCTAAACGCGCCGAACGTGGGGCAGGTTCCGCAGCTGCCCGAGGGGGCGATCGTGGAGACGAGGGGTGTGCTGGATGCGGCCGGGTTTCACCCGCTGGCGGCGCCGATGCCGGCGGAGATAGAGGCGGTGGTGCGGCCGCACGTGCTGCGGCAGGAACTGCTGGTGGATGCGGCGCTGGAGGGGGATTTCGACAGGGCGGTAGCGGCTCTGGCGTCCGATCCGCTGATGGGACGGGCAGATCTGGCGCGGCCGCTGCTGGAGGAGATGATACAGAAGACGAGGGAATGGCTGCCGCAGTTCGGATGAGATACAGCAATCGAGCGGGAGGCTGATTTGTAGCGCCAAAAGGTCCATATGGAAGGTGTTGCGCTCCTATCCGGTGCTGTCGATCGGGATCAGCTATAAATTTTGAGATGGGGGAGAGGGGCTTTTTTGGGCACCTCGCGCTGGACAAATCGGCAGAAATGCGTATCGTGTAGAGATAGGCGGAAAGGAATTCCATGACTCAATCGAGCGATGTGATCTTTCTGGTCACTGTGGCAGCCGAAGAAGTAGAGGACGATCTCTTCATGGCGCGTATAGCCATCGTCCAGCAGACCGGCCGCAGCTACAGGACCGTCTCTTTCGACATGGAGGAGGTGCAGTTCTCCACGGAGGCGGAGGCGATCGATCACGGGAAGAAAAGCGTCGCCGATGGGCTGAAAAGGCAGTTTGGCAAACCGGATATTCGCTTCAACGTGAGAGAATCCAAAGATAAAGAGAAGTGATTGAACGGGGACGCGCCTGAGGAAGGCGCTGCTCGAATAGATAAGTTGGCCATTCCCGCCGGAACATCCGGCGGGTTTTTTTGTCTCCCGTGTAGTGGAATGGGAAATCGTCGGAATCCGGACGGTGTCCTCAACGGTATCAATCCTCTCGCGGTGGGGGGGCCTCCCAGGCGTGGTCGGCGCTCTCGGGGAAGTCGCGCTCGTCTTCCTGTAGCAGCTGTTCCAATTCGGTGACTCGTTCCCCTGCTCTCTCGTAGTAGGCGCTCTTGTCCTCCCACAATTCGTAGAGTTCGCGGACGGTCTGTGTTTCGTGGCGTTTGAAGAGACGGGCGGCACGGTGGGCCTGATAGGAGCGGAAGCCAAGCCGCCTGAGGCTCTCTACGCCCATGTCGAGGGCGCTGTCCAGGGTTTCGCGGAAGACCTGATCGACGCCGACGTGCAGCAGTTCGTAGGAATGGTGCAGGCTGCTGGCCCGGGCCAGGATCTCCAGGTGTGGGTAGTGGTGGCGGACCTGGGTGGCGATCTGATTGGCGTGCTCCGGATCGTCGATGGCCAACAGCAGGAGTTTCGCCTTTTCGGCGCCGGCGGCGTGGAGCAGGTCGAGGCGACCGGCGTCGCCGTAGAAGACTTTCAGGCCGAAGCGGCGCAGGGTGTCGATCTGCTCCGGGTCGAGGTCGAGGACGGTGGTGGACACGCCGTTCGCCTTGAGCAGGCGACCGACGATGTGACCGAAGCGGCCGAAGCCGGCGATGATTACCGGATTCTCCTCGTCGATGACGTCGGCTTCTCTGCTCTCCTTGGCGGTGGCAAAGCGCGGCTGGATGAGTTTTTCATCGATGATCATCAGCAGCGGGGTGACGGCCATGGAGAGGGCCACTACCACCACCAGAGGATTGGCCACTTCCGGACCGAGCACCTGGTTTTGGGTGGCGAAGGAGAAGAGGACAAAGGCGAATTCACCCCCCTGGGCCAGGGCGAAGGAGAAGAGGAAGTTTTCGGGATGAGCCAGTTTGAATACTCGACCCAGGATGAAGAGGAGGATCATCTTGACCAGGACGAGAGTGGCGACCAGTCCGGCGATGAGTCCGGGCTGCTGGTGCAGGAGCTCGAAGTCGATGCTGGCTCCCACGGAGATGAAGAAGAGGCCAAGTAGCAACCCTTTGAACGGCTCAATGTCTGTTTCCAGTTCGTGGCGGTACTCGCTCTCGGCGAGCACCACGCCCGAGAGGAAGGTGCCCAGTGCCGGAGACAGGCCTACCGACTGCATGGCCAGGGTGACGCCAACCACCAGCAGCAGGGCGGCGGCGGTGAAGATCTCGCGCAGGCGGGTGGCGGCGATAAAGCGGAAGAGGGGGCGCATCAGCAGCCGGCCGCCGACGATGATGGCGGCGATCAGACCGGCGACGATCAGACCCTGCTGCCAGCCGGGCAGGTGGGCTATGGCGGTGGCGTGGTCGGCGTGGTCGGCTGTCGATGGATCTCCCGTGGCCAGCAGGGGCATGAGGGCGAGTATGGGGATGACGGCGATATCCTGGAAGAGGAGGACCGAAAAACAGCCCTGGCCTCCGGGTGTTTTCATCAGCCCTTTTTCGTTCAGGCTCTGGAGGACGATGGCGGTTGAGGAAAGGGCCAGTGTCATGCCGATGGCCAGGGCCGTGCGCCAGTCCAGCCCCAAGGCCATGACCAGGCCGCCGATGGCCAGGGTGGTGAGGCCGACCTGCAAACCACCCATACCCACGATCGGCCCACGCAGCCGCCAGAGCAGGGAGGGCTGCAACTCCAGGCCGACCAGAAAGAGCATCATGACCACGCCAAATTCGGCGAAGTGCATCACGTCCTGTCCCTCCGCGCCGACCAGGCCCAGGGCGAATGGGCCGATAGCCGCGCCGGCGATCAGGTAGCCGAGGACCGAGCCCAGACCGAGCCGCTTGGCGATCGGCACCGAGAGGACGGCGGCGGAGAGGTAGACGAATGCCTGGAAGAAGAAACCGTCGCTATGCATGGTCGCCCTCCTTCTGGTGAGCATGCGGATGGATCAAAACGCTGTCGAGATAGTCCGCGCCGGTCAGGGCTTCGAGGTCGAAGGCATTGTCGCGCAGACAGGTGAGCGCCTGGCGATAGGCGGCGGCGCGGACTCGAATCAGCTCGTCGCCGGGGCGCTGGCGCATGCCGTGGGTGACAAAAGGGGGGAGGTAGCGCATGCCGCAGAGGGCGGCGGTCTGTTCGAAGGGGGCCAGGAGTTGGCGGATGGTGAAACGGTTGTGACCATCCTGCCGGTATGCCTCCGGGCCGCCACCGGTGGTGACGGCGCTGAGCAGCATCTTCTCCTTTAGCGCTTCTCCACCGGGGCCGTAGGCGAAGCCGTATTCCAGCACCAGGTCGAGCCATTCCTTGAGCAGCGCCGGGCAGCTGTACCAGTAGAAGGGGTGCTGGAAGACGATCAGGTCGTGTTCCTTGAGCAGTCGCTGTTCGCGCGGCACGTCGATGGCGAAGTCGGGATACTCTTCGTATAGATCGTGCACGGTCAGTCCTTCCAGATCGCGCACCGCTTCGAGCAATTGGCGGTTGGCGCGAGAGTTCTGGAAGGCCGGGTGGACGAAGAGGAGCAGGATGCGATTGCTTTCCATATGGACGGCCACCGGGTTTTCGGATGGGATTGCTTGATGCTGTTGAATATATCGACCAATTTAGAAGATCAAAGGGGAGGAGGACTGATCGGTGATGCGGGACAGGGTTTTGCGGCGAAGGGGAGTCAAAAGGAGATCCGACCATGAGAATGCGCATGCGGATGGAGCTGGAGCTGTTCGAAGAAGGGGAGCTCGAACGGCTGTTCCAGCAGGCTATCCAGGTCTGGCGGGAGATATCGTTCCGCATCCAGGGCACGGACGAGTTTTTCGACTATCTGAGGGGGTTCGGCTGTCGGGTGGACGGTGAACGGGTGTGGTTTCCCGAGGGGGTGATCGAAGAGACACTGGCGCGGGTCGCGGCGGAGAAGGAGAAGTGGCTGGGAGAAAGCGGCGGAAAAGAGGAGTGGCCGGCCTCCAAACTGGAGATGTTCACCCACGGTCAGGCGCTGCACATCTGCGATCTGGAGAGCAACGAGCTGCGGCCGGCCACCGAGGCGGATCTGGTGGCGTGGTGTCACCTGGTCGACGCGCTGGGGGTGGAGTTGCGCACTCATCCGACCTTTATTCCCACGGATGTGGCGCGCGGTGCGGCCGACTTCCACACCTTTGCGACCATTATTCTGAACAGCCGTCGGGCGCACCGGGTGTCGGTCTATTCGGCACGGATGCTGCCGTTTTTTATTGAGGCGTGGCGTCTGTCAGAGGGGTCGATCGAGGCGGTCGAGCGGGATCCGGTCTTTGCGGCCAAGTGCTGGGTGAACGCCCCCTGTATGATCACGCGCGAAAATATAGAGGTGGCGATGGAGGCGCGGCGTCTGCTGGGCACGCCGGTCACCTTCGGGCACATGCCGGTGGCCGGGGCGGCCGGTCCGATTACGGTGGCCGGCAGCCTGGTGCAGAACACGGCCGAGTCGTTGGCGCTCAACGCCATGAGTCTGGCCATCGACAACCGCACGCAGGGGATCACCAGCACCTCGGCGCTGATCGATATGAAGGATCTGGCGCATCGGCAGTCCGGCCCAGATCTGGCGCTGCACATGCTGGCCGGGTCGGAGATGCACGCGCATCTGTTCGGCGGTCGACCGCGGATCGGCATCAGCGGGGTGGCGGCGCCAACGGTGTCGCCGCAGTCGGTGTACGAGAAGGGGATGTCGGCCGCCTTCAATATCGCCGCGGGGCAGCGGCAGCTGGGGATCGGCTGTCTGGCCTTCAGCGACGTGGGGAGTCCGGTGCAGCTGGTGCTGGATCACGAGATGGGTGGCTACTTCCGGCATCTCTTCCGGGAGGTGGACGCGGGCGACGAACACGTGGGGCTGGAGACGATTCTGGAGACGATTCCCCGGGGGGCGTTTTTCCTGGAGAGCGAGCAGACCGCTCGCTTCTTCCGCGAGGAGTGCTGGCTGCCCGCCTTTGTGGATCACCGGGTGCCGCTGGCCTGGGCGCGGGATCCGTCGGATATGATCGAGCGGGCGCGGGTGCGGGCGCGGGAATTGAGGGATGCGGCGGAGAATCAGTGTCCTCTTCCGGAAACGACGCAGAGGCAGATACGAGAGCTCATTAAAGAGGCGGATGCGCTGGTCGAGACTGACTGATATTCTGCTCACATGTAATGAATGATACAGGAGAAAATCGATGAAAAGCAATGCGAAGTGCTTTGAAGAGCTGCGCGCGTACTGCGAAAGCGTGCCGGTGATCGACTGTCACGACCACTCGGGGGAGTGCGGTCCTAAGTACGAGGATCCGATTCAGGTGGTGGCCAGCGGCTATTTTCCCAGCGATCTGCACAGCGCCTCTTCGGAGGAGGATATGGAGGTAATCCAGGATCGGAATCGCTCCCTGGAGGAGCGCTGGCCGGTGCTCGAAAGGGCGTGGAAGCGGACCTGTTTCACCGGGTACGGCATGGTCACGCAGCGGGTGTTGAAGGAGTTCTACGGGGAGGATGAGCTGACGCTCGAGGCGCTGCAGCGGATGCAGGAGAAGCTGCTGGATCTGACCGACAGGGAGGCGTTCGACGGGCTGCTGGAGAAGGCGAATATCGCCGCGCGGTTGCTGGATGTGTGGCCCAACCGGCGCCAGGTGATGGACGGCAGTCTGGAGCTGACGCCGCGCGGTCGGCTGGTCATCTCGCTGCCCGAGTTGCACGGGATTCGCGACTACAACGGGGTGCAGAACATCGCCGGATCGGTGGGGCGCACGGTGACGACGCTGGACGAGTATCTGGAGGCCTGTCGGGAACTGTTCGAGGGGCACAAGAAGTACGGGGCGGTGGCTTTCAAGGATCAGGCGGCGTACTCGCGCACGCTGGACTACGGGAATCCGACGAGGGCGGAGGCGGAGGGGGTATTCAACTGGTTTATGGAGGACCCGCGGCGCAGCGGATCGTATCCGGATGGAATCCGGCCGCTGGACGACTATCTGTTCCACGCCTTTATGCGCATGGCGCGCGACCTGGACCTGCCGGTGCAGATCCACACCGGGCATATGGCCGGGATTCGCAACGATATCGCCAAGACGAACGCGGTGGGACTGACCAAGGTGCTGGAGCTGCACCGCGACGTGCGCTTCGATCTGTTCCACGCCAACTGGCCGTACGACGGGGAGCTAATCTATTTGGGTAAGAACTTCCCGAATGTGAGTATCGACTTTTGCTGGGCGAACATCATCGATCCGATCTACTGCCAGCGGATGTTCCAGCAGGCGCTGTCGGCGGTGCCGCACGGCAAGGTGCACGGGTACGGATCGGACTTTGGCGGCAATGCGGATCGGGCCTGGGCGCACGCGCAGATCGGGCGGGACAATATCGCCATCGCGCTGTCCGAGCTGGTGGAGATGGAGTATCTGGATCTGGACGGGGCGAAGGAGGTGGCGCACGCCTGGCTGTTCGGGAACGCGAACAATTTTTTTCGACTGGGGCTGTGAGACCAGTTTGCAGAACAGATATCCGGATGTAAGCGGGGCTTCTGAGGATGAACCGTCCAATCTCCGGACATCCGAAAATCAAAATTTCTCGGGAGCGAATATGACATCGGTTAAACACGATTGCTACGAGGCGCTGCTCGCCGACATGGTGGGCTTCGACACGGTGAATCACAACATCTCCGGAAAGGCGGATGCGGAGGCGGAGTTAGCGCGGTATTTGGAGGAAGTGGCCGGCGGGATGGGGCTGCAGACGCGGCGGCTGCCGATCGTCGGGGAGAGCTTCAATCTGCTGGTGACGCACGAAGTGGACGCGGACGGGCCGTGGCTGCTGTTCGAGAGTCATCTGGATACGGTGACTGTGGCGGGGATGACGATAGAGCCGTTTGTGGCCGAGATCGGGGAGGGGAAGATCACCGGGCGTGGATCGTGCGACACCAAGGGAACCGGAGCGGCGATGCTGTGGGCGCTACGGCGGTATGCAGAGAGTGGCGGCGGAACGAATGTCGCCATTGCCTACACCATCGACGAGGAGATCGGCAAGACCGGGGTGCGCACCTTTACCGGTGGACAGCTGGCGACGCTGGGCTGGCGACCGGTCGGCGTCGTCATCGGCGAGCCGACGCTGCTCAAGCCGGTGGTCGCCCACAACGGGATCGCCCGCTGGAAGATCCACACGCGCGGCGTGGCAGCTCATTCGGGAGATCCTGCGAAGGGGCGGAGCGCGATCAGCATGATGGTGCGCGTGGTGGACGCGATCGAGCAGCGGTATGTGCCCTCGCTGACGGCGTCGCATCCGCTGACCGGCAAGGCGCAGTGCAGCGTCAATGTCATTCGCGGGGGGGTGCAGGTGAACGTGATTCCGGAGTTTTGCGAGATCGAGATCGATCGGCGGGTGGTGCCCGGGGAGGACAACGCTACGGTGGTGCCGACGGTGGAGCGGTTGCTGGAGGAGTTGCGGGGTGAATTCCCGGAGATCGAGGTGGAGCAGCAGGAGCCGTATCTGGATCCGCCGCTGGATCCGGCGGGAGGAGAGGCGTTTGCCGGGGCGGTCTGCGGCGTTCTGAAGGGGATGGGGTTGGATGGGGAGCCGGCCGGCGTGTACTACGGCACGGACGGGTCGCAGTTTTCGGCGATCGGGATTTCCGCGGTGGTGCTGGGGCCGGGTAGTATCGAGCAGGCGCACACGAAGGATGAGTGGCTGGCGCTGGATCAGCTCGAACGGGGTATAGAGGTGTATTTGAATCTGATGTGCGCGGACTGGAGGGAACGGACATGAGTGCGAAACGGCGCGAACCGGTGAAGCTCGGTGTGGTCGGCATGGGGGGATTCGGCACGCTGCATGCACTAACCGCGCTGAGCCTGGCGGAGGCGGAGCTGGTGGCGGTGGTGGCGCGGCGCCAGGCGAGCCTGGACGAGTTTGCCGAGAAGGGTCCGGGGATTCCCGGCTATCTGGATCTGGGCGCGGCGGTGGAGGAGTCGGGCGCCGAGGGGTGGATCGTGGCCAGTTCCACGCCCTCCCACGTGCCGCTGACCCGGCTGCTTCTGGAGGCGGGGAAACCGGTGTTGCTCGAAAAGCCGATCGCGGAGAGCATCGACGAGGCGGCCGGTCTGGAAGAGCTGGTGCGGGCGGATTCAGGCAATCTCATGCTGGGGCACATTCTGCTGTTCAACAGCGAGTTTCGCCAGCTATTGGATGAACTGCGCGGCTGCGGCCCAGTGCGCTACATCGACGCGGTGCGGCATCGGCCGGTCGGCACTATGGAGAGCTACCCCGGGGAGTCGCCCTTTCATTTGACGATGACTCACGACCTGTATTGCGTGCAGGTGATGGTGGACGGTGCGGAGCCGGTGGGCTTCAGTGCGCAGGTCCACCGCGCTTCCTCGGGGCAGGTCGACCTGGCGCTGGGACAGCTGCAGTGGGAGGACGGCGCGCTGGCGTCACTGACCGCCAGCTTTATGACGACCCCCGGTATGGGGGCGGACGGGTTCGACCGGATGGAGGCGTTCGGCGATGGCTGGGCAGCGCGGCTGAGCCCCAATCCGCGGCCGATTGAGTTCTATCAGGAGAAGGCGCGCTGGCCGATGGCCCTGGAGATCCGCGCGGACGAGACCGGGGCCAGCGGCATGATGGCCGAGGAACTTCGCTGTTTCTGTCGGGTGGTGCGCGGGACTCAGTCGGTGCCTTCTGGAGCGACCTACGCCGACGCCATGCAGTTGATGCGCTGGCTCGGGCGGTTGGAGCGGGAGGCGGGCGTAAGTATCTAAAGGGATACTGCGTGCGGACGGCGGATCCGGGGGCCGCCTCCGGACGGCGACAAGACTCGGCCTTGGGGCCGCCGTCTCCCAGGGCGGAGCGTCGAAGAGAGCTTCGGACCAGGCTGATAGTTCGGAGATATGAGGAGAGGGTGGTGCGAGAGCGGGACGGTGGGCCTTCTGATTGATTCCGGGGATGTCGGAAATGGCGGCGGTTCGTTTGGTCGCGCGGTGGATAGGATGGGACGGCCTCAAACAGTTGTCGCCGCCCTCCAGCAACCCCCGGACCCGCCTGCGGGGATTCACGGGCTTAGAGGCCATAGGAGATCTCGATAACAGATTCTCACATCTGTTTTGTAACCAATAGAACGGGGTATCATGGAAGTCGATCATTTGCAGACCACTCAGCAGATCATGGAGCTGGCCAGGCAGCGGTATCTGGACGATCTGCCCTTTGTCCGATCGTATCGTCCCGGCAAGTTCACAGGGCTGGGTTTTCCGCGGGATGAGCGCGCTGTCGTTTGCGAAGTGGAGGGCGCGGGCATTTTCAAGCGGCTGTGGACGACGCACTCCGAAGGGACGCGGATGAAGATCTACCTGTATCTGGACGGCGCGACCGAACCGGTGCTGCAGGGGTGGGCACACGAGATCGGGACGGCCGCCTCGCGTCTGTCGCATCCGGAGTTGCCATGGGGTGGCTTTCTGGACGGCAAGAGCGTGAGTCTGTATCTCCCGTACCGCTTTGAGATCGGGTTTCGGTTGGAGGCGGAGCCGGTGGGAGATCTGGGGGATGGTCCGTACTGGCAGGTGGATTATGCACTCGACACTGACGAGGTTTGCGGGGAGGTGATTCAGAGTGGGGCGGAAGAAGAGATGCGGCTGGAGTATCGCGCTGCCGAATTGGGGAAGCAGGAGCCGAGTGGTGGCGGGTGGCGGCTACTGGAGGAGGAACTGGTGCTGGCGGGATGTGCCCCGAAGGGATTGCACGTGGACGGGGCGGGGGTGATCCGGCGAATCTGCCTGACCGGGGAAGAGCTGGACAAGCTGTGGCTGCGGATGGCGTTCGATGGGGAGCCGAACGGGGATGGAAACCCGCGCGGTCCCTTTCAGGTCGACGCCCCTTTGCGCTATCTGGTGGGGGAGTTTAACAACGTTGGGGTTTCCCGTCTGGGGTCGCAGATGGAGATCCACTTTCCCATGCCCTTTCGGCGGCGAGTCGATCTACAGCTGCTGCCGGTGCTGGGAGAGGGACAGTTTGCCGATCAGTATCGCGTGAAGCTGCAGGTGGCTTATGAACCGGATCCGCCGCGACTGGACGAGATGTGCTATTTCAACGCCGCTTTCCACAGCGCCGACACCAATGGGTATGACGATTTCGAGGTTTGTTCGGTGGTCGGGCAAGGGCACTTCGTAGGGGTGCATCTGTTCGACACGGGGCACGATCACGGCGGTGGGGACAATATCATGTTCGACGCGCCGTTGGACAGTGCCGGGCAGTTGCACGGGATTTGCGGCGAGGATTATTTTCACCACGCTTATATGCGCACCGGGGTGCTGGCGCCCTACGCCGGCTGCCCCAGTCACAGCGCCCGGTACCGACATCATCTGGAGATGCCGATTCCGTTTCGGGATTCCTTTGTGTTCAACTGGGGAGAGTTTGCGGGACAGGCGCCCAGGTCGGTAGCGCTGTGGTATCAGAAGGAGATTGGTGAACGAGAGCCGGAGCGCGAGTTGACGTATCGGGTGACCGGGCCGTTTCCGCTGGACCAGATCGACGCGCTGACGCCGGATGCCGCGCTGCCGGAGATCGCCTGTCCGTGGCCCGGGCATGAGGCAGCGAGCAAGTGGTGGCGGAAGCAGGCGCAGCGCGGTTTTGTCGATCTGTGTCACGTGCATCGCCAGCACATGTGGCCGGTGCCGCCGTCTACGGGGGTGATTCCGAGCGGGCTGTGCACTTATTTGGAGACCGCGGTATGGGCGGCGAGGGAGGTGGAGGCGGAACTGGTGGTCGGCTGCGACGACCCGATCCGCCTGTTCGTAAACGGAACATCGGTATTTGCGGACGATGGGCGGCAGGAAGCGGATCCGTTTCGCGTCTTCCGGGTGAAACAGCTACTCCAGGAAGGGCTAAATCGTCTGGTCGTGGTGGTGGGGAATAGGCCGAACTGCAACTGGCACTGGAACGGATTTTCGCTGGTGCTGCGGACGGAGCTGGAGGAAGACGAGCTGCTGTATTTGAGCTGATTCTGCGGAAATAGATTGAATCAGTACGCTGCCGCCTGGAGATCCGTCTGCTGGAAGTCTTCGCCCACGAACAGGATGGGTTCGCCTGAATACTTCGCCAGTCCGTAAGAACAGCAATCGCCGATATTGAGACTCGCAGGATGACGTCCCTTGCCGTAGGAGAGCCAGCCTTTGCGCGCCAGTTCGGCCTGATCGGCATTGAGGGAAACCGTCTCAATCTGGCAGCGGTGCAGTAATAGATCGAGTTCTCGCCCGCCCGCCTCGCCTTTTCTCGCGGTGATGACGATGTATGCCTCCACGGATGAAAAGGCGCTCAGCAGGCGTTTGGGATCGGCGGCAATGGCACATGCGAGAGCTTCGCTTTCCGGCTCTCCCTGAAGAATGGCGATGAGAGCGGAGGAATCGATGACCATCAGGATGAAACTCCGTCTTTGTCGTATCCCAGGATTTCATCGGCCGAGCGGGTATCCAGGTCCGGTAGAGCCTGGCAGCGGCGGGATACGGTCATGATCTCATCGACCAGATCGGCGGCGACGCGGCGCCCTTTTATGCGCTGCAGGCGATCTTCCAGCGCATGAATGAGCGCCTGAGTAATGTTCTCGCCACTTTCGGCGGCGACCTCTCGAGCGAGTTGCTCGGCTCTGGGGTTTCTGATACTCAGTGGCATGGTTTACCTCCCCTCCTGAAATTGTATTGAATATATATAATTTTATATACAACATACAAGAATATCGAGAATTTGATTGTGAAAAGATCGATCAATCGCCGCCAATTTCTGGCCGCCGCTGCGCTGGCGCCGGTTGCCGCCCATTCTGTATACGCTCTATCGGAGGAAAAAATGACGGATCTGAAAACTACACCCGCGCGATTTTTCTTCACCTCGCAGGGGAAGACGGCGACGATGAACGCCGATGGGAGTGGTCTGCGCTACTTCGAGTTCGACGTGCCGAACCAGGCGACCTGGCAGGCCGGTGGCTTCTTCTCGGATGGCAGGGTGCTGTTTTTGAGCATGGAGCCGCGGCGGGATGGGCCGGGCAAGCCGTTCGAAGAATATTACCACAAGACGCCAACCCATATCTGGGTTTACGACCTGGATCGGGACGAGTTGAAAGAATTGGCCACCCACGATCGGTTGGCGGTTTTCATGACGCCGCAGCTTCTGCTCAATGATGAGCGGATACTTATGCAGGTCATCAGCGATGGCGGAGTGGCTCAGACTTACAGCATGAATCTGGACGGCACGGACGCGCGCGAAGTGACGCAGGCGGGAGAGGGGATGCCGTATGGACTCAGCGTGAGTCCGGATGGCAATCGGTTGGCCTTCCATCTGGCCGGTCCGTCGGGTTATCAGATTTGGACCAGCGACGTGGACGGGGGGAACCGGACGCTGGTGGCGGCTCACGAAGAGTATCTCTACTTCGGCCCGAACTGGTCGCCGGATGGAGAGTGGCTGGTGTTCCAGGGCTGCCTCTACCATCAGGACCCCGGGCACGACTGGTCGGATCTGTGTATCGGACGACCGGATGGGTCGGAGCTGAAGATGCTGACCGAGGAGCAGGCACTGTGGTTCGGGGCGAGCTATGGCTCTCTGGAAACACGGGGGGGCGGCTCCAATATGCCGGTGTGGACGGGGGATGGGAAGATTCTGGTTTCGCGTCGATTGCCCGATTCGAAGGTGCCGTGGGAATATCAGGTGGACCGCCCGGATACCGATCATTTCAACCGGGATTTCAGGCCGGAGCTGGCCCAGGGGGGGACCGAAATTTGCCGCATCGATCTCGGGGATGGGGCGGTCGAGCGACTCACCCATTCCGAGCCGCCGGTCTGGGACTTTCGGCAGAGCGAATCGCCGGACGGTGAGCAGATGGTCTTTTGCCGGGCGGAGACGGGCGGAGCGCCGGCAATCTGGGTATCGGATGCGGACGGGGAGAATCAGCGGATGCTGACGAGGGGATTGGACGAGCGGGGGGCGGACCACCCGCGCTGGGTGCCGCAGGCTATAAAAAACAAAGACTTGTGAGAGGCGGTAACCAAATTGTCCCTGGTGCCCTGGCCGTTGCGGTTGGTCAGTATCGGTAATACCCCCCTAACTTGATCGCATAAGCTGGGGAGTGCTATTGGTAGTGCCGCGGGGCCCGAATACCCGTTTCATCAGTCTGAAAATGTTCCTCGACAGGAATTTCCCACCATCACGGCTCCGCGATCACCCGGCACGGGCGGTCTGACGGAGTTATTCTGTGTTCTGTCTGGGTGGCCGAGTTCAAGATACTATTGGGAGCAGATATTCGGCACGGAGAGCATAAGCCGTTGAAAAATGGTGGTGGATAATCTTTGGGTTCCAGATATATGGAAAGTATCTCTAACTACAAGCGAAAAGTTTGGACATCAGGTTGAATCCGATGCCCACGGCCCCGGGATTGGTCAGGCGATCCTACGGAGCTTTTTCGTTGATGCACTGGCGGGAATTGGGTATAGTGGGGGAAACAAGGAAAGAAGGCCGATGAAAGCTTGGATCTGTGTTTTCGGGTTATTGAGCGTGATACCCGTTTGGGCAACTCACGATGTCGATTTCAACTTTGATGGGAAAATCGACTTAGCCGATCTCTTTTTGTTTGCTGATGTTTTCGGTCACCCGGTCAATGAAAACAATGAGTTCTTCGATTTGAACGGCGATGGTGCAATCAACTTCCCTGATTTTTATCTGTTTGCCGACCAATACCATAAGGAACTCATTGTTGATCTGCCCGGTGGAGCGAAAATGGAATTCGTGTGGATTGAGCCGGGGACGTTTATGATGGGGTCTCCATCGGTGCCGAGATTTTCTACAAGAGAAGGCCCGCAGCACGAGGTGACGATCAGTCGGGGATTTTATCTGGGAAAGTATGAGATTACGCAGGGGGAGTGGGAGTCGGTGATGGGCACTACGCCGTGGTCGGGTCAAAAAGCTGCGCCGTTTTTGAGTCAGGGAACCTTTCAGGCGAATGCGAGTCATCCTGCGGCATATATCTCATGGTATGACATGCAGGAGTTTGTCGGCGAACTGAATGCAGCATCAGGAGAGGAGATCTTTCGTCTGCCGACCGAGGCGGAGTGGGAGTATGCGTGCTTTGCGGGAACGACGACGCGCTGGTCTTTTGGTGATGATGAGAATCAATTAGAGGATTACGCGTGGTATTTTGAGAATGTTTGGTATTCAGGAAATCAGGGTAGTCAGCCGGTAGGGACGAAGTGGCCGAATCCATGGGGGATATTTGATATGTATGGGAACGTGGCTGAGTGGTGCCAGGATTGGTTTGGGGATTATTCAAGTGGTGCTCAGGTAGATCCCACAGGTCCTGTAACGGGGACCGACCGCGTCATACGGGGCGGCCACTTTTTTGTCAGCTGGGAGGACCTGGCGACGGTGTATCGCTATCACAAAACGCCCGACTTCCGCTACAACAGCACTGGAGCGCGTCTCCTGAGGACAGAGTAGGTGGCCAATAAATAGCGATATGTAAAGTTGAGCGGTTGTGGTGCTAATAGAACGGGACCTCCTCGACTGGCATTTCCCATCATCGCGGCTTCGCGATTACCCGGCACCGGGTGGTTTGACGGAGCCGTTTTTTTGGGGTGTTCGTCCTTTAACACCCGCGTTGGGTGCCGCAGAGGGGGAATGTTTGGTCGAGGGGTGAAACAGATATTCGGCGGAGAAACTGATGTCTGCGGGGAATCAAACTCTTTAGAGCGAATGGGGTTTATTGACGATCCCCGTATTATGATGATATCCGGAGACCGACCTGTGGCCTTTCGGAGTGCTGAATTTGCAGTCGAATCGAGGGATATGGAATATGAAATTAGGAGAATTCTATCAGGCGGCCGTGGAGGTCGGTATGGATATCGACCCGCGCGGCAAAGCGGCACTGCTGGCGCAGATGGCGGAGCTCGGGGAGCAGTTCGGGAAGATGAACGCACGCGATCAGCGTCTCTTTGAAACAGAACGTCTGCGCAATCCGTTCGGCGATACGCGCATCGTCTGCGGGGATGCGGATACCGAGCTGAAGCGGGTGATTATCGCCATCGACGTGGATGCGGCGACGCTGCTGCTGGCCGCGGAGTTGACGCGTCGGGGAAAGCGAGTCGACGCGGTCATCGCCCACCACGGCACGGCGGTCTGCGGCATCGGGTCGCGAGAGGACACGGCCGCGCCTCAGGTGCATCTGGCCACGCAGGCCGGGGTGCCGGAGGCGCGGGTCTGGACGCTGGTGCGGGAGCTGGTCGGCACGGAGGACAGTCCGTGGGACCTGCGCGTGGTGCAGACGGCGGAGGCGCTGGAGATGCCGTTGATGACGGTGCACTCGCCGGCCGACGTCAGCGTCGATCAGTTTTTGCGCGCACAGCTAGCGGAGCAGAAGCCGGCTACTGTAGGTGAGCTGGTGGAGATGGTGGAGGCGTGGCCGGAATGCCAGTGGCTCATGGATCGGGCTCGGCGAGCGCCCTGGATTGACGCGGGGGATGCGGGGGCGCCTGTGGGCACGGTCTATCCCTGTTTCTACGGAGGGTGGAATCCGAGTCCGGCGCTGTTCGAGGAGCTGTGCAGGGCGGGGGTGAGCAGTTTTGTGGTGGTGGCCAGCACGCCGGAGTTTCGCGAGCTGGCCGGTCGCTACGGAGCCAGCGTGGTGGTGGTGCCCCACTATCCGGCGGACAACGTCGGCATCAACATTCTGCTGGATCGGATCTTTCCCGGAGAGGACGGCTTCGATATCGTGCCGATGGGCAACTACTACAGACATCGCAGGAGTTGAGCTGCGCCTGTAGTCCGCTGAAGCGGCCCCCGCGCTTTGGTGCATCGCCGCGCGGGGGAGCGTCCAGCGCTTGAGCCGCAGCGCATGCACTTGCTGCTACCTCGACGTCCGGACGCCTTTTACCGAAGACTGTTATTATCGGAGCGGCCCCCGCGCTTTGATGCATCGCGGCGCGGGGGAACGTCCAGTGCTTGAGCTGCAGTGCATGCACTCACTGCTACCCTGACATCCGGACGCCTTTTCCGCTTGCAGAAGTCGTCTCAAACCCCCCACTGGCCGTCGCGCGGCTGCGAAAGGCGTGGATCGGCGTGACGCTGAACCCTTCAGGTTCGCGATCTTCGATTGCAAGCGCCTTGCCCACGCCTTTTTCGCTCGCGCTTTGGACTCACGGGGTATTTGTCTTCTCCTTTCTCTTCTCTATCCTGGGCTTCGATGATGCGGCATACCAGCCGCTGCATGCGCCGCAGGGTCTTGATGTCCTCTTCCCGGGCAAGGGCCAGGGCGGCGGTCTGCAGGGGCACGGCCCCGGCGCAGCTGCGGCGACCGAGCAAGCCGGCGACCTGGTGACGTATGGTCTTGCTGGGGTCGGAGAGCAGCGGAATCAACAGGGGCACGAAATGTTCGCGGCGGTACTGATCGTCGACATCCATGCCCCACATGAGGCCGTAGACCGTCCACTGGCGCACTTTGAGGTTGGTATCGATCAGCCCTCTTTTGAGCAGTTCGACGCTCTTTTCGAGGGGGAGCACCCCGCCGCCGGAGAAGCGCTGAATGCCCAGGTAGTGGACGGCGGCCCGGCGGGTCTTCCAGTGGGGCAGGGCAAGTGCTCTGGTGAAGCCGGCTTCGCCCGCTGGTCCGGCCTTTTTGATCTCCTCTATCACCTCGCGACTCCACACCTTCCCACCCGCGGGATAGGCGCAGAGTAGTTCGAAGACTTTATCGGCGAAGTCCTCTTTGGGGGCGCCTTCTTTCAACACATCTTCGACCATTTCGACCATATCCTTCTTCAGTTTGCTTCGCGCTTCGTGCAGCCGGTATTTGACGGTGCCCAGAGGCACTTCCTGGATGGCGGCCACCTCCTGCTGGGAGTAACCGCTGATATAGTAGAGCGTGACGGTCTCGCGCTGGACTTTGCTCAGGCGGCCGATAGCGGCTATGACTCGGGCGCGCAGTTCATTTTGCTCCAGGTTCTCGTGCGGAGACGGCGCGTCTTCGTCGATCAGTTCCAGGCCATCCAATTCCACCACAGATTTTTTCCGCTCGATGTAGCTGATGCTGCGGTGGATGGCGATGCTGCGCAGCCAGGGGCCGAGTCGTCCGGGATCCTTCAGGTTTTCCAGGCGCTGGAAGGCCTCGAGGAATGCCTGCTGGGCGATGTCCTCGGCGTCTTCAAAGTGGCGCAAACGGGCCAGAGACACGCCGAAGATGGCGTCCTTGTAGCGGGTGACGATGGGGGCGAAGTCCTCCGCCCCCCCCGCCAGTGCCTGCGCGACCAGGGCTTCGTCGGTCGTCCGTGTCTGCAGGGCTTCGATAGACTCATCCTCCTCGGTCTTCACTCTAATAGTCACAGGAGAGGGCGAAAAGGTTGGGATGGCCGGCGTTTTTTTTAGATTTTTTCGACACTTCCATGGTTGACATTGTGTCGGTGGTCGTATTTACATACGATGGTGGAATGACATGGAGTTGAGAGGAAAAAGGGGATCATGGAAAACTCAGGACATAAGATACTCACTTCCGGAAAAATAGACGATGAGGAACTGTGGGGACATTTCAGGGCGCTCGGCGTCGGTTCGGTTTCCGGGTACAAGTTGTGGTGTCATCGCCACGGGCTGAGCACCGATCTGGAGAAAAGGTCCGAGCAGCGTCTGGCGGAGATCGAACTGTTCGACAGTCTGCTGCCGGTGGTGGATCCGGATCTGGGCAAGGATCACGATCCCTTTAGGGTGAAGCTGCTCGCGAGGATCTTTCGCGGTGAGTTGCAGGACGAGCCGCTTGCGGATGTGCCGTCTCGGGTGCGCAAACTCTATCGAGCGCTGGAGGGGGATGAGGAGGCGCAGCGGGCGCTGGGGCGGCTGGTGCTGCACGCGGAGAAGTACAGCCGGTTTTTCCGGCCGATGCCGATCTTCAAGCGCTGGGGACATTCGCTGGCCAACACGTGTATCGGCGCGCTGGAACAGCTTGCCCGGCATCACCGGGACTGGTGCCGGCCGGTGGAGGAGTGGAGGCCGGAAGGGAATAAGCAGCGCTTCCAGTTTTCTTCGCTTGCCCGGCATCTGTTGGCCCGGTACGAGGTGCCCCTGGTCATGGACTCCGCCTGGTTCCAGGGGAACAGCCCTGAGGGCCATCGGCAGCAGGAGTGGTTCAAGCATGTCGGCTTCGGGCAGAATATTCGCACGGCGGGGGTGCCGATGGCGATTACCAAGCGGATGGCGCACCTCTTCTTGCAGGAGAACAACAGGCACAGCACGCTGATCCAATCTTTGCGCCGGGTGCAGGTGGAAGCGCTGGGAGGGAATATGCATATAGCGTGGGCGGTAGCGGGGTCTCCGCTGGGAAGATCGTTTGAGAACGAGGATTTCTGGCGGACGGTCGTGCATTTTTTCGTCAACAATCATCCGATGCTGTCGCAGACCTATGTAGATCCGATTTACGACTATATCCGCCACCAGAAATACGAGCCCCAGCGCGTCATAGGGGCGGACGGCCAGATGGTCGAAGGGGCTCCGCCGCAGCCGAGTTTCGGGATGAAGGGGCGGAGTGCCGACAAGCTGCTGCGCCAGGTGGACGACTGGCACGCCGAGTTGAGCGGGCTGGAGAATATGCCGCTCAAGACCTGGGAGCCGTGTGGGCTGGGAGAGCTTTGCTATCGGGAGGTGGACGCGGAGATGGGGCGCCAGGTGGAGTGGACGATCCGCGAACTGGTGACTTCGGCGCAGCTGGGCGTGGAAGGGCGGACGATGCACCACTGTGTGGGGTCGTATGCGGATCGCTGTATGTCGGGGGAAAAATCTATCTGGTCGATGCGGATCGTGGATCTGGAGGCGGAAGAGCCGGAGCCGATGCACGTGCTGACGATAGCCGTAGATCCCAGGCGGCGGACGGTTACCGAGTCCAGGGGGAAATACAATCTGAAGCCGTTCGACAACAAGCGGGTCGGCAAAAAGCGGCGCGCCAACGGGCTCTACTTGCGTTTTTTGCGGGAGTCGGCGAGGATCTTGCGGCTGTGGATGGATAAGGAAGGGCTGGCGCATGGATGATGGCCCCGATTGCCGGGGCCCCCAATCCGCATAGGGGAATTTCCCCGAGGTCATGCAACAGGAGGACAGAACCCATGGCTACCATTACGGCAGCATCGACGCTCGCTTTCTCACTCTCGCCGCTCGAGGTGGCGTTGGAGCACATCTCAGCCTACGGTTTCTCGAAGGTGGAGCTGTCGGACCAGATCACGCACAGCAAGCACTTCGGCGTCGACTCGGTGGACCCCCTGGAGGTAAGGGATCAGCTGGGCCGGCATTCCCTCGAGCCCATTGCCGTCAACGCCTGTCTCTGCGCCGTCTTCGACACGGGCAGATGGTCTCACCCCAAGCTGTCTGTTGAAGCGCAGTCCGCGGCGGAGACCGAGGAGATTCGGGAGGCGAAGAAGCAGCTCGTCTTCCTCAAGCTCCACGACCAGGAGCAGGCGTCGACCTACATCGACCGCGCCCAGCGGCTGTTGCTCAAGGCAGAGGCCACGGGGATACCCCGAGTGTGCCTCCAGGGCGGCAGGAGGAAGCAGATCGAGCGGATTGGGGAGGAGCTCAAAGCCGCCGCCGCGGTGATCGATGGCCTGGCGGGGTACGCGGCAGCTCGCGGGATCGAGGTGCTACTGGAGATGCCGCACGTGTGGGACCTGTACTACGATGTCGAGAAGTCGAAGAGGATGCTCTCCCACCTTCGGTCTGAGAATGTCGGCGTTCTCATCGACTCCACGCACTGGCACACCAGCGGCTACGACATCGACGACTACGTGCAGTTTCTGGGGGAGCGATTGTGGCACGTGCACCTGCGCGATGCAGCGGGGCGGGATACGCCGGCGGGGCAGTACCAGCTGGAGAAGACGCCCGGCAAAGGGGAGATAGACTTCGGCAGGCTCGGCGAGGCGCTGGACAAGGGGGGCTACCGGGGCGAAGTCACGCTGGAAACGGAGTACAAGAACTACGGCAGTCCCGAAGAGGTCGACGAGGAGAACCTCTTTGCGCTGGACCACCTCAGGAGCGTCGGATGGCGCATTGACGTGCGCTCCTGAGAGAGCCCTACTTTGAGCGCACAACGGAAGAGCTCGGTGATGTGAAGGGCTATAAGACGGCTTCTTAGATCCATCCGGTCTCTTCAGTTGCTATTTCGTCGCTTTTAGGACCACGAACTTTCTGTTGCTGGCGATCACCCTGCAGTTGCCGAACAGCCGCTTGAGTTTGGCGTGGTACGCCAGGTGGCGGTTGCCCACTATCCACAGTTCACCCCCCTGCACGAGCACGTCTCTGGATTCGCCGAACATTTGCCAGGCGGTCGCGTCGCCCACGGCTCCCTGCTGGTGAAAGGGGGGGTTGTTGAGCACCAGGTCGGCGCTGTTGGCGGGGATGCCGGACAGGCAGTCGGTGACCTGGAATTGCGCCTTTCGGCGATCGCCGAAGGCATCGTGGAAATTGATCTCTGCCGAGGCGATCGCCATGAAGGATTCGTCGACGAAGATCAGCTCGGCCTCCGGATTGCGCTCGGCGGCGACGAGGCCGACGACGCCGTTGCCGCATCCCAGATCGACGATGTTCTGGAAGTTTGCAGAGCGGGGGATCTGATCCAGGAAGAAGCGGGTGCCGATATCCAGGCGCTCCCGGGAAAAGACGTTGGCGTGGTTGGTGATCCGGTAGGCGGTGCCTTCCAGGGTATACTGTCCGGGGTAGGGGCTTGCGTCGATCTTTTTCTCTACGTCTGGTTGAGAGAAGATCAGCCGCGCCTTCTTTTTGGCCAGGGAAGTGCGGGTTGGACCGATGAGCCGATCCCACAGGTCGAGGGTGGAGGTGTGAATGGCTTTCACCATTCCCGCGCCTATTACTCGAGTAGCGGAGTGCAGGTAGGGGCGGATGCGATGCAGCTGATCTTCCAACAGCGCCAGGTTTCTGGGGATTTTGACGAGCACCAGGTCGAAACTACCTTTGGGTGACTGCAGACTGCTCGACAGCCGGACGTCTGTCGCGGAGAGGTTGTTGTTCTGCAGATTTTCCAGAGTGCCCCGGTGGGCAAGATAAGAGTCCGATGACATCGAGGGGCGGTGGTTGGCCAGGGCGAGGGAGAGTGCGCCGAAGCTGTCGTTGAGGATCCACACCGACGCCCGCGCGTCGGGGAGTCGGTTTTCGTGGAGGTGCTGGAGCAGGTATTCGTCGGCGGCATCCCAGGCGCGCAGAGTTTCTTTTTTCCGTCGGGGGTAGCGCGCCAGCTGGAATGCGCCCTGGGGTAGCGTCAGTTTTTCCATTCGTATCCGCGATCTGCCGATGTCTGGTTGGCCGTGGTCATAGCGATAAGGATCACGGTCTCGGCCGTCTTCGTCAAGATCTCGAAATCTCTGACGATTGCATAGGAGGGATCTGATTTTTGCCTCTGGGATCGACGGTGTAAAGCATTGAGTGCATTGAGAGTTTGTTCGCATACGCCGCGTTTATGCAGTCGGCGGAAACGGCCGTAGACGCTCGAGGAGGAATGCCAGAGAAGATGGCCAAAAACGATAACGACACCAAAGCTTCGATACCACACCGCAGCGCGCCGGGTGCCAATGCACTGCCTCTGCCGGGGTCGCTCGTGACCATTCTGGGGGTCGTGTACTTCCATAGCACGACGTCCGACGGTGGCGACCTGTATCTCACCCGATTCGGTCTGCCGGTCGCCCATCTTCTCGATACTGCCAACTGGTACGATCCCAAATGGTTCAAATCCCGGCGGCGGCGGCTCGAGGGCACCAGCGCGGTCTATCGTCTCCCCACCAAGGAGGTGGATGGGGTCCAGCTCGACCTGGTCGTGAAAAACTGTCGCGTGGGTGAAGATGTTCCACTCGAGACTCACACGCTCATCGAATTCATGAATACCGAATTCAACAGTCCGTGGGAAGAGTTTGCCCTCGTCATGGAGCTGCGCGCCGGTGCGCACGGTCCTTCCGATTTGCGCATATGCACCCAGCAGCCGCTTGCGATCTATATTCCACCCGAACAGATGCAGATATGGCAGAGCGGCAGATCGCGCGACAAGATCAACCGCATCCACGCCCGCCACCCGGGTGTGGAGATCGATATCCTGCGTCAATACAAGCTGGTGTACGGATGGATACCGGGACGCGATATCCTGCAGCTGCTCTCGGCATCGGGAATGTCCTCAGACGACCTGACCGACCATCTCGAAGTAATGACCCCCAAGGTCATCAACGACCTCGAACGCAAGGGATTCGTGGTCGCGGACATGAAACCCGCTCACGTGATTATCAGCGATGAAGATTGCCAGGCCGTGGATGCGATCGCCACCGCCGGCGACGAAGAGGCGCCGCATCAGCAGGCCGCCCTGCTGCGCGATTTCGTCGAGAAGGGGGAGTACTCGGTCGTCGACTACGAACTGCTGCTGCGCACCCAGGCGCACGAAGAAGAAGTGGGCAACGCGCGACGGCACCGCTACCTCGATGACGAGCGGGATCGCATGATCGCCACCCCGCTACCGGAGCATCTGCACTGTATAGAGATCATGGGCGTGCCCTGTGTGTGTGGTCATGTCGAGAGTACCAACGGCTATCTCTGGGTGGTCGGACGAAACGCACGGCTGTTCGACTACTTTCTTCCCGAGCGGTGGCGGCGCACGCCCAACTGGAGTCTGTCGCAGCGCAGCGAGGTTTTTTATACGTTTACCAAAGACCACATCCACATCGTGTGGAAAACCTCGCGCGTGGGGGAACGTCTTTCCCTACCCGACGGCGATCCGCGGGCCTCTGTCGCGGTAGGGGCGGCGTACAACAGCCCGTTTGAGGAACTCGCTCTGGCGGAATGGCTCAACGGGCAGGGTGTTTACACCGTGTATATGCGGGCCATCTATATGACCGGCAGCGCAAAAAGCGAGCAGTCGACCGACTCAGGCCGCTACCATACGCACGGCGGCATTGTGACTCCTCAGGGCGACCCCGTGCTTCGCGAAGAGCGCAACTATGTGACGCTGCGGGGTTTTTTCAACGGCAGCGACTCGTGGGTCGCGCAGGCGCACGGCAGGCTCTGCAAACCGGTCGATCTCGGTGTCGCTCGGCGGACCCATCTCCTGCCTGCGAGCGAGGCCGACGCCCTGTATATGCGCATGCTCGACCGGCTTCGCGAGCTCAACCTGGAACCATCGCTGCTCGAGCCCAATGACATGCTCGTCGCGGTACATCCGAGCGGCGGCATACTGCGCACGCCAAAGGGGGATATCGAGGTCCATCTGGCCAATTTCGAGCTGCTCTATCCCCGTACGGGGACGATTGCAGACCTGGTGAAATAGAATGCGTGCGAATCGGGCTCGCTGGATTCACGGCGCACAAGCGAGGAAGGCACCCAAACCCATTTGCGTCGTAGACTAACGCCCAACAGCCGTCTGGTCGCTCTGAATGGTTGGGGTTTCGCGATTTCGCAGTGATTCGGGAGATATAGGAAGGTCGTTTATGCTGCACATTTTTGTCGATGCCGACGCCTGCCCGGTGAAGGAGGAGGTCTATCGGGTGGCAGAGCGTTATGAACTCGAGGTCACCCTGGTGGCCGATTCGTGGATGCGGATTCCGCGCGAAGAAAGGGTGAGGCTGGAGGTGGTCGATCGGGATGCGGACGCCGCCGACGACTGGATCGTCGAGCACGTGGATGCGGACGACATCGTGATTGCCGCGGATATTCCCCTCGCCGCCCGGTGTCTGGAAAAGGGAGCGTATGTGTTGGGGCACAAGGGGAAGCCGTTTACCGAAGACAACATCGGTGCGGCGCTGGCCACGCGCAATCTGCTGGCCGATCTGCGCGACTTTGGCGAGATAAGTGGTGGGCCCCCTCCATTCAGCAAACAGGATCGCTCTCTTTTTCTTCAGAAACTGGATGAAGCGATCAATGGGATTCGCAGGAAAGAGGGGCTGAACGGATAGGTTTTGCAGTTTGCAAGATCAATCTACTCACAGGGAGGAATGCACGATGGGATATGTGGAAACGCAAGCAGTATGCCCGGGCGTCTTCAAAATCAGTCTGGGGCGGGAAGGTTGTGTTCTTTGGGGTGAAGTAGGGGGGTGTCAAGGCGGGCACTCGCGTGTTGGCAGTTGGTTTAGCTCTCAATATGAGGCGCTATAACAGGGAGAAGGTAGACGTGGTCAGAGAATGCACGATTGATATTGGCACCAGCAAACAACTCTTTATCGACAGCAAATGGTTCCAATCCCAGCGGGGCATGACGCTCACCGTCAACCCACCCGTCAAGAGCGATATCGTGCTGTCACCTGGGAAGCCATGGGACGATATCGCCATCTACGCCTATTCGAATGTGCTTGAGCACGAGGGTCTATACAAGATGTGGTACGATGGCCTTTCGAACCTTCCCGCCGGCAAGAATCACGGTCGCTGTGTCTGCTATGCCGAGAGCAGGGATGGAGTGGATTGGCAACGAGTCAACGTCAACCTCTTCGAATGGGAAGGAATCCGTGACAACAACATCGTCATGCCGGGCGCCTCCGCCGGCGTCATGATCGATCCAAACGGTCCGGACGAACAACGATACAAGGCGTTGTGCATCATTCACGAGAACGAGGTTTGGCCCGAGTCAAAAGGTGCGGTGACAGGATATTTCGAAGGTGAGAAGTTCGTCGCCAGGTTGGAACTCTATCTCTGTACCAGCCCCGATGGCATCCACTGGACACGCCAGAGTACGCCGGTGAGTAACTATTTCCACGATACTCAGAACCATTTCTTCTACGACACGCGTCTGAAGACGTACGCTGGTTACTTTCGCACTCACCAGCGGGGGCGGAGCGTAGGCCGACTGGAAATAGATGACCCCATGGCCCTCCCCTGGATCCCCCTCAATGAGGGGCACCCCGGGGCCGGGCGGTTCTTCACCACCGTGCTTGAGTCAGACGAAATGGATCCGCCCGACAGCGATCTGTACACGCCGTGTGTCCACCAGTATCCATGGGCAGCTGACGCTTACTTCAGCTTTACGACACCCTATCGCCACTATGCGGTTGGAGATACCTCGGATACTACCTTGCAGGGCCACGATGGCCGCGGCCGCTTCCGCAACGATGGCCCCGTTGATATCCAGCTTGCGGTCAGTCGCGATGGGATACGCTTTACGCGTCCAGACCGAAGACCCTACGTCGCTCTTGGACTACAGGGGGCCTGGGATGGCGGTCAGACTTATATGTGCCTGGGCATGATTCGGAGGGGAGATGAGGTCTGGATGTTCGATGCCCCTACCCGCCGCACGCATGGTGCCTATGAGCCCGGCAGAATGGAACCAGAGAAAGGGCTTCGCCGTCTGGTGCAGCGCCTCGATGGCTTTGTTTCTGCCGACGCAGCCTTCGACGGAGCTGAGTTCACGACCCCGCTTCTCAAGGTCTCTGGAGCCTATCCCAAGCTCAATATCGACTGTTCAGCCATGGGGCAGGCCTGGGTCGAGATACGGGACGAGAAGAACCATCCCATTCCCGGTTACACCCTGGCCGACTCAATCGACATCGACCGCAACCAGATCGCCGCTCCTGTTCTCTGGCGAGAGAAGGCCAATGTCGCCGAATTGATCGGCAAGCCGATCAGCCTTCACTTTAAGCTCCGGGCGTGCAAGCTGTATGCCTTTCAGTTCGACGATGAGCCATGAGAGAGGCGATGTCGTGTCCCGTTTCGTAAATATTCAAAGGGAATTGAGAATGGAGGAGGAAAATTCATGATTCGATTCGAGAAGGCGAAGGCGGCGGACGCGAAGGAGCTGGCGATGGTTTCCCGGCGGGCGTTCGACGACGATGTGAACTATGGGGCGCCCGGACCGGGGGGGCCACCGGGATACAAGTCGGACCGGTGGCAGGGCAAGATGATGAAAATGGGGAAATACTACAAGATCGTGGACGAGCTGCGGATCATAGGCGGATTCATCGCCTTCGATATGGGAGAAGGGCGGTACGAGCTGGGGCGGATTTTTATCGATCCGGGGTGCCAGAATCAGGGGATTGGGGCCCGGGCGTTTGACTTCATCCGGGAGGAGTTTCCCCAGGTAGAGCGGTGGACGCTGGGGACGCCGGAGTGGAATGGAAGGACGCGCCACTTCTATGCGAAGATGGGGTTCGAGGAGGTGGGAAAGGAAGAGCCGGACGGGATTCTCTTCGAGAAGAGGATGCCGGCGGCGGAAAGCAGTTGAACAGTCGAGAGGCTGCTTATTTTTCCTGGTGATTGAGTCTTTTTTCGACTCGAAAGATATTTCATTGGAACGTCTGACGGGATGGACAAAGTCGGACGCCTCCAGTTCCGGCCAGGGAGAGGAGGTGGCTTTTTTCGGGTATTTTTGTGCCCGGGCCTTTTTGATCTGCCGCAACTGATCCTTCTGAAGGAGGTTCGCAGCAATGGCATTTATTCGCAGCAGCAGATTTTCGTTCGCATTCCAGATTGTTTTCTTCATCAGCACTATAGCTCTCTGGGGCTGCGGCGACGACGAGGATAATCCGGTGGGATCGGGAATAGCGGAGTGGGAGAAGGCGGACGGCGCGCGATTCCCGCTGGCGGTGGGAAATCGCTGGGTGTACGCAGCCCGGAGTAGCTGGATAGACCAGTTGAATCAGGAGTTTTCTACCGCAGAGGAGACCGAGGTGATTCTCGAGATCACCGCCGAGGAGGAAGTGTTCGGGCAAAAGGCGTTTCGGCTGGAGATCACACACCACCTGAAAAGCAAGAGGGACACGGTCAGGGCGCGGACCTGGTTTGCCATGGTGGGGGATTCGCTGATCGGTCTGGGGTCGGCAGGAGATATTGGAAGATTGGAGCCGCTATACGGGCAGCTGTTCAAACCGGTGGTGCAGGGTGAATCCACGGGCTGGGGTGCGGTGGCGCTGGTATTTCCGCTGAAGACGGGGAAGAGCTGGTCTTTTTTGCGCAAGGGTGGGGATGTTTCGCCCTTGGCAGAGAGGCGGAAAATTGTGAAGGGCAAGGAGCAGATATCGGTGCCCGCCGGGGAGTTTGATACCTTCAGGGTCGTGGATGATCTGAAAGGGGTAGAAGGTCAGAGAGGAGAGATCACGCAGTGGTTCTCGACTGCCGGGCTGGTGAAATACGAGGAGGATATCAAGTCCTACGGCATCCAGACGGACGAGCAGGGAGTGCCGATCGAAGGGCAGGAGCAGCTGTTGAATCAGTCGATTAGTTCGATGGAGTTGGTCGAGGTTGTACTCAAAGGGAAGTAGGTGGGAGATGGGTGTTTCGCAAGGGTGGGTAACACCACCAAACAGGCACTCAGGAGATCATCGGGGATGTGGTGGTGGGTATTCAATGGCTTCGTCCATTTAGACTCTACTCCAAATTTAACCCATATTTCTTGGAGTAGAGTCTAAAACGGGTATTAACTCCAACGACGAAGGGCTTCTTCGATCAGAAGTGCAGAAGAGCAAACCTCCACCCGAAAGGGGGAAAGATGCGACGTCGCGCGTTTATCAAGAGCCTGGCCACCGGTCTGGCCATGGCCGAAGTCCTGCCCGCCGTGGGCAGAGAGCTGGCAACGCAGCTGAAGGGATTGCGCGCCGACGTGGCCGCGGCCGCGACGCCCGATGCGATGTGGTCCCGGGTGCGGAAGGAGTTCATGCTCGAGCCGGGGTTTATTCATCTGAACTGCGGTAGTCTGGGGGCGACTCCGCGTCTGATCCTCGATGCGGTCTACGAGTACATGAAGGAGCTGGAACTCAATCCGGTGGCCAATGAGTGGGGGCCTCTGGGCTCGCGCATGGAGGGGGTGCGGTCGCTGGCGGCCGAGTTCCTGGGGGCCGAGACGGATGAGATGGTCCTGACACGGAACACTACCGAAGGGATAAACACCATCGCCTCTGGGCTGCAGCTCGAGTCGGGCGACGAGATCCTCACTACCGACCACGAGCACGCCGGCGGCATGATCGGCTGGCAGTATCTGGCGCGGCGGTACGACGCCCGCATCGTGCAGATCGAGATGCCGGCTCCGGTAAAAAGTGCCGACCAGATTCTTGAACTTATCGAGGATAACATCACACCGCGCACCCGGGTGTGCAGCTTCAGCCACGTGGAGACGATCACCGGGTTGCAGATGCCGCTGGCCGCCATCTCCCGGATCACCCGTCCAAAGGATATCCTGCTAGTCTGCGACGGGGCCCAGGCGCCGGGGATGCTCGATGTGGATGTCAAGGCACTGGGGGTGGACGCGTACGCTTCGAGCAGCCACAAGTGGATGCTGGCGCCCAAGGGGTCGGGTCTGCTCTACATCCGCCGGGAGGTGCAGTCCCGTATAGATTCGGCTTTTCTGTTCTCGGGGTATCGCGGCTACTCCGCCTCTTCGGGTACGCGAAATGTGCCGCATCTGATCGGCCACGGTCTGGCCATGGATTTTCACAACGCCCTGGGCCGGGACCGTGTGGAGGCGCGCTGTCGGCAGCTGTGCGTCTATCTGCGGCAGCGTCTGAGCGCTTTTCCGACGCTGCGGCTGCTGACGCCCACGCAGCCGGAACTCTCTTCCGGCATTGTGACTTTCGGTCTGGAGGCGGGGAGCAACGGCAGCATCTTCAGTCTTTTGAAGGGGAACGGCATTCGGGTCAAGGTGGTGCCGGGCACCTACGTGGTCAGCGGTCTGATTCCGTGGTTGAAGTCCAGGAACCACAATGCCCTGCGCTTCTCCACTCATGTGTTCAACAGCGAGGCGGATATCGACCGCATGGTCGAGGTGCTGGCCGGGGAGCTGGGGCCTGCGAAGGACGGCTGAGGATCAGGCAACCGGCATCAGCCTGGTGTGACCGCAGATGGCGAAGCTGATGTCCGGATATCCGAAACGGATCGGTGCGTCTTTTCTATGGAGAGTGAACGATGTCGAGACTGGTGACGGTGGGCGCGGCCCAGTTCGGTCCGGTGGCGCGCAGCGAAAGTCGCGAGCAGGTGGTCGATCGGCTACTCGCCCTATTGCACGAGGGACACGAGCGGGGGTGCGATCTGGTGGTCTTTACCGAGGTGGCGTTGACCGCCTTCTTCCCGCACTGGTTTATGGAAAATCGGGAAGAGATCGACGCGTATTTCGAGCGTGAGATGCCCGGCTCGGAGACGCAGCGGCTTTTCGATGAGGCGAAGCGTTTGGGAATCGGTTTTCATCTGGGGTACGCCGAGTTGACCGAGGAGGAGGGGCGGATGCGCCGCTTCAATTCCTCGATCCTGGTGGATGAGAAAGGGGTGGTCGTAGGGAAGTACCGGAAGATCCATCTGCCGGGGTACGCGGAATTTCAGCCGGGGCAGCCGTTTCAGAATCTGGAGAAGCTTTACTTCGAGGTGGGGAATCTGGGTTTTCGCACCTGGCGCGCCTTTGGGGGGATCTTCGGGATGTGTATCTGCAACGATCGTCGCTGGCCCGAGAGCTTTCGGGTGCTCGGTCTGCAGGGGGTTGAAATGGTGCTGTTGGGGTACAACTCGCCGGTGCACAATCCGGCCAATCCGGCCAGCGACCATCTGGCCAACTTCCACAACCTGCTCAGTATGCAGGCGGGTGCCTACCAGAACGCGACCTGGGTGGTCGGCGTGGCCAAGGCGGGGATCGAGGAGGGGGTGGAGCAGATCGGCCAGAGTTGTATCATCGCCCCGTCGGGGGAGGTGGTGGCGATGTGCTCGACTCTGGGGGACGAACTGGTGGTGGCGCGCTGCGATCTGGACCAGTCCCGCATCTACAAAGAGACGAGCTTCAACTTTGCCGCGCACCGGCGGATCGAGCACTACGGGCTCATCACCGAACGCGCCGGGAGCGTGCCTCCGGACTGAGAGCGAGCGAGTTTTGTCTTCTCTTGAGAGGGGATGGGGGTCTTCGTGGAGATCTTTCTAAAGAGGCATTCAACAGATGGGCAAAGTGTACATCTACTGCGACTTGGAGGGCATCTCGGGTATCTCCGGGCCAGAGTACCTGACACGTGGGTCGGTCGAGTACCAGCAGGCCCAGAAATGGTTGGCCGAAGATACGAATTGCGTAATCGCCGGTGCTTTCGAGGGGGGCGCGACGGCCGTGGCGGTGTGTGACCTTCACGACGGGGGAGGCAACCTATGCCCGGACAGCATTGATCCCCGCGCGCTTTTCGAGACAACGGAGCAGTCCTCACTGGACGAATCGTACGCCGGCTTGATCCTGATTGGGCACCACGCCAAGGCCGGAACGCTCGATGGGTTCCTCGACCACACGAGGAGTGGCCGAAGTTGGTTCAGCCTGCGCGCGAATGGTGAGGAGGTCGGGGAGATCTGGCTGGCTGCGGCTCATGCCGGCCACTTTGGAGTGCCCCTGATCATGGTTGCCGGTGACGAGGCCGCCTGCCGGGAAGCCGAGACTGTGTCACCGGGCCTGGTGACGGTGGCCGTGAAATACGGCGTGGGTCGCAACTCCGCCCGCTGCCTCGCGCCGGAAGCGGCGCACGCAGCCCTCCGTCAAGGAGCATCGAGGGCAGTGGCAGAAGCCGCTGGATTTTCGCCGAAGAGGATCGACTTGCCGGCCGTAATCGAGGTGACTTTCTGCCGCAGCGACTATGCTGACATCGCCGCGAGTCTGGGTAGATACGAGCGACTGGACGCTCGGACGGTTCGCACAGTCGTCCAGACTGCCAGGGAACTGTACGCTGCTATGCCACCTGGATAGACCGATCTCAATATACCTCATCGACCCATAGCTGTGGATTGCAGCCAAGGAACAACCTTGCCAATGTCAAGTCGACTCGACTTGCTCACAGGCTCGGGTTTCGCCTGGGATGGCTTGACTGGAATTGTTGGCGTCCAGATAGAAGAGATAGGCCTATGCCGACCGCAAGCAAGGTACAAACCCAATCGCAGTTCTCTGAATGCCTGGTCTACCTGAATGAGCGGGGGGCATTGTGGAATGCCTATCTGGCCGGTTCAACTATAATCGGATGGGGCTCTCCAGAACATCTGATGCTGGTTGCCTGTGTTGACGACGAAGTGAGCGCTTTTGCCGATGTTCTCCTGACACCCGATGCTCCGTACGACTTTGTAGTCCATATGGACGCCGATGAGCTATCATCCGCTTCTGCACTCCTTTCCGCTTTACCCAATGGTCTCGGCCACTTCAAGCTCCATACTCCTATCCTTCAGAAACACTTTGACCAGCTTTGCCAAGGGGAACGCCGAGAAACTGTCATCAACTTTGCAGTAGAAAAGGATACCTTCCGGCCCACTACATCCGAGTACTCTATTCAGGAACTCACATCGAACGATGAGCACCTCTTCGACGGATGCGAAGGTTCAGCAAAGGGGGGCCTATATCGAGATGACTGGCACGTCTTTGCCATTATGGCCCAAGGAAGAGTGGTAAGTTCTGTCATCATAGCAACGATCATCAATGACCCACTTTGGAGCAAAACCATTGCCGGCATCGGAGCCTTATTCACCGAGGAGCCCCATCGCCAAAAGGGACTCGGGAGAGCACTGATCTCATTCGTAACCCAACAGTTCCTGCAGAGCCATGATGCCGTTCTGTATTACACCACTCCTGACAATGTGGCCTCTCAACGTTTGATTGCTCCTCTGGGCTATTCGAGGTCGTCGGAATCCATCGACTACCAGTTAAGGCTGCCAGCATAGGTGGCGCTGCGGTTCCGCATGTTAGCCCCCGTCGATCTGCAGTTGTGGCTTGCCTTATTCATACAAGTTCAGCCATTCTTCCCGCCGACATCGCGTCCAGCCCCACTGTCCGTTGGCGTACACCAAGTGTATCGCCAGCGTACACTTCCTTGTAGGCATCCTTCTCCGGATATCTATCCACCTCTTTTAAAAACAGTAAAATACCCCCTCTGGCATGTGGTTTGCATATGAATGATATGGGAGAGTCTATCTTTCCTTTACCAGTCCAGGGAGTCCCATCATGCTGAGGAACTACCTCACCGTCGCTTTCCGGAATTTGCTGCGATACAAGGTATACAGCTTCATCAATATATCCGGTCTGGCACTGGCCATCGGCTGCTGTCTGCTGATCTTTCTCTTCGTGTGGAACGAGTGGACCTACGACACCTTCCACGAAAATGCGGATCGAATCTATCGGGTGTATGAGAAAGACGACGACGCCCTGTTGTCTCGATTTTCGGCCCAGATCGATATATCCATAGGGCCGGTTCTGGAGGAACAGTGCGCGGACGTCGAGCAAGCGGTTCGCATGGTGACGGATCACGAAATCATAGAGCACGAAGGAAAGCCACTGGGGGAAAGGCAGCTCTTCGCCGATCCAGAGATATTGACGGCGTTCTCATTTCCTCTGGCCGAAGGAGATCCGACTACCGCGCTCAAATTTCCATACTCCGTCGTACTCACCCAAGAGACGGCAAAGAGGTATTTCGGCACCGAGAATCCCCTGGGCAAGACCATCGTCATTCCATTTTTCTACGACGAGGAGTTCTACGACTGTACCGTCACCGGCATAGCGGAAGACATTCCCAAAAATTCGAGTATACAGTTCGATATCCTGCTTCCATACGAAGCGATTGAAAACGTACATCCGGATATACACAGGTGGGGGAGGCGGAGCCTCTATGTGCAGCTGGCGGATGGGGTGGAAGCAGATAACCTCGAAGTTCAATTCCCCACTTTCGTAAAAGAGCAGTTGAAAGAGCATCTGGAGGCGAATACGGTCAGCGGCTCTCTCCATCTTCAGCCTTTGCGGGACATCCACTTCGGCGGCATGACGAATGCGTCGACTTTGTTCGGGGGGTTGAAGGGAAACGCGGCCTATCCGTATATCCTGCTGGGCATCGGTTTTTTGATTGTCGTGCTGGTCATCGCCAATTTCTCGAACCTGGCTATCGCCGGGGTTTCCACTCGTGCGCGGGAAATCGGCGTGCGCAAGGTGCTGGGTGCCGACCGCCGCCAGTTGATGCGGCAATTCTGGATGGAGGCGATTCTGACGAGTGCGATCGCGCTGATTTTCGGCCTGGGTTTGGCGGAGCTTTTCCTGCCGGCTTTCAATGCTCTGATGCAAAGGGAACTGGAGATCCTTTATACCCGTTTCGACACCCTGGTTGCGGTGCTGATACTGCCCCTATCGATCGGCCTGATCGCTGGCAGCTATCCGGCGATTTTCCTCTCGAATCTGCAGCCTGCGAAGATCGTGAAAGACACGCTGAAGATTGGGGGGAAGAGTCCGTTCAGCCGGGGGCTGATCGCACTGCAATTCTCCCTGTGCATCTTTCTGGTGATCGTGATGATGGGTATAACGCGACAGCTGGACTTTTTGAAGAGCAAAAATCTGGGCATGGATGCGGAGCAGCTGGTCAGCCTTCCCGTTCACGGTCGCGAATTGCTGGACCTTTTCAAGAACGAACTGGCCGGGCAAGAGAGTATTGCCGGTGTCGCTGGTGCGTGGCCCGGTCCGGGGCCGGGAGCCGGTGCGGCACCGAGAAATCTGTTGGTCGAGGGTGAAAAAATAAAAGTCTTCAAATTCTGGGTGGACTACGACTATCTGAAGACGGTGGGTATGGAACTGGCTGCGGGAAGGAATTTTGCCCGAGAATTTTCCACGGATGCAACCGAAGGGGTCCTCATCAACCAAACACTGGCCGATCAGCTGGGTTGGGACCATCCCGTGGGCAGAGAATTGAAAGAGATTGAGACGTCGGGACAAAGGCATTTCAGGATCATCGGCGTGGTCGAGGACTTTCACTTCACTTCTCTGCGCCACTCCGTTTCTCCAGCTGTTCTGCATCTCACTGATTGGGAGAATGGGCATATCTTTCTAACGGTGAAAATTCGGCCCGGCCACATTCCCGTTGCGATGGCGCTGCTGGAGGAGACCTGGAGTCGGCTGATGTCCGATGAGGTATTCCGCTACGAGTTCGTCGACGAGGAGTTCGATGCGCTCTACCGCGAGGAGGAGCGGTGGGAACGGATTATCCGCTTTGCCGCCGGGTTTGCCATTTTCATCGCCTGCCTGGGGACGTTCGGGCTGGTTTCGTTGGCTGTGGCGCGGCGCACCAAGGAGATCGGCATTCGCAAGGTGCTGGGCGCGTCGGTGACCGATATCGTATCTTTGCTGTCCCGAGAATTCGTCATCCTGGTGATAGTGGCCAACCTGTTCGCCTGGCCAGCGGCGTACTCCGCCGTGCAGCGCTGGTTGCAAGATTTCGCGTATCGCATCGATCTGGGTCCTGGGATATTCGTGCTGGGAGGTGTGCTGACCCTGGCGATCGTGCTGCTGACGGTGGGTACTCAGGCTATCAAATCTGCTCTGTCCAATCCGGTCGATGCGCTGCGGTATGAGTGAGAGGAGTAGATGATTCTGAGGGATCATCTCGTAGCCGCCTCTAAAGTGAATCTTCACGCTTGAGCTCCCGATTCCTCCTTGCCTTCCCCCTACTGTGCATATCTCTCTCTTACAAGTGTTTGGCAATTCTTTGTGTCGCCGCGCATATTGGTGGCTGTAAGACGGCGTTTTTATTTCGAGGATCTCGGGAACTCCGTACCTTCGTAAGATATGATAGCCTTCTTCTGATGATGGTGGCGGGTAGTGATAGGTGGTTTTATCACGCTCATCAAGAAATGGACATCGTCCCGAATTCGGCGGGGAGCATACTGTGTCGAGGAGTGATCTCGAGTTTTGGAACCGCCGCTCGAGCGCGGCAACCATATGGACCAATCTGCGCTGGACCGCCGTCCACATATGGGCGCATGCCCGGGGACCGGCGCTGGGTATCGTCGTCATTCAAGTTCTGCTGGGTATCCAACCCGCCCTTCTCATCTATGTCACCCAAAACCTGATCGATGCGGTGATCGCGGCGGCGGGGCGCGGCTCCACCGGCTTCGATGAGACGCTGCCCTGGCTCCTGGGGTTTGGCCTCACGCTCCTGCTCACCAACGAGGTGCTGTGGAAGATCCGGGATGCGCTCCACATGCGGCTCGAACAGAATCTCGAATACGCGCTGGGCCGCGATTTTCTGACCAAGGGATCGCGGCTGCCCCTCATCTTCTTCGAGGTGAGCGAGTCCTACGACCGCCTCGAGCGAGCCAGGAATTCGGGGCGGAAGCTCGACCGGCTCTTCTTCAACGCCATGCACGTGTTACAGGCCGGTATCAAGGTGGTTTCCGTAGCGGCCATGTTCGCTCCAGTCTCTCCGTGGATCTCCCTCGCTCTGCTCGCCGTGCTCGTGCCGCAGATTCGTCTGGAGACGGCACAGAGCCAGATGTTTATGGCCTTTACCTACGGCGAGACCGAGGAGGGGCGCAGGGCCGGCTATGTAGACCGGATTCTCACCGGGCGGGGCGAGCAGAAGGAGATGCGTTTGTTCGCTCTCCACGGCTCGCTGGCGGAACGCTGGAAGGGGATGCGCCAGGTGTTGCGGGAGCGGCTCCTCGAACAGAAACGGAGACAGGTTCTGGGGGGGCTTCCAGTCAACGGTCTGCGCATTGCGATTTCGGTCGGTGTCGCCGTCGTCCTGGCCTTTTTTCTGCGGGATCGCGTTCTCACTCCCGGACGCTTTGTCGCCCTGTTCCAGGGGGTCAACGAGATGCTGCACGCCGGCTTCAGCCTCGCTTACCACTCGCGGATGCTCCAGAGGCTATCTATTGAGGTCGCCTACGTGCGCGAGTTTCTCGGTTTAGCTGAGGAGACTGACGTCCGAACGAGAGCGCGGCAGAGGGACGGGGAACAGCTTCGCGACAGACCATTTCCCAGGCCGCTGCGCCAGGGGTTTGCCATCGATGATGTCTGGTTCGCCTATCCAACTGCTGATCGAGATACGCTTGAGGCGGGCAACGCTGAGGGACGTCCCATCCTGCGCGGGGTGGGTTTCCATCTACATCCCGGAGAAAAGGTCGCCCTCGTCGGCGAGAACGGAGCGGGTAAGTCGACCCTCGCCAAAATCCTGCTGGGCCTGTACTCGCCGAGTTCGGGGAATGTCATGGCCGACGGCATCGGCTACGACGAGATCGATCCTCAGAGTCTGACAGGTGCGGTGAGCGCGGCGTTCCAGGATTTCTTCAACTTCGAGTTGACGATGGGACAGTCGATCGGTGCGGGCGCGATGGGATCGGGGAAGGGCACTCAGGTATCCGACTTGTGGCCCGCGTCGCTACCGCCCGATCCTGCGGTCGTCGAGGACGCCGCGCGTCGGTCGGGGGCCGATGCCATTGCCGAACGACTGCCTTTGGGCTACGACACGCCGGTAGGGCACGTGCTCGATGGGGGGCGCGGTCTCTCCGGAGGGGAGTGGCAGCGCATTGCCGTGGCCCGGGCCTACACGTGTGACCCGGAACTGCTCATCCTCGACGAGCCGACCGCCGCGCTGGACCCGATGGCCGAAGCGGAATTGTACCGGCAGTTCAGCGAACTCCTCGAGGGGCGCACCGCGCTGCTGATCAGCCACAGGCTGGGCTCGGCCCGAATGGCCGACCGGATCCTGGTGTTGAAGGATGGAAGGATTATCGAGGAAGGCCACCACGATGACCTGCTGGCGACAGGAGGGGTGTACGCCGGCATGTGGGAGGAGCAGGCATCGTGGTACCGGTAGACGGACAGGGCACCGAACTCGAACGTCCGGCTTCGCTGCGGACGCTCATGCGCTTCCTGGTGTGGATGATCCAGACGGACCCGCGCCGCGCTATTGCTTCGCTGTCACTGCAGTTTACCGCAGGCCTGCTGCCGGCCGCGTCGGTCTGGATCATGCGTTCTATGCTGGATCGCAGCCTCGATGTGTACAAGGGGTCTCTTCCGGTCACGGCCGTGCTCGTGTGGGTTGCGCTGTGGGCGGCGATATTACTCGTTGGAACGGGAATCCAGACGTGGTCCCGCACCATTCTCGGCGAGCGGCTGAAGCAGGAGATGGAGGACCGGCTTTTGGGCCAACTCCAGCACAAGGCGCGCCGTCTGAGACTCGAACTTTTTGAACGGGCGGATCTCCACGATGTCCTGCGCAGGGCTCAAGAAGCCGCCACCCCCGGTTTCTTTTTGAACCTCCTCGGCGAAATCCACACGATCATCACCGGGACGCTGACCGCCATCTCCGTCGCCGTTGTCGTGGGACTCTGGAATCCGATCCTCCTGGTCGCCATCGTGCTGGTCTCGCTGCCGCCGCCGCTGGTCCGCATGGTTCAAGGGAAGCGGGCGTTCCGCCTCAAGCGGGAGCAGACGCAGCGGGAGCGGTTGCGCGGCTATCTGGAACGGATTCTCACTGAACGTGGCGCTGCCAAGGAGGTGCGGGTTTTCAATCTGGGTCCGATCCTTCTCGAGTGGTGGGTATATCTCTACTGGCAGGTAGCGGATCGGCTCTTCGGGCAGCGGCGGGCTCAGTACGCGGTTGATGGAGCACTCTCGGCTTTCAGCCTGATGGGACTCGTCGCCGGCATCGGCTGGTCGGCCTGGGCCGTGGCGAACGGGGGATTGTCCGCCGGGCAGTTTGCCGCCATGATGGTTGCGCTGCGCGAGGTCAGACGCGGCGTTGACGGCGTCGTCGGCCGTTTTGGCTATTTGGCCAATCGGCTCTTGAATATTGCGGATCTCTTTATCTACCTCGATCTGGGACCGGAAGAGGCAGCGGAGGGGGAGCCGGTCGGCAGGCTCGACGAGACGCCGATTTCGGTGAGCGGTCTTTCCTTTTGCTATCCGCAGACAGAAACCTCGGCGATCGAGGGAATCTCGTTCACCATCCAGCCCGGCGATCGGGTGGCGCTCGTCGGAGCCAACGGCTCGGGCAAGACGACGCTCGTCAAATTGCTGCTGGGGTTGTTCCAGCCCACCGCAGGGAAGGTGTTTTACGGCGCCCTCGATTTGACTCGGGCGAGCCGGGACGAACTGTGGGACCAGGCGGCCGCCGTATTCCAGGACTACACCCGATTCGCCTTTTCCCTGGGTGAAAACATCGGCTTTGGCCGAACCGGGCGGATGGGGGAGCCGGAGGAAATCGCTCGGGCCGCTCGCCAGGGCGGGGCCGACAGCATTGCCGAAAAACTGCCGGAGGGTTATGGGACTCTTCTCACCAGGGAGTTTTCCGGCGGAACGGAACTCTCCGGAGGAGAGTGGCAGCGGGTCGCCATCTCCAGGGGGTTTATGCGCAACGCCGCCCTGGTTGTCCTCGACGAGCCGACGGCTTCCCTCGATCCCCAGGCCGAGGCGGACGTGTTCCGGCGGTTTCTGACGATGGCGGGAGGGCGGACCACGGTCGTGGTCTCCCATCGGTTGGGATCGGCTCGGCTCTGTGACCGGATCCTGGTGCTGGAAGAGGGGCGCCTGATCGAAAATGGAACGCACGACGAACTGTTAGCTCGGGCGGGGGCGTACGCCCATATGTGGGCGCTGCAGGCGCAGTGGTACGGGGATGAGGGAGACGCGCAGTGAGGTGTTTTCGCGCGGATCTTATGCATAGAATAGCTTTTGCATAAACGGCTGGAGAATATGGATGTACCCGGCCTCAATTTGCATCCCTTTGTGCTGAGTGCCAGGAAGGTGGTATTTCTCGCCAGGGGCTGATTGGCAGATATAACAACCGACTGAGGAACCCCCGCTGAACGACGTTTCGGCGGGGGTTCCTATTGATGGTGCGCAGTGCGTCTTCGCGAGTATTATTTTTCGGGAATCACGGGAGAAATTTTTATATTCCCTTTCCGATCCACAATAAATCCGGCTTTCGTCCGTTTGTCTGGGCAGAATCGCGATATCGCAAAAACGGCCGCCTATGGCTTATTCAGATAACGACCTGGTCAAACAGTACCAGCAGGGAGAACCGAGCGCCTTCGAAGTTCTGGTCAGTCGGTATCAGCGGCCGCTCTTCACATTTCTACTCCGTCTGACCGGGAGCCGGGAGAGGGCCGAGGATCTGTTTCAGGAGACCTTTATCAAAGTACTGGAGGGGCTGCCGAGGTATCGGGAGAGAGGAAAGTTTGGTAGCTGGCTGTTCAAAATTGCGTATCGCCTGTCGGTGGATGTCTGGCGGCAGGATGGTTTCTGGCGCGATCGGGTCACCAGGACTGAGCAGCTGGACGACATAGCGATCTCTACCGAGCGCTTGCCCGATGCTGTGGTCGAACGCGCGGAGTTGTTGCAGCAGATTGAAGCGGTAGTTGCGAAACTGCCGCAGAAGCAACGACGCGTCTTTCTGCTGCGGCAGCATGGAGGGATTTCCTTCAGGGAGATTGCCGAATTGACCGACGAGCCGTTGAATACCGTTCTCAGCCATATGAACTATGCGGTCGCCAAACTGAAGATGGCGGTTGAATCAACCAGTGCGCCCAAAGAAAGTGAATACGGAAAGACGCGATCGAAATGAAGACTGATCAGAACAGAAATTGTGAGGATTTTTTACAGGTCCTCTGGCTCTATCTGGGACGAGAGCTTTCGGAGGAGGAGGATAGGCGCTGGGAGAATCATCTGGAGAGCTGTGTCGCGTGTCGGCGACGGCTGGAAGAGGCGGAGTCGACTCTGGAGATGTACGGCGAGCTTCCTCAGGTGGATGCTCCGGAAAATGTGATTCGGTCCGTGGTGGCGCGGGCACAAAGGCCCTCGATGTCGATCTGGAAGAGGTTGGGGACGGTTCTGGATGGTCTGGGCTATCGGCGCCTCTGGCGTCCTGCTCTTCCCGTAGCAGCTCTGTGTGTCGCCGTTCTGATTGTCTTTGGCCTGTCGGGTGGAAAAGGGATCGGCTCGATGCCGGGGCCGATTGGAATCGACCGGGCGATTGTCTGGCTCGACGGAATGATGGTCGATCCGTGGGGAGAGACCACGGGTGATCCACTGGCGAGCAGGGAGCTTCGCCGGGCGTGGGCTGCGAGAACGGAAGGACAGCGTGAACGGATCGCCGCATTGGAACTGCTCGACTCGCAAAAAGTGCGACAGGGCCAGAAGCTGATGGAGATGGAGCGCGAATCGGGCAAGTTGCTGGCGGCTTTGGAGAAATGGCAGGAGAGCCAAAGGCAGATCGAAAATAGAATTTCTAGATTGCCTGGAATCCACGATTAGCCGGGAGACAGGTGGCTAACAGAACACAGGCAAAAAGGACGCGGAGAGCAGGAAGGCAAAACAGGAGGGCAAAATGGAACGGCTGCGAGATATCGACAACAGGTCGCTCGTCATAGGATTCCTTCTCGGCATTTCCCTGGTGCTGGCCATTGCGGTGGGCGTAATGGGATACCACCAGGTTTCAGCTGAAAATCCCGTTCAGAATACGGAGGGAGAGGGTGAAGAGGATCTTTTGATTGCTCCTCTCACATCGGAGATACCCGACTACGCGGAGCAGATGCGGCTGCGGGAGCAGGTCGAGCGGAAGCTGGAAAAGAAGGTCCAGTCCCTGATCGACCAAATCATCGGGAGAGATCGCTCGAGGGTGCGCATCCATGCGGCTTTGACCTTCGGACGGGAGGAAGTGCAGGTGCGAAGGCTGAACATAGCGTTGAGCGTAGACCAGACCAAGGTGGTCCTCGATCGCCATAGATATGAATACATAGAAGAAGCCCGTACTGCTGAAGAGATCGAAAGGCTGAGTCAACTGGCCATACAGGCTGCGGGTTTTGATGAGCGACGGGGCGACCAGATTGTGGTCTACGCCATGCCGTATGACAAAACTCAGGAACTCAAGGCGAGGATGGATGCGGAGCAGGGGGAAAAGAAGAAGTTCTGGGGCATTATACTTCTCACCCCTGTCGCTCTTGTCACTCTCCTCATGCTGCGCTGGCTGCTGAAGCGCCGTTTCCTGTCGGAACTGAGGGAGATCATTCACCGGCGGCAGAACAAGATTGCCTTTTTCCTCTCCGCAGGGGTCTTTCTCTGCGCTTACGGACTGGGCTGGTTGGGAGAGTCGCTGAGCTGGGGGGAGATAGGGTTTCTTCCGGGGCTGTTCTTGCTGATCGTTGGAGGGTATGGAATATTCCAGGTCTCCGGGGCGGAGTCTAACCGGGAGGATCGAGAGGATTCGTAGTTCCGGTCCGACAGTCCGGGCAAACCCCCTTCAGCTCGACCTGCATATCCTGCAGGGACCAGTCGTGCAGTGGCTCCCCGGTGTGCGGGCAGTGCGGCAGGCCCATCGCCGTCGGCAATGGGCCTATCTCCGCATCGACGATGCGGCCGCAGAGTCTGCAAATCAGGTGGTGGTGCAGCGCCGTGTTGGCGTCGAAGTGCATCAGTCCATCGGCACCTTTGATGCGACCGATCACGCCGTTTTCATACAGCCTGTTCAGGTTCTGGTACAGGGTGGCCACCCCGAACAACTCGCCGCGGCCACGCAGTATCTCGGCGAGTTGTTCGGCGGTGGGATGGTCGTGGCGTTCGGCGAGTAGGGTCAGGATTTGCATCCGCACCCGCGTTCGCCGTAAGCCCGCCACCCGCAGGGCCTGCTCCAGGCCGCTGTCCTCAGTTGGCATCACCTGATTCCTTTGTTACTGCCAGGTCAACGCGGTCGCACCCGGATCAAACTGCCTCGAGCGCTCGCCGATCTTCCATATCCAACAGCTTCCGCTCCCGAGCCTTGTCGATACCCAGCGCCTTTCGCCGCTCGTCAATATGGGCGATCATCATCTTCGCCATTTCGTGGGGGTCTTCGGCAAAGCCCCACGTGCCCAGACCCTGCTCGGCCAGGCCGCCGAACAGCAAATCGGCAAAGCGCGTCTCTTCGGTGTACGGGAAGGTCTGGCCGAACACCGTGAAGATCCCCGAAGCAACGAAGTACTGGCCGATGGCGATAGCTTTCTCGCTCATCCACTCCGGTGCACAGCCTACGACGGGCAGGTCGGAGAGCTTATCTCCCAGTCCGCCGGCGTGGACCATTTCCGAGGCGGCTACGAGCAGTCGGCTGTTGTCTACGCAGGAGCCCATTCCCAGCACCGGAGGCATGCCCACCGCCTCGCAGACTTCCGCCAGGCCCGCTCCTGCCTGGGCGGCCGTTTCGGGCAGATACATCCCGGCCTTGGCCAGGGCGATCTGCGAGCAGCCGGTCTGCAGCACCAGCACGTCGTTCTTGATCAGCTCGCGCACCAGTTCGATGTGCGAAAAATCCTGCTTGCTGCGCGCATTGGTGCAGCCAACCACGCCGGCCACGCCGCGAATCCGCCCGTTGATGATGTTGTCGTTGAGCGGTGTGTACGAGGCGCGGAAACTACCCCCGAGCATGTAGTTGATGTACTCGTGGGTGAAGCCGTGGACTCCGGTGCTGACCCTATCCGGGATGTCGATCGGGTGCTTCCGGTGTGCGAAGCGCTCGATCGCCATTTCGATGATCTTGTCGGTGCACTCGAACGGCTCGTGCTCGACGAAGGGGATGTGCTCGACGCCGGCAATGCGGCAGCGCGAGTTGGTGGTGAACAGCTTGGTGCCGTAGCAGTCCGCCACTTTGCCCAGCCCCTGCTGAATGCACTGCACGTCCACGGCCATCGCATCTACCGCGCCGGTGACCATGATCGCCTCGGTGGATGCGAAGTTGCCGGCGTGGGGGACGCCATGGCGGGAGAGCATCTCCGCGCCGGAGCAGCACATGCCCACCAGGTTGATCCGCTCTGCGCCGGCCTCTTTGGCCTTTTCTATCAGCTCCGGCTTGCCCGCCGAGATCAATATCGACTCGAACAGGTTTGGCTCGTGGCCGTGAACGATCACGTTGACCTGCTCCTTCTTGAGCACGCCCATGTCCACCTGGCCGACCTTCGGCGTCGGCGCGCCGAAGAGGATGTCGGAGATCTCGGTGGTGACCATGGAGCCGCCCCAGCCGTCGGCCAGCGCCACGCGGCTCGCCTGATTCATGATATTTTCCAGGTCCTGATCCACGCCCATGTGCGTGCGGTGCATCGTCTCCATGATCTCACGCATCGCTCCGCGGGGCACGATCCCGAGCTTGCGCCAGACTTCGAGCGTCTTTGCGGGGACTCGTTTGGCAAAGGGGATCTCGCCGTCGACCTGGGTGTAGGTCTTTACCAGCTCATCGCACAACTCCCGGGCGATGTCCGCATCCTCGCGATTCGCCGTCTCTATCCCAATCGACTCGGCCACAGAGCGCAGCTTGGCCGTGTCCTTGATCTGGTATGCCGTGTTTTTGCCCTCGACCACTTCGCGCAGCAGATCGACCATGCCCATGCCGTGGTCGGTGTGCGAGGCCGAGCCGGCGGTCACCATGCGAGCGAAGTTCCGCGCTTGGATCGTATCGATATCCGCCCCGCAGACACCAACACTTCCGTATTTGTCCTTGCCCAGGATCCGGCAGGGACCCATGGCGCAGTGTTTGCAGCAGGCGCTATCCGCGCCGATGGGGCAGGCCTTCGACGAGGCCGCTCGATCCATGGACAGCTCCACATCATCCCTGCGGGCCTTGGCCAGCATCTCCGCCGTGCTCTCGCAGATCGTTAACTCACTGACATCAGGCAGCGTCTTCTCATTGACCGGCATGGCAATCATTCCTTTCTCATTGTCATAATGGTTATGAGTATTATTACATAGAATAAGTCCGCCTGTCAAGAAAATATTGATGACGGCGTTTTTTCTGATGTTCAGCTTCCGGGCAATCGGTCGGCAGACGGCAAAAGATAGCCGGAGAGGATTTTTGCCGCGCTCAGGAACTCCGCCGCTTTCGCTCGTGTTCGACCAGATCGAACAGGGTGCGGCTCTCCGGGAAGAGCATCGGGAGGAAGCCGATTGTTTCGGTTACGGCGAAGAAGCGGTCGAGGGCGTCCTTGAGCTGGTTGAGGTCGGCGTCGCTCAGATGGCGCATTTCGTCGCGCCACTCGGTCCAGTTTTGCGCCGGAGATTGGGTCACCCGGGGGGTGCGCCTGGAACGGAGAGGTTTCGACTCCTCGCCGTCGAAGATCGCCTGGAGGATGGGGTAGCTCACGCCGAAGGCGGCCAGGATCTGGGCGGCCACGCCCTCTTTGTCCTCAACCAAAGCCAGGAGCAGGTGCTCCACTCCGGCCTGTTCCGCTTTTCTGTCTCTGGCGGCTTCGGAGGCCATGGCGATGATCTGCTTGGTGCGCGGCGTGAAGGGTCGTTCGGCAGTTTCCGTGGCACCTCCGTGACTGGAGGTGTAGTCCTCTATCGACTGCTTGACGGCGTTCAGATTCAAGCCCAGGCGGGTCAGCATCTCGATCGCCGCTCCTTTGCCGTCTTCCAGGATTCCCAGCAGCAGGTGCTCGGTGCCGATATAGTTGTGGCCGAGTCGGGACGATTCTTCCCGGGCCAGTTCCAGCACTCTTTTGACCTGATCGGTGAATTGGGGACGGGAAGAGGAGATGGCTTCAGATGAGTCGGACTGAGGCTCCGAAGCGGTCGGGTCGTTTGCAGATTTGGAGATGGCCTGGGTCAGGAGATCCTTCATACTATTGGACAGGGATTCCGACGGGGGCGGGCTGTCTTCGGCCCGGGAGATGGCTTCGACCAGCTTGGGCCAGCTGGGAAAGCCGTACTCGCGGGCGACGACGAGCTGGGCCTCCTGCAGGGAGAAGTCGGACTGGAGGATCTCCTCGGCGGAGGCGTCGGTCAGGCGTGGGAGGTGGGGTTTGATGCGGTCGGCGGCTTCGGGATCGCCGGAGCGGTGCGCCTTGTGCAGACTTTTGGCCTGCTTCTTGAGGTTCTCGAGACTGGGATGGGGGGGCAGCTGCGCAGACATGGGTACCCTCTTTCCGATATCGTGCCTGATGTCCGCCGGCGACAGGCAGAAAGAAGGTCTATGTGGTTTGGCAGAAGGTGGGCTTGGCCCTTACCGCGGACGTGGGGGCTCCCTTGTGAGCACTGTACTAAAGATTAAAGAAAAAGGGGGCAAAGTCAAGAAAAAGAACATGGGAGGTAGAATGGGTGCAGCGGGTGGATACGGGATGCTAATGGGGCGACTGCTTGGAATGGGAATGCACCTGTGCCGGGAGAGGTTTTGTGTTGCCAGAGGGTATAGCTACCGCCTAACTTGTCTCCGGGAAGAGGTGGACTCACAGGAACGGGAAGCGAACGAGAAAGGCCGATGAACACGCCGCGTGAAGAGGGATACGACAGCGCCTGGTGGGCACTGATCTACGACCAGTGGAACGAGATGGGCGATCGGGCGCAGCGCAAAGATAGGGAACTGCATTTCTACCAGGAGCGGCTGAAAGAATGCGCGGGACCGGTGCTGGAGGCGGCGTGCGGCACGGGGTCGATACTGCTGCCTTTGCTGAGCGAGGGGATCGATATCCACGGCTTGGACAACTCGACGGCGATGCTAGCCCGGTTGGAGAACAAGGCGAGGGCGGTTGGAGTGTCCGATGTCGGACGGCGGATTGCCCGACAGAGTATGGCCGATTTTCGCTACGATGGAGCATTTTCTGCGGTCATCATCCCGGCGAGTTCTTTTATGATGCTGGCGACACAGGAGGATCAGGTCGCGTGTCTGAAGTCGATTCGAGAACATCTCCAGCCAAGAGGACGGCTGTTACTCAACTTCTACATTCCCTCGCTCGCAGACGATCTTTTGCGTCATGTGGTATATCCTCCAAGAGAGGAAGAGTTTGGAACGTTTGAGCATCCGGAGACGGGTAGACCGATCGAGGTCTCCTATTCAAAGGTGTGCAATCTGGCGACGCAGACCGAAACCTACACCTGGTTTTTCGAATACGATTCCCATACGGCCGAAGTGCCGATGAAGGCGCGCTGGATCTACAAAGAGGAGTTCCAACTTCTGCTCAGGCTGGCGGGTTTCCGGGAGTGGGTCCTGTATGGCGGTTGGGATTGCAGGGAGTACGAGGGGGGACCGGACACGACGGATGCTTTCTGGGTCGCTACCGCGTCATAGTGAAACTTCGCAACAACCGTGGAGTCGTGAAAGGACCGTGCATTTCGAGCGAGCATTTTATAGCGGGGATTGAGATATGCATATGAGAAAAATCATGATAGTGATTCTCCTGGCCGTGGGGATAGTCCAGGCGGAGGAGAAGTCCGAAGCGCCGGAAATCTCCCGCAAAATGCATACCCTCCAGGTGAATCCGCTCGGGCCTCTTCTCGGTTCCTATGCCATCGATTACGAACTGCTGCTGGGGCAGAAGCACGGGGTCAGCCTGGATCTCCTCTATGCCACTGGCAAGGATCTGGGCGGCAATAAGTTGGATGGTCACGGTTTCACCCTGAGCTATCGGCGCCACCTGCAAGGGCGGATGGAGTCGAACTTCGTGGGACTGTTCTTTCGGCGGAGTGAACTGGATGGGGACTTGAAGGTGGATGACGAGCGGTTCTCCTATCACTACCGTTCCCTGGCGATCGGCCCGCTTTACGGAGAACGCCACATCTGGAAGAATGGGATGTGCTGGACCTGGAAAATCGGGTATGGCTATCCAATCTTCGATTTCGAGTGGACTTCGGATCGCCGACCCAAACACCACGGCCTGATACGGGGGATCATGAAGTGGACGACCAACATCGAAGCCGGTGCCTCGATAGGCTTTGCGTTCTGATTTAATTTTCGGTTGCCCCAATGTTCGGCAATTTTTCTCCGGAAATCCCGATAACGCCAGAACAACCATTCCTCGATCCGTCTTGAAATGCAAAGGAGCGTGAAACATGCGCGCATTCGTATGTCAGAAGTATCCGACTGAAGGGGGAATCGAGCTGGCGGCGGATGTCTATCTTCCGGATGGTCCCGGACCCTTTCCCGCGATTCTCACGCGCACGCCCTACGATCGAGTGACTCACCTGGCAGGGCACGCCCTGCAATTTGTGGAGCGGGGATATGCGTATGTGGCGACAGATTGTCGGGGGCGATACGAATCCGAAGGGCGATTCGAGCGGATGTTCGATGAGGTGATCGACGGGCAGGCGACTATCGACTGGATTGCCAATCAGAAGTGGTGCAATGGGCGGATCGGTATGTGGGGGATAAGCTATGGGGGGGTGTTCCAGGTGCCCGCGGCGGTCGGCGGACACGAGGCGATCCGCTGTATATGTCCCGGAGTGATCTGTGCGCGTTTCTTTGAGAACTGGTCTCGTTACGACGGGTGCTTTGCCCTGGAGAATCCGCTGTGGTGGGTGATGGGGCACGGCACGGGGAGGACGAGTCCGCCGACGCATCATTTGAATTGGGACGAACTGCGGCGGATGAAGTCGCTCGATCAGGTCGAGGAGGCGATCGGGTTTGGGCTGCCGATACTGCGCCAGATCGCCGAGCACGATGCCGAAGATGAATACTGGGAGGCGATCGACCAGTGGCCGATGCACTCGAAAATAAAAGTCCCCGGAATGCACAGCGCTGGCTGGTTCGATCACGTTTCGAGTGGCTTATACGAAGGGTATCAGCGGATTCGGGATCTGGGGGCGACGGAGGAGGCGAGGAGTGGGCAGCGGCTGTTTGTGGGACCGTGGGGGCATCTGATTCTCAGCCGCGGCGAGAATCACCGGCGGTATGGGGTCTGGGATTTTGGGGAATCGGCGGATGTGCGCGCGGTCGGCCATCATTTGCGGTTCTTTGATCTGCACCTCAAGGATATCGACGATGGGATAGGCCAGGAGGCGTCGGTGCGCGTTTTCCTCATGGGAGAGAACCGCTGGCTGGATCTGGCGGACTGGCCGCCTCCCGGGGTGGAAGTGCAGAGGTGGCATCTCGATTCGGGGGGGAATGCACACGGACAGCGCGGCGACGGGGTTCTGTCCCGAGAGGAGCCGAAGGGCTCGGTGGACGATCTGCTGGTCTACGATCCGGATGATCCGGTGCCGACCTGTGGTGGTCAGATCTTCTGGAACATGGAGCCAAAAGGGCCGAGGGATCAGCGGCATCTGCTGGAACGGGATGATGTCCTTTTCTACAGGAGCGAATTGCTGGCGGAACCGCTGACGGTGATCGGGGATGTCGATCTCGACCTGACTGTTGCGACCGATGTGGAGGATACGGACATCGTGGCGAAGCTGTGCGTGGTCGAGGAGAACGGCTCGGTTACGGTCATCATTCTGGGATCGTTCCGGTGTCGCTATCGAGAGGGATGGGATAAACGGGTGCCGATGGAGCACGGTGTGGCGATGCGGCTCCACGTCAGGCTTTCGCAGCTGGCTTACACCTTTCCACAAGGGGCGCGCATCGGACTGATGATAACGAGCAGCGATTTTCCGCGGATTCAGCCCCATACCAATACGATGGCAAAGCCGTGGGTACCGGCCGTGCCGGTCGTGGCTCACACCAGGGTTATGCACGGTGATGGAGTGGTCGCGTCGTTGAATCTGCCGGTCGTTGCGCTCGATTGATGCTGGGGATGAATATGTTGACGACTAGTGCAGGTCTGGTGGAAATACCTTCCGAGTATTCCGAAGTCCCAGGGGTCGGCGGATGCTCCGGAGCGGCGCCCATGCTGGAGCCGTTATGTCCACAGCCCTTGCGCACTCCATCAGTAGGCCGCTTAAGGTGCCGACAAGGCACTCAGCGATTGTCCAGCACAGACGCATCTGGCGGCGACCTGTGGGCGCCGCGTAGGGGCGTCCGTCGACCCCGAGCGCCTATACCCGACACGAATTTCTGCCAGGCTCCACTATGGCAGGAAAATTGACGGAGAAACAAGATGACCCCCGATAAAGTCATTGCCGCTATCGCGCAGGCGGACACGCCGGATGCCAAAGCGGCCGCTATCGAGACTATGCTGTGGGACTTCGGCCGTTCGCCGGAGGGATTGATCTATTGCTTCATCATGGGCGACACGCTCACGCGGGTGATGCTCGAAGACGTGGCTGGAGCGGCGCCCGAGCCGGAGACGCTGACGGCGGAGGAGCTCAAATACAGCAATGAGACGCTGACGTTCCGGCGGGTGGACGGCAAGCCTCAGTATCTGCTGCAGGGTCTGCCGCTGGAAGACGTGGAGGCGTACGAAGACAGCATGCTCGGGACCGGGCAGATGCTGTCGGCGCTTTGTTTCAAGTATGCCGCTACGCTCGATGAGGAGGTGCTGATCCGGGCGCGGCAGGCGCTGGACGCGCTGGAGTCGGTATATCAGCTGGGCCTCCAGGAGGAGCCGGGCTGGCTGCCCAAGCCGTACGGCTTTACCTGCTCGGGACAGAGCAGCATGGACAACCAGTGTCCCTATTACGTCGGGTTGCTGCGCTACTATCGAATTGCCGAGCCGTCCGAGCGGGAGCGCATACGGCGCATTCTGGTGGACGAAATGGAGTACTGGATGCGGCACCGGTACGCCATGCACCGGGACTACTTCGGATTGATGGTCGACTACACCACTGAACGGTTCTATCCCGGTCACTGGCCGCTGCTGTTCCTGCCGCTGTGCCACGGCGTCTGGCGCATCACCGGCGATGACAGGTACGCCCAGGAATATGCCTGGCTGTTAGATCGGCTCGACATTGAGCCGGGGCACGATCCCGAATATTTGCGCGGGAAGGTGCGCGCCCCGCACCGCTGGTTCTACCAGTACGGGGCGCTGCTCGAATTTGGGGCGGGGCCGCGGCAGACGTGGCTCGATGGCCTTCGTTATCAGGTGGCATCCATTGAGGAGGGGACGGCGTCCTCGACGGCGCTGTACGACGTTCCTTACCACGCCTGGATCTGGCTGGAACCGCGCCGGGATGAGATGCGAGCCGAGGTGCTCGATCAGTTGATGGAGCAGAATGTCGACACCTTTTTGTATCGCTGGCCGGGATATCGGTACGGTCCGCCCCTGGACTGGCGCGATCGGGCCATGTACTGCTATAAGACGACGAACTGGCTGGAGATGTTCTGGAAAGGGCGCATGCGCGGCGATTGGTAGCAGTTGGCTACAGCGGATTCACTACACTCGAATCAGAGAGGAGAGTGCGGCGATGAAATTCGGCACGATGACGCCATGCAGTTATCAGCTGGGGGAACTGTCTGCGTACACCTTTATCCGCGCCGGAGAGGGCTGGGATTATCACCAGGGGCCGGTGCTCTATCCGTTTTCCGATGGGCGTCTCCTCATGTGCTGGGGGGCGTACGACATTCAGGAGTGCAGCAACGATGGGGTGGTGCTCTACAGCGAGTCGTTCGACGAGGGCGAAACCTGGGAGAGTCCCCAGGTGTGGATGGCCAGTCCGAACGCGGTCGTCTCCCATCTCCACTTCGCGGAGTTGAAGGGAACGGATCGGGCGCTGATGATCTACCGGGAGGGACACTACTACGGGGCGCAGGAGGATCGACTGCGAAAAACGAACCTCAAATGGGCGAACTACGCCGAGAGTCCCATGCGCCTGCTGCAGAAATGCTCCGGCGACGGAGGGGCGACGTGGGGGCCGCCCGTGGAAATCGATCCGGTCCTGATCGTGGGACGGGATGCGCCGCCGTACTACGGCGCGCCCGAGCAGTTGCTGCAGTTGGCCAACGGCGACCTATTGCTTCTGGTCGGATACATGGACCCCGACCGCCGGGACCCGCAGCACTTCAATGTCTCGATCCTGCGCTCGGGGAACGGTGGGGAGAGCTGGAAGAAGACGGGGGATTTTACCGTGCCCGAGGTGCGCGGTGCCATGGAGCCTTCGCTGGTGGAGGTGGAGCCGGGGGGACAGCTTTATGGAGTCATCCGCAACAAGGGCGGGTATCTCTACGAGATCCGTTCCGCCGACGGTGGGGAGAGTTGGGATGGCCCGCAGCGGACGGAGATTCCGACGGTGGAGTCGATGGCTAAGATAATACGGCTGGCCAGCGGCCGGCTCCTGATGGTGTGGAACAACCAGTCGTCTACTACCCAGCGGCCGAGGTATCCGCTCGCGGCTGCCGTGAGCGGGGACGGGGGGCTGATCTGGAGACCGCCCATAGTGCTGGCCGATGAGATCGGGGCCAATCAACTCAGCAATTTTAATCTGCTGCAGATGGGGGACGGGAGGATCCTGGTCTGCACTTCGCACTATCGGGCCCAGCCTCCGGCCTGCAGCGACCTGGATATGATTGTTTTTGATGAAGAGTGGCTGGATGGGTCGTGAAACGCATCAGGCGAATTGCGAGCGACGAACAGCAGTGATAGAAAAAGCATTGATGATTATAACGGCATCCGTTATAATATAAGGCGTGATAAACTCTTTCCGAAATCGTGGAACCGAGGATCTCTTCGACGGTCGTGACACACGAGCCGCTCAGAGGATCTGTCCGCGCATCTTGTGGCCTATCGCCCGGCGAAAGCTCGATCAGATCAACAGAGTGCGGGATCTCCGCGATTTGACGATACCTCCAGGAAACCGTCTCGAGCGTCTTCGCGGTGACCGGGCGGGACAGCATAGTATCCGCATCAATAACCAATATCGTATTTGCTTTCGTTGGGAGACCGCTAATGCCCATGAAGTTGAAATCGTCGACTACCACTGAGAAAGATGGATCGATCGGGGACAGATATCCGGAACTCGTTGGAGGGCGATTGCCGTGTGAACGACCACCGACGCATCCCGGGGAGATGTTGCTGGAGGAGTTTCTCAAGCCGCTGGGTATCAGCCAATCGGCCTTTGCAGTGCGATTGGGAGTATCGTTTCCACGGCTCAATGAGATCATCCGGGGCAAACGGGCGGTGACTCCGGATACGGCCTTACGTTTGGCTCAGGTGCTGGGGATGCCGGCGGATTTTTGGCTCGGTTTGCAGCTGGACTGGGATCTCTGGCATGCAATGCGAAACGAGAAGGCGGCGGAGATCGCGCAACTCGAACCGCTGTCTGAGGCAGGCTGAGAGGCTGGAGCGCGACTATAGAGGAAGAAGTGTTCTCCTGTCGGCGCTACTTCTGCATGAGCCCGTCTGAAGTCCCCGGTTGCTCCTCAGGAACGGCCACATTTGTCGCTGGAAGCCCATTCAGTCGTGGGCACTCACTCAGCACTGAATTTTCAGGCGACTACTTCCCGCTGGACCAGGTTGGGAACCCCCCACTTTCTTAAAGGGAAGAAAGGATGGTTTGTCATGTCTATAGTTACTTCTTTGACCGTTGCTGAATCGAAGCGTCTCATCGCCAAAGGAGTGGCGCAGGCGGATTTTGTGCGCCGCGCGATGGAGGAAGGCACGCTGGCGATTGGATCGGGCAGTACGAATGGCTATGTCGTCGAGGAGATCACCGGCGAGAAGTTCGACAAGAAGACGTTCGTCACGGGGCGCACTTTGCCCGCCGGCTACAGCGGGCCGGGGTTTTCCTATTCCCATCCGGATCTGGTTATTCGCAAGGGGGAACGGCTGTCCATAAAGGCGGCCGAAGCGCTCTCTGAGATGGGTCCCGGGGATGTCTATGCGAAAGGGGTGAACGCCCTGAACTACGAGCGCAAGCAGGCCGGGGTGCTCATCGGCCATCCCACGGGTGGAGGGGTGGGCGCGGCGCTGGGCACGGTTATGGCACGGCGAATTTGCTATCTCCATCCGGTCGGTCTAGAGAAGAGCGTGTCCGCCGACCTGGACGAAGTGGCGGAAGCTCTGAACGCGGATGCCGCCGGGCAGGGGCCCACGCTGTGGGTGGTGCCGGGCTGTATCTTTACGGAAATCGAGGCGTTGCGCGTGCTGGCCGGAGTCGAGACGGTGCCGGTGGCGGCGGGCGGCATCGGTGGGGGAGAGGGTGCCATATGGCTGGGGATATCCGGGAGTAGTGAGCAGCTGGATAGGGCAAAGGGGGTTATCGAATCGGTGCGCGGAGAGCCCCCGTTTACCGGAGCGGAGTGAGCGCAGATTGTTGAACAGATGTCCGGATGCTGCCGGGATTTCCGGGGGAGGAACGTCGAGCAGTAGGATATCCGAAAGTAAATTCGGAGTGATGCATTTTTTCGAGAACACGGGAGGGTATCGATGAGCGTCAGCGGTCTCAGACAGCGGCCTTTCGAGTATGGGGAGATCTTTGTGCATCCTCCGCTTCCGGGGGCCGCGTTTAAGGGGGGACACCTGGTTGATTGACAAATCTCACGGTTTCCGTTTACGCGGCCTGTCGTAATGGGCCATAGAAACGGGGTTGAGTTCGTTCGTCGTGCTGTTTTCGAGAGGCCATGGCCGGTTGCGGATCAGGTTCT
>Ga0233430_1000599_pt1 | contig 63390 bp, 55 predicted proteins | sample SI_118_April2016_2_FD_179883 | JGI IMG/M metagenome (GOLD analysis project Ga0233430, IMG submission 179883) | Seawater microbial communities from Saanich Inlet, British Columbia, Canada - SI_118_April2016_150_MG | ecosystem: Environmental > Aquatic > Marine > Inlet | place: Canada: British... | reverse complement strand
GATACTTTCCGGATTTTTTTATTCGTGCAAACATAGGGGCTCCTTATTTAGACACCCCATATTTATTGTTTCACTGGTTTAGTGTCAATAGTTTTCACTGGGTTTTGTGGCACTACCTTTTGGTGGTCAGCTGATGCCCGGTTCTAATAATTTCAGTATGTTAGATGCTTTTATGACCCAAATTTTCACTCAAACTGTTGAAGAAGAGCTTGACTTTACACGCCCTTATGATAATTTGATTTGGATGATATGTTGAGAATGCCAGTGAGCTAACCCTAACAAAGGTGAAGGCAAGGATGGAATATTGAGACCCCGCTTCTCATATTGAGAGGTGGGGGTTTTTTGGTTCTCGTGGTCTCTTACCGGATTGTCTGTGATTGAATCAATCGAGGCAAAATAATTATGCACAAAAAAGTTTTCAAAACTGACCTGATAGTGCTCTCAGTGTTTATTGGGCTCACTGTATTAATGACATACCCAATAGCGCTGAAAATGGGTTCTACTGTCAGGGACCCGGGAGACCCACTTCTCAATACTTGGATTCTGGCATGGGATATCCATAAAATTTTAGATGGTGATATTTGGAATTTATTTAATGCTAATATTTTTTATCCCCATACACGAACATTGGCATACTCAGAGCATTTATTCCCTCAAGCGCTCATCGGTCTGCCAGTTATGTTTTTTTCTGGGAACCCCATTTTGACCTACAACTTTGTCCTCTTATTTTCTTTTATTACATCGGGCTTTGGAATGTATCTTCTTGCCCGTTATCTAACAAACAATTCATTTGCCGGGGTTATAGCGGGAACAATATATGCCTTCTCCCCTTTCATGTTTAGCCACCTTAGCCATCTACAAATTATATCCGCGGGAGGGATTCCATTATCGTTTTTATTTTTGCACAAGTTCTTTAAGGATGAAAGCTGTAGACACCTTCTTCTATTTACGCTCTTTTATCTTATCCAAATATTAGCAAATATGTATTATGCATTATTTTTAACTCTGTTCGTTGGACTCTATATTCTCTACCATATAATCTCCAAAAAAAAGTATGTCGATTGGCGCTTTTGGGCAAAAATGGGCTTGTTTGTTATTATTATATTAGCCTTTGCCGGACCTTTTTTTTACCAATATTTAGCTATTAAATGGGAACTGGGTTTTCATAGGACATCCGTTTATAGTGCGGATATCACGAGCTACTTGTCAACCCCAGGAATAAATAAGATATATGGAAAAATAAGCGCCCCATTTTTAAAACCCGAAGCCCAGCTTTTCCCGGGAGTTATTGCCCTTTTATTGGGAATAATTGGATTTACATACGATAGGAAGGACCTTTCAAAAAACTGTTCTTCGAAACAACAACCGGTAAATCGAAAAAGAAATGAAATAAAATTAACCGTTTCTATCCGGGGCATAATTAACATTCTTCTTATTTTTTATATTACATTGATAGCCTTTATTTTTATGGCTGGAGGTTTCGAGTTTAAGATAAGTGCCACTTCCTTGAGAAATCCCTTGCTCACAATGGTGTTTATTGTCGTTATCCGGTTGATGTTTGTTAACAAAGTCAGAAAAAAAGTTATACCGTCAGTCAAAAAGTTTTTCCTATCAGTTGCGTCTGTGAAAGAAAGGGTATGGATATATTTTGCGCTTTTAGCGCTCTCTTGTATTTTTAGCTTTGGCCTAAAAGGACCTTATATTATTCTCTATAAATACTTTCCAGGCTTTGATGGTATTAGAGTCGCCTCTCGGTTTCATATTTTCACAATGTTTTCCATATCTGTTCTTGCATCATTTGGGGTTGCATACTTATCGCTTCGACTTTCGAGTGTAAAAAGATACTTTATTATATCTTTAATTTTTCTCCTGGTTATTATGGAATATATTTCTATACCCATTCCTCTTAGTGCTATTACGGTAAAGGAGGATATTCCCCAAGTCTATAAGTGGTTATCATCACAACAGGGCGATTTTGCTATTACAGAACTGCCTTTTCCCAAAAAGAACTGGCAAACATGTCAAAAAATATATTACTCAACCTACCACTGGCACAAATTGGTGAATGGGTATAGTGGATACTCTTCACCAGTTTATCTTGCGTTGAGACAAAGGCTTATGAATTTGCCATTTACGAACACAATAAAAGACTTAGAAGATTTAGGGGTTAGATATATTATATTCCATTCGCGCTCATATTCAAAAAAAGAGTTTGAGTCAATTTTGACCGATATCTCCAAACTTGATAAGAAAATTAAATTTACTGGGCAATTTGAAGATGACCATGTCTATGAACTGATAAATAGAAAACGAACAAACATAGCACCTATATCGGATGAACAGCCACTTATACCGCTGTATTTAGAGTGCCAAGTCAAATCGAATCGCAATCATGAATCTGCACAGAATGCTATTGATGGAGACTTCACCACCAGATGGCATAGCGGACCGCAGAAGCCAGGAGTGTATTTTCAAATTGATATGGGGAAGCTCAATAAGGTTTCAGGATTGTCCCTACATCTTGGACAAAGCCCTTCAGATTATCCAAGAGGATATAGAGTCGAGGTTTCAAATGATGGAAAGGGATGGCTTCAGGTTGCAGAGGACATGTTGAATTCACCATCTATTATTTCCTACTTGCGACCTATGGAGGAAAAACAAACGATAATCACTTTCAATGAAATTGAAGCTAAATTTATCAAGATAACCCAGACGGGAAAAGACCCGGTCTATTATTGGTCGATATATGAAATCGAAGTGTTAGGTCCATCGGTGAAAAAATGAAACTTTCTGTCGTTATACCTTATTACAATTTATCAATTCATGAGGCCTTACTTTGAATTTTGAAAGAAATACTAAAAGCTTTTTATCTGATAATATACATGCAAAAATTTTTATTATTGCAATGGGTCTTACCATCTTTTATTTAACGACAAATTTACTTGCTACCCACGTAGGTGGAGTACGTTATTTAATTGGGGGGGATGTCGAACATTATCTTAATATGTATAAAAATTTAAGAGAAAATACATTCTCTAAGAACACTTACACTTACGGAATTGGTTTTCCTCTAATGGGCTTTATCAGTTGGAATCAAAACAACCCATTCCTTTTATTTTCCATGCTAATGTTTTTAATAAGTTTCTATCATCTATTTTCTATTTCAAATTTTTTGTTTTCATTCAATTCTGCAATCATCGTTTCATTGATTAATCTCGCAACCGCGCCATTTCTTATTTATTACATTACCTCTCAAAATGTAATTATTACCATAACCTTAATTATTATTATCTTTTCCATGATAATTAGAAAAAAGCCACTGACTGCTTTCAGTAGCTTAACACTTGGATTTTTATTTGGTCTTGATTTCGCAAGCAGATATATCGATCCGTTTCTGATAGCTCCAGGCATTTTATATCTTGCCGTCTTTTCATATAAAGAGCATCCAAAACATATGATTAGAAATTTCTTACTATTTATCGCGAGTTCAACGCCTTGGTTCATCCTGACTCTCTATCTTCATCAAAAATATTTTGGAGCTTATCTTCAAACACCTTATGCGCTTCATATTCCTTACGTCGCCAGAATTACGCAAAATAGTGAAGATATTTTCACGCATTTGGAATTTCACTTTTTCAATCACATTATTAGAAATTTTTATCAGGTACTCATTGATCCGAATGCCTATGCTTTACCCTCTGATATTGCAGATAAAAAATCACTTTTTATGAAGATGCCTTATCTTGTTTTTATATTTAGTGGCATATACTATTGGGTAAAGCAAAAACAGCCAAAAATATCCGGGCTTTTATCTTTAGCTGTAATATTTTTGTTTACATCTCTTTTTTACGTTTCCTTTTGGGCGTTTACCGCACACGATCTGAAATTTGGATGCTTGCGATATTTAAGCGGTTGGTATCCTATTTTAGGTATTCTATCTCTTTTTGGAATTAAAAGAATTCTTGAAATTTTTAGCCATGCGATTGGGTTTGGAGCGAAGGTTCGATATATGCTTGTTATCATTCTTATCCATACGACTGCTATAACAATATTCCTTTTAATTCCGGTTATTGACCATTGGTACATCGACAAACTTTCCTACTCGAAGAAGAATTGGGAAATCATCACAAATAAGTACTCGCAAGATATCGATAAGATAATTGATGAAAATTATGAAACACGCTGGAGTACAGGCGCTCCAATGAAGAAAGGAGACTTTGTTTGTATTGATGCCGGTCAGAATATCAAATTATCTCAAATAAGGTTTGATCTTCGTGATAAAGCAGAAAATGATTTTCCTCCGAAACTTATTGCATTGCACTCTCAGAATGGTGAACAGTTTAAGGAAATTGAGAATATTCGGTGTGAACGCCAAAATCATATATGGATTTTGAATTTTCCTAAAATTATCACAAGGTGGATTCGAATTGAGGTTGTTCAAAGAAGCGCATCATATTGGTGGAGTATCTATGAATTGAATCTGTTGAAATAGAAATCGAGGTGTCGCTGCTGATGAAACTATCAGTTATTATTCCGGTGTACAACGAAAAAAACACAATCAGAGAGATATTGAATCAAATTAGGGCGCAAGATATCGAAAAAGAAATAATTGTGGTGGATGACTTTTCCACAGACGGTACGCGTGATATTATAATGCGTGAAAAAAACCAAAATACAATGGTCATATTCCATTCTGAAAATAGGGGGAAAGGAAGAGCCATCCGCACGGCGCTCCAGCATGTTACTGGGGATATTATCATCATTCAAGATGCTGACCTTGAATACGACCCGAGAGATTATTTCAAGCTTCTTGAACCGATAAAATCCGGAAAAGTGAAAGTTGTCTATGGTTCCCGTCGCTCAGCAAGCAATTATAAAAAATCTTATTATCGATTCCTATTAGGCGGTATTTTTCTATCTTGGCTCACAAACCTCTTATATGGTTCGAGCATCACAGATGAGCCCACCTGCTATAAGGTGTTTAAGGCCGATGTCTTAAAGAATATGAATTTAAAGTGTGAACGATTTGAATTCTGTCCAGAGGTGACGGCAAAGGTGCTCCGTATGGGATATGATATCCATGAAGTGCCGATTTCCTATAATCCAAGGAAAATTGAAGAAGGTAAAAAAATTGGATATTGGGATGGTCTTGTTGCAATTTATACATTATTGAAGTATCGGTTTTTTTTGAATTCTGATTTCTATTACAAAGATTGATTTTAACTGATTTAATATAGCATGCAGCCCCACTGGCGCAAATTGGTGAATGGGTATGGAGGAAAAACAAACGATAATCACTTTCAATGAAATTGAAGCTAAATTTATCAAGATAACCCAGACGGGAAAAGACCCGGTCTATTATTGGTCGATATATGAAATCGAAGTGTTAGGTCCATCGGTGAAAAAATGAAACTTTCTGTCGTTATACCTTGCTACAATGAGGCTACAACAATAAAAACCGTTGTTGATAAAATATTGAAATTATCTATTGGCGAAATAGAAATAATTATCATTGATGATGCTTCAACGGATGGAACAAGGGAAATATTAATAAATAGAATTGAACCGGTCGTGGGTAAGATTATTTACCACGAAACCAATATGGGTAAAGGGGCTTCGCTTCGGTCTGGTTTCAAGGAAGTGACCGGAGATGTTGTTGTCATTCAAGATGCTGATTTGGAATATGACCCACAAGATTTTTTACTATTGATGGGACCGATTCAATCTGGAAAAGCAGATGTAGTCTATGGTTCACGCTTTGTTGGTAGTGGGCCTCATCGGGTTTTATATTTTTGGCATATGGTGGGAAATCGCTTTCTCACGCTACTGTCCAATATGTTTACAAACATAAATCTTACAGATATGGAAACATGCTATAAGATGTTTCGCCGGGAAGTTATACAATCTTTCGAGATTGAAGAGAACCGGTTTGGGATTGAGCCAGAGATAACAGCGAAGATTGTGAGGTATGGATATCGCATTTATGAAGTAGGGATTTCGTATGACGGACGCACCTATGCTGAGGGCAAAAAAATTGGTTGGAAGGATGGATTTAGAGCAATCTTTGCTATTTTGAAATATAATCTTTGGTATCGGTAAGAGAGGTTTAATTACAGGTGCCATCTCATGCAGGGCTTCACTTATAGACAAAAATATTCAATTCGATTTTGCGCTAACGAAATTTGACTCGCTGAAAATATCTGTCATTTTATTCCATCCCCTTTCGCATTCCCCATCGTGGTTGTCTCTCCTTCATAACCGCCTCCATATATTTCACCGATAGCCCCGCCGTCCGTTCCCATCATCATCGACTTCATAAATCCGCCCAAGCGAGTGTGAACGGGAGCCAGTGTATTTGACAGGTGTTTTATCTGGCACTGATGGATATAGCCCCACCCCGCCGGCAATAAAGATGCCGGGCGATTTGGACGGTCTGGACGATGATTTACGGCATCTGCGTTTAATCCAATCGGAAAGCCCTCATACTGAATAATCCCTCTCGTTTATCGTTCAGAAATACCCTTCAGAGCTCCCCAGGTGTCCATGGGCAGGTCTTCTCTATACCGCAATGAGAGGGTGGGCATCTCAAAGCCGGCGTCATCGATTATCATTGACACAATAAATGATGTGAGTGAGCCATGTTTGGGTCGGCATCGGTCAAGGCATTCTTAACGCAAATGAACGGAAAAGGAGGTGGTTGAACCAGAACCAGCCGTAATCTGTAATCCATAGCATCCACATAACCCATTAAACCAAAGCAAGAGGGTGGTCAGTCTCTGTGATTGACCGCCCTTTCTGCGTTTACAGAAAGGAGACACCGACAATGACGGATGAAATCAGAGAGCTACAAGAGACCTTCCACAGTAAACTTCCCAGGGTCAAATCCTTTATCTATTTCCGTGCGGGGACAAACGAGGACCTTCAACAAGAGGCGATGCTTGCCATCTGGACCGGACTGTTAAAGGACCCAGATTGCAGTGATGGATATTTGAGAACCCGTGTCAGGTGGCGTGTCCGCGATGTTGCGATAGCCGGTTCATCCGTTGACAAACCGCACACCAAACGGGAGGACGTCGAGTTCATCGATTCAAACTATCCCGGCATCGATGACAACCTCTCTCTCGAATACATCGTCAATCGATACCAGCCGTTGGACGAACAGGTCATTGACAAGGTGGACACCGAGAGGTTCCTGAACACCCTGGATGCCGATGAGCAGAGTCTTGTTCAGTATAAACTGGAAGGGATGAACAACAGGGACGCCATCCGGGGACTCCACGTGTCGTATGAGCGGTATTACGACATCAAAAGTGGATTACGACGCAAGATTGCCGAACACTTCTCCGCATAACCAACACGCCTATTAAAACATCCGTCTGCCCGGGCACGGATGCCTTTGCAAAACCACCTACAAAAGATACATGCTTCACCTTGAAACCGTCGCTTGTAGAGCCTCTCACGCAGTCTAATTTCCTAATATTGACGAAGAATTGTCTATTTTCAATTCCCGCAATCATATTTTCCCTTTACCAGACATCATATCAAACCAAGGAGGTCGCCATGAACGAAAGAGTTCAACAGACATTAAACACCGTTTTGAAACGTTTCAAGACCGGAGACATACCGACAGCAGTAGCATACTCAATGCTTCCCTTCCCTGCTGTGCCATCGGCCCGTTGGAGCATCCTTAACCGCACCATAATGTTTCTATCTGGCACCATGGATGCCAGGGGTATCCGGCAATGGAACAGCGCAAATCGGTACGTCAAGCCCAAAACCAAAGCCCTTTACATCCTTGTCCCCTATCTCAAAAAGATTGAAGAAAAAGACGAGGACAAACAGATGTTATTCGGGTTTGGAACCAGACCGGTATTCAGAGTGGAGGATACGGAAGGTGAGGACCTTGAATATGAAAACATCCAGTTGCCAAAATTCCCTTTGATGGATAGAGCCAAGGCGTGGGGGGTATCCGTGAAGGCTATTCCGGGAAACTATCGCTACGCCGGATATTATTCCATCGACAGGCAAGAAATAGCGCTGGCAACAAAAGACGAGTGTGTATTTTTTCACGAGCTGGCCCATTGCGCCCATGGCATTTTGAAAGGCGGTCTCCAGGGTAGACAGGAACCGCTACAAGAGATTGTAGCTCAACTGTCAGCACAGTGCTTGTGTCGGTTGGTCGGAAAGTCAGCAGACAAGTTTCTCGGAACCTCTTACCGATACATAGAACATTACGCCGAAAAGCTGAAACTATCTCCGCTATCGGCATGCACCGGAGTGCTCAATGACGTGGAGCGAGTGTTAAACCTTATCCTCAATGGGCACAGTAAACAGTCAATAGACGCTCACACAGCCTGATTATCGGGCGAAAAAAGAAAGGGAGGAACAGAGTATGGATATTTTTGATGACGGTTTAGACTGGGAGGATATGGCGCTGTTGGGTGCCATGTCAGAGCAAATCGCTGATGAAGAAAGAGAGAGGTTGAAACTGGAACAAGAACAACTCACAGGTTGGGAGGAACTTGAAAAGGAGGACACTGACGATAACAACTCACTGTGAAAGGTTGACAAATCTAAAATAATGCTTATGTTTTATTTACGTAGAAATTTCCTTTTTTTGCGCGGTAGAGCCCAAAGGGTTTTCTACCACACGTAAGTGAGGCAACGAAAAGCCCCTAAATTTGACGGGGTGGCCTCAAAAATTCAGGTGTAATCCGCCTGGCGTGTGGGAGAAAGCCCTTTTTTATTGCCTTTTCTCCTCCGCCGGCCAGGTTCACCGGTAGAGGAGAAAGCAATGTTGGAGAAAAAAAATAATGACTGGCTACATGATGCCATCCCCCTTGGCGTCTATCGGTCCTCATCAACCAGGTTTAGGCGCCTGGTCAATCGGGTGTTCGAGGACATAGCGCCTCTTATTACGGTTTCCAGTAGAGCCAGGCAAAAAGACGCTCTTAAAACCGTGCTCACCAACCTGTATCACGCACACCGACTTGATAAACCTGTCCGGTATTCCAGAGACAGGAAACTCTATACCCGGGACAGACGATACGGACAACTGTTTTTCAAATACGACCGGCTTATTCCGATTATCGATGCCCTGGAACGGGTGGGGTTCCTGGAACAGAAGACCGGGTATTTTATCCACGAAGACGGCGAAGGCAAACAAACCAGGATGTGGGGAACCGATAAACTGTGGAAAGCCTTCCAAGACCATCGCCTCAACCTCACCGGCTTCTATAAACCTGCTGGTAAAGATGAGCCCGTTATCCTACGGGATGAACATAAACAGGAAATTGGATACAGGGAAACCCCTCAGACACGGCATATTAGAGAGGACCTGGAACTCTATAATCGGTTCATCAGAAAACATAAGATTTCAGTTCGTCTCGAAGGGAATACGCTGGTTGACAACAGGTTTCTGGTTGAAGACCTGTACCAGAACATTGTCAAGATGAAGGTCTGGATAAAATCCGTAGAGTATTCCCTAGAGAATAACTGGATTAGAAGACAACCTAAACCTATACCCTTCTTCAATAAACACAAGATTCCCTTCCATAATAATCCTAAACCTATCATCAACATTCTACTCGACAAGAGAGAGCCATCTACCATTACTCATACGGAATGGGCTAAACGCTTACTGTCTCTGCTCTTACGGCGTTTTTGGTCTGACGAGCATCAGCTCGAAAAATACCTTGATAAACGCAGTTTCGAAATCAGCCGTATCCCCTATAAAAAACGGCTGAAGGTGCTGGCAGAGGAGTTTCTTCTCCGGGACATCGGTGTTGAATCGTTGGAAATCGCATTGGACCACGAGCAGGTATACCGGATATTCAACCGCAGTTCCTGGAAACTGGGTGGGCGCGCATACGGTGCCCTTCACCAGGACATGGTCCGCAGACACATGCGAAAACTCATCCGCATTGACGGCCAGCCGACCGTGGAGGTGGACTTTTCCGCCTATCACATACGGATGCTGTATCACATGGAGGGTACCGACTATCCAGACGACCCGTATTCGGTCTGTGAAGGCCCCGAGATGCGGGACACATACAAAGCCGTGGGGTTGGTGGCCATCAACGCCGAAAGCGACATCATAGCCTATGGTGCGATACGCAAGGAGTTGAAAAAGAGGGGCATACCATTGCCACAGCGTAAAGAGCCCCTAAAGTCGCTTGTGAAGGGCTTCAGAGAGGCCCACAAGCCCATTGAACACTATCTTTTCTCGGGTATAGGGCTTTCCCTTCAAAACTCTGATTCAATGATTATGAACGCCATTCTGGTCCGCCTGATGGACCACGGCGTTCTCGGGCTATCGGTTTATGACAGCGTTATTGTAGCCGAACGGCACGCAGATTTTTTAAAGGAGGTGATGACCGAAGAGTATACGAAAGTTATGGGCTTTAAACCCAGGTTTTAAGACCAAGCTCAACGCACCGAGCGCAATCTCGTAAATCTATCAGGTCCAAACACCTCGGACCTGAACAGAAGTCAGGGCAAAACCCTGGCTTCACAAGGTCGCCATTAGAGCGACTGGGCACCGTCCTGAACGGCACAGCGCCGTGGGGCCTGCCATACCAATTTATGTGGGGTGTACAATTTATGAAAAAAAAGGTAGAGTTATGGGACAATGAACTATGGACGCAGAGTGAAGTAGCAGATTATTTTAGGGTTGTTTCCGGCACTGTAAAAAACTGGCGGGAACAAGGTATGCTTCGGTATTGGCAAGCACCTGGTTCATCCAAGGTATTGTTTTACCGCGATGACATCAGGACTTTTAGGGATGAACACACTGTTTCAAAGAAAGGGGATGATAAACCGACAGCTGAAATCAAAAGGGTAAAGCCATCTGTATCGTCCGATAAAAAGGAATGGAGGATATAGTATGGCAAAGCACATCAACCACCACTTGTATCAAGACAAGGCCAGTGGGGTTTGGTATTTTCAGAAAAAAGTGCGCGGGCGAGAAAAACCCTATAAACTTTCCCTGGAAACCAACTCCAAGTTAGAGGCAAGGCGAAAACGTGATGAATACCTGAAACAGATTGACCAGCAGGGGTTTATTACAGCGATTGAGACAGTTCAAGCACCGGAAACAATGGTGCTTGGCGAAGTCGCTGTGAAATGGGCTGACATTGTGAAAACACAAGTTGCGAAAACTACCTTTTGGAACTACCAGAAGGCGATGAACAAGCACATTCTGCCCGTTTTTGGAAATCATCATATTGACGCCATTACCAGCCTCGAAATCGAAGTTTTTATCAGCAACCTTACTTGTAGTAGTAAGACCAAGCAAAACATTTTGACCCCGTTCCGGCTTGTAATGAAGTTCGCAAAAAAACACAAAATCATTCAGAGCAACCCCTTCGTGGACGTGGACCCCATCAAGAAAACGAAAAGCGACCAGAAACGGCCTCTCACGATAGAGGAAATCCATCTGTTCGTTCATACCGTCAATGAATTTTGGAGACCGCTGTTTATCCTGATGTTCTTTTCAGGCATCCGTGTTGCGGAAGCGTCGGCATTGAAATGGAAGCACATCGATATGGCAAAGGGTGTGGTAAAGATACGGCGAAATTTGGTCCGTCTCAAAGGCGGTAAGATTGACTACAAGAAGCCGAAAACGGAGAGTTCCATCAGAGACGTGAAGATTCCTGAATTTATAGTGGAATCATTGCGGGAACAGCGGGAACGGACGTGGAAAGGGAGTGGGGACGATTTTGTGTTTCTGAATAAACAGGGGCGTCCCGTCCATCGGCACACCATGAATGGATGCGTCATCAATCCGACCCTGGAAAAATTGGGTATTACAACCCGCATCAGCATCAAAGACACCAGGGCATCATTTATCACGAACGCAATGGATAATAATGAGCGGATGAGCTACGTCCAGAAACAGGTCGGCCATACCACAACCAGGATGATTGTGGACCATTATTACCGGCATGTGCCTGCCCCAGATGATGGCGCAAAACTTGAAAACGCTTGGAATTCTACCAGGATTCTACCAGAGTAAGGTGGCGGTAAATCATAAGTATCTGAAATTATTATAAAAAAATGGTGGAGGCGGCGGGAGTCGAACCCGCGTCCGAAGAAATTCCACAAAGGCATCTACATACTTATCCCGAATTTTAATTGTCGGCGGCCAGATCGCCTCCGGGCCGGCTTTCTGGCAGCTTATGCCGGTAAAATCTTACTCCAGCCGAACCGGTCGTCGGAAGGAGCCAGCCTACTAGTCGACGCCCTTTCCGGACCCGCAGGCAAAACCCGGAAGGACGGTAGCTAAGCAGCTACAGCGTAATTATAATCGTCTGCGATTATGTTTAGTTACCTGTCGTTTTACGTGCAGACAGGAGAGCACGGTATGCAGCCTCAGCTTCATGATCCCCGTCGAAGCCATTTCGCCCCCACAATCTTAGGTGGGATTTTCAAATATGCAGACAATAGCAATAATAAGCAATTTCAAACATTTTGTCAAGCATCGTAACCAGCATTAACCGGCTGAAACTGGGAGACGCATTTGGGTTTCTTGTTCAGAAATAATCTCGAAGTCTGACAAGCCGGAGGTAAAAATATTTTTGTCTTTAAAATTTTAGTTTACCCTGCCGTGATCCTTCGTTACGCTGTTGTTCGCATAAAAATTATGATAGATAAGGTTTCGTTGGCTGCACAATTAAGCATCGTGCGGATATATACGACCTGGACCGGAGATCCAAACAGGGTCTCAACTCAAATACCATGGAACCGGAGGCTGAAATGCATTTTGAACCAGAAATAATAGCTCTTAATCAGATTGGAGATATCCTTTCAGAAAGGTTCCGCACCCAGGATAAGATCACCTGCTATGTCGGGTCCAATGCCGCCACCCCCACATCCACTATTGAAGCGCTCACCGAAACTGTAAAGGCGAAAAGCCTGCGTCTTCCTTTTTTAAAGATGGTCCATCTGCTGCTGCAGGGGCCGGTTCCCTACGTTGAAAAGGGGCTTCAGGATCGGGTGATGACCTATTCCATCTTCTCCACTGGAGATGTCAGAACGGCAGCCAATGAGGGACGCGCCTATTATCTGCCGTGCACCCTTGCGAACCTTGACAGCCTCATCGGCAAGGACCGCAGCTTCGAGCCGGATGTCGTCCTCATAAAGGTGCGAAAAAACGAACTTACCGGAGAATACAGCCTGGGGCTTTCGGTGGAGGCGATACATACCGCCATCGATCACGCCGAGGTGGTCATAGCCGAACTCGACGACAGCATGCCGTTTACACAGGGGCAAAGCGTTGTGGACGCCCAATCCATCGATTATGTCATCGAAGCGGGTGTCAAACCGGTCTATGATTTCGCCCCACCCGATTTTAGCAACCTGAGCCCGGAAGAGATGAGAATCGGTGAATTGATCACAGAGCATTTCATTGAAGACGGTATCACGCTGCAGGCGGGTATCGGAAAAATACCGGATGCCGTTGTCGGCACGATCCGGGATGCCGGTTACAAGGATCTGGGTGTTCAGACCGAACTCTACGGAGACGGCCTGATGCTGCTCCAAAAGGAGGGTATTGTTACCAACCGGAAGAAAAAAGTAAACATGGGCTACAGCACCACCAGCCTGGTCATGGGATCAAAAAAATTATACGATTATGTCCACATGCGCACCGGGGTCCAGATGCGCCCCTCGGCTTACACAAACGCGGCTGAAACCGTCCGGAACAACAGCCCGTTTATCTCGGTCAACACCGCCATCGGCGTCGATCTGATGGGAAATGTCTGGGCCGACTTTATCGACCCCAGACGTTATTACAGCGGCGTCGGGGGGCAACCCGACTTTATCCGGGCGTTAAACGACCGGGTCTACGGCACCCCCATCATCGCCATGCAGAGCGTCACGGGTAAAGGGGCATCCAAAGTCACAAAAATGCACCCGGCCGGGGTCAGCCTGACCGCAAGCGGCTACGACGGGGTGGTCATCGTCACCGAATACGGCATAGCCGATCTGCGGGAAATGACGTCCGGTGAAAAAGCACTGGCCATCGCAAGCATCGCACACCCGGAGTTCAGGGATGATATGCTTCGCCATGTCTACGAAGATCCGCTCTATACAAAACCGGTCGGGTTCTATCTTGACGGAAAGCCACCCCGGGGGGTCTGCATGTACGAGGGTGGAATACGGCTCAAAGCGTAAAAAAACTTGACCCATTGACCAGACCTTGGTTATCCCCTGTGAGGATTTGATTTTTTGAAAGTTCATTGCCTTATTGAAATTTCAAATAACAAATCCTAAAAAACAAACAAATAACAATTACCAAAATTCAAAATTCCAAACAAAAAATAATGACTTTGAACCGATCTGGAATGAGGAATCGAAAAAGAGATGCAGGATCAGATAAAGATACGTGATGCAGTGCGAGCGGATGCAGATACACTGATTGAATTCAATATGTGCATGGCCAAGGAAACCGAAGACAAGGCACTCGACCCAAAGATTCTGACCGCCGGGGTCAACGCCGTTTTTGAAAACCCGGCCCACGGGTTCTACCTTGTTGCCGAAATCGACGGAGACGTCGCCGGGGCCCTGATGGTCACCACCGAATGGAGCGACTGGAGAAACGGCCAGTTCTGGTGGATCCAGTCTGTTTATGTAGCACCGGCATTTCGCCGGAAGAGTGTGTTTCGAGCCCTGTATGAAAAAGTAAGAGAAAGGGCCGGAAAATCAGAACAGGTATGCGGATGCCGACTCTATGTCGAGCGGGAAAACAGCACGGCCCAGGCGACATACTCGCAACTCGGCATGACAGATGCCGGCTACAGGGTGTTTGAGGAAATGTTTTCGTAATCGAGAATTACTCCCGTGCATCCCCATTGCCGCAAGTGGTTGTTCTTTTCAGATAGCGGCTTCTTGTATTTCCTTGCCCGGGGATTTGACCCGAAACAGCGTGCAATACAGCGTCGGCACGAGAACCATCGTCAGCATCGTGCCGAAGGTCAACCCCGCCATGATGGTCACCGCCATGCCCACCCAGAAGACATCCTGCAGCAATGGGATGACGCCCAGTACGGTGGTGGCAGCTGCCAGGACCACCGGTCTCAGACGCGAGAGGGCTGATTCTATGATCGCCTCATACCGGGTTTTTCCGGCTTCCAATTCAAAATTGACCTGATCCAACAGAACAATGGCGTTTTTGATCATCATGCCCGATAGGCTCATGGCGCCCAGCAGTGCCAGGAACCCAAAGGGCGTGCCTGTCAGTAACAGCCCGGCAGTAATACCGATGACTGCAAAGGGAATGGTTAAAAGAATGATCAGGGGCGGCCGGGATGCATTAAACAGGGCTACAATAATGAACAAAACGATGGCGGCAGCCGGAATAACTCCCGGTATCAGCGAAGCCTGGGAGTCCATGGTGTCTTCGTGCTCGCCGCCCCATTCCATAGTGTAGCCAGGCGGAAGCGCGATGGCTTCAATCTCTTCAAGAACGCTCGCACGCTGTGTCGGCAGCGTGACACCGAAAATGGGGTTGGATTCTATTGTTATGGTTCTGCGACGGTCTCGACGCCAGACAATCGGATCTTCCCAGTCCGTGCGGATACCGTTCGTCACCTGAGACATCGGGAGGGTGTAAGTTGATGATCCGGGCTGAACCTGTAAAACCCCCATGTTACTGATGGTTTCGCGCTCTTCCGACACATGGCGCAATACGATCGGGATGAGATCGTCTTTCTCCCGGTATAGCCCGATGGAAATGCCGTCGTAGGCTCGTTTGGTGGTATTGGCAATGTCTTCCCGCGTCACCTTCGCCCAGCGGGCCCGTTCCTGGTTGTATTCGGGGACCACTTTCTGAACCCGCTGGCGCCAGTTGGTGCGCTCATTTGCGGATAGAGGACTGGCCGCTACTATCGAAACCACCTGGTCGGCAAGAGAACGAAGGATGGCAGGATCGGCGGTTGAGGGACCGCTGATGCGCAGTTCGAACTTCCATGTATTGCTGGGACCGACCCCATATCTGCGCATCGGTATCAGGGCCTGGGGGTATTCTTCGCCGAACCATGCGTCCAGTTCGTTCAAGAGGTCTGTGATGTCCCGAAAATCAGGCACGTTTACGATAAACTGAGCATATGATTGATAAGGAGATTCAGGGTCAACCGGCAGGTAGAACCTCGGGGGCCCTGCACCTATAAAGGTGGCCACACTGTCGATCCTTTTATCGGAAAGGAATTTATCTTCAGCCTTTTTAAGATCCTCGGCCACCGTTTGGATACGGGTTCCTTCCGGCGCCCAGTAGTCTATCATGAATTTTGTCATGGAAGAATCGGGGAAAAACATCTGATCGATCTTCCCAAAGCCGATGAGCGCAACAACAAGCAGGGCAGCCAATGTTCCCATGGTGAGAAATCGAACACGAATCGCCCCTTCCACGATGGATCGAAATACCCGATAGAACTTTCCGGCATAAGGATCGGCGTCTGTTTCATCCTTTTTGGGCTCCGGCAGCATGTCGATACACTGCAGGGGAGTGATGGTCATGGATATGATCCAGCTCGTCATCAGTGAGATACCCACCACCGTGAACAGCGTGCGACAGTATTCTCCGGCCCCTTCAAGGGAGGCAAAAATGGGATAAAATGCCATGACCGCGATAACCGTGGCCCCCAAAAGCGGTATTGACGGCTGGGACGCAGCCTCAATGGCCGCTTTTTTGCGGTCCATTCCCATCCCCATACGAACGACAATTCCGTCCGCCACCACAATGGAGTTGTCCACCATCATTCCCAGAGCGATCACCAGAGCGCCCAAGGACATGCGCTGCATGTCAATACCGAAAATCGCCATCAGGATAAAACTGCCCAGAATCGTCAGAATCAGCGACGACCCGATAATAATACCCATTCGCCAACCCATAACGAGGGTGAGAACAATCAGAACAATGGCAACGGCTTCGCCGAAATTGATCATAAAGCCTTTCACGGCTTGATCCACGACGTCCGACTGCCAGTGAAACCGATGAACCTCAATGCCCACCGGCAGCATTGGAATAATTTCATCGAGGCGTTTGTCGATGCCTTGACCGACCTTGACAACGTTGACCTTGGAGACAGAGGTAATGGAAATGCCGATGGCGGGCTTTCGGTTGTAGCGCATCAGGGTCGCCGGCGGTTCCAGATACCCGCGTTCCACGGTGGCGATATCCCTGATTCGAATCAGCTCGGCTGCGCGTTCAGACGAAACCGGTTTGTCCGCTTCTCCCGTCAGGTTGGAAAGCTCGTCCCCGAGGGAAGCGTGGATATGTAGGTTGGCGATATCTTCGGGCGATTTGAATTCACCCGTGGGTGCGATACGAAACCGTTTCTGCTGCATGTCCACACCGCCGGCATCCACCACCATATTTTGCTGCTCCAGGGTCGCTTTGACGCTGGCATCGCTAAGGCCCAGTTCGGAGAGCTGGGACTGGGAAACGTTTACATAGATCGCTTTATTCTGAACACCCCAGAGATCCACCCGGGCAACGTCTTTTACCAGGCTGATCTCTTTTTTGATATCCTTGGCGTATTCTTCCAATTCTGCATACGAAAATCCGTCGCCCACTACAGCCAGTTGAAATCCGAACACATCCCCGAAATCATCAGTGACCTCAGGTCTGCCCGCCCCGGGAGGAAGCATGTGCTCAATGTTTCGAATCTTGCGCCGCAGTTCATCCCAGACCTGGGGCAGCTGGTCGGACCAGTATTGCGCTTTTAATTCGACTGAAATCAGTGACAACCCTTCACGGGAGGAGGACTCGATATATTTAACCTGGGGCATTTCCTGGATGGCGAGCTCAATACGGTCGGTGACTTCTAGCTCGACCTCTTCCGGGCTGGCCCCGGGATAAACCGTTGTAATGACCCCTGTCTTTACTGTAAATTCCGGATCCTCTAATTGACCGAGGCTGAAGAAGGCAGCGATTCCGCCTGCCACCAAAAGGAATACGGCAAAATAGGTGACCGTCCTTTTTTCGATGGCAATCGCAGTAAGGCTCATTTGGCCACCTCCCCTGTTGAAGCAGACAGGATGCGGACCTGTTGGCCTTCTTTCAGATAGTGAACACCCGCCGTGGCAATCCATTCGCCGGGCTCGATTCCTTCCCGGATAGTAATACCCGAACTCAAAAGTTTACCGGATTTGACTTCGCGTTTGCTTACTTTTTGGGATTTTTCATCAATGATCCACACATAGGTCTTGTTTCCATCGGATGAAAAAACGGCTGTTTCCGGTATAACGATCGGTGACTGGCCCTGGTTTCCCGGTGGCGGGGCAGTACTCGCTGAATTCCCGGCCATACCCGGCAGGATCTTGATGTCTTCGGGTTGATCCATAATCAGCGTAACCGGATAGGTGCGGGTGGTTTTGGATGCTTCCTTTCCGATTTCCTTGACCTGGGCTTCGATTTCACGACCCGGAAACGGATCAAAGCGAACCCGCAATACTTTGCCGGCTGCTTTGAGATAATCCGCATGTGATATCAGGGTTTCGGGAATATTGACGATCATCTCGATCTGGGAATGATCGATCAGTCTGGCGATGGGCTGTTTGGCTTTAACATCCTCGAAATTCTCAACATAGGTGGCGGAGATAATCCCGTGAAAGGGCGCTTTTAAATAAGTATATCTCAACTTGTCCTTGGCCGAAGCCACGGTTGCCTGAAGAGAACGAATTTCCGCCCCGGAGCTCTCTGCCACCTGCCGTGCGCGGTCAACCATGGACTGGCTTATGGCCCCCGGATCCTGTTTCTTGATCCGGACCACCCGTTCATAGTCAGCCTCGGCTCTTTTCGATACCGCCTTCGATCGCTCCAACTGCCCCTGAACATTTTGAAGGTCTACCTCAAAATCCCGCGGATCGATCCTGGCCAACACCTGACCCTTTGGCACCGTATCCCCGACATTCACCGGGCGAGCAATCAATGGGCCCGCCACACGGAAGGACAGGTCCACTTCCTGGGTGGCCTTGGCCTGGCCGGGAAACCAGCGTTTAGCGAATTCGGCAGGATCGCTAACCTGCACCGCACGCACCGGTCGGATCATCTCCTTTTTCGGTATCTCCTCCTCACATCCCGGTAAAACAAAAAATAGCAGTAAGATTAGAATACACTTAATCAATCGCTTCATGACTTTCCTCGCAGTGTAAGAAGTGAGAGTCGTTTGTTTTTGGTGTCAGGTGTCAGTGTTCAGCGCCGTCTGCCCCCGCCGCCGCCTCTTCTGCCGCCGCCCCCACTGGATCGGTTGTAGCTATGACTCCGTTGATTGCCCCGCTGCCGGGTCTGGTAGCTCCGGTTGAGGTCCCGGGTATTGTTTGAGCTTCTGGAACTGCTCTTTACCTGTGAGGATCGCGAAGTCTGGTTGCCCTGTGTCTGCCTTTTCTGTTTCCGGTCCGTCTGGCCCTTCTGGGACTGCCAGCCATCCTTGGTGCGTGCCTGCCAGCCCGAATCGGTTTTGCGATGGACATTGCCGCTGCGGTCCGTATAGACATTGTTGGGCCGATTACTTGCCGTGCGGGCATTTCCCTTTATCCCGGCTTTTGGGGCAGATGTCCTCACCCGTGATTGGTTCCGCTTGTTCCGGTACATATTCTGCCCTCCGGAGCTTCGACGGCCCGCATGATAACCTGCACGGTACCCGGCATTGCGCCCCCTTCGATATCCGTGCCGATACCCGTGCCGATACCCCCGGTAACGGCCCGGGCCCCACCAACCGCCGCGATACCAGCCTCCGCCGCCGACGGCGAACCGAAAGGGCCCCCACCCGTAGCTGAAACCGAAACGAAATCCGATCCAGGGATTCCACCGCACATGAAACCCCCACGTGGCCGGTCGCGGGTAGTAGTATCGCCCATACCAGTACGGATACCAGTATCCAGTTCCGTAGACCACGGTGTTGTGGTAAACGTAGGTGGTGGTGTAACCCGGCGTGTAGCCGATATAAACGACTTCGGGTGTTGAGCCGTAGACACGCACAAAAGTCACATTATAAATGGAGCTCTCCGGCGGAATCGTGTAGATCTCTGCCGGAACAGAGGTCGCCACCAGCCAGGTGCCGCTTGCGCTGTGTGATGTAAACCATACCGCCTGGTCGCAGGCATAGTATGTTTTGCCGACGCGAATGACCGGAGTTGCCGTGTTGACGGCATAGACCATTTGTGTTCCTGGAATAGTCTCGAACTTGGGATCTCCGTCGTATTCCACCGTCAAGGTCGCATTTTCCCGATCGACAGAGGCCGTCTGGGGGACCTGGGCATCCAGTACCGCGTCTTTGGCAACGTCGGTTCCGGGCACTGCGTAAAGCACGGTGCCCATTTGTGAATCTTCCGGAATCCGGGCAAAGTCAGGTGGAAGATTTTCTCCGGGAATATATTGCCACGGCCCTTCCAGCTTGGCACCTGCGTACCACCGCCCTGACAGCAGGATATAGTGCTGCTGGTTTTTTACATGCAACAGAACGTCACTATCGGTGTTGCTCATGTAAAGGAGATCGGTACCCGAAATCGGGGTGTACTCGGGTTTACCGGTGGAGGAAATGAGCTCGGTCGGCCCGGTCGCTACGATCACCCTTGGGGGAGGGCCAGGTTTTTCCTGATCCTCAGGATCCTGTTTCTCCGGATCGGCTTCCTCTTTCGGGGCTCTGGAGGCAACCTCCGGCGGGATATTCTGGGCCACCTTCCATTGGCCCATGATATCGCCGGCAGTATACCAGGTGTCCTTATCCGCATAGAGGTAGTAGGTCTTTTTTCCGGAGACAAAGAGCATTGTAAAGGGTGTGTTAATCACCCGCATGAGTTCGGTTCCGTCTTCCGGCTGAAGACGCGGCTCGCCGTCGAGAGTGATCAACACGGCCGGTTCGGTTACGAACAGGATTTTCGGAGGATCGGTGTTAATCTTTTCGGCAGCCTTTTCTCGATCCTCCGCTTGCCCGAGGGTGATCATCAGGCGGTCCATGGAGATGGGAAGCTGCCATTTGGGGATCTCTTTTTCAAGGAGCGCCTCCAGCTTTTTTAGCTTTTCTTCGTCCTGTTCCGGAAATCGCACCTGGGTGATGGATACATCCACGATGGTGGCGATGCGCTCATCACGATCGGTATCCAACTTGGCCTTAAACCAGATTGCTCCGAAAACAGGCTCGCTCGACCCCTTTAGCTCGACTGAAACCGCTGCCCGCACTTCAAGCTGGTTTCCCTCCAGCTTATCCGGTTGCGGCTGGTAGATCACCACGGTGCCCTTTGGTGTGACAATTTCCCGGGGCCAGCCATCGGTCGGCTTCTCCTCGGCCCACCCCTGCATGGGTGACCAGAGGCAGACAATCAGCAGCCCCAGCAACAGGTGAAGGGCAATGCGCCCCTTTCGAGGCATCGTGTCCGGGATGCGCTTCTTATAGCCAAAGGCATATTCATTTGATGACATCGGGTACTCCTTGCATGGAACTGGAAGGTTTTTAAATCGTTTTTATGTGAGCTTAAATATCTTGAGCGTGAGGGTAATAAATCTGTTAAATAATCTGGAAACAGAATAATTGCAGTTTATTACAGGAAGTGCGAAATTGCAAGAAGAGCAGCTCAAAGATCATGCGATGCTTCATAAGAAAGCGGGCAGAGCAAGAACTCCGCCCGCTTTCCAATTTAGTCGTGGGGCGTGAGTTCCGCGCCCTTCGGAGTGACTTCTGATTCTGTAAGTCCAAGTACGGAGCGTCAAACTGGGCAGCCCGTTACGTCTTTTGTGACAATGCTTTTTTTACTTTACGTATTCCCTATCTTCCAACGGCCTCTTTCAGCACCATTTTCCCCTCAGCACTCAATCCCAGGCCTTCGATTTCCCGTGACAGCTGATCGCTGCTGCCGTTTCCGCCCGCATATCCGTTGAGGCGCGCCACGGCCGTGGAGTCCACAAAATCCCGATGGGCAGGATAGATGCGCGACATCTCGTTATTTAATCTGCCACTAGATTTGAGGAGATATTTCTGATGGTAATCTTCGGCCATGGTAAAGGACCGGAGCGGCAACACCTTTGTGGTGAGGGCAGGTCCGACTTTCTGTTCCACAGCGGCTTTGGAATCCATTGCAATCCGCTGCTGTTTCTCATCGTGATAAAAGATGGCATTCATGTACTGCCGGGACCACGATCCCCCTGTCGGCTGGTGGTTTTTCCAGAAAATATCCAGTAGCCGGCCATAACTGATGCGCCCGGGGTCATAGTCCACCTGCACCGTCTCGGTATGGTCCCCCATGCTTCTGTAGGTCGGTGCCGCCGTCTGACCGCCGGCATACCCCACACGGGTACGTATCACACCCTCGATGATCCCGAACCGGGATTCGATTCCCCAGAATCAGCCCAGGCCGAAGGATGCGGTCTTAAAAACGGACGGCGCTGCCGCATCCATGGGGGGAATCTGTCGAGATTCGGTTTCGGTTTTAAATGCAAGGTTCATGGAATCCTCCGCTGCCTTTGAAGCATGGCTTGCCTGGCTTGTCATCTTTGGGAAACCGCCCAGTATAAAAGACATGACCCCCGACAAGAATAAGCAGCCAAAAATATAAGCACCGCTTCTTTTTTTCATATGGTTTTTCCTCTCATTCGGATCGGGCCTTTCCACAAAATATATAATAACCACGATTTAAGGAGTGTCTGTATAAATTCGAGGAACTGTTCAGGTTGCTTAGGCTGTAGGCTAAAGGCTGTTAGCCTTACTAAGCCTGAAGGAGGGCGCCCAAAACTTTCCCGCCCCCCAATTGGGAATTGTCAAACCATACATTTTTTCTTTTCGTAATGCCCTGATGGCTCGATATATCAGAATCACCACTCCATCAGCCAATTCGAACGCTCTAAGTCACATATGATCACGCATGTTTCCCTCTTGCAGTTCTTCAGCCTAAATGCCTACAGCCTATCTACCTGAGTTGTTACAAATTCGATAATTATTGTCGGATCAGAAACTTAAGATATGTAAATCATCCTAATTGTAATCCATGATTGTCGTTTTTTCATATTCTTGCTGCTATATTAGAAGGAATAGACACAACAGATTTTTGTAATTCTATATTATTTCACTCGAATCCTGGAACCCTTGGCCCCTTGAATCCTCTGGGATCACACCCGTTCAATTGAAGATAACCCATTTCGTCTGCTTTAATTAACTGTAACGAATCGGGAGATGGTCCTTATTCCTTAATATCCTCGCTTTCCACAATCTTTTCCCAGTCGTAGATGCCGACGGTTTTCTGGCCCGGATTTACAACCAGGAAATCTTCTGTTTTCCAATCTCCGGCGATCAGGTTCCGGATAAGGTCCAGTGAGCCTTCCAGGGAAACGAGTTCCATTCCGGCTTCCGCTGCCCGTTTCCGGCACAATTCCGCATAGCTTTCGTTTCTTGTTTCCGGGATCTCGATATAGACAAGCCGCTTGTGGTTGGATGTGTTTCCATACATGGTTTCGTATATATACTTGGCGTTTTCTTTGCCGAATTTTTCAGCATATTCGATATATTTCGGATCCTTTTCCATATCCCCCCTCAACAGGCTCTCGTGAAACGGGGAATCGCCGCGTTCGGTGTATCCCGGTGAACTGAACGGCTGGCTCGGGTTGTCCTTGAAGTGCTTCTGAAATTTTTCCTTCGAACCCAGAAACAGGGTGCAGCAGTCGTGGGCCCGGGGGATAACGACGGGGGTGTCCCGGGCCTTAAGACCAGATGTTGCATTTCCGCATAGGCCGTATCCGAGCAGTATGGCGTCAAATTTTTTATCCACGGCATCGTCTATTTTGTCCTGGAGCATCTTCCTCAGGTTGTCACTCTGGTTGTGGGAGTCTCTTTCGGTAAATTCGAGATCAAAGATGTGCGGAGATTTTGCGATTAGCAGACAAACCTCTCGCATGAGCACATCGCAGACAATCAGTTTCAAACGCATTTTATCCAATTCAAGCTCCTTTTACCTTCCTCATGTATTGCGACCCAGGGGTGGCCGAGCCGATCTTTAAGTATTACCATATCCTGACAAATGTGAAAAGCAGGGGTCGTGCGAGACAGATGGCAACCGCTAAATCCCAAGCACCAAATCTCAAATAAATGCATTCTCCAGGTATCTACGCCAAGATAGCCTTGACTGTTTTGGCGTTCAGGGTCAAAATGAGGCATCTTTCGGTACACCCTTCCGGGGACCATGGGCACTCAACCATAAGGAGGAGAGGTATGGACTTCATCAACAAACAAAGATATGGAGCCGTACGAGCCATCGCGCTACTCTTCTGTGTTGCCTGGTCGCTGACGGCCACAGGGATTCACGTTTCCGCAGCAGCGCCTTTTTCATTTGTGGCCATGGGCGATACGCGCACCGAACCGTACCTCACCGGCGGGATGGGACAGGCCGGGGGCATGGAAAAAGTGCTCAAAGAACGCTATCACGACAGACCGGTCCGCCTTTTTTTTGACCCCGCAGGGCTTGAACTGGAACGGGCGGAGATCCAGGGGCCCAGCAGCATCCGCACCATCTACTACCGGAACGGCTGGCCGCGCACCATTGTAAAGGCCGGAAACGGCCAATCGCGGGTCATAATGCGCGATAGCGGCCGCAAATGGGTCTTCAACCGGATCGTCTCTTCTATCCACAGGGGGGCCGCCGATCCGGCCTATGGTGCACTGTTCGTCATCCACTGCGGCGACATTCCCGTATTCGGGTACCAGGGGGCCACCCTTGATGAAAGTCCCTACTGGCAGCTTTTCGACGACGAGCTGTTGAGCCGTCTGCCGCCGCCGGGCAAAAGCCTGGGGCTCCCCGGCCGGGTTCTGGCAGCCGTGGGCAACCATGAGACATGGCATGATGAAAAGATCAACGGCTTTCTGACCACCCTGCCCTGGTTAAAAGCGCTCGGGGTGTCAGAGAACCGACGGATTTATTCGGTAACTTTTCGAAATTGCCGGTTTATCTTCCTGGATACCGGCGGCAGCAAAACGGGTGCTTACGGCAAAACCTGGACCAGCGAATATCCCGACTTCAGCGCCCAGATGGCATTCTTGAATGACGAGTTGAAGACAGCCGAAAAAACCGGAGCCGACCATGTGTTTGTCGTTTATCACAAGCCGTCGTTTGTAAAAGTCGGCCACGACCCCCTGCCCATGGACCAGAACCCGCATACGGTGATCAAGGAATTTGCCAAAAATCTGAATATCGTTGTCTTCAACAGCCACACCCACACCACCGAGCACTATCTCGTGGATGGTGTGAACTACCTGGTACTCGGCGCAGGGGGTGCACCCCAGGCATTCGATCTTACGGCCAACCCCTCGCCGGAAACGGAACTGTATTGGAAGGGTCGGAATCGGGTTGAAGAATACAATTATCTGAAAGTCACCGTAGACGGCCCGAATATCAAAGGCATCATCCACCGCTTCCGCCCCACAGACACGATGAAACCGCTTGGTGTGGTGGCGATATTCGGAAAATAGGGTTCAGCAGTTGTGAGTCGGCGGAATCGTGCCGGTTGAACCCGCTTTCATGCTGCCTTGCTGACTTCGACATCGATCTTCTGCCCTATCTCCCGTTCGGCTGTTGCCAGATCATACCGGGTTTGAAGGTTCATCCAGAACCTGGGGCTGTTGCCGAAGTACCGGGATAAACGCAATGCAGATTCCGCTGTAATCCCGCGTTTGCCATTAATAATTTGAGTGATGCGGCCGGAAGGTACACGCAATGCCAGGGCAAGCTTGTTGGCTGAAAGCCCACGGGCATCTATTTCACGCTTGAGGATACGCCCCGGATGTATCTGTTTCATGATATTATCCTTTGTGATAATCGGTTATTTCAACGTCGTATGCATCGCCGTCTTTATAGCGAAAGCAGATGCGCCAGGGGCCGTTGACAGTCATTGCCCATTGCCCGGCTCTGCTACCCGACAACTTGTGCAATCCAACGCTTTTTAATGGGCTCAAATCCTTTAAAGATTCCGCCGAATCAAGTGAAGCAAGTAAATCATCCGCAGCATCAACATCAAGCCCTCGAAATTTGGATGTTTTACCGTCTTCATAAAAACGTTGAGAAGGTCTGTTGGCCCACGATCTGATCATACAAGCTTCATACTACGACAAACGTAGTATAGCAAGCGCAATATCATTAAGCGGCCATGTGGGGTAGAATCCGGCATTCAACCTCACTTCTCCCCCCGATAGTGGGTGATCCAGGCGTAGAACAAGGGGCGTAGAGCATAGAGAACATATGGATGCCGCTCATACCCGAAACTCCATGAACTTCCAGTCATGAGCTTGCCGAATGATGCTCAGTGCCCAACCATTTAAAGCCTAAACGATTTCTATAATCGATGCATCAACAAAAACGGCGCATGGTTTGAGGTAAAAAAAGGCGGGTCGTTATTTAGGATGGATCGGATGGACCGGGGCCGTTTAAACGCCTGGGACAGAAAGCGCCGCACCTGATCCCGATGCCAGCCTTTGGGGTGGCGAAACTCCCGGTAAAGGGACAGATCTCCCTCATAAAACGGCAGGGTCTCCAGCCCATCCGCCTCGGGGCTGTATGCCGGCAGGTTGAATATAGCCAGATTGAGAAAATCGATCCATTGGGCGTGGGCCAAGGCAAAATCCAGGGTTTTTTCAGCGCTCCCATGGGATTCAGCCGGGGTTCCGAAAAGCAGGTAGACATAGATCCCGATACCCGCTTCCTTCAGAGTTTCGAGGGCTGCCGACACAATCTTAAGATCGATCCCCTTTTTCAGGGCATCCAGCACGTCCGGGTCCCCGGATTCAACCCCCAGTTTAAGCATCACGCATCCGGCTGCCTTCAGGTTCCGGGCAAATTCAGGATCGGCCAGATGCGGGGTAATCCGAACAAATCCATACCAGGGTGCTCCGGGAGGGTTTTTGATGAGATGTTTCAGCGCTTTGGGCGGCAGGGCGTTGTCCAGAAAGTGAATCAGAGCGGGATGGATGCTTGATTCCAGCCGATGGATCTCATGCCCCATGGCCGCAAGATCCGACGGACGGTATGGATTTTTTTCCGCTTTTTCAGGACAGAAGGCGCATTTTCGCCAATAGCATCCCCGGGCCGTGCCGTAAGGGAGCACCGGCCCCGGTGACAGGTAACGCTGCATCGGGAGTTTATCATAGTCAAAACCGGGAGCCGGTCTTCCGGTTGCGCTGCCCTGCCCGCACATCTTAAGAAGCGCTGCCTCGCCCGGACCCGATATCAGGCCATCGATCAACCCCGCAAACGGGTTTTTAAAACCGGGAATGTTCATCCAGGAGGTAATAAGACCCCCGCCCAGTATAATACGGGCCCTGGGCAACTGTTTTTTAACAAAGCCTGCCACTGCAAAACCGGTCAGGGCCTGGCTTAAATAATTTATGGAAATCCCGACGATATCCGCTTGGCGCTCGTCAAACAGCCTCAGCAACCTTTTTGAAAAGCCGGGATAAAAGGGGTTATTTTCAAACTGCTCGGCTGCCTGGATCAGATCTGCACTGCGGACCGGCGACAGATGCGTGTCCGTAAAGTTGGAAAAGGAGAGTGCTGCTCCGTGTTTTTTCCCGGCCAGGGTAAGGAGCCGGTTGAGATCATTGACCGCGCGTTTGTACCGGTCGGTATTTACGTAAAGCGTTTCGGTTCGAAGTGCATCCAGGTTTTTCGAGACATTCCGGGCGGCCCTTCTGGACCAGGTGTCATCACCGCTCACCGGATCCGTCAGAAGATCCAAAAGCCCTTCCAGATTGGCGTCCATAATGCGGCAGTCGATACGATTGGCGTCCAGTGCGAATGCCAGCTTGGCAAGGCCGGCCGGCGGTTCACAGGGTTTTGAAAGCGGCGGGTGGATCAGAAGAACCGTTTTATTTTCTCTCATAACCGGTATCTATGGGGAGATTCTCTTTTGATGCTTCCGTCTTGCAGAGTTGATCACATCTTTCATTTTCAGGGTTCCCGGCATGCCCCTTTACCCAGCAGAAGGTGACCGTATGTTTTTCACAAAGATCGAGCAGCTGCCCCCACAAATCAGGGTTTACGGCAGGGTCTGTTTTTGTTCTCATCCAGTTGTTTAATCGCCATCTCCGGGCCCAGCCTTTCGAGATGCCGTCCACCACATATTTTGAGTCGGAATAGAGCGTCACCGCAGAAGCTGTCTTAAAACACCCCAACCCGACGATACATGCCGTAAGCTCCATCCGGTTGTTTGTGGTCCGTCGAAAGCCCCCCGACAGTTCTTTTCGCTTTTTTCCTTCGATGATGACCGCACCATATCCACCGGGGCCCGGGTTATTGAAACATCCGCCGTCGGTATAGATCACGATTCCGGAACCCTTATGGTGCCGGGTCCCGGATGCTTTTGCCTTTGGTGCCCCGGCAACGGATTTGGGACCCTTACGGATCCCGGGCGGGGCCTTTAAAAATGCCCCTGCTTCATCAAAGGTCGCGAATCCTTTGAAGCGGGCTTTTGGAAACCCCCGAACCTGTATTTCGGCGCCCCCTTCCCCAAACCATTTTTCATAAATGCCCGGTTTCCGACCCACTGCGACAGCGTAGTATTTCTTCGTCTTTTTAGACATTCAAATATCCCTTACAGATAGGATTCACGGGAAGGTACTATACCTTAATAAACGGCAGAAGTCAGCCTTTTCAGGAGGACGAAAGGGTTGGTTTAACGGACAGCCTATCAGCCGAAACCCGTAGATTTTCGAATTTCACTTTTCGCTCTTTGACTGCCCCTGTTTCAGGCGCCAGAGGAGAAGGAAGCGGCAAAACGATGGCGGCAGCGAATTTTTCCAGGATCTATTTTTTACGTTTAAGGACGTTTCCGGCTGCCTCGGCAATGTCTTTGGCTGTCATACCGAATTTTTCAAACATCTCGCTGGTGGGCCCCACGCTGCACCATACATCCCGGACACCGATCATTTCCATGGGCACGGGATGCTCCTGAACAACCACTTCGGCCACGGCAGCCCCGAATCCCCCAAGCACATTATGTTCTTCCGCGGTAACGATGGCCCCGGTCTCTGCGGCCGCCCTGGAGATGATGTCTCGATCGATGGGTTTTATGGTATGGATGTTGATCACCCGGGCACTGATGCCTTGATTTTCAAGAATCCCGGCAGCTTCAAGGGAGTGGTGTACCATGTGCCCGGTGGCGATGATGCTGAGATCTTTCCCCTCCCGCAGGATGATGCCTTTCCCGAACTCCCAGTCATAGTCATCGTTATAGATAACCGGGGTATCGAAGCGCCCCATCCGGATATAAATCGGCCCCTGGTGATCGATGTCGTAGCTGGCCCGGGCGATCTTGGCACTCTCTCTGGCATCGGCCGGCGTCATAATGATCATGTTGGCCATGGAACGGAGTATACCGATATCCTCGGTGGCATGGTGGGTGCTGCCGCCGACGCCCATGTCGATTCCGGCACACATTCCCGCAATAACCACACGCTGCCCGGCATAGGCCAGATCGTCCCGAACCTGTTCGCAGGCACGCATGACGGCAAACGGCGCATAGGTGTGCGCATAGGGTCGCTTGCCGCAGGTGGCAAGCCCGGCGCAGACGCCGATCAGATTCTGTTCGGCCACGCCGGTGTTGTAGAAACGGTTATCGAGTTTTTCTGCAACCTCTGTCAAAAAATAACCTTTCCCCAAATCCGCGGTTACCAAAATGACGTCTTCATTATTTTCTGCGACTTCACAGATGGCATCGGAATATGCTTTGACTTCATTTTCAAAATCGACCATTGCCGGACTCCTCACTTTTGTTATTTCAATTCCCCAAGCGCGCTGCTTGTCTGATCGGGTGTGCATACACCGTAATGCCACTGGTGGCGGTCTTCCATAAATGAGACCCCCTTTCCCTTGATGGTGTTCGCCAGCACCGCCCGGGGGCGGCCGGAACCATCCGGCAATCCGTCAAAGGCACCCAGTATCTGACCGATGTCGTGGCCGTCTATGGATTGAACATCCCAATTAAAAGACGCCCATTTATCCTCAACCGGCTCAACCCCCATCAGGTCTTCGGTATAGCCGTCCACACCGATCCGATTCCGGTCGATAATGCAGCAAAGATTGTCCAGTTTGTATTGTGAGGCAGACATGGCGGCCTCCCATGTGGACCCTTCCTGGAGATCGGCATCACCGATCATCACGAACACCCGGAAATCCCTGGCGTCGATCTTTCCGGACAAGGCCATCCCCACACCGGCCGACAGGCCATGGCCGAGAGAACCGGCACTGAAATCGCAGCCCGATATTTTTGTCATATCGCAGTGCATGGCATAGGGGCTGCCGAGTGCGTTATAATGGTACCGGATATCCTCATAGGGATAGAACCCTGCCATTGAAAGCGCAGAACAATAGACCACCGCCACATGTCCCTTGCTGAGGATAAACCGATCCCGATCCGGCCACCGCGGCGCCTCGGGTTTGTACCGCATGGTATCAAAATACAGAACCGAGAGAAGGTCGGCTGCAGAAAGGGCGCCGCCGTAATGCCCCCCCGTGCTGTCACCCAGTATTTCAATCACACAGCGGCGCATCTGCCGGGCCCGCTCCTGTAATGTTTCGATATCTGTTGTCGCCCTCTTGGCAAACTCCGTCATAAAAGCCTCCAGAAAATAAAAAACGTCCGTATCACTAAATTCGCGAAATTCAGAGTCGTAATAAATGCCAAAAAGAAACAGATGTGTCAACAACCCCGGAAAGAAAACAGCAATTACCGATGAATTTCCACATGCAGTCTAATGGTCGGTCTTTTAGGAGATATTATGATTAAATATTTTCGATTGCATACTGAATTGTCGATTCCACCGGTTATCCGGCGAAATCTGTCGAATTCACATATTCACCGAGAATTGTTGATTATACCCGGGACTGCTTTTATTTCCGGATCAACCATGATAATGCTCACATCTTCGACAGCTTAGATGGGAAAAATTTTAAATGATGCCAGTTACCCGAACACGATGGCTTGCATATGCCGGTCTCCTGACGGCCATGATGCTGTGGGCCAGTTCCTACATTGCCCTTAAAATCGCATTCAGAAGTTATGACCCCATGGTGGTGATTTTCGGACGGATGAGTGTGGCAAGCTTCTGTTTTCTGTTTATCATCAAACGGCTCAAGGGACGCGGATATCAAAAGGGGAGTCTAAAGTACATACTGTTTATGGTATTTTGTGAACCGTGTCTCTATTTTATTTTTGAGGCAAAAGCACTTGAGAATACATCCGCCTCCCAGGCCGGAATCATCGCCGCCATGCTGCCCCTGCTGGTGGCCGCTGCCGCCCGCTTTTTTCTAAAAGAGACCCTCACCAAAAGAACCCTTACCGGATTTGTCATCGCCATTGTCGGGGCTTGCTGTTTGAGCATTACCGGTGAAATCGGGGAAGGGGCTCCCAATCCGCCGCTTGGCAATTTTTATGAGTTTGTGGCCATGGTCTTTGCCACCGGCTACATCATTACCCTGAAACGGCTGACAGCGGCCTATTCACCTTTTTTTCTCACCGCCATACAGGCCATCGCCGGATGCGGTTTTTACATGATGCTCCTGTTTTTGCCGTCGACAACGCTTCCCACCCGTATCGATCCGGTTGCCACCATCGCCGTGATCTATCTCGGTGCCATTATCACCATGGGCGCCTACGGCCTGTATAATTTCGGTGTCAGCCGGATTCCGGTGAGCCAGGCCACCGCATTTATCAATCTGATTCCGATTTTTACGGTGTTTCTGGGCTGGTTGATTCTGGATGAAAGCCTGACAATGCTGCAGTATGGGGCGGCGGTTCTGATCTTTGCAGGTCTTTTGCTGAGCCAGGAAAGGGGAAAGAAGACTGCCGGATGAAAAAGAGAATTCAGAAGTCAGAAGCCAGAGGTCAGGAACCAGAAGAACTTCGACCTTGCTCGGCTGGCGCAGGCGCTTGCACCGCGTGTTGATATTTGTTTGTTTTTTGGAATTTGTTATTTGAGATTTCTTCAATGCAATGAATTTTCATCAAACAAATCCCCTTTATGGACAATCAAAACCAGGCCCTCATCGCCGCCCGGAATCTTCGACTGTCCGGATCTTTATCCCGGCACTGTCAGGGTTTTCCGCAACCCGTGCAGATATTCCTTCAGGGGCCGCCACGGGAACGGTCCTTTTGCGGATACGCCTAAATCTGTTTCCGGCTCAAGCTGGAGGCTCACAAAGACAGGGCCCGTTTCAGATAGGATGTCGCCGATACGGGCGGACAGTTTATGGGCCGTGTCAAATCCGTATACACCCGCATAACCGGCATTTTTCGCAAAACCGGCAAAATCGACGGCATGCCCGCCGGGCGTCGGCTGCCCGCCGGTGAATGCATAGACACCGTTTTGCATGACAAAATGGTAAAAATTCTTAGGCGCCTGATTCGCAATGGTCACCAATGTGCCCAGATTCATGAGCAGCTCTCCGTCGCCGCTCAAAACGATGACTTTCCTTTCCGGTCTGGCCAATGCGATCCCAAGACCCACGGAAGACTCTTTGCTCATGCTCCCCGCAAAGGCAATATCAAGCGTCTCTTTCTGGGAAACCTTCATCCATGGCGCCCTGGCACTCTGGGATGCAATTACGATGGCATCCTGCCGATGCGCGGATATGATCTCAACCGATTCTGTCATGGTCATCATGAGGGTCGACACTCCTTTCCGATAAGAACCGCAACCGGCCTTGAAGTTTGCTCGGCTTCTTCAAAGGCCTTGGAGATCCGATCGCAATCGGCGTCGCATTCCACCAAATAATAGTTGATTCGCCATGTGTGCAGCATCGGTTCGATGAACCGCGCGGCGGAATCTTTTGTCTGTCCGTGGCGTGTGTATCCGCGGTAGCCGATGAGAATCACCATGGGAATTTCAGCTGCCAGGCCGATTCCACGAATCGAATCTCCGGATTCGAAAAACCCGGTATTTTGGACAAACACTACGGGAATCCGGCCGCCGACCCAGAGCCCGGCCGCAATGGCCATGGTCTCCCCTTCTCTGCAAACCGGAATGCTGTGAAGGGTTCGGTCTGCGGTAATGGCCTCATGGATCGCTGCCGTGTCGCTGCACGGCAGCCAAACCGTATGGCTGACCCCGTTTGTTTTCAGGGCTTCAACAATTGTTGCTGCGTGGAGAATGGATTCACTTGTCATATAATAGGCCTCAATTGTGTAATGCGACAATATCGTAAAAACCGAGATTAGAAAAAATCCCGGGATAAGTCAAATTGAGACGGCCGATCTTTGCACAGACGATTTATTTACTTGAGATTTTGATGTATATCCTCGATTCATTCTAACTGAACAGAGAAATGAAAGGACACCCCATTGGCAAACCCGGAAAAAATCCATGGAAGCATTGTCGATGCTGTTGAGCGGATACAGCATTTTATGAAAGAGGTTAGCGGCGAAAAAGCGACCCAGCAGGAAATCGCAAAAGCGCTCACCCACTATTTCGTATTGAACGAAATAAAGGAACATATTGAAATGCATCGGGAGGCGTCGGAGATGTAAAGGGCAGGGACTACTTCGGTTCCAGAAAATCTTTAAGGCTGATCACGTTACCGTCTCCCTCAACAGTCGATTTCATGCTCGCCCATGACCCCCTGACCTTTGCTTTTCGAAGTTCCTGTATGGCGGTCTGGAGTTCCGGACTATTCTCGATCAGTTCCTGAATCTGTGTATGAAGCTGCTCCCAGCTGTTTTCCAGGTCTTTTATATCGAGTTCGAACCCTCCCAGAGACGCCAACAAGGCCCCGAGGTGCGCCAGCAGGCCGAAATGGGTGGCCCCCTGCAAATAATACGGACAATGACACCAGAGGCTGGCACAGCGAACCCCCTGTTTTATGCCCTCCGAATTTATCAGAGAGTGAATGGCTCCGGGCCCCTGATAGGTGACCGTGGTGATGTTTTTTTTCTCCAGCTCGGGAAATACCGCATCACTGGTCTTGAGTGCGGAAATAATCCGGTCCGTGTGCAGCACATTGTCATACATGCTGCCCAGGGTCACAATGGTGTCGACGTTCATTTTCTCGGAAAAGCCAAACAAATCGTTTACAAACTGGAACCACCGCAGGTTTGGCTCATCCGCCTTTAAAAGAACAAGATCTCTGGCCCCGCCTTCAAGCCGGGCCGCGTAAAAGGTCCCCCCGGGCGGTGAAATGTTTTTCATCTCACCCGCTTCTATCTCCACCTCCGGCCGCATCTCATCGTACCGGTAGAAAAGGTCCGGGTTAATTTCTCCGATCGGTTCAGCCTTGAGCGTATCGATCAGATAAGAGATCATCCCTTTGGAAACATTCAGGGCGTTTCCCCAGCCCTCAATCCCGATAATGAAAAAGGGTCTGTTCAATTCCGGGTATTCTTTTATATGGAATCCGTACTCAGTCATGGTTTCTATAATATAGAGGCTTTAAAGAATGTCAAGGCTGCACAGGGTGCCGGGTCTAACCATGGGAAAAACCGGTCACCCATGCCGCGGCCAGCACCCCTGCAAACAACACCATAAAAGCATTCTGACCGCTGTCTGTCACCGGCTGTTTAAAAAACACGCCTCTGATGATTGCCAGCCCAAGACCCGAAAGAAAACCGAACAGGTGGGCCGTCAAATCCGTATGAGCCCCGGAACCTAGAAATCCGAGCAGAGCCATACCCCCTGCCAGTGGAAGCCAGGCTTTCATCCGTTGCCCCGGCAGGCGGAACCGTTCTAAAAACCGATGTCCGGCCAGGATACCGATGGCACCGAAAATGGCGGTGGAGGCACCGATGGAGAGATGGCCTGTTTCCAAAAATGCCGCATTGATAAAGTTTCCGGAAATACCGGAAAGCAGGATCATAAACCAGCCCAGCCCGCGGCCCATGATGCCGCACACTGCGGTACCGAATATTGCCATACCGGCCATGTTGCTCAAAAGGTGGACAGCATCTGCATGAAGCATCAAGGCAGTGACGGTCCTGTACAGCTCACCCTCTAATATGGCTTCGGAGACGGCCCCGTATGTGGCTATAAATGACTCTCTCCCGGGACCGGACGGATACGCTAGATACCAGGCGCATAGAACAACCGGAAACCATATACCGGTATATGTTTTTTGAAATCCTTGTCTGGGGGTATCTTCCGGCGGAGAAATATCCCGGTTTTCCTGGAAATACTGTTTGATGCCGGCCAGGGCGGTGTCGTATTCCGATTCTTCGACCCATATTTCCCACCCTCCTCTCCCGTTTTTCACACGATATGAAACCCCGGCGGCGGACAGCACCAGCCCGCAGGTATCTGCCTGCTCGGTGGTAAGATTTGAGAAAAGCGCCTGCATAAAAGCCTCTTCATCCCCCTTTTTTTATCATATCATGATTCTGACCGACCGGCCAAACGATCTGCTTTCAAAAGGAATCTATTGATTGTTTCCGTATCGATGCGCTATAGCGCTCATATGAAGATACTCTACACATCCGACATTCATACCCACCCGAATCATCTTTTCTCTCTTCTCTCCGCATCAAAAGATGAAGGGGTGGACGCTGTTGTTGTGGGAGGGGACCTTATTCCCCACCGGTTACCCACCGAGGACCGTTTCGGCATTATCGATGGACAGCGGATGTATCTCAAAGAGACATTGATCCCGGCCATGGAACGATTCAGGAAGGGCACCGACATTCCGGTCTATCTTGACCTTGGAAATGACGATCTTTATTTAAGCCGTGGTGTCCTCGAAAAATATAACGGGCGCTTTTTCAACCTCCTGCATATGCAGAGGCTTCCTTTAACCGATGCCGTTGACATTATCGGCTATATGGCCGTTCCGCCGACCCCGTTTCAGAGAAAGGACTGGGAAAAACCGGATTCCCGGGAAACACCCTACCCACCGTCAAATCGGGTACGATTGACAGGTTATATCACCAAAAATGGAAGCCTGGAGGAGACGGCCATCGACCCGGCTTCCGATGATACCATTGAAAATGACCTTTCCGTCTTATCCCGCACGATTGAGCGGCCGTTTATCTTTGTCGCCCACAGCCCCCCCTACGGCACCCCCCTTGATGTGCTCGACAGCGGTGAGCACGTGGGAAGCGGAAGCATCCGGAGGTTCATCGAAACATGGGCGAAAAAGGGCCTTCTGCTCTCATCTCTCCACGGGCATATCCATGAGGCGCCATTCCGCTCCGGTCAAATCAGCACCACCATCAAAGGGGCGATCTGCATCAATACCGGCCAACATTCCACAGGCAATCGTCCCCTGCGGTATGTCATATTGTCGTTGAACAGGGACCCATTGCGGGTAGAGATTGTCAAAGGAGTGCCTAAAGTTTGAAGTGCCTAAAGTGAGCTAAAATTAAGGAATTCTATCAATTTTTATAAATGATAGAGCAACGCGACACCTTAACTTTAGGCACTTTAGCTCACTTTAGCTCACTTCAAACTTATTTGAGCAACCCGGTGCTTTGCAACAAAGAAACCATAGCATGTTCCTGTTTTGGATAGTCCGGGTCAGGAAGAAAGCCGCCTGCACATCAGATCGATCAGGTCATTTTGCGAAAAGATCGCATACCCGAGAGACCGTGCGGTATCTTCATCCCCAGGGCCGGTATAGCCCCATGCTGCCAGAATCAATCGGAGAAACGGCTCTTTCCTGTTAAAATGAAGGTCAAGTTCCCGGAGATTCATCAATGAGTCATCGATAAAGTCATAGGGTGCGTGGTCGAGGCGTTGATGGATACGGTTCAGATTTTCGATTTTTGTAATCCCGTCGTCTCCGGAATAGACATTTTCTTCTTTCAGGATGAGTCCGAAATAACGGCACAGGTGAATCGCCGCCGCCCTGTTCTTGTTGGTCAAAAGAATCACGGTTTCTGAAGGATATTTTTTCAACGCGTCCCAGATGGGTTGAAAAGGTCCGTTTAAGGCAAGCCAGCGCTCCTCATCCATTTCCACAAACCGTTTCCTTGTTGAAAAAAATCCATTGACCCGGTCGATCAACGGGGCCGTTTCCTGTTGGCGGATCGATAGATACTCTTCCCGGGTCAGGATAAAATCCGGGTCAAGATGATCGTTTTGAATACACCAGTGCATCAACGGGACAACATCGCCGATGGATTGGACGTGGAACCGGTTTTTCTGAAACCGTGAAGGGACCGTTCCGGGAATGTCCCCAAGGCGCATCACAAGTTTGTCGGTGGTTACGTTGTAGGCGGTTACGGTGATTTCATCGATTGAATTGACCAGCACACCGTCAAAATCAAATATCAACATGATCGGGTCTCCAAGCAACTGTGTTATGGTGTCTGCCTCTTAGCATATGAAGCTCCCCGCAGCAAGCTACGAGGTATTCTGGCAGGACAAACGCATTTGGAATAGTGAATCACACTAAAGACGTTATCTAAAGACAATTGAACGTCCAACACCCAACGCCCAGGTAGCGAAGACTCCGACATCGAACGTCGAATGCGGAAAGCGCTTCGCTTTATCTATTTTAATCCGCGGACCATAACCTGTGACGCTCCCATGGGTCCTGAACTCAGGTCCGAGCAACTCAGCCGGATCGAATTTAAAAGGGTAGATCCGCTCGCGCAGTGCCAGCGCTTGCGCGGCGTGTGCGCCGCATGCTGTTTAGTCTTTTATAAATTGACAGAATACATTATTCGAAGTCGGAGTCTTCGCTACCTGGACGTTCGATCTCGGAGTCTTCGCTACCTGAGCGTTGGATGTTCATTGAGTACGTGTAAATCTTCAATCGGAGAAGGATTATTTCTGAACACGGTATCCAAATGCGTTAGCCCTGTATCTCTATTTCAATTTCAAGTAATTGAGGGTTTAAAAAAGCGGTCCTGCAAGAATTGATTCTTGACAGCAGGTGGGTCTTTCTTTTTTACGCTAAAAATATTATTGTAATCCCAATTGAGCCAAGGCTCTATTAGGTAGCCGTCAGCTTTGGTTGAATAGTGAAAGATTTACATCTGGTTCATGCAAGCTGTTATAAATTTCTTTTTGAATCTTTTTCCTGATCGCCGATCCGCCCCCGGCGGAACAGCTCTCAATTGAGTGTTTTTGCTCAATTGGGGTGTAACCCATTTGCTCAGAACTTTTTTAACCGAACAGAAAGGAATCCCATGGCAACAAACTCTCCCCCGGCAAAAATCGGAATGCCGCTTGAAATGGTGGATACCCCTGCACTTCTGATCGATCTGGATGCATTTGAACACAACCTCAAAAAGATGGCCGATACCGTTTCCAAAACCGGAGCCCGCCTAAGACCCCATGCCAAAACCCACAAATGCCCGGTCATTGCGCTGCGTCAAATGGCGATGGGAGCTGTGGGTGTTTGCTGCCAAAAAGTCACCGAAGCCGAAGCAATGGTCTATGGCGGCGTCACAAATGTCCTTGTGACCAACGAGATCGTCGGAAGATCCAAGATAGAGCGGCTGGCTTCGCTGGCCGGGCAGGCTAAAATCGGTGCTTGCGCCGACGATCCGTTTCACGTCCGGGAATACGGCGCCGTTTTCCAATCGAGCGGGGTTGATCTGGATGTGTATGTGGAACTCGATGTAGGCTCGGGACGGTGCGGCGTGGAACCGGGGGAACCGGTTCTGGATCTGGCACGTCAGATCGAAGAATCACCCGGGCTTCGATTTGCAGGGCTCCAGGCGTATCACGGCGCTGCACAGCATCTCCGAACGCCTGCCGAGCGTAAACAGGCCATTGAATACTCCATTGATCGAGTGCTGAAAACAAAATCCGTACTGAAATCCAATGGCATCTCCTGCGAGACCGTCACAGGGGCCGGCACCGGAACATACAGGATTGAAGCCACCAGCGATGTCTATGATGAACTGCAGGCAGGATCTTATATCTTTATGGATGTCGATTATTCAAAAAACCTCAACAAGGAGGGGGCATCGGTCGGTGAGTTCAGACACAGTCTCTTTGTGTATGCGACGGTTATGAGCCGGCCGGCCCGGGACCGGGCTGCGGTGGATGCCGGTCACAAAGCCGTCCCCATCGATTCCGGGATGCCGCTGGTCAGCGGCTTGCCGGATGTGACCTATACCCGGGCAGCGGATGAGCATGGAAAGCTTTTATTAAGTGACCCTGCCCGGGATTTGAAAATCGGCGACAAATTAAAACTCATCCCGGGCCACTGCGACCCCACGGCAAACCTTTACGACTGGTATGTGGGAATCCGAAACAATCATGTGGAAGTCATCTGGCCCATTACGGCAAGGGGCGGGATGCGCTGAGTAAGAATTCGGGTCAGTCGAAGATCCCGCCCAGCGGGGAGGGCCTGCTTTGGCTTGTCCCTGGAAGGGGCTGTTTCCTGAAAGCCAGACAAGTTAAAAGTGCCTAAAGTGATCTAAAGTGCCTAAAATTATGGAGTCGCTCGCGCAGCGCAGGCGCCGCGTGTTGCTCTATCATTATATATAATTGGTAAAACTCCTTAACTTTAGCTCACTTCAAACTTTAGTTCACTTCAAACTTTAGCGCCGTATCTTCTGGCAGAGCAAATGTTCTCCGGCCTGACCTTGGGAGCAGGTTTTCGTTAATAGAATAAAAAAGGCCGCTGAAACGCAGATTCAGCGGCCTTTCCTTATCCGTAGATTACCCTTGGGCACCCTTATGGTAGAGCGGGGATATATTTCTGAGGGTGGTCACGACCTCTTTGAGGGCGGTTAAAAACCGGATCACGTCATCTTCGGTATTTTCTATGCCGAAGGTGACAATGAGGGTACCTTGGGCATCCGCATATTCCCTTCCGATGGATTGCAGCACGTGGGAGGTTCTGAGGGAGCCGGTTGCACAGGCCGATCTTGTGGATACCGCAATCTGATCGTCATCCAGCATGAGCACAACGCTTTCCCCTTCGATGTACTTTACGGAAACCGAAATCAGGTTCGGCAGGACATGTTCTGGGTGCCCGTTGATGTAGTATTCATCGATGTAGTTCGGCAGCTCCCGGATGAGCATGTTTTTAAGACTTTCAGCATGGGCCATCCGCGTGCTAAGATTCTCTTTGGCCAGTTTCGCCGCAACGCTCATTCCCACAATCCCCACAAGGTTTTCCGAACCTGCCCGGCGATTGTTCTCTTGAATACCGCCGTCAAAAAGCGGAAAAATCCGGGTTCCACGCCGGATATAGAGCCCACCCACCCCGGTGGGTCCGTAATATGGGTTGGACGCAAAGCTGAGCAGATCAACCCCCAGCTGCTGAACATCGACCGGCACAATGCCGACGGAATCGACCGCATCGGTATGAAACAGTACCTTTTTATCTTTGGCAATCCGGGAAATCTCTTCGATGGGCTGCAAGGTGCCGACTTCGTTGTTGCTGTGCATGATGGAAACCAGAATGGTGTCATCTCTGACGGCATCGGCAACATCCTGGGGATTGACCCGTCCTTTTTCATCCACAGACACCGAGGTAAAGGTAAAGCCCATCGATTTTAGGCGGCGCAGACTTCGAATAACCGCATTATGCTCGACATTCGATGTCACAATGTGTTTGCCCTTGTCCCCGTGAGCCAGTGCAATCCCTTTAATTGCATGGTTGACCGATTCGGTGCCGCAGGATGTAAACACCAACTCCCGTGGGTCTGAACAGTTGATAAGCCCGGCCACCGACTCCCTGGCCTTGTCCAACACCTCTGAGGCCTGATCGCCGAGCGTGTGCTGACTGGAGGGGTTGCCGAAATCTTTCCGAATGGCCTCTATCATGGCGTCCTTGACTTCCGGCAGGAGCGGATTCGCGGACATATGGTCCAGATACGTAAATTTCATTTCTGTAATCCTCTTGGTCCTTTAACAGACTGTTTCTCTGATTTCGTTCCAGTCGGTGTGTCCGGATCAGGCACTCGGAACGGAATCCTGGATCGATATTTTTGTTTTACATGATTCACAAAACTCAACATCATCCTCGATTTCAGCATCACAGTACGGGCAGTAACATCCGTCCTCGCTGTGGGAATGTTCATGTACATCTTTTCGCACCGGCTCGGTCCGGACTTTTCCGGCCTTAACATCTTCATAGTATTTGATGGCTGCCTGGAGCGCATCCGCACCGAGATTGGAGCAATGAAGTTTATTTTTGGGGAGCCCTTCCAGTGCTTCCGCAACATCTTTGTTGGTGAGCGCCTTTGCCTCCTTGAGGCTTTTTCCTTTGGCAAGCTCGGTAATCATGCTGGAAACGGCGATGGCGGATCCGCAGCCAAAGGTCTGGAATTTTATATCTTCGATTTGATCGTTTTCAATGGTAAGATATATTGTCATCATATCACCGCACAACGGGTTGCCCACCTCCCCGATACCATTCGCATTTTCAATGACCCCGACATTTCTGGGGTGTCTGAAATGATCCATCACAGTCTTAGAATACATGGTGACCTCCTTATTTTATGATCACATACTTATAATCATTAATTTTTTACAGTAAAGCCTAAATTCGAAGCCGAAATCTATGAATCCACCGGTTTTTCAGGTGCCGGGAGCAGCAGCAGGGCTGCAAGGCCACCTGCGGCAGCCAGAAAAAGAAAGGTACGTTCGAGCGAAATTCTTTCAGAAGCAAACCCAACCACCACCGGCGCCAGCGAAGAAACCCCCATTCTCAAGGTGTAGATAAATCCCAGTGTTTCTTCCCGGCGGTGTGAAGGAATCATCTCGATCATAAATGTATCCGCCAGCCCGGCGTGTCCGGATCCGAAAATTCCCAGAAAAACAATTGAAACATAAAGAACCGCTGTGGATTTGAAGAAAACCAACGCACACAGGGACAACCCGGCGATTATAAAACCGCCCATGACAATCGGTTTTCTGCGTCCCATCCAGTCCATGGCCGCACCGAGAAAAGGGCGGCAGACAGCACCGGAAAAGGCCATGACACCAAAGGCCACCGCAGCGGCTTCAATGCTGAATCCGCGATGATCCACAAGGAATAACGGTAAGAACACCATAAAACTGCCTTGGGCGACGCCCCAGACACCGGCTGCCAAAAGATACGTCCCCATGGAAACAGAAAAAAAAGGCCAGCTCAGCTTTTTGCCTTTCGGCTGGAGGTTTCCGTTTTGATTTCTTAAAAAAAAGTAAAGGCTTAAACCGGCAAGCATTCCGAAACATGCCCAGACCTGAAGCGGGAGCCGCCAACCGAAACGGCTCAGCAACAGCCCCGCGATAAAGGGAGCTGCAACCATTCCCACGGAACTGCCGCTCAGATGAAGCCCCATGGCCCGTCCGAAGGAGTCTCTGCCGAAAAGCCGCGACAGCATCGTCACCGCCAATGGATGATAGGTTGCCCGGCCCAGGCCGCTGACCGTGGAAATCCATACCAGGCTGCCATAGGAGGTGCTCATACTGGCAGCAAACATCCCCACAGACATCACCAGGAGGCCGGAAACAAAAATGGTGGAAATCGGTACAAGGTGCACCAGATAAGCGGCCGGTGCCTGGAAAAGGTTCCCCACAAAACGGTAGAGTGTTAAAAACGCTCCCATCTCCGTGTAACTGAGGTGAAAATGCTCCCGGATCGCGGGCAGTAGCGGCGGAATGATCCACATAAATCCGTCATTGACGCCGTGGGCCGCCATGAGCACCCCGAGTGTCAGCCATCTGTTTTTGGGTCGATCTGTTTTTGCAGCCATGTTTTCTCAGGAGGATTCTGGGGAAAAGGCGGCAAGAATCTCGATGACCTTGTCCAGGGTCCGGTCTTTGTCTCTTGTTTCAGGGGTCTCATCGGCCAGAGGCGACTGACCCATAAACCGGTACATATCGGCCGCCCCCTGAAAGATACGGGGCGTCATCTCCAGCTCCTGGAAGGTTTGTGCAATCTCCTCCATCTCGCCGATCCACCGCCGCGACTTTGGCGGCACACTCGGCAAACCCCGCTCCAGGGCTTGGTACCGCTGGGTCTGGCTCATCATGAACTCTTCCTTCAACGGTTCAAAAAGATCCATCCGTTTAGCGGCCACAAGAAGCTCGGTTGCCAGGGCAAAAGTGCCCTTTGTAAAGGCGGCATAGGTCATTTTAATACCCGAAGCCCGGCCGATCTCATCTCCGATAACCCGAATATCGAGTCCGAATTTATTCAGCTCTTCAAAGGAAGCAGCCGCCTTTCCCGAGGCGTAAAACCGGGTGTTCCCCTTTTGGCGCGGCGGCGGGCCGATAATGCCGGCATCCACGAAATCACCTCCGGCAGCCTGGATAATCCGGCCGATGGATTGAACCGTGCTGGGTGCCACGGCATTGCAATCCACATACACGATCCTTTCCCCGGTCTCTTTCAATGCCCGAGCGACTTTTTCGGCAGCGCCTTTCGCCTCCGCCGGAACCAGGATCGAAAGGACCAGATCCGCATCCTTTACGAATTCATGATAAGACGGCACCGCTTCCACACCGGCATCTGCCGACAGGGACCGGGTTCGCGCGCTCCGCCCCTCCAGGCACGTAATCACCGGCATGCCATTTTCAATCAGAACCCCGGCAACCACATGTCCCATATCTCCAGGGCTCAACAGTCCGACTCTCTTCACTGTCATGAAAGACTCCTAAGCTTAATCGTTGGTTAAAATACAGATACTGAGCACCGGCTTAAGGAAAAGTCAACAGGTTTTATGAAAGAAAAGACGGATCCGACGACTTAAAACAATTGACCGGATGCATACAATTCTGTTAAAAGCAAATGAATCAGATCAAGGCATACGAAACAGGCATCGCCTGCAGGTTGTGTGAAAGGTGACCCTACATCTGCCTGTATACGGATTCACCGGAATCACAAAACGATCATCGGATTGGAATTTATAGATTTGACGCAACCGTATTATTTTGCCATAATACGAAAAATGCCTGCGGGCAACACCTTAGAAATCTTCTGGAGTTGGAAATGAAAAAGGAAAAACTAATTGAAAAGATTAGTGAAATACTAAAAACCGATTTGGACTTGAGCTATCTTTCCGTGTTGAAACAGGAACAGCTTGAAAACCTGATCGCCTGTATTCGATACCGCGTCGACCAGAAGGATTGAGAAAGAATCCGATCCCGTATCCAGATACCGTTTCAGTCCTGGTTCCCCTTTGATACGACCCTAAAAAAAGGATTACAACCTAATTTCCGATTTTTATCCGCCCTTGGTTTGGCGGACTTCCCGGCCTTTATTTGGTGGACTTGTCCGCCGGCAGCCCGGCGGGGTCGGTATATTTTCAAGTCAGATCCGAAGTGATCGACTTTCCATTTGCCAATTTTTTTTGAGCGTGCTAGGGTTTCGTTCAAACATAACCGAACGCCATATGCCGTATTATCCGTTTTTTTACCAACTTTAAGGAGGAAAAGGATGGAATTTCCCATATAAAATCGGCAGCCTTTCATTCTCTCATTGTATCGCCTCGTTCTGATTGATCATCAGCCGAACCCTGTTCCGCAGCGGCAGCGAAGACACCGCCCCGGGAATCTACGACACGGCTACCCGAGCCACATCACACGCACCTGTCCGGCACCCGATACCACCCCCTGCACCGAAACACCGATTGCCTCTGAACCGACATCGATTCTACTTCTCTTCACATACCTGGGACCCGTGGGAACATCTGTCCGATTGGCCGGACGAAACAACTGTTTCGTCTGAATGGGGACAGTGGAATAAACATAATCCACGAAGCCGCGTATCTGAATCGCCTCGTTAAATGATACGAATGAGTTTTATGAGGATTTATTAGATTCCACGTCCCAAACATCTGAGCACATGAAAGGGGCAGCATCCCAAAGGAGGTATTATGTATCAAAAAATTATGGTGCCGCTAGATGGATCTGAACTGGCCGAATGCGTCCTCCCTCATGTGGAGGCTTTTATCTCACAGTGCCGATTTCGAACCATTGTTTTTGTTCGCGTACTGGAGGCCATCACACCGGCGGTTGCCGGGGAGTATGCCATTAATGTCGATGAAATGGAAAATCGTGAGGCGAACCGGAAAGCTTCGGCGGAAGCGTATCTTAAGCAGATTATTAAACGGATGAAACCGGGTGAGACAGGGCTTGAAAAAAAGGTGTTGATCGGAAGGCCAGCCGACAAATTGGCCGATTATGCCGATAATAACGATGTGGACCTGATCCTGATGGCCACTCACGGTCGATCCGGTGTGAGCCGATGGGTCCGGGGAAGTGTGGCCGACCGGATTCTCCGCGGGGCATCGGTTCCGGTACTGATGGTGCGTGCCCAGGGGGTAGCGGAAAAGCATTAAATTCTCATAACCGGGCATTGAAAAAATGCCGACAATTGCCGATCCGAGATTCCTGGGGCAGCTCGGATCGGCACAGGAGGAGAGCTATATGGCTGTAAAAATCCTCATAAAACGCATGGTGCCGGCGTATCGTGCTAAAGAGATGATCCCGCTTTTTAGAAAAATGCGTGCCCTTGCCAGCCAACAGACCGGCTATATCTCCGGAGAGACCTTGAAACGGCTCGATTCACCCGACCAGTTTCTGGTGATCAGCACCTGGAGATCTTCACAAGACTGGGAAGCCTGGGTCAAAACAGAGCAGCGGCAGGTCATTCAGACCGAAATCGATGCCTTGCTCGGCGGGGGGACGACTTACGAAGTCTATCATTATGGGTTTACGGAATAGCCTTTCGCCAGTGGTAACCGGATTCGAATTCCAAAAGCTGAAATAACTCAATCGGAATTCAGCGGCAGAATCGGGTCCGCCAGAGATGGACACGGGTTAATTTTCCATAGATACCCCGTAGCTTGTTGGAGCGGAAATCCCGACAATAGGGCTGCGGGGTAGTTCATCAATGTCTTTTGTTCCAATGACTTGCCTGGGCTTTCATTACAACCCCCTGTAAATGAGTTTGCGCGATGGCGTCGCTCGAATATTTATTGAGCGACGCGGCAGGAAAGACGCCCCGCCCATTCAAATACTTAAATCCCAAAATACCCTCCCCTCCCCCGCTTCAAGCCATTGACACCCCCGGGGATCATGCATACGTTTTTCTGCAAATGAAGTTAAAATATCCTTGAATGAAAAAGGTAGAGCATCTATGCTCTGCCTTTTTAATATATGGAGTTCATGCGGATGCAGGACCGGTTCATACACATCTCAGGCGCTCGGCAGAACAATCTTAAAAACATTAACCTGCAGATTCCCCAGAACAAAATCACCGTTGTTACCGGTGTGAGCGGCTCCGGAAAATCGTCCCTGGCCTTTGACACGCTGTATGCAGAGGGCCAGCGTCGGTATGTGGAAACATTTTCACCGTATGCCCGACAGTTCATGGACCGCATGGATCGCCCCCAGGTCGACAGCATCGAAGGGATACCGCCGGCAATTGCCATCGATCGGAAAGATCCCGTCCGGACCTCCCGCTCCACCGTCGGCACCATGACCGAAATCACCGACTATGTAAAATTGATTTTTGCCCGGATGGGACAACTCCATTGCCGGCAGTGCGGAAAACCGGTGGTGCCGGAAACCCCTGAACATATATGGCGCCGGTTGCGAAGCCGGCCCACCGGAACCGAACTGGTCATCACGTTTCCGTATGTGAATCATGGGGAGACATTCCATCAGATCCGGAAATCATTAGCAAAGATCGGCTATGACCGTTTCTTTGTCGACGGCAGCATCCGGTATCTGGAAGAACAGGGGGATGCCGTTGCAGGGGAGAATCTGCATATCGTGGCCGATCGGGTCAAATTCCGCCCGTCGGACCGAACCCGCATCCTGGATTCTCTGGAGCAGGCGTTCGGCTTCGGCAGCGGGCGTATCGATATCTGGTCTTCACCGGAAGGGCATCTCTCATTCAGCAACCGACTGGAATGTGCAGCATGTGAAATCGGCTACAACCAGCCATCACCAAACCTGTTTTCTTTCAACAGCCCCATCGGCGCCTGTGAAACGTGCCGGGGCTTCGGCAGAACCATCGACATCGATCCGGATCTGATCATACCGAATCCGGCCCTGTCCCTTGAGGAGGGGGCCATTAAACCATGGGGCAACCTTGAAAATCACCGGCCCGAGCATAAGGATCTTTTTCTATTCTGCAAAAAGGAAAAAATCCCTGTCGACATTCCGTTTAAAAAATTGAAACGGAATCAAAAAAAATCCATCATCGGCGGCACCGCGAACTACTATGGTGTCCGGGGGTTTTTCAAATGGCTCGAAACCAAAACCTATAAAATGCATGTCCGGGTGTTTCTTTCCCGGTATCGGAGCTACAATGTCTGCAGCGACTGCAACGGTTCCCGATTCAAGCCCGAAACGCTTCTGTATCGAATTGCAGGCCGGGACATCGCCGGACTGTATGCCGCCAATGTGATCGACGTCTTTGAATTTTTTAAGAACCTGCCGGTTTCATCAACAGACGAAGCCAGTCGGCTGCTGGTGGATGAAACAAAAAACCGGCTCCGCTATCTTCGGGATGTGGGGTTGGGGTACCTGACTCTGGATCGGCAATCCAGAACGCTCTCCGGCGGCGAGGTCCAACGGGTGGCACTTGCATCGGCTTTGGGTGCCTCCCTTGTCAATACGCTCTATATCCTGGATGAACCGAGCATCGGGCTTCACCCCAGCGACACGCATCGGCTGATCCGGATCATAAAAGGGCTGCGGAATCTGCAAAATACCCTGGTAATCGTCGAACACGACCCTGAGATCATCCGCCAGAGCGACTATCTGCTGGATATCGGCCCCAGGGCGGGCGAACAGGGCGGCGAGATTATGTATTTCGGACCGACCCGAGAAGTCGACGGATCCCTCACCGGCCAGTATCTGACCGGCAAACTAAAAATACCGGTTCCGAAAAAACGGCGAAAACCGGTGTCGAGCCGGCAGGTGACCATCAAAGGGGCCTGTGAAAACAATTTAAAAGATATCGATGTGTCGTTTCCCCTGGGCCTTTTCATCTGCCTGGCCGGGGTTTCCGGATCCGGCAAATCCACCCTGGCTGAAGAGATCCTTTTTAAAGCGGTTAAATGGCGCGGGTCGGATCCTAGGGGCCGCCCCGGAAAGCATCGCGGGATTACGGGGCTGAACCGGCTCTCGGATATCGTGCTGGTGGATCAAAGACCCATCGGCAGAACACCCCGGGCCAATCCGCTGACCTATACCAAGGCCATGGATTCCGTCCGCCATCTCCTGGCAGACTGCCCGGATGCCGTAAAAAACGACATCAAGGCGTCTCATTTCTCCTTTAACGTCGACGGCGGCCGATGTGACACCTGCCGGGGGGACGGGTTCGAAAAAGTCGAGATGCAGTTTCTTTCAGACGTGTTCATTACATGCCCGGACTGCAAAGGGAAACGCTATAAGAGCCGTATTCTATCCGTCCGGTACAGGGGCCGGAATATCGACGAAATTCTGTCCATGACCGTGGACCAGGCCCTTCTTTTTTTTGATGACCGGGCAAAGATTCAAAGAGCGCTCCAGCCGCTTGTGGAGGTGGGCCTCGGATACATCCGCCTGGGGCAACCCATCAATACATTTTCATGCGGAGAAGCCCAGCGGTTGAAGCTCTCCAGATACCTCAAGGCAGACGATGCTTCCCGGCGACTGTTTATTTTTGACGAACCGACCACGGGTCTCCACTTTCACGATATCGGCAAGCTCCTCAAGGCCCTCCAACGGCTGGTGGATGAGGGGAACACGGTTCTGGTGATTGAACACAACATGGATGTCATAAAAACCGCCGACTGGGTCATCGAACTGGGACCCGAAGGGGGTGACCGGGGCGGCCGTATCGTGGCAGTCGGTACGCCGGAGACCCTGGCTGCTAAAAAATCATCTCCGTCCGGACCTTTTCTAAAACCGCATCTTAAGGGCCGTGGACTGATCGAAACCAAAAAAGCCGCGTCCGTCACCACCCATGGAAAACATGGAAACGGATCGGAATCCATCACCGTTACAGGTGCCCGGGAACATAATTTAAAAGATCTCAGCCTGACTCTTCCCAGAAACCAGCTGGTTGTATTGACCGGTGTTTCCGGATCCGGCAAATCGACCCTTGCCTTTGACATCCTCTTTGCCGAGGGTCAACGCAGATATCTGGAAAGCCTTGCACCGTATGTGCGCCAATACGTAAAAATCCTGGAACGTCCGGAAGTCGACCTGGTTGCCGGCATACCGCCCACGGTTGCCATCGAACAACGGATCAGCCATGCCAGCCGCCGCTCGACTGTGGCCACCTTAACCGAAATTTATCATTTCCTAAGATTGCTGTTCAGCAAAATCGGCCGACAGCACTGCAGTGGCTGCGGCCGGGAACTGGCTGCCCAGTCCAGGGAGACCATTATCGAACAGGTCCGGAGCCGCTTCTCAGACCGGGCAGCTTCGGTCCTGGCGCCCAAGATCTTCGCCCGGAAAGGATTTCACAAAGATCTCCTTGCCCAGGCCCATAAAGACGGTTATCGAAAGGCCCGGATCGATGGAAAAATCACACCGGTCCGGAAGGATATGGCGTTGAGCCGATATCATGAGCATACCATCGAACTGGTGGTGGGGCAGATTCCCGCGGACAACCTGGATGATCTGATATCCCGGGGGCTTCAGGAGGGTAAAGGTCACCTGATCATCAGCGGCCGGAAGGGGGGCGATACGCTTTTTAGCCTAAAGGGGATCTGCCCGTCCTGCGGAATCGGACTGGAAACCATGGATCCACGCCTGTTCTCGTTTAACAGCAGCTATGGTGCATGCCAAGCATGTGACGGGCTGGGGGAAATCGGGGATACGGGTGAAACCCGGCGTACCTGCCGAAAATGCCGGGGCAGCCGTCTTAAAGCCGACGCCCTGGCGGTTAGAATTCATGAACACTCGATTTGGGACCTGGTGAAACTGCCGTCCGGTCGACTCGAATCCATCGTCGCCCAATTTGCGTTCACACCCCAGGAGGCGCCCATTGCAGAACCGGTTGTTGCCGAAATCTTAACCCGGCTGTCGCTCCTGAACCGTCTCGGTCTCTCCTATCTCTCCCTGGGCCGCAGCGGGGATACGCTTTCCGGAGGCGAAGCACAGCGGGTCCGCCTGGCGGCCCAGCTCGGATCGAATCTGACAGGGGTCTGTTATATCCTGGACGAACCGACCATCGGTCTTCACCCCAGAGACAACGGACGCCTGCTGGATTCATTAAAAAGCCTTCGTGATCGCGGAAACTCGGTCCTGGTTGTGGAACATGACGAGGAAACCATCCGGGCAGCGGATACCATTATCGATCTGGGGCCGGGAGCCGGCAGTGACGGGGGCCGAGTGGTTGCCATGGGGAAGATGAAAGATCTGAAAAAAAATCCAGCTTCCGTAACCGGATGCGCTTTCAACGGGGGTTCCCGGCAAACGGCCTCACGTCTCAGACCGTATAAAAACCGGAAACACGTCACCATCCGAGGCGCCACGGCGAATAATTTAAAAAAGATAGACGCCGGTTTCCCGTTAAAAACACTGACCTGTGTCACGGGTGTTTCCGGTTCCGGAAAATCTTCACTGGTTAAAGAAACACTTTTCAAAGGCCTCAAAAGCCGGCTGCTCCATCAAAAACTTCCAAAGGGTCTTTTCAAAAGCATTACCGGATGGAAGCATATTGACCGGGTGCTGGAGGTCGACCACAGTCCCATCGGACGCACCCCGCGCTCGGTGCCGGCATCCTATGTGGGGTTTCTATCCGATATCCGCAAGCTCTTTTCTCTGGTGCCGGAAGCCCGTTCCCGGGGCTACGGTCCCGGACGTTTCTCCTTCAATGTCAAAGGCGGCCGCTGCGAAGCATGCAACGGACACGGCAGTCTGAAAGTGGAGATGAGCTTTCTGCCGGATGTCTATACCCATTGTGAGGTATGCAACGGCCAGCGGTTTAACCAGGAAACGCTGGCTGTCCGTTACAAGGGAAAGACCATGGCAGATGTTTTGGAGATGACCTTTAAGGAGGCGGTGGATTTTTTCTCCGCCGTACCCCCGATCCGCAGGGCAGTGCAATTTTTCTGCGATATCGGACTCGACTACCTCAAACTGGGCCAATCAAGCCCCACTCTTTCCGGCGGGGAGGCCCAACGAATAAAGCTGGCAAAAGAGCTTGCCAAACCGGCCAACGGCCACACATTCTATATCTTAGATGAACCGACCACCGGCCTCCACCTGGCCGATGTTCAACGCCTGCTCAATGTACTTCAAGCCATAGTGGATTCCGGAAACACCATTGTGGTGATCGAGCATAATCTGGAGATTATCAGTGCAGCCGACTACATCATCGACCTGGGACCCGAAGGGGGTGAAGACGGGGGAGAAATCGTCGTCAGCGGAACCCCATTAGAAATTACCACCCGGGAAAAGGGTTCTCACACCGCCCGTTACCTAAGGAAATATGTAACGACTCAGGTAGATAGGCTATAGGCATTTAGGCTGAAGTACCGCAGGAGGGAAATTTGTGAACTAACAGCCTTTAGCCTACAGCCTGAACAGTTACAAAAACATATGATCAACCGATAACGGATTCTAGCCCAAGATCTATCGTTCTTTTCCCAATGCCATGGCAAAGGCTTTTCCGGTGTCATAGGCCTCATCCAGGCATTCCGGTCGCTTTGATACATCTCCTTCGAAATCCATTCCCCTATATAAGAGTGATTTCCAGAGTGTCATATCCAAAACATCGAAAAAATACCGCATACTCAACAGGGCACCTTCAAAGAGCCTCTTTCCCTTTGTGGCGCCGACAGAGATAAAAAGACCCTTCCGTTTTGGCACCCCTTGGCCCTTTGGGGCCTTTTCAATCCAGTATTTTTTCACCCAGAGGGACTGGCAACGGTCCATGAGGATTTTAGTGTGGGCGCTGACGGTGTAAAAGAAGATGGGCGATGCGAGCATCATGCCATCGGCAGCGAGCAACCGATCATAGATGCCCTGAAAATCGTCCTGAATCACACAGCGCCCGTCCTTCAAACACCCGTAAATCTCCAGGCAGGGTGATATCTTGAGATCGCGAAGAACAATCTCATCGACAACGGCGCCAACATCCCGTGCACCCTGAACGGAACGTTTCAGCAGCAGGGCAGTGTTTCCCTGCCGTCGAGGACTCCCATAAACTGCAACAATATTTGCCATATTCACACGGGTTCCAATCCCCCTCCCTTCCCGGCTGCGTATTAGATCATACTGAAAATTAATTTGTCAAACCGCTTGACATAACGGGGGAAATAATTATAATAATTCTTCCCTTGATTAAAAAGAACGTCTTTCCCGGCACATTGCACCAGACATTTTAGATCCGAACTGCTGCAAATAGGACGATTCTCCCGATTATCTTGTTTTTTATCAGTCAGAAACGACATCTTAAAAACTCAAGGTGCGACAAGGAACGGTCGATAATGGGTATACCCCTAACCTTGATCGCATCATGAAAGAGCAAAATACCAAAAACACGTAAGGAGCATTTAATGAAACCGAACTACCCAGGAAATTTAAATGGTAATGACCGCCGCTTCAATCGCAATCAGAACTCCTATGATCAGGGCATGACCAACCGGGGGGGGCCCGGTATGTACCGAAAAAATGGAATGAATCGCAAAAAATCCGGCCCGGACAGCGATACAGCGTTGGTTGAGGGCATTTCAGCCGTCAAAGAATACTTAAAAGAAATTGCCGGTCTCCAGAAACAACTGGTCGGCTCCCAGGAACAGATCGCCAAAGCCCAACAGACCCATGCAGACGCCATGCAGCAGATCGCAGACTGTGTAAAACAGTTTCTCGGCAAAGATACAGCCGCTCCACCGGCCAACGAATCAAAGGAAACGCAACCGACGGTTTCCCAGTCCACGGAACCTGAAATTGAACCGGCCAAAGAGATTGAAGCGGTATCTGAATCGGTACCGGAAGCGGCCGAGGCTCTGCCCGAAGAGACGCTTGAATCGACCGAAGCCCCGGCAGAGCCGACTGTCAGATTGGGTGAAACGGCCCTCAAAATTATTGCTGAGATGCGTGACAACCGCGTAAGCTTTGAAAAAATCGCGGATCATCTGGAAGCTGAAGGCGTTCCCGTGGTCTCCGGAAGCGGCAAGTGGAACCGGAGAACCGTCAGCAAACTGTACAAAGAATCCGCTCTCTAAGGCACCCGTACAGCTATAGGGTTCAGTCTTCCTGGAGTTCCGGTATCCTTGCGTAGGCATCGAGAGATTCCGGGTTTCTGAGTGCATCTCTGTTCTTAACGGTCAGGTTGTGGATGGTTTTTTTCACAGCCAGCTCGACCTTTTTCATATTCAGGGTGTAAGGGATGTCCGGCACGGAAACGATCTTGTTCGGCATGTGTCTCGGGGATGCTTTGGCGCGAATCTGTTTCCGGATCTTATCCTTGAGCGCATCGTCAAGCCGAAGGCCCTGGGCCATCTTCACAAACAGAACCACCCGCACATCGTTTTTCCAGTGCTGCCCCACGACCACACTGTCTTCAACCTCTTCAATCTGATCAATGATGCGGTAGATATCAGCGGTTCCGATCCGGACACCGCCGGGATTCAAAGTCGCATCCGAGCGTCCGTAGATCACCACCCCGCCTCGGTCGTTGATTCCGATGTAGTCGCCGTGCCGCCAGACGTCCGGATAAACGCCAAAATAGGCGGCATGGTATTTTACATGGTTAAAATCGTTCCAGAAATAGATCGGCATGGACGGAAATGGGGATTTGCACACAAGCTCGGCCTGTTGGTTTCGAACCGGGTTCCCCTCCATATCAAAGGCATCCACATCCATGGCAAGTCCCCGGCACTGGATTTCTCCGGCATAGACCGGCCCCATGGGATTTCCCAGGGCAAAGCACCCGTTGATGTCGGACCCCCCGGCGATGGACGCAAGCTGCAGATCGGATTTTACCGTGGAATAGATATACTCGAAGCCCGCCTCGGAGAGGGGTGAGCCTGTGGACAGCACCGTTCTTAAGGAACTCAGATCATAGGTCTCTACGGGCTTTATGTCGAATTTTTGAAGCCCGGCAATGTACCCGGCACTGGTGCCGAAAATACTGATCTTCTCGTCCTGGGCCAATTCCCACAGCACGCCGGGGTGAGGGTAAAACGGGTGCCCGTCATAGAGAACGAGACGCGCTCCCACCGCCAGGGAACTCACCAACCAGTTCCACATCATCCAGCCGCAGGTTGTAAAATAAAAGATCGTATCTTCCCGTTTAAGATCCGAGTGTAAAAGCAACTCCTTCAAATGGTGCAGCAGTATACCGCCGGCGCTCTGGACCATGCATTTTGGAAGGCCGGTGGTGCCGGAAGAATACATAATATAGAGGGGATGCGAAAAAGGCAGCTGGGCAAAGGGGATCTCGAGATCTGATTCGGAAGATAGAAAATCGCTGTAATGAACCGCTTTGAGGATATTCCGGATATCCGGCTCGCCCTCCAAATAAGGCACGACAACCACTTTTTCAACAGACGGAATCTCTTTTAAAACCGTTGCAATCCGCTCCTTGGAGTCAAATGGCTTTCCGTTGAAGGAATATCCGTCGGCCGTAAACAGTATCTTCGGTTTAATCTGGCCGAATCGATCCAACACACCGCTTATGCCGAAATCCGGAGAACAGGAAGACCAAGTCGCCCCGATGCTGGTCGCAGCCAGCATGGCGATGACGGTCTCTGGCATGTTGGGTAAGAATCCGACCACACGATCTCCGGGCTCAACACCCACATCCCGCATGGCCTTTGCAAGCCGCGCCGTTTCATCGTAGAGCTGTGCATATGTCTTTTTGACACATGGCCGCCCTTCCCCTTTAAAGATCAGTGCGGTTTGATCGTCGCGAAATCTCAAAAGGTTTTCAGCAAAATTGAGACGGGCGCCTGAAAACCATTCTGCCCCCGGCATTTTAGACAGATCGTCGACTACGGTATCAAAGGGTTTCGAGCTTATTATCTCTGCAAATTGCCAGAAGGCGGACCAGAACTCCGGAATGTTTTCGATGGACCACCGGTAGAGCCCATCATAATCGGTGAACTTTTCATGGTAATGTTTGTTGATAAAATTGATAAATCGATACAGGTTTGTATTACGGATCCGTTCTTCAGAAGGATTCCACAGTAGTTTTGGCATAACTCCCTCCTTTGTTCAGATACAAATTCAAAAAAATCCATCCAGTCAAAGAGAAGAACCTCGGGCAATATAGGCTGTTTTTTTTTGAGAATCAAGTCCCACGGAGTGGCTGCAAAGGGCAAACGCATTTAGAATTTTAAACGAGTTTTTCTCTTTGTGCAAAAATCTCAAATAATAAATCACAATGACCAAAATTCAAAACCCCAAACAACTATAAGATACTGGAAAAAAACATATGCTTAACTGGAAAGATCCAAATGCGTTTGCCCTGGATTGCACCGATTTAACCCTTGCAAGGGAAACAGATTTCATATATCTCAACCATCGACGGCGGTCCGTCTTTTTTATATCTGATTCTATTTGGCGATTAAGACTCTAATTCAATTAAGGAGAAGCCCATGCGTACCATCGATTTAAGATCCGATACGATCACCCAGCCCACTGAGGCAATGCGAAAGGCCATGTCATCGGCAACGGTGGGGGATGATGTGTTTGGCGAGGACCCAACCGTAAACCGGCTTGAGGAAATGGCCGCTGAAATGCTGGGAAAGGAAGCGGGACTGTTCGTGGCCAGCGGCACCATGGGAAATCTTGTCTGCCAGCTGGCCCAATGTGCCCGGGGTGATGAAATCATCCTGGGAGATAAGGCCCATATACTCACCAGTGAACAGTGCGGTGCGTCAACCCTGGGCGGCATCAGCCTCCGAACCGTTCCAAACCAGCCCGACGGGAAAATTTTGCCGGAACATATCGAGGACGCCGTCCGTCCCCAAAATATTCATTGTACGCGGACCCGGATGATTGCACTCGAAAACACTCATAATATTTGCAACGGAAGCCCTCTGGATACCGCATATATGGATACGGTAGGAGAAATTGCCCGGCGCCACGGGTTGAAACTGCATGTTGACGGGGCGCGTATTTTTAATGCCGCAGCCGCGGTAGGCGTCTCTGCTGCCGAGCTGGCCAAACAGGCCGACTCCGTGACGTTCTGCCTGAGCAAGGGACTGGCGGCACCGGTGGGCTCCATGGTGTGCGGGTCGGCAGACTTTATTGCAGAATCACGACGGGTGCGCAAAGTGCTGGGCGGCGGCATGCGGCAGGCCGGAATCCTTGCCGCAGCCGGTATCACGGCCCTTACCGAGATGGTGGATCGACTCGGTGAAGACCATGCCAATGCAAAAAAGCTCGCCATGGGTCTGGCGGAGATCGGTGACATTATCATCGATCCGGATCAGATAAAAACAGATATTGTCTTTTTCGAGATCAACCGAGCCGGTCTCACCGCGGAAGCCCTCGCCGAACAGCTCAAGGCCGAGGGGGTAAAAGTTGGGCCGAAACCGCCGAATAAGTTCCGGGCGGTCACCAACTACCATGTTTCATCGGAAGATATTGACCACGCACTCGGTGTGTTTCGAAAGGTGCTTGGATAGTCACCGGATAGCCGGCGGCTTTTCCGACCTGTCCTCGAACTCAAAGGTAATCTGGGACGGTTCGATCCCGACAACGGACACCTGGGCGTTGGGCAGCACAACCTGCTCCCGGGTAACACGAAAACGCTTCCAGCCGTATTCCGCAAGCGTCAAATCGACGCGAGCGGCGACCTCGTCGGCCTGTATGGTGCTGGCATCTTTCCGCAGCCCCCGAATCGTGATTCTTATTCGGGGCTCCCGGGGTTCGATAATTTTCATATGGGCCGGACGATTCTGAATCTGGAGGGGAACCTGGAGCGTTACCTCAAAGTTCTGCTGACCTGCAAACGACAACCAGAGTACGCTGACAAAGGCCAGCATCCCCAGCTTGAGATGCCATCTTTCAATCACAAAAGACCGGATCCGGTCCACAAGGGTTACTTGGACCACAGCCGGCGCTTCGAACGCTTCGACGATCAGATCGGATAACGCGGAAGGATTCTCGATTCTGATCACCCGGTCCGAACGGGCCAGGGAGACCTCGGCGCTCTCTTCGGACACGATCACAACCCCTGCATCGCTCTTTTCGGAGAGTCCCAAGGCCGCCCGGTGCCGGGTGCCCCATTTTATGGGAAGGCCCTCTGCAGAACTTAACGGAAGATATGCGCCCACACGGATTATTTTTCCCTCCCGGATCACCACGGCCCCGTCATGAAGTGGAGACGCTTTCTGAAAAATGCTCACGAGGAGTTCGGGGGTCGGATCCCCCTCCAAAAAAATACCACCCGTAATCAGTTCATCCACACGATCCGTCCGTTCGAGTATCACCAGTGCGCCGCACCTGCGTTTGGCAAGAACAAAACAGGCTTCGGTGAAACGATCTATCCAATCCATGGGCTGGGCAAGTTTGCGCCACCCGAATGCACGCATGGGGTTTAACCGTTCCAGTACCTGGCGGATCTCCGTCTGGAAGAGAATGATCAGTAATATGATCAGCACTTGCCACAGGATCTGAAACATCCAGGTGGTGAGAAAAAGACTCCATAGCCGGGCAGCCGTATAAATGATCCCCAGCGCCATTAACCCCACGAGCGCCTTGAAGGCCTTGGTGCCATGAAACCAGATATAAAGATGATAGGCAAAAACGGTCAGAATAAGAATATCGACGACATCTTTGAATCGAAAATGTGAAATGATTGCAAACAGATTCATGGGGGGGTCCTTAAAAGGGATTATATCCGTTTGTCTACAGGTTACGATTATCTTACCGGAAAAATGAAGCGCTCCCCAGGCTCAAAGAGCGAAGCCGGATGTCTAAGACGAATCAATGACTTATAAACGACCATAAGGAAAAGCGAAAACAGTGTCAAGCAGATACTGTGATACCCAGCAGTTGCTCGGTTATCCGGCGGAATCAATACATCTATCTTTTTCATCGAAAATTGCTGGGGACTGGGCGATTTGGGCTTGAAATCTGATGCAAAAATTGCCATTATCGGCGACGGATTTTAATACGCTGTCAAAGCTCGAAACATAATAAGGAGAATAAATGAGTTCTACCAATCCCAGCGTCGAAACGCTGACAAGTAATGATCAGGCGCATCTTATCCACCCGCTTTACCACCCGTCCGAGCACACCGCCCCGCACATCATTGTAAAAGGAGACGGTGCCATCATCCAAGATGTCCAGGGCCGTGAGTATATCGACGGACTCAGCAGTCTCTGGAATGTAAATGTCGGCCACGGGCGTTCGGAACTGGCATCGGCTGCCGAAGAACAGATGCGTAACCTGGCCTTCTATTCCGCCTACACCGGTGCTTCGAATGTGCCGGCCATCGCCCTGGCCAAAAAAATCAGTGAACTGACTTATCCAAGCCTAAACACCGTCTATTTTACCAGCGGTGGTGCCGAATCCAATGAAAGCGCTTTTAAAACCGCCCGTTTTTATTGGAAGGCCAAAGGGCAGCCGGGAAAATTTAAATTTATCGCGCGCCGGCAAGCCTATCACGGAGTAACACTGGCGACCATGAGTGCCACGGGGATTCCCGGGTATTGGAAAATGTTCGAACCGAGGGTGCCTGGATTTGTGCATATAGAGCCGCCCTATGAATATTTTTTCAAAGACGCAAAACCGGGAGAAACCGTGGGCCAGGCCGCTGCCCGCCTTCTGGAAGAGGCCATTTTGAAGGAAGGCCCGGAAACTGTGGCCGGCTTTATTGCCGAACCGATCCAGGGCGGTGGGGGAGTGATCATCCCACCCGATGACTACTTTCCGGCCATCCGTAAAATCTGCTCCAAATACGATGTCCTCTTTATCGCCGATGAGGTCATTACCGGCTTTGGCCGCACCGGTGAATGGTTTGCCCTGAGTCACTGGAACGTGGAGCCGGATATTGTAGCCTTTGCCAAGGGTGTTACCAGCGGGTATCTTCCCCTCGGCGGTATCATTATATCAGACGATATCCGGGAGGTTATGAATTCGGTTCCCATCGAAGACCGCTGGATGCACGCCTTCACCTACTCGGGGCATCCCGCCTGTTGTGCCGTTGGGTTGAAAAATATCGATATCATCGAACGGGAAGGGCTGGTTGAACGGTCGGCCGCAGGCGGCAGACGGCTCCTTTCCGGATTAAAATCCCTTCTCGATTTAGAGGCCGTCGGTGAGACCCGGGGCCTGGGCATGATTGCAGCGGTGGAAATCGTAGAAGACCGAAAGACCCGGAAATTGTTTGACCCCGGAGAAAAGGTCGGCGAACGCCTCCGCAATGAGATGACAAAACGCGGGTTGATCACCCGTGTCCGCGGCGATCTTATTTTCCTGGCTCCGCCCCTGGTGACCACCGATGAGCAGATCGATCGGATCGTTGAAATCACCCGGGAGGCCATCGAAGCGGTGGTCCCCGGAAAGGCCTAACCATCACCCTAAAAGGAGGTTTCGCATGAAGCAACACCTTACACAAAAAGAACTGGATGCATTGCTGGAATGGCCCACACCGGCAATCGCAAATGCCATCGAAATTTTTGACATAAAGCCGCGCAACGAGGGCTGTATGCTGCCGGACATCAAGTGCCAATTCCCCGATTTAAAACCGATGATCGGCTATGCCGTCTGCGGGGTTATCAGTGCAGACTCACCGGAAGGACGAAGGGTGTCGCCTCCGGATTGGTGGGAAGAGATCCAAAAATTCCCGGAGCCCCGGATAGCGGTTCTTCACGACATCGACAACCCGGTGATCGGATCCTTTTGGGGAGAGGTGAACGCAAACATACACACCGCGCTCGGGTGTGCGGGGACCATTACCGATGGGTCGGTTCGGGATCTGGATGAGGTCGAAGATTTGGGATTTCACTTCTTTTCAAGCTGCGTGACCGTATCCCACGCCTACGTGCACATGGTCGATTTCGGGGTCCCGGTAAAGATCGGGGGCCTGGTGGTAAGATCCGGCGACCTGCTCATGGGCGACAAACACGGGGTGATATCCATCCCCTTTGAAATTGCACGGGATGTGCCAAAGGCCGCCCAGATGATGGAAGATTGGGAACGGCCCGTTATAGACTTTTGCAAATCGGATAAATTCAACACAGAAGGCTTAAAAGAGCGTTTCCTGTCCCAGCGCCCCTCCTGGCCTTCCAAATCTTAAGCCCGAAACATAAAAGGGTCTGCGTTTAATCCGGGAAAGATCCCGAAGATTACGCGCAGACCCCATGTTTCTAAGCCTTCACATACCTTGGATAGGTCTGTTTTGCCGCCTCTGCAACCTTCGGATCGATGTCGACACTAAAAAAAGGCGCATCCGGCGATGTGACCCCCAAAAGGTTCCCTTCCCCGGGTTCCGCAACCCACCCGGATCCCCCCCAATGGGTTTCCGGATATTCCGAATGCCCCCGGTTTGAGGAGAGGCAGAAAGCACCCGAGACAACCGCTGCTGTGCGCCCGCCCACAACCCACTTATCCCTTGAGGTGATCGGAGTGGCACGGGGGCAGATGAGCAGGTGAATGCCGTCTCCGGCATAATCCCGGGCATGTTCCATAAACCACAATTCGGTACAGATGAGAAACCCCACCTTTATCTTTCCGATCTGAATCGGGGCAAAACTGCGCGCTCCGCGGTCATACCAGGAAGCCTCCCAAAAATGTTCTTCATCGGGCAGGTAGTATTTGTAATGTGCCGGGCGGTAACCGCCTTCGGGGTCCCAGACATAACCTTCGTTGAGCCGCTTCCCGTCTTTAAGGACCGGGCGGGTGCCCAAAACGGCAGCGGGGGCAAGCTCCTGGAATCGTACAAGCCACCGGTCATGTGCCTCCATGGAGGCTTCCCACACCCCAGGATCCACATTTGCGGTGCCGGCAACCCATGGGTAAAAGGGCATCTCCGGAAGCACCACCAGCTCACTGGCTTCCTGTTTGACATGTGCCGCAAGCCCATCCCAATCCTTCTTTAAAAGCGCTGCATCGTCGTTTAACTGACAAACCGTAACCTTCATAATTCTCCTCTTCTCCCGTTTTCAGCCTGATCATACCAGAAACCGTCAGCAGATGCATGACCTCTTGAACCCTTGTCGACGATCCCGTTGATTTTAACGGGGAACCCTCGAATCCTTGAATCCTTGAATCCTTGAATCCTCGAATCCTTGAACCCTTTTCTTAAACCCTATCACCCGATACCGGATATTTCAACGACACCTGGTTTTAGGCAACCATATTTTCTGGTTTTGTATTTTACAGGCCTGTAAAAAGTGGATATAAAAGATCCTGTAATTTCTGCCCCCGCGTAGCGGGATCTTCGACGGAGCCAAAGGACCAGGCTTTCGTTAATAGAGTAACATTTTGAGGAGCCCTAATCATACCCTAACGTGGCATAATTTTTGTCTGTAATAATCGGGGTATTATGCAATATCATTGCTTTCATAGGGCTCGATACCGGTCGTCGCTCTATCGAGCTTGAGGCTTCGCTTTCAGCTACGACCCAACACGATGCCCCGGCAGGCTGGATATTTGATACCTGATGCTCGACAATCAGTAATAAACTCGGAGTGAGTCCCGAAAGCATCGAGAATCGACTATCTAACAATATTTTCAATGGCTTCTGTCGAAACAACATCAAATGGTTCCAACTTTTTATGCACCGATAGGGTATATATGAACAAGATTGCTTCCACGGCTATTATTGAAGATGGTGTCGATTTCGGATGTGGGAATATTATTTGTGATTATGTTTTTATCAAAACAGGAACCAGTATCGGAAATAATAATGTCATAGGGCCTTGCTCAAAGATTGGTCCGTTTGTTGAGATGGAAGATAACAACCGGATTGAATACCAGGCGTGCCTGGGGGGAGAAGCCCAGAATCTTAGCAGTCAGGGGGTGAAATCCTTTCTAAAAATAGGCAGCCGAAATATTTTCAGAGAGTTCACCACTGCCAACCGCGGGAACGAAACAGACGGCCTCACAAGGATCGGAGATGACAATTATTTCATGTCCTATTCCCACGTGGGCCACGATGTGAAAATAGGAAATAATTGTGTTTTATCAAATTACGTGGGCTTGTCCGGTCACGTGGAGGTTATGGACCAGGTGATTTTAGGGGGGATGGCCGGGGTGCACCAATTCTGCAAAATCGGCTCATTTGCCTTGATAAGCGGACTTGCCAAACTGACAAAAGACGTGCCCCCTTTTGGCATGGCCGAAGGCAGGCCTGCAAAGATTATCGGAATAAACGCTGAAGGTCTCAAAAGGAACGGTTTTACCCCGGAAGACAGAAAAAACATAAAAGATATTTTCCGTATTTTCTACAGATCAAAGCTCCCTTTTTCAAAGTCGATTGTAAAGGTGGGGCAGGAATTTCCAGATGATATCCATGCGGATTTGTTTGTCGATTTTTTTCGTAAATCCGAAAGAGGGATAATGGGATTTGGTTTTCCCGGAAAAAACCGATAAACTATTTATCCTCCGGCATTTCAAAGTTTCCAAGTTCCATTTTCAAGCATCTGTCTGCAACATGGAAATACCTGTCGTCGTGTGTCGCTGCAATAATGGTTTTCCCCCTGGCCTTCAGGTCTTTGAGCAGTACCGTGTAAAAATATTTTCGGAAAAAAGGATCCTGGCCGGCAGCGACTTCATCAAAGATAAATATTTTCTTACTTTCCAGATACGTTATAATCAATGCCAGCCTTTTGCGCTGGCCGGTGGAAAGATTTACGTTCGTGAACCTGTCATCGCCAAAAGACGTTGATTTTTCAATCTCCATCTGGACCAACAGGTCATTTACAATGTTTTCATCTATATCTTTCAACCCGTACAGCCTGTCAAAAAGATGAAAATCCGTAAAAATCACAGAATAAAGGTTCCTGTAGTGAGCATAATTTGTCATGTCAATCCTGGTGCCATCACAGGTAATCTCACCGGATATCGGATAGTATAACCCGGCAATCACCTTCAAAAGAGTGGATTTTCCGGCCCCGTTTCCTCCTGTAAGAAACAAAATCTCATTGGAATGGATTGAAAAATCAACAGGGCCTAATGAAAAAGATTTAAAATTATAGTCATCCTTGTAGGTAAAGGCTATGTTTTTAAATCTGGTTTCATTAAAGGTTTCTTTTTCTTTTAACGGGCTGTCTTTCAGGGTGCTTTTCATATCATCTGCCCTGTCAAGAGAGGATTCCAGGTCTTCAAGGGAGCCTAAGGCTGTGTCCGCTTTTGATATAATGGGGATAACCTGCACGACGGATACAATGGAACCTATGCAAAACAGGAGCACCGCAATGATATTTCTCAACAGGACAGTACCGACTTCGGTAATTTGAGGGAGAATAAACACAACGGATGCGATGAGCATGAAAAAAAATACCTGGACAAACAAATTGTTTTTAATACCTGAATTTTGCACGCAAATGACTCTAGCGGAGCCTGCCCGCAAATTTTACAAATTCTGATTGCAACAACCGGGGTCGCTTTTTTGCCGCTATCGATA
>Ga0233430_1000596_pt1 | contig 63748 bp, 59 predicted proteins | sample SI_118_April2016_2_FD_179883 | JGI IMG/M metagenome (GOLD analysis project Ga0233430, IMG submission 179883) | Seawater microbial communities from Saanich Inlet, British Columbia, Canada - SI_118_April2016_150_MG | ecosystem: Environmental > Aquatic > Marine > Inlet | place: Canada: British... | reverse complement strand
ATCCTGGCCGGAAAAGAGTGGCACGGTGAATTTTTAAATAAAAAGAAAAACGGTGAGCATTATTGGGAGTCTGCATCCATCTCTGGTATTGAAGATGAAGATGGAACCATAAAATACTTTATCGCTGTCAAGGAAGACATTACCGGCCAAAAAAAAGCACAGGCGGAACTGGTTGAGGCAAAAGCAGCTGCCGAGTCTGCTACCCAGGCCAAGAGTGATTTTCTGGCCAACATGAGCCATGAAATCCGTACTCCTATGAATGCCATTTTAGGGATGACACACCTTGCTTTGCAAACGGACATGACCCCCAAACAGCACGATTACCTGAAAAAGACCTATGCGTCTGCAACTTCTCTGCTGGGACTGATAAATGACATCCTTGACTTCTCCAAGATCGAAGCCGGAAAGATGGACATGGAATCCATTGATTTTCATCTGGAAGATGTGCTGGATAATGTGTCAACGCTGATCTCGATCAAAGCAGAGGAAAGCGGGCTGGCACTCATTTTCAAGACGCCGCCCGAGGTCCCCAGGGTCCTGCTTGGAGATCCTCTCAGACTGGGGCAGGTCCTGATTAATCTGGCAAATAATGCTGTGAAATTCACAGAAGAAGGGGAAGTCACGATTGAAACCTGTTTGATTGCTGAATCAAACGAACAGGTGACACTGCAGTTTGCGGTTCGAGATACGGGGATTGGACTGACACAGGCGCAAATAGGGAAACTGTTTCAATCTTTTTCCCAGGCTGATACCTCAACCACCAGAAAATTTGGCGGTACGGGGCTGGGTCTGACGATCAGCAAGCGGCTGGTTGAAATGATGAATGGAAAAATCTGGGTGGAAAGTGAAGTCGGAAAAGGCAGTTCGTTTATATTTACTGCACTGTTCGGGTACGGTGATGAAACTGAATTGGCTCGATCAGGCTCGAAGATGGGAGTTGATGAAGAAGCGTTAAGACCTGTCCTGGGAGCACGCATATTATTGGTGGAAGATAACGAAATCAACCAGCAGGTGGCCCGGGAACTGCTGGAAAACGCCGGATTTATCGTTGAAATAGCGAATGACGGTCAAGAAGGTCTCGAGAAAGTGACCACTTCTGCATATGATTTGGTACTCATGGATGTCCAGATGCCTGTTATGGATGGGTATGAGGCAACCCGTAAAATCAGGGAAATTCTTGAATACAAAGATTTGCCTGTCCTGGCGATGACCGCAAGCGTCATGGTTGGGGATATTAGTAATGCCATTGAGTCTGGAATGAACGATCATGTGGCAAAACCCATTGATCCCCCCAACCTGATTGCAAAACTGGTTCAATGGATAAAACCCGGTGAACGGGATGTTCCAGACCATGTAAAAAAGAAGCAAGAGGCCGCCCCCCGGGAACGGTTAAGCCAGTTGCCACAATCTCTTCCTGGAATAAAGATCGCTGCCGGGCTTTCAAGGCTCGGAGATAATCAAAAGCTGTATCGCAGCCTCTTAAAAAAATTCCAGAAAAATCAGGCAAATTCAATTCAAGAGATTCGTACAGCTCTGGAAAAAAAGGATCTGGAATTGGCCATTCGCCTTGCTCACACGATTAAAGGGGTTTCCGGTAATATTGGCGCCATGGAACTGCATGCAGCTGCCCGCGATCTGGAATCCGGAATCATAGCAGAAGGGGAAAAGGTTTCCAGTGTGCAAATTGAATCGGTACAATCCCACTTGGATCAGGTATTGACCTCAATAACTGAGCTGGAAAACGCCAACCACGAATCAGCATCCCATAGCGATGACTTGGATGCCCATTTGGATCTTTCGCATATCAAACCACTGATAGACGAATTATTGGCTCTGCTGGAAGATGATGATACCGAGGCTGCAAGTGTGTTGGACCAACTTAAAGAACAATTTTCAGGCACCAGATTTCTGGAAAAATTAAAAGATTTGGAAGAAATGATTGGTGAGTATGATTTTGAAAAGGCTTTGGACTATTTCAAAACCCTTGCTGCGGAGATAAATAGATCTGTTGATTAGGTTGTGAGGATCACAAGGCGGGTCATAAACATTATGGTTAATTGGATGGTCCAGTCAAAGATTCAAATGGTAGCGTTTAATTTTTGATATCAGCGAGACTCTGGATATTTCAAGAATTCTGCTGGCAGCTGAGCGGTTTCCTTTGGTGTGCTCCAGCACCCGTTCAATGTGTTCCTTCTCAACCTCAGCGATTGACTTGTAGTGTGTGTTGTTGATGCTGTATCGCGTTTTTAGAACAGCTTCTAAAAAGTACCGAGGCAATGATCTTCTGGTTAGTTGGTGCCCGTCTTCAATGACAACGGCAGTGTTGATAATATTCTCCAGCTCTCTCACATTTCCCGGGTAATGATATCTTTCCAGCAGCTGTAAAACGTCTTCCGCTATACCGTTAATCCGACGCTGATGGATTTGAGCATATTTAATCAAAAAATACTGGGCCAGGTATGGAATATCATCGGTCCTTTTGCTGAGGGGCATTACATATACTGAACAGACATTCAAGCGGTAAAAAAGGTCTGTGCGAAAAACGCCTCGCTGTATTTCCTTCTGTAAATCTTTATTGGTAGCCGTTATCAGCCTGACGTTGACCTTCCGGCTTTTCACGGACCCAACCTGGTAATATTCACCTTCCTGGAGTACCCGAAGAATCTTCACCTGAATGGGCAGGGACAGATCCCCGATTTCATCCAGAAAGAGTGTCCCACAGTTCGCCTTTTCCAGGAATCCTTTTTTATCTGTATTGGCCCCGGTAAATGCGCCTTTGATATGACCAAAAAATTCAGATGCAAACAGTTCCGAAGCAAAAACCCCTGCATTAATCGATACAAACGGTTCATTTCTTCTTTTCGAAAGTTTGTGCAAGGCTTGGGCGATCAATTCCTTTCCCGTTCCGGACTCTCCCCAGATAAGCACCGGGTTATCCGTGGGAGCGATCGTCTCCACATATCTCAGGATTTTCTTCATCTTTGAAGAACAGGTGACGATCGCATCAAACGGACTACCCGTCTCATTTTTTTTCAGTGTGCGGATTTTTGTTTTCAGGTCCCGTCTTTCCAACGGTTTATCGATTGCGGAGAGCAGTTTTTCTTCATTGAGGGGTTTGGTTAGATAATCATATGCACCCATTTTTATGGCTCGTACAGCCAGCTCAACATCTTCCACACCAGATAGTACCAATACTTCCGGGCGTTCCGGAAATTCCGAGATGGTTGTCAGAATATCCATACCTGACACCTCGGGCATATCCATATCAAGCAGAATCAAATCCGGTTTGAAATCAGAAATCACGTCAATGGCCCGAGTGCTGTCATTTAGACAGACGGGTTGATATTTTCCTGTCTGCATCAGGAATACTTCGAGGAAATTTAAAATGCCCTGGTCATCATCAATCACTAATATTTTGTGCACCGGTTTCTCTCTAAGGGATCGTTAAAAAATAATTTCACATAATCTGTTTACAAAAGTCCTAAAAACACTGGACATTTTGCAAACAGAATGTGAACTAATTTTTGAGCCAACCCTAAGTCATTTTGGGAACTCGCATTGGCAGCATAATCTTAAATTCACTCCCCTTTCCAGGATGAGATACGACGCTGATTTTTCCGCCATGCTCCTCAACAAATCCATAGGTGATCGAGAGTCCCAATCCTGTTCCCTGCCTACTTCTTTTAGTCGTGAAGAAAGGGTCAAAGACCCGGTTTTTGACATCTTCGGTCATACCGGGTCCATTATCTTTTATTCGTAAATGGATTTGATTTTTCTGATCGAGAAAAGTCCTGATGATGATTTGTCCTGTCTTCTTTCCCTTCTGTTCTTTGATCGCCTGAGCCGCATTGAGGATAATATTAACAAGAACCTGTTCTATTTTCTGAACATTTCCTTTGATGAGAGGCAGTTTCTGGTCCAGTTTCAATTGGACCTCAATCGATCTTTTAATCTGATTATGTACAAGCCGCAGGCTGCTTTCAACTACTCGATTGAGATCCAGATCTTCATCCAGCAGCCCCTCGTCCTTGCGGGCAAATTTTCGAAGATCCGAGACAATATTCATAATTTTGTCCGCGCCTTTCTGCATATCTGAAACGAGCAGCAGAATCTTTTCTCTAAAATACCTGTAAGGTAACCGCGCAACTTTAAAATCTGGATTTTCAGACCAATGCTGATCCAGCACAGGCAGAATATCCTCCAATGATTCTTTTATAATCGACAGGTTTCCCCGAATAAAGGTATTCGGATTGTTAATCTCATGGGCAATGCCTGACACCAGACCACCTAACGAAATCAGACGATCTGACTGAATTAGCTGTTGCTCGATCTCTTTTTCCTTGGTCACATCACGTACAATCTCGATCACATCGTTGACTGCCCCACCTTCATTCAGAATGGGATAAAAGGTAGCCTGGTAAATTTTATTATTTATCTTTCTTTCTGTTTTAGCCGGCTTATGGGTGAGTTTCACCTCATCAACCAGACAGATGCTACAAGGCTCACTTAACCCACAGAAAGCCTCGTAGCATTTTTTGCCTGCAAAATCCAACTGCTTATTCACCAGTTGAGGATTAAAATCGCTGTCCGCCATAAATACCAGATCGGTAATGGCATCAAACAAAGCCTGCAACCTGGCTTGATTCATCTCAAACTGGTTTTGAATTTCATTTTTCTTTTTTTCCATTCGCCATTTCGCCATACGAAGATTTGTTTTTTAGATCATGCCAATGACTTTTAACTAACGCAGGAATCATAACAGAATGGTTAAGTGAATTGGCCGCTCCTTCTGTAAATTCTGCCTGGCCGCTTTCTGTCAGAAAACCCGAGGCATAGAGTCGATTTCCCCCCTCCCTGTTTTCATTCCAGAAGAAAGAACCCCCTTGAGATATGGTACCAAGTTTTTGATAAAGCGGATTGAACTCTGCGATTTGTCTGCGTATCTCTTCAATGGTCGGGGATTGGTCTGAGCTAACCAGGGAGTGCATAGCTGATAAAATCGACAACGTGGTCATGCCGGAAGGGGGATCAAACACCTTTGAGAATGATCTGACGCAGCGATCCAGGGAGGTGATACTGCCGTCTGACTCGGCCAGGACTGAACCCGGTAGAGCAACGTCTGCCAAACGGGTTGATTCCGTTTCCTTATTATTAATCGCAACGACAAAATCAGCCTGTTCGATAATATCTTCATAATCCCTGAAATCGGCCAAATCCTCTCCCAGAAGGAAAATCCCTTTAAACCCGCGATTGATCAGTGAGTTTCTCATGTCAACTGCTGATGAAAGGGTTTTCGGAACCCTGCCCAAATCGATATACCCCTGATTGTTACAGTTTTCCGAGCAGAGTAGAATACCACTTCCTTCTGCAGCAATCTTCCCACTTAAGATCATCAAATGAGCCAGTGCCTCAAGGTCGCCTGCGGCTTTTTCCAGGTAGGAATCCTGATTATAAATAAAAATGACACGATTCTCCGGATTGGTGATCGCATCAGCCACTTTTGAAATAGATGACTGGTCCACGCCGCATTCCGTATCTGCGTTGCCTGCAGACATACGCAAAGACTCAAGAAATTGCCCGAATCCGGTGGTTGATCCTGCCAGTCTTTCCTGTTGATAATCACCTCTCCGAACGATTTCTGCGCTGACGGCATTGATCAGTTTGGTATTGGTACCCCTTCTGGGGTTAAGCCACATGCCTGCATAGCTGTTTAGTTCCGTTTCGGTCGAACTGATTGCAATAAGCTCTGTCCCCCGATTTATCGCCCGTTTGACCTTAAACCCCAGCACTGGATTCTCTTCAAAAAGATTGGAATTCATAATAACGATAATGTCAGCGTTTTCTACTTCAGATTGGGTTATCGTAGAAGCAGACGATCCGAATGAAGCCTCCAGCCCCACTGTATCTTTAGGATGTATCAGGTCGGAAATAGTGGCCACATTCCCGCATTGAAAATATTGACGGGCCAGTTTCTGAACCATGAAAATCTCTTCATTCGTCGATCGAGGGGATATAAAAAAGCCTAACTGTTCAGGACCGTACTGCCGGTGAACCTTTTTCAGACCTTCAATCGCCCTGTATATTGCGGAAGCCATATTTGTCTGTTTTCTATCGCCCTTTTCCACCACCATCGGTGCTGTTAAACGATTCTCTTTTATAGCCTGCCTGGGTTCAAAACGACCCCTTCCACAAATATCTCCCGGAATAAACTCGGACGATCTGGCGGCTGTAATATTCCAGAAATCACTGTTTTTCTTGTTGATAACAATCTCACACCCAACACTACAGATGCTGCATACGGTTGGATGTGCCGACATTGGATAGTGCTGAAACCTCTCCAGTTCCTGATGAAAGGAAATCGCACCGGTCGGACATACCTCGATACAATTACCACAAGCAATACAGGCTGTTTCCTGTAGTGGCCTCTCCTGGGATGGGCGAACCATCATGTCATAACCACGGTTGATAAATCCCAGGGCGGAGACCCCCAGCCATTCTTCACAGATGCGGACGCACTTACCACAGAGGATGCACTTATTAGGATCCAGCAGGATCAAAGGATGACGATTGTCGATCTTATATTTCTGGACTTTGCCCAGGTATCGATTTTGATCTGCTTCATATTCGGTCGCATATTTTTTGAGATCACAGGTCAAGAGCTCAGAACAACCGCAGGAAAGGCAACGTGAGGCTTCACCCTGAACACATCCTTGATCGATACCCGGATCGATTTCATTAAAATCGTTAATCCTCAGAACAGGATCCGTGACTCTTCTTGAGGAGCGGGTTCTATTCTCAAATTCATCAAAAAAACTAATCGGAATTTCCCCCAGATTGGTTTTTTTACTGAAGAAAGCCTCTCGAACAGGTTCATTTCGTGTTTTTTTCAAATACCGATCTATCTCAAGTGCCGCTTTGCGGCCCATCCCGATTGCATCGATTGCAGCAGCAGGACCGGTGACCGCATCGCCACCGGCAAAAATACCGGGAACAGACGTTAAGGTTGTCTGGTCTTGAACCTTGATCGTGTTCCACCTGGAGAGCTCGACATCCTTGTCGAAAGAACTTCCCAGTCCACTGGGATCACAATCCTGACCAATGGCTGCAATGATATGATTACAGACGGTATTAAATTGGTCTCCCTCAACAGGAACCGGTCGGCGTCGACCGCTTTCATCTGGTTCTCCCAGTTCCATTCGTTGACATCTCAGCGACTGGACCCGACCGTTTTTTACAATAACCTCCAGAGGTGCGGTTAGGAACTTAAATGTCACCCCTTCTGCCAGCGCATCTTCGATTTCCTCCTTGTCGGCGGGCATTTCTTCACGGGTGCGGCGATACAGCAGGAGTACTTTTGAGGCTTTGCAACGGATGGCTGTGCGTGCCGCATCGATGGCTGTATTCCCACCACCGACCACAACGACCGTGCCTTTTAAATCCGGCGGCCCCTCTTTTTTGACAACCTCAAGAAAGCCAATCCCACCGATCACACCTCTGATATGCTCTTTTTTGATATTCATTTTTTTGGCTTTCTGCGCCCCGATTGCAAGAAAAAACGCTTCAAAACCATTTTCTTTCAACTCATCCAGCTGGAAATCAACACCCAGTTTCATATCCGTCTGGACTTTAATCCCATGATCCAGAATAAATTGGATTTCACGATCCAGAATCTCCTGTGGCAGGCGGTAGTCCGGAATACCATAACGCAACATACCCCCCAGTTTCGGCTGGGAATCAAATATCTGCACCCAGTAACCTTTCCTGGCCAAAAAGTAGGCCGCTGTCAGACCACAGGGCCCTCCCCCGATAATGGCGACTTTCTTGTCTATGATCTTTGAGACAACGGGTTTTCTCAGATTTTGATATTCCAGATCGGCCAAAAAGCGTTTGACCAGGTTTATGCCCACTGGCGACTCCTTCTCCTGTCGCCTGCAGGAAAGCTCACAGTATCTGACACAAACCCTGCCGCAAACCAGTGGAAACGGATTCTTCTGCTGAATCAATTCCAAAGCGTCCAAGTAATTACCGGCTTTAGACAGTGCCAGATAACCCTGGATATCCACCCCGGCTGGACAGCTCTCGATGCAGGGGCCGATACAGTCAGCAAAATGGTTGGACAATAAAAGCTCGAGGGCGTTTTTCCTGGCCCTGCTGACGTTTTCGTTGTTAGTCTGAACTATCATTTTATCCCGGGCTTCAGTGGCACAGGAAAGCAGTAGTTTTTCTGACCCTTCCACTTCTACCACGCACAGCAGGCATGAACCAATAGGTTTCAGGCGAGGGTCAAAACAGAGGGTTGGGATCTCTATTTGATTCTCACGAGCGATCTCAAGAATTGTTTTTCCTGCTTCAGAGACGATATCAGTCCCATCAATGGTAATGTTTATGTGTGTTGTGTCTTCCATGAGTCACTCCATCAATCCTTATAAACAGCGTTAAAATTACAGGTAGTGATACATTTTCCGCATTTAATACACTTTTCCTGATCAATAAAATGCACCTGTTTTTTCTCGCCACCGATTGCCCCTACCGGACAGTCCTTGGTACATATCATACAGCCTGTGCAGTTTTCCGAATTGATCATAAAATTAACCAGCGCCGAACAGCTATGTGCCGGGCAACATTTGTCCTGAACATGGGCCTCATACTCTTCGCGGAAGTAGTTCAGAGTCGTCAGAACCGGATTGGGAGCTGTCTGCCCCAGCCCGCATTGAGAGGTGTTTTTAATCTGATGTCCAAGCTCTTCCAGCTGGTCAAGGTCGCACTGTTCTCCTTTTCCTTCAATAATACGATCCAGAATTTCCAGCATTCGCAAAGTACCGATACGGCAGCTGGTGCATTTCCCGCAGGACTCATTCTGGGTAAACTCCAGAAAAAATCGTGCCAGTTCTACCATACAGGTCGAATCATCAACGACAATCATCCCTCCCGACCCCATGATCGCCCCGGTTTTATTGATCTGTTGATAGTCAATCAGGGTTTCTCCCAAAGAGGCAGGGATACACCCACCAGACGGTCCTCCCATCTGAACGGCTTTAAACTTCTTTCCATCCTTGATCCCACCGCAGATATCAAACACGATCTCATTGATGGAAATACCCATGGGCACTTCAACCAGGCCGCTTCTTTTTATTTTGCCTGCCATGGCAAAGACCTTGGTTCCTTTACTGTGCTCGGTACCTAATTCTGCATATTTCTGAGGACCCTCCTGGACGATCCAGGGGAGATTAGCAAGGGTTTCGACATTATTTATATTGGTGGGTTTACCCCACAATCCCGCAGCTGCGGGGTAGGGCGGCCGGATTCGTGGCGTTCCCCGATGCCCTTCAATGGAAGCAATCAACGCAGTCTCCTCGCCACAGACAAAGGCACCGGCACCTTCTTTAATCTTAATCTTAAAGTCCCACCCGGAGCCCAGGACATTCTCTCCGATGAGGCGTCTTTCTTCCGCCTGTTTGATGGCATTTTCCAGACGAATAATGGCCCGTGGATATTCGGCCCGACAATAGATATAACCGGTAGATGCCCCGATCGCATATCCGCAGAGCAACATCCCTTCCAGAACCGAATGGGGGTCGCCCTCTAGAACGCTCCTGTCCATGAAAGCTCCCGGATCGCCCTCATCCGCATTACAGATGACATACTTGATCTTGCCGGGAGATTGTCTGGCAAACCGCCATTTTATACCCGTCAGAAATCCGGCGCCCCCCCTGCCTCGAAGTCCCGAATCGATTACAGACTGGATAAGCTCTTCAGGGCTTATCTCCATCAAAGCCTTGGTAATAGCCTTATAACCATCCTTGCTGAGATAATCATCTATGGACATCGGATCTATAAGCCCACAGTTGCGGAGAACGATGCGGTGCTGTTTAAGAATGAAATCCCTTTCATTTCCTTCCTGATGATTCTGCAGCACCAGCCACTCGTCCAGGGGGTGACCCTCTAAAAGATGTTCCTGAAAAATCTGTGCGGCTTTATCGGGTGTCACATCACCATATAGAAATTCCCCCTGACTGTTTTTTACTTCAACCAGTACCTCCTTATAACACATCCCCATACAGCCTGTTTCAGCGAGAAGAATGGTGTTGTTCTGATTGTCACTAATCAGGCGTTGAAATGCTTCCAGTACCGCTTCTGCGCCTGCCGAAACACCACATGTCCCTGTTCCGATTGTAATTGTATCCATTTCAATATCCTGTGTTTATGCACCGATTTCTAGGTTACACTTCTCCTCTCTCTCTTTTATCAACTCGCGCCCCAGACGTCGGTATTTTTTCAGTGTTTTACGCAGCGTCTGGGGAGTCAGTCGACCATATGTTTGATCGTTGACCATGATCACCGGAGCCAGACTGCAGCATCCCAGACAAGCGACCAGCTCCAGCGTAAACAACCCGTCCGCCGTGGTATCGCTGCCTTCGAGATTCAGTTCATCCTCAATGATCTCCTTCAGTAACCGTGAATCATTGACATGGCAAGCAGTTCCGTCACACAGCCGCACGACAAATTCACCCTGGGGGCGCAGCCGAAACTGTCTGTAGAAGGTAATGACACCATATACAGTACTTTCGGGGATTTCTGTGATACCGCTGATATATTTCATGGCCATCTCTGAAATATATCCTTCTGTCTCTTGAGCCCTTTGTAAAAGGGGAATTAGCTGCCCAGGGGTATTGTTAAACTGCCAAAACGCTGTTTTCAGATTTGATATAATACCTCTTTTCGGTTCATGATGTTCTAAAGTAGCACCCATAACCTCTACCTGATCTTCTGCTGATTTAAAAAAAACAGTCCCTGTGATAACTATTCAAGGATCAATGCCACAAAATCTGCCAATTCTAACTATCAATCACATTGATGATCGGCAGCAAGTTCGACCTGATCACACCCTCAATCGGTCTGACTTTTTCCTGGACAAACTTATTCATGTTTGTAAATGAGGTGCCATGAATTAAAAGGATCGCATTGAACTTTCCTTCTGTTGTATCACAGGAAATCACATCATCCTGGAAGTAGAGTTGTGGATAGATATCCTTTGTTCGCGACGGGTCGATTTCCAGAAAAACATACCCCAACAGGGAACTTTGGAAACGATTCAACTTTTCGAGGCTGGGACTCATTTTATTCTGTTTTTCATAAACCGTGATGAAATTTCGAAGAACCTTATCGATATCAGGATTGATCATCGGCAGCCAATCGATTTCTCTGATCCCTTTCACCTGGGAAACTTTGGAATCCATCACATGTTCCAGTTCCTTAAAAGAACTCCCATTCAGCAGCAAAATGATATCATAATGATTCCGGACAGCATCACAATAGAGGACGTGATCCATCAGGTAGAGATTCTTATAAACATCCATGCTGTCACAACTCTCATCTAACCTGATCAATGCATAGGCACTGACAGATTTGGCAACGGCAACCTCTTCCAAAACAGCAGGCGACTCAATCCGAATGGGTGTGACATGGTCAATCACATCAATCAACTCATCTATCTGAAACGGTTTATGCAGAAACGCATCCCCGTTTTTTTCATTCACCTCATCTGTTGTTTCATCCGTGCCGTATCCGGAAATCATAATAACCGGAAGTGTAGGGTGCTTGCTCTTGATCACCTCCAATAGTTTCAGCCCGTTTATATCAGGTAAAACGATGTCCGAGATGATATGGCTGTATGGTTCATTTTTATCGTAGCTTGATTCAAGCTTGAGCAGCGCGGAAACACCATTTTCCGCATCATCCACCACAAAACCGTTCTGCATCAATCCGAAGCTCAGGTTTCGCCTTATACCGGCCTCATCATCGATGACCAGTGCTTTTCTTGTTGCTGTTTCCATAATCTTCTCCCTGTTCTCAATTACGTGGACTAACAGCCAAAAGTAGCTGTTCTTCTCTTCGGGCCACACCTGCTGGATATCTATTCAGCAAGAGGTATACCTACAGGTCCAAGTATCTTTTTTCTATATGTTATTATTAGGTTTTTAAGGTATAAATCCATCATCACCGTAGAACTCAAATCAGGTGCCCGACTGTTAAATTATTTAACAGGTGATCGATATTCTGTAGATGCTGTCTGCTTTTAAAGCAGACTGTAAATTAATTTTACAGTTTACAAAGATAACAGGGCCGCCTTTTTTACAAAAATCAGGTAGCGATGATGTAGACTCTGAATAATAAACAGCCATTTCTGAGTATGGATTCGAGAAGGGATTACGGCTGAAGAGACCGCCTTTGCTGATGTCTGTGAGAGGATACGAACATTGGTCGAGTTTATCAGATGCGGCACCAGCAATATTTCTGTGCTTTATATGGCTTCTCTTGTCCGTTGCATGGAACTGCAAGCTGAGTGAAGATCAGAGGTTTGGCAGCAGCAAAAAGTGAATGCACCCCAAGTGCACCAGGTCAGTGTGACAATGACCCATGATAACATCATCAACGGCACGACAAATACAAACACAAGACTTGACAACCACCCGACAATGATGGAGATCCCTGCCAAAACCAGAAAAAGTACTCTTTTTGATAATTCGATCAACCGTTTTCCTGTTTGTGTTTTCATCACATCTCCTTCATAAATTAATTTGACGTTGCTTTCCCCTGGAAAAAACGACTTAAAGCAGCGATTCTTTTCAGCCGGAGCCGTGGGGATTGTGATTCAAAACGATGGGTAACAGGACGTTTCCCAACAACTCCAGGGATGGATTCATGTGTGTTTTGATTCATGATCCCCTCGGCGGGACGCGTATTGAATAGTTACAATCGTTCAAACACAAAGTTGCATGAAGCATTCCATCACTTTGAATGTTCGATTACTGGTTGTTTTATCAAATTTTACAACATGATAGACGTGCCCATAATAAAATGCTAAAAATTAAAGATTCCTATATAGTCGCAAATGTGCAACAGTACGAGGCCAATCCGAATGCAATATCGCACCACTCGTCAGCATTCTCAAAGTCAAATCGAAATCGGCCATTGCTGAAATTCTTACCAGGTTCACTGGCTATTATTTGATTAAACTCAAGAAACCATCACACTGATCCTGAATAGAGAGTGACAAATAATTGGGCATATGCTTATAATGGAGTCATCATTTTGGAATAATCCATGTTCTTTTAAAGAATCCTATCAGGAGGATCGTTTATGCCTCGCAGAAACGGTGCAGGACCTGCCGGCAGAGGACATCGCTTGCCAGTTGAACAGGTGCTTTGCAGACAGAATGCCAAGTAATTTTTGAGCCAACTTTTAGACAGTTTTTAAAATGACAAATATAACGAATGACTTACCCAGCAGTACAACGGAGATAATTCTAGAAAGCATATCGGATGGCGTATTTACAGTCGATAAGGACTGGACCATCATGTCGTTTAATCGGGCAGCCGAAGAGATAACCGGTGTTTCGCGCAATGAAGCCATCGGCAGACATTGCTGGGAGGTTTTTCGTTCCAATAAATGTGAGCAGGATTGTGCCCTGAGGCGCACCATGACAGCCGGCACATCCTCTACAAGTTCATCAACCTATATCATAAACAGCAAAAAAAAACGTATTCCAATCAGTATTTCCACCTCGCTGCTTAAAAACAAAAAAGGAGACGTACTGGGTGGTGTTGAGACGTTCCGGGATCTGAGTCTGGTTGAAGAGCTAAGAAAAGAGCTTGATAAGCGGTTTCAAATCGGTAACATGATGAGTCGCAGCTCTTTAATGGAGAAGATATTCAAGATTCTCCCGCGGGTAGCTGAAAGCGACAGCACAGTTTTGATTCTAGGGGAAACCGGAACGGGTAAAGAAATTCTGGCCCATGCCATCCATGATTTGAGCTCTCGTAAAAACAAACCATTCATCGCCATAAATTGTGGTGCCCTGCCGGATACCTTGCTGGAATCCGAGCTTTTTGGATACAAGGCGGGGGCCTTTACCCATGCCATGAAGGATAAACCAGGGGATTTCGCCCTGGCTGAAGGGGGTACCATTCTACTGGATGAGATCGGCGATACCAGTCCCGCATTTCAGACAAAACTGCTTCGAGTACTGGAGGAAAAGGAGTATAAACCTTTGGGAGCCGTCAAGCCAGTTCAAGCGAATGTACGTATACTTGCCGCTACGAACAGAAATCTTCCTGAGATGGTGGCCAACGAAACATTCAGACAAGATCTTTTTTATCGCATTAATATCGTGCAGTTGGAGCTTCCACCCCTATGTAAGAGGCGAGAGGATATTCCCATGCTGGTCGAACACATTATCGACCGTTTAAACAAATTACAGGGTAAAGCTATCCGTGGGATTGACCCGGAAGCGTTGAAGGTTCTGATATCCTATGATTTCCCCGGAAATATCAGAGAATTGCAGAATATTATTGAAAGATCATTCATCATGTGCAGTGACAAAATCATTCAATTAAGCGATCTGCCTGCCGATTTGAACGCTCAACCCGTCCAGACAACTGACTGGCATACCTTGAATGGTGCCCGGGCATCTTCCGAGGCGCAGACAATTGCAGACGCTCTGAAACAGAATGATTATAACCGGGCAGCTACCGCTCGGGATCTTGGTGTCCACAAGAGCACTCTTTTTAGAAAAATTAAAAGCCTTGGAATCAACCTGCCTGAATATGACGGGCGTAGAGGAAAAAAAGAGTCCCAATAGGGCTGCAGAAATGATGTTTTAAGTTCTTCTCACAGTCGCAGAAATGCAACCAAATCCGCAAAATCCTTCCTGAAAATTCTGCTTCTTAGCTATTTACTTAACTGATCTGTTTTGTTTTATAAAAGTTCCCCGTGTTGGCCCCTTCCCTTGGCATCCCGATTGCAGAATTAAGCAGCAAGGAGGTTAATCAATGATTAAGATAGCGTTTACAGTATGGGGAGACCGGATTTCTCCGGTATTTGATTGTGCTGATACATTGTTGATTGTGGAAATCACAAACAAGCAGGTCAAAAACAGACATCTTGAATCTTTCAACTCAGCAAAGCCGTTGTTTTTAATAGAGAAGCTGATTGAACAGGAAGTGTCGCTCCTGATTTGCGGAGCCATTTCAGAAATGCCCGCTGATCTGATAGAAAACAGCAGTCTGAAGCTCATCCCTTTTATCTCTGGAAACGTAGATAAAATCATTGATAGATTCAGAACAGGTCTCTCCCTCGGGAAAACATTTCTGATGCCGGGATGTGGGTGTAACCAAAGGGGGTGTACGGGAAAAGGGCATCCTGTTTTAAGCAACAAAAAGGGAAACCCCAAAAACAAGGGAAACCCCAAAAACAAGGGAAACCCTAATAGAAAAGGGATAAAGAAACAAAGGAAACCCTAATAGAAAAGGGATAAAGAAACAAAGGCTATGATGGTTGCTTCCAATCCCAATTTTTAATTATTTTAAATTAATTTTTATAAAGAGGTCGCTATGCCTGGATTAAACGGAATGGGTCCAAATGGTACAGGTCCGATGACTGGTAAAAACAGAGGCTATTGCAATTTACGAAATGTCATCGTTGAACCCGGAAATAGAAGAGGTTTGAAGAGAGGGCAATTGTCCGGACGATTTGCCGGCTTGGGTGGAAGGTGTGGCATGGGTCAGGGTTTTGGCGCAAATCCTGGACGATTTAACAGAAGGACAGAGGCTGTAGCTAGTGAACAAATAACCGATGATGAAGGCTCTAATCTTCAAATCCCGGTGAATTGGGTTAAAAACATCTTAGAACAAATTGATCGTCATTTAATTCGCTCTAAAATTTGATCCAGTTAGGGTCGGCACAAGAATGAGGGAACTAATTCCAGAGAAAACATGACAAATAGAAAAAAAGAAGGTTACCCAAATGATTAAATTGTTGCTTGCCGGACAAGAGGGCGGTTCTTTATCGAGTTTATCCAAAATACTAGAGCAATATGATAATGTTTCAGTATTGAGAATCGATTCTGAGGAAATTGCTTTGGATCTTATTCATTATCAAAAGGTGGATTTTGCAATTGTAGATGAGCAACTTAAGGAAACCACAGGTTTACAGTTCGTGGAAAAAATGGTTGTGATTAATCCAATGATGAATAGTGCCCTGATTAGCTCTTTGTCTGCTGAAGACTTTCATGAAGCATCCGAAGGCCTGGGAATAACAGCCCAATTGCCGGTCCAACCCGATGAAAAGCGAGTGGAAGATCTGATGAGCAGTTTAAATAAGATATTGGGTATGAAAGTTTGAAGGGAAGCCAGGTCAGGCATCCAGCTTTACTGCCTGTTAAACACAAGGAAAAAACAGCTCTGAATGTTTAATACAGAGACGTTTCGGAACAGACACAAGAGGAGATTTTTCATAATGATGATAAGTGTGGCTAGTGGGAAAGGCGGCACCGGGAAAACAACGGTAGCTACAAATCTGGCATGTGCCTTGGGTTCGGAAGTCCAGATTCTGGACTGTGATGTCGAGGAGCCGAATACTCACCTTTTTTTAAATCCGGTGATTGAGAAGATGAGAACTGTTTACACGAAAACACCGATTGTGGATCAGGAAAGGTGCAACTACTGTAAAAAGTGCGCTGAGATTTGCCGGTTTAATGCGATTACGGTGGTTGGGGAAACGGTTTTGACATTCCCCGCACTTTGTCATAGCTGCGGCGGCTGTATGGAAGTATGCCCTGAAAATGCCATTACCGAATCCAACCGTGAAATTGGCGTCACTGAGCAAGGGCAACGAAACAAGCTTGATTTTATACATGGCCGACTCAGAATTGGTGAAGCCATGTCGCCGCCCCTGATCAAGGCCGTTCGATCATTTCATCAACCTGAAAAGGTCAATATCATTGATGCCCCACCGGGGACGTCTTGCCCGGTGATCACAGCCATGAAAGGAGTTGATTTCGCCTTAATGGTCACGGAACCGACGCCATTTGGTCTGCACGATTTACGCCTGGCAGTTGAAGCTGTTCGTGTTCTTGGTATTCCCAGCGGGCTGGTCATTAATCGTTCTGATGTGGGTGATGACAGCGTCAGGGAATATGCAGAACAGGAAAACCTGCCCATCCTGATGGAAATACCGTTTGATCGGCGAATTGCCGAGGCCTATTCAAAAGGAAAACTCGTAGTCGAGGAAATGCCTGAATGGAAGGGAAAATTTAAGACCTTGTTTCATAAGATTGAAAAAATATTAAAAAAAGGGAGATGATCCATTGTGAGAGAACTGGTAATTATCAGCGGAAAGGGAGGTACCGGAAAAACAAGTCTGACTGCAGCCTTTGCTTCGCTGGCGGAAAACATGCTTCTATGCGATGCCGATGTGGACGCCGCTGACCTTCATCTTCTAATGAAGCCCACTGTCAGGCAGCGATCTGATTTTCAGGGAGGCCATCAGGCCGTGATCAATCGGAGTCAGTGCTGTGAATGTGGGATATGTCTTGATTTATGCCGTTTTGATGCAATCAGTACTGACTATGAAGTCGATGGCATATCATGCGAAGGGTGTGGTGTATGTGTGGATTTTTGTCCGCTAAAGGCCATTGATTTTCCCATTAAGACATGTGGTGAGTGGTTTATTTCAGAAACCAGGTTTGGCCCTCTGGTCCATGCCAGACTGGGTATTGCCGAAGAAAATTCAGGCAGATTGGTCTCTTTGGTCAGACAGGAGTCAAAAAAGCGTGCGGAAGCCCTTAACCGGGGGATGATTATCACCGACGGACCGCCGGGTATCGGCTGTCCCGTCATTGCGTCAATCACTGACGCCACTGCTTTGGTAGTCGTCGCTGAGCCGACGGTTTCCGGTGTGCATGATATGGAAAGGGTGATCCAATTGGCCGCCGGTTTCAGAATCCCGGTCATGATCTGCATAAATAAATACGATCTGAACCCGGAGCAAACCCTGGCTATTGAGGCTTTCTCAAAAGAAAAAGAGATCCGTTTCCTCGGCAAAATTCCTTACAATCCTGTTTTTACGAAAGCAATGATCCAGGGGGAAACAATTTTCGAATATGACCCAGATTCCGATGTATGCCAGGCGGTGACAGAAATCTGGGATAATATTATCACCGCACCCGAAATGAACTACTTAGCTCATTTGGAATTTTCATTCAACTGATTGGGGGGTATTCAAGACACAGTTTTTGGCTTCTACTTTTCGTCATGGGACCCATGGGATGAAAAACAAAATCTGTAGATTGAGACCTCATATACAGGAAACATTAAAGGAGTTTTATTATGAAAGAGGGAAGAATTGCAGTCCCGTCTCTGGAACAAGGCGGATTAGACGGGCAGAGGGCAGGACACTTTGGTCATTGCGATGTATTCACCCTGATTGATGTAACAGAGGGTAAAATAGCCAATGTATCGACTATTCAAAACGAGGAACATGTGCAGGGAGGATGTATGGTCCCCGTTCAGCTTCTGGCGAACCAAAAGGTGAACGCCCTTGTTGTTGGGGGTATCGGCCTCCGACCCCTGATGGGATTTAACCAGTATAACATCGATGTATATCACGATGCAGAGCGAGGTGATATCCGACCTGTAGTTGAAGATCTTATTAGCGGCAAACTATCTCTGATAGAAAGGGACCAGGTTTGCGGTGGTGGCGGCGGAAACGGAATATAATTTTCAGGGAGAAATAGAGATGAAAATTGCGATTACATCAAAAGGAGATGCCTTAGAGTCCCAAGTCGATCCACGGTTTGGGAGGGCCCCTTATGTACTTATTGTCGATTCGGAAAGTAATGAGTTTGAACCTTTGAATAATCTGGAAAACGTTAACCGGCTGAAGGGTGCCGGCATTCATGCAGCTACCATGATAAGTGAAAAAGGGGCAGAGGTTTTGATGACCGGTTATTGCGGACCCAATGCCATAACGACCTTGAATGCTGCTAAAATAAAGGTGATTTTGGAAGTCGGCGGAACTGTCAAAGACGCTCTAGAGTCTTTCAGGGAAGGGAATTTATCGTTTAGTGACGCACCTAATGTGGACGGTCATTGGACTTGATTTATGCCTGGCCATAGAACGCAACTTACAGGCAAATCCGCAACCGCTCCATTGACATTTTTTGCTGATTTTGATGGAGGCAGCAAGCTTTGGCACCATTCCTCTCCAAACAAAGCCTTGCTGCTTTCATAAGAGCGATTCATATTATTGATCACTTACAGACCTGACGGTTAGGATGTTCATTTAGGTTGAATCTAAATGAACTAATCTGGAGGGAAAGATGAGAACAGTGTATAAGATTATGGTTGCATTTAATTTCTCTTCATATGCTGAAGAAGTGCTGGCTTATGGTGCCAAATTAGCTGAAGCGCTGGGTGCGAGCCTCACCATCATAAATGTCATTAGCCAGCTAAATGTGTCTGTGATTCAAAAAGCGGCTATTTACAATTCCACCATTTCTTTTAAAGACCAAGTAAAACGAACGAGAGAAGACCGCATCACTCGCATCAATCAGCACATCGAAGAACACAATATGGCTCATCTTCCAATCAAAATACTGATAATGACCGGAACGCCTTTTGAGGAGATTATTAAAGCAGTGGAGAGTGATAAGATTGATTTGGTTATTATGGGGCCAAAAGGGCCTACTAGGGTACCCAATACACCCTACGAATCCACCACAGAAAAGATGTTTTGCCATTGTCCGGTGCCTATAATGAGTCTTTGTTCTTCTCATAAAATGGAAACTGAGGAAAGACTCCCTGGCCGAGAATCTGCCTGATTGTGCCTAGACAATGTTTGATAATTTTACAAAAAATCAATTGGATAGCTGAAAAAAGCGAGTACATGAAAGGCATTGGCGATTTTGATTCCGGTGTTGGTCTTCTCCCCAAAATGTAATAAAAGAAATAGTCTGGAAAGTGAGGGACCTAAATTTAAGGGGTCATAGCAAATAGCGGGAAAATTTATTACATCAGGACATCACCTGCAAACTTGCCTTAGAAAGGATTAAACGCAATTCAACAGGAGAAATAACAATACCAGGCAGAGAGGCACGGGCCCTTCCGGAATGGGACCTTTTTTTGTGGCGTGTCATATGGGTTTGTGACCATTGATACCTCACCTGTTATTATATTGAAGATACAAATTTAAAGAGATATCAATTATGGAACAAAGCAGCACAGGACACTCTTTTCCTGATCATAATGTCACCGATGAAAAGGAGAGGAAGATTCAAGCTTCTCTTAGCAAAATCAAGAACAAATTTATTGTAATGAGCGGGAAAGGGGGAGTTGGAAAAACCAGCGTATCTGCTAATCTGGCAATTGCTCTTGCAAACAAAGGTTATCAGGTGGGTTTAATGGATGTTGATATTCATGGACCGGATGTTCCACGAATGCTGGGATTGAATCAAAGAGCCATGACAACTGATAATGAGAACCTGAAGCCGGTTCATTACAACGAAAACCTGGGAGTAATATCCATAGAGTCCTTATCACAAAACAGGGACGAAGCCCTTATTTGGCGAGGTCCCATGAAGTATAAGGTTATTAGACAGTTTATCGGGGATGTTGAGTGGGGTGGTCTGGATTTTTTAATCATTGATGCTCCCCCTGGAACGGGTGATGAACCCTTGACAGTTTGTCAGACTATTACCGATGCCAAAGCGATTATTGTCACTACACCCCAGGAGGTTGCTCTTGCTGATGTGCGGAAGTCCATCAACTTTTGCAAAACAATCAAAATCAGCATTTTTGGTATTGTGGAGAATATGAGCGGTTTTTCATGTCCTCATTGCAGTCAAACCATAACCCTGTTTGGCCCTGGTGGAGGAGGAGAAAAGACCGCTCAACTGACTCAAATTGAGTCCCTGGGGAAGATTCCTTTTGATTTAAGAATGGTGTTATGTGGAGATTCAGGAGCCTCATATCAAAAGGCCTATGCGGATTCAGAAGTTGCGCAGGCCTTTTCCGGTATTGCCGATAAAATGATCGAAACAAGACGTGTGTAGCGGTAATACCAAACAGACTGATTCTTTCCAGCCTGAAATTCGGAAAAAAACAAAATCAACTTTGTAACTGTTCAGCATAGCTCCGTCGAGGGGATCATGATTCAAAACACGCATGAATCCATCCCTGGAGCCGCGAGAAAACGTCCTGTTTTCGAGCATTTTGAATCATAATCCCCTCGACTCCGGAAAAGTGGTGAATAGTTTCTAAACTTTTTAGGAGATGGTGATGACACTACGATTCTTGAGAAATAAGGTCGTTGAAGTAGAAACACACTCAGAAGGAATCCTTGTGGTTTCCTGGCAATTGACTGATGACCTGCAGAAGGCTGAGGTCAATTTATTGTTCCAACTGCCACAACTGGAAATACTGGAGGCTAAAGCCAGTATCGACCGGTTTGTTCCCCAATCCTGTCAGTCGGCCTCCGAACTGATCAAGAAAGTAGAGGGAATATCGGTCGGCTCAGGAATGCGTAAGATTGTGGCAGGTCTGCTAGGAGGTCCGGACGGGTGTTCTCTGCTGGAGGAAGCGGTGCTCGAATCAGCCAATGCTGTGATATTGAATTTCACCCGCCCGGGCATTGAAATCGCTGAATCGATGACGGATGACGATGAAAAACTGAAACTGTTTCAGGAGATGGTGAAATCCAGTCCCAGGTTAGTACGTAGCTGTATTTCATTTCAGGACGACAGTCCCATTATGAAAGAACTCAACTTATAAGGAGGATGAAATGATTACATTCAGTCGCAGTCAAGTAATCGGGGCCGAATTTCTAGATAATGGTACCGTCCGCTTTAATGGTATCCAGGAGGATCATATTTACGGCATGGAAGTCCAGATGGAGGTTCGTATTGCAGACGGAGAGATCCTGAATGTCAAGGGTGATATGAAACGCTATACCAATTTTGTGTGTCCGCAGGCGATACCCGTGTTGCAGACCGCAGTTGGCCTCTCCCTGCTCGAAGCGGGTTGGGATAAAAAAATTATGAGAGAAATTGGTCGTAAGGGTTGCGAACATTTCGCAGAAATTATCATCGAATGCGGACGCTGCCTGAAACAGGCTGTTCAGTCCAAAAGCCTGCACGACGCCCTGGCTAAAGATCCGGCCCTTGATCAGAAACAGTTTCTAATCGATAACTTAAAACCCGCTTAAAATATGGAAACAAAAAAAAATTGGGAAAAAATCGTCAAACGAATGGAGCTGTTGATGCGGTTAAAGTCCTTTCCGGTTGGTTTCAAGATGCTGGAGAAAAAAGAGGAACTGGATGCGATTCCCTTTATGCGCCGTCCAGAAGCAAAAGTAAGTTTGTGCCAGCTCATCACCCAAGTCAGAAGCAACGACTGGACTGTGGGCGCTGATCTGGATAATTTCCTCAGTCCCTTGTGTCCATCGATTATCGGCTTAACGGAATTACCGTCAGAAGGATTCATGGACGGTACCTTTCGCAGTATTGTCTGGACAAAAACCAGGAAGGATGGAGCGAAGTATGAGCAAGGCATTCCAAGGATGCCTGTCGGCAAATACGAAGCTGTGGCTATGGCACCGCTGGTTTACAATCCCTTTGAGCCTGATATTGTGTTGATATATGCCAATCCCTCGCAGATGATGCTACTCATTAATGCATTGCAATTTGAAGACTATGAAGTGATGCAGTTTTTCAGCGTAGGTGAGTCGTCCTGTTCCGATGCAATCGCCCGTTGTTATCTGACTGGCAAACCGTCCATGACGATACCCTGTTATGGAGAGCGACGGTACGGCCATGCCCAGGATGAAGATTTGGTGATGGCGCTACCGGCTGAAAAGATGGAAAAGGCCCTGGCTGGCCTGGAAGTGCTTTATCGTCGAGGTATCCGCTATCCAATCAGTTATGCTGGCGCTGAGTCTGATCTTTCGTCCGCTTATCCCGGCAGTTATGGACAAATGTCCCAGCTGGAAGTCATTCGGGGAACAGACAGCCGGTTACTGATTGGTGTTACCGGCAGCATCGCGACTGGCAAAAGTACGGTGGCTTCCATGTTGGAAGAGCTGGGAGCCCCCATCATCGACTTCGATGTGCTGGCCCATGAAGTGGTTGAACCAGATTTGCCTGCCTGGAAGGACATTGTTGCTTTTTTCGGGGAACAGATTCTCCAGGAGGATCGGAGCCTAGACCGTCAGCGGCTTTCTGATATTGTCTTTAACGATATGGTAAAGCGAAAAAAGCTGGAGAGTTTTATCCACCCCCGGATTCAAGAGAAATTCATCCTGCAGTTGTTGGAGATAACTCAGAAAGATCCAGAGGCCATTGTACAGGTAGTTATCCCGCTGCTGATCGAATTAAACCTGCAATACCTCTTCGATAATCTTCTGGTAGTGCACATTCCACAGGAGATGCAGGTTAAAAGACTGTCAAAGCGTGATGGTATTACAGAAGAAACAGCATTGAATATTCTGCAGTCTCAGATCTCAATCGATGAAAAAGTGGGATACGCTGAATATGTTGTTCACAACGATAAAACCGTTGCAGAAACCCGAAAGCAGGTGGAAAAACTGTGGCAGACTCTCAAGGAAGCCCAGAAAGCTAAAAAGGATAGTAAACTTGCCTCTTAGGGATCGTACAAAAATAACTTGGCATAATCTGTCCGCAAAAGTCCCATAAAGACTGGACATTTTGCAGACAAAATGCCAAGTAATTTTTGAGCCGACCCTTAGAACAGCAATTTATGATTGACAGCCAATCCGTTTGTTTCCCACCCTGTTAAGATAGGAAATCCCCGTAAACTGAAAGTTGCGGGGTAACTAAAACAACCCATAAACCTTTGTGTGAAAAAAGGATTCACAACTATTTCAATCAGATGTTTCCTTATCAGTCTTTGCAGCAAAAGATTTCCGGGGAGGTTTAATCTCTTTGTGTTTAAAAGTGAGAGTCATCTCTCGTCCCAATGAATCGACCTTCAGCATAACATCGGTTTTTCCACCTACATCCAGTTCTGGATATAAATTCCGTAGTACTTTAGTATCAACCTGTTCTAAAAAGGTTTTCAATCCTTCAATTTGGTCTTCTAAGCTACTTTTGGTATTTTTATCTACTTTATTTTTAAAGTACCGTTTCAGCAGCTTTTCATAAGCTCTTTTTGCTCCAGTCTCAATACAGTATTTGTCTGTTCGTAGATTAATTTCCATATTTGATTTATTACCTTGATAGTCAAAAGCTCTCCTGTCATTAAGAGGTTTGCGTGATGTGGCAATCTTCGGGCACTGTTAGGCATGACGTAGCTCCTCTGCTGGTTGTTTCTTTTTTTACTACTAGCCATGAACGGATTGCATTTAGTGCCGCATTTTCATTCACAGATGCTGTTTACCTTGTTCACAAACCTGCCGAATGACTTCATGCCGCCCGATTCACTGACAATCCGCAAAACCTGCGCATGGTCGGTCACGATAATACCGGAAAGAATATCCACCCCAAAGGCTTTAAAAACATCAGGGGCCAGAGGCGTGGATGAGCCAACCAGCACAACTTTGCGACAGTTCCTTGCAGTCTCCACTATTTTCTCAAACGACAGGTTTATCAAGGAAGTAGAGGTGATGAGGGCTATGGTGCATTCAGGAAGGATATCAAAAGCCTTTTCTTCAGAAAGCAATCCTTCGCTTTTAGAGGTCGACTTCTCAAAAATATAGAGCTTCTTTACCTGCGATTTCAGCTTTGGTACAAGCGGACCAAAAAAACCAACCATTCCAACGATGTCGTCTTTCCCGGGATTGAGGATCTCCAACACGTCTCCGGTTTTCAAGTCCGGTCTGTTTCTGTTTAAAGTGGCATTGATGGTGGCTATGGCAACTGTTCTCTCCAGAATATTCTGTGAATCCGCTTTTTCAATCAGTTCTCCGGCCTTTTTGCCGATCATCGGCGTTTTATCCGGGAGGCAACCATGGGGGATATCCTTGTGGAATGTCATGGCAACGCCAACAGATCCGTTATTCAAACATACCGCAGTATAGCTCAAGCCTATGCGAACATCTGCAATCGATGCTTCTTGCCGGTTACTTAATGCGTATTTCTTGAGGTTTTTTAGTATCATGGATTGTGATATAGGTTAATGGGTGTCATAACCCGGTTCCGTCTTTTGTTGGCCTAATTCCTCCTTTACCATAAGGGATCGTACAAAAATAACTTGGCATAAGCTGTCAGCAAAAGTCCCATAAAGACCGGACATTTTGCTGACACAATGCCAAGTATTTTTTGAGCCGACCCTAAGTTATTTATTAGATTAGGGTTTAGTACGACATCAAGCGAAAATATTCTCAGGCAAATACGGATGTGTTCCTTCAATCACTTCGATACCCGACGTTGCCTTAATTTTTTTGATAATAGATTCACTATATGGGCAATGATCAACCAGGCATGGACCCAGATGGATTTTTGTTACTTTTTCCCCCAGGGGCTTGTTCCACAGGCTTACCTGGGCCAAACGGGGTACAATGCTGGCGCCGGGACAATCACCACAATTAAGTATTCCCAGTAGCTGAATATCTTGCCCTTGATAGCCTGAAAATTCGCCTTCTTTCCTGTTAAAGGCAACCATGCAGCGCGAACAGGCAATGCATACATCATCCATTGTTCGTTTGCAGCCAATAATTAATATCTTTTCCATTCGTTTTCCTTTTTCAGTTTATTTTTTAACCCACTCTTTACTGTAGTCTCCTGTTTCTGCACCACCTGGGCATTAGCATCCCAGAGTCTGGCAGTCTACCTGAAAAAAATGGAATCAGCTCAATTTTATGAGCGGTGATTACACGGGTCTGAAGTCTTGAGATGGCACCGCCTACCAGGGTATAAACCTGCAATTGCAGCAAATGCATAGCCTTGTACGCAGGCTGATCATTGCCGAAAGCCTCAAGTCTTCTTTGAGTGACCTGACCCCCCTGCAATGTCCAGCACAATAATATTGCGAGCAACATCGAAGACGGGCGAAATCCTGTTATTCCAAACTATAATTGCTACTTTCATTATGCTTACTCCATTTTTCATTACATACAGCACAGAATATGCCATGATGTTATGTTCATGAGGAACAATATATATTCAATTAAAACAGTATATTAATTTTGTGATGAAAACTGACTTGCGGTGTATTGTTTCATGTGTGCAACTCAAGAGGGGTTTTACCGTCGCATTTCTGCAACTATTTGTATAGATCTGCACGAAACTTGAGCACCTTGTGCTTATTCCATATTTCCGCTAGTTTATCCGCATCAGTCAGTTTCTGAACTCATTACTTTCGATATAGTTGGGAAAAGGAATTCGTTATTTCCTGTGAAAATGATAAGTCAAAAGGTGAATTACATCAATACAGAAGCTGTTCAGAAGTAGGTGGGTGAGTGTACTGAAAAACTTAAACAGTCTAAATTGGAGTCGGAAAATGTATGATGTTGTTATTGTTGGGGGGGGACCCGGCGGGTATGCAGCGAGTATCCGAGCTGCCCAGCTGGGTGGGAAGGTCGCACTGGTGGAAGCAGCTGACATTGGTGGTACTTGCGTTAATCGGGGCTGTATTCCTGCCAAAGTCTGGGGACAAGGCGCCTACGTGAACCGGATGATCCAAAATGCCGCTGCGTTCGGTATTAACGCAACTATAAAATCCACCGACCTTTCTGTGCTGGTAACCCGTATGGACGGCGCGTCAGGTGATATAAAGATGGGGATGGGCGGACTCCTGAAAAATAATCAGATCGAAGTGATCGAAGGCAACGGACTCATTAAGAGCCCCGGGGTGGTTGAAATAGACGGTCGGCAACTGGACACAAGGAGCATCATCGTCGCTACCGGGACCTCACCTGTCCTTCCGGAGATAAAGGAAATTGAGGATGCTCATCTCAGTACAGATCAAGTGTTTAACATGGAACAGGTTCCGAAATCGGTATTAGTATACGGTGCTGAGCATGTGGAGGTTGAGATGACGTCTATTCTCAACGACTTCGGATGTAAAGTGACGCTGGCATTTGAAGGCGCCAGAATTCTTCCGGCCGAAGACGGAGACACCAGTCAACGGATTGCTGCGGCCCTGCGGGAACAAGGCGTAGAAATTCTGCCACGGATGTCCCTCAAATCAGTTAAAAAATCTGGAAAAAACATTAAAGCCGTGCTGGCAGGCAAGGAAGAGCAATCCGTGACCGTAAATCGGATTTTGACCTCCATCCGGCAACCGAACACCCAAAATATCGGACTGGAGGCAACCGGTATTGCTGTCGATGATAAACGCTTCATCAAAGTAGACGAAAATCTTAGAACCAATATGGATAATATCTATGCCATTGGTGATGTGACCGGCGGTTGGCAGTTGAGTTATGCCGCCACAGTGATGGGTGTGGTTGCGGCTGAAAACGCCATGGGACAGTCATCTATTTTCAATAATCGCCTGGTGCCCAGGGGACTGAATACTTTTCCAGAGGCTGCTGCCGTTGGCCTCTCTGAAGAGGAAGCAGAGAAGATGGACTATGAAGTGGAAGTGGGAAATTTCCCCATGTCCATCAACGGAGTCGCTATTGCCCGGGGGGAGTTGGATGGGGCTGTTAAAATCGTATCCGATGCCAAGTATGGGGAGGTCTTGGGGGTACACATAGTAGGCAGCCACGCGAACGAACTGATCTGGGGGGCTAGCCTGGCCATGCAGATGGAAGCGACTGTTGAAGATATTGCACGAACCATCGTGGTGCATCCCACATTTTCCGAATCGATAACTCTGGCATCCCAGGATGCCATGGCTTGGTCGTTGTATCTGCCGAAGAGATAGATTTTCTTGTGGATTTATCAAAATGACATTTGTTAACCCAATCAGGAGAGAAAGATGAAGCTGGAAAAAGATGATTTAATAAAGTTGTACAAAAACATGGTCTTGGGCAAAAAGATCGATACGATCACCATCGAGGGATTGGCTGCCGGAAAAGTCGTCTCATTTTTTCACAGTGGTCAGGGATCGGAAGGATTGGCTGCCGGTGTTGCCTCTTTTCTGAGAGATGATGACTATATTTATCCGCATCATCGCGGTCATGGCATTGTCTATTTAATTTCCAAAGGTTTTTCGGGAACAGAGTTTCTGGCCGAACATTTCGGGTTCGCTGGTGGATGTAGTCAAGGTATTTCGGGATTCCACAGTGTTGACCCTGAACACGGCGTACTGGGTTCATCAGGAACCATCGGTTCCCAATTCCCGCTGACTCTGGGATGGGGACTGGCTGCCAAGAAAAATGGGCGCGAACAGGTAGCAGTCGGCTGTTTCGGGGACGGTAGCTCCAACCGGGGTACGTTGCACGAAGCCTTTAATCTGGCTGCCGTTTGGAAACTCCCCATTGTCTGGGTATGTGACAACAATGGTATGGCTCAGTACACGCCTATCGCTGACGCCTATCCCAGGGAAGATATCGCCGATCTGGCCGCCGGATATGATATGCCGGGTGTTGTGGTGGATGGCATGGATGTCCTGGCGGTCCATGAAGTCATGCAGGCAGCAGTGGCACGTGCTCGAGCCGGTGAAGGACCCTCTCTGATCGAGGGCAAGACACACAGGTTCCGGGCTCATTCTGAGGGTTCTCCAGACGTAAATCATTTTGAACCTCGTTCTGAGGAACTGATCGAAAAGTCTAAAAAACGGGATCCCATTAAGTTATTCGAGAAAAAACTCCTGGCCCAGAAAATATTGACCAAGAAGGATATCGAAAAAGTCGACAAAGAGCTGCAAGCAGAGGCAGATGAAATGGACCGGCTGGCAACTGCCAGCGGAAAACCGGATCCCTCAATATTGGATAAGATGCTGTATGCGGAATAATATATTCAACCATTCACCCAGACGATTAACTTAGCTTAACCCGAAGAGGATAACCCAATGAAAGATACCGTATTTGTAATGGCCATCAATGAAGCGTTGAGGGAGGAGTTAGAAAGGGACGAAAAAGTTTTTATTATTGGTGAGGATGTCCAGCAGGGCACATTTGGCGCCACCGGCAAATTGGTGCAGCAATTCGGAAAGGACCGGGTGATGGACACCCCTCTGGCTGAAACCGCTGTGGCCGGTTCTGCCATTGGAGCCGCCATGACCGGATATCGACCCGTGGCGGACATGATGTTTGGCGATTTTATGTGGATTGCCGGGGATGAAATATTTCTGAAAGCTGCAAAATGGCATTTTCTCCACGCCGGAAAAGTGAATGTACCAGTTGTTTTTATGGGTGCCATAGGAGGTGGTTTCAAGCTGGGTGCCGAACATTCACAGAGCCCTGAAGCGGTTGTCATGCATACCCCCGGACTCAAGCTGGTTATTCCATCCACACCCTACGATGCCAAGGGACTTTTGAAAACAGCCATCAGAGACAATAATCCAGTGGTATTTTTTTATCACAAGGGACTATTGGGAAGCCCGGGCCAAATCCCTGAAGAGGAATACACCATTCCTTTTGGTGTAGCGGACATCAAACGTGAGGGAACAGATGTGACGATTGTGGCAACCGGCATGATGGTCCATCATGCCCTGGCCGCGGCAGAGCAGTTGAAGGACAAAGTCAGTCTGGAGGTCATTGACCCCAGGACGCTGGAGCCTTTCGATCTCGATACCGTTGTTAAATCGGTCCAGAAAACCAGCCGGGCGGTGGTCGTTGATGAGGATACATTGCGCTGTGGCGTGACCGGAGAAATCGCCGCCCTGATCATGGAAAATGCGTTTGATTATCTGGATGCCCCGGTTCAGAGAGTTGCTGCTCCGAATATTCCCATCCCGGGTGGATACATGGAAAAGTACGCACTTCCGCAACCCAGGGATATTATTGCGGCTGTAGAGGCAGTCATGGGAAACGCTTAGGATCGTTAAAGAAGTGAGGTTTGAGTCTTAAATTCGACCATCAAAACAATAGACAACAAGGAGATAAAATTGGCAACAGAGATTAATATTCCAAAATTGGGCATGAGTATGAAAGAGGCGGATCTGACCGGATGGAAGTTTAATGAGGGCGATTGGGTCGAAAAGGAAGCGGTTGTATTGACAATTGAAACGGAGAAAACCGAGTGGGAGGTTGAGTCCATGGGTGCAGGTTTTCTCCATATTCTGGTTACAGTTGAAACAGGTGCCAGGCAGCCTGTGGGAGCTGTGGTCGGCCAGCTGGCTGAAACCGAAGAAGAGCTGAAAGCGTTGCAGGCAGAATCTGGTGTGGTTGCCACACAGGCAGCATCTGAAAAACCGAAGCCCGCTGCGGCAAAACCAGCTGCTCCTGTTGCAGCCGGTGGAAAAGGGGAACGGGTACGGATTTCGCCGGTGGCCAAAAAAATGGCTGCGGAAAGCGGCATTGATATCAGCCAGGTAGGCGGTACCGGACCCGGTGGCAGAATCACAAAAACGGATATTGAACTTGCCATAGAAACCAAAGCGTCTGCACCTGCTGCCAGTGCCCCTGCCAATGAATGGAGCGGTGACATGTTCGATGGAAAGCGGGTCAAGGAGTCTGTCTCTATTAAAACCGGTATGAGGAAAGCCATTGCCCATCACATGCAACAAAGTCTACTCAGTTCAGCCCAGCTCACGATTACGGGTGAAATGGATATGAGCGCAATGAAAAATCTTCGTGGGGAATTTTTAAAACAGGAAGAGATGCTGCAAACCCGTATTACCTATACCGATATTTTTGTGCTGGCTATGACCAAAGCACTGCAGGCTCATCCAATTATCAATTCGAGCTTGATCGATGACGAAATCAAGATCTGGGAGGACATTCATATCGGTGTGGCGGTCGCTATCATGGGAGACAGCGTTTTGGACAGCGGTCTGATTGTACCCGTATTGAGAAACGCCGATCAGAAACCGTTGCCTGAAATCAGTAAAGAACTGAAAGTGCTGGTACAGGCGGCGAGGGCTGGGACCATCCTACCCGATGATGTCAGGGGAAGCACCTTTACGATTACCAACCTCGGCGGAACCAGCGGGACTTATGGGTTCGGCACACCTATCATCAATCAACCGGAGTCCGCGATTCTGGCAACAGGACCTATTACAGACCGGGCAGTCGTTAGAGATGGCGAGATTGTTGCCCGACCCATTATGACCTATTCTTTTACCTTTGATCATCGGGTCATCGATGGGGCGCCTGCCTCCCTGTTTATGGCTTATTTGACACAATTAGTTGAAAATCCGGGGCTGATGCTTTGCTGAATTTATGGTGGCGATGCTTCACCCAAGGGGGTCTCGCCTCCCTTCGCGGAGTGCAGTCGAATAGTTACTGAGAATAAAAAATCTCTCTGTTAATTTTAAGCATTAAAAAAGGAGGAATTGAATGAAAGTAAAAGACAAGGTTGCCATTGTGACGGGTGGCGGTGGCGGACTGGGCGAAGGAATCGCACTCTGTCTGGCAAAAGAAGGCGCTCATGTCGTTGTCAGCGACAACCAGTTGCATCTGGCGGAGAAGGTGAAAGCAAAAGTCAAAGATTCAGGAAGAAAGTCTCTGGCCATCGAAACAGATGTCTCAGATGAGGCTCAGGTTAAGCAAATGGTTGATAAAACCATAGAGGCGTTCGGTGGCCTGGACATTATGATTTGCTGTGCGGGGATATCGGGCTTTGTGCATCGCGGCCTGGATTCTGAAGAATCCCTGGATATTGAAAACCTCCTGGTTGAGGATTGGGATACGACTTTTGCTGTCAACGTCAAAGGTGTATTTCTCTGTAATCGGGCTGCGGCCCCCATTTTTAGAAAACAGAACAGTGGCAAAATAGTTAATATCTCCTCGGTGGGAGGACGCGGGCCCAACGATTTCCTGCTGGCATATGCGACATCAAAAGCAGCCGTCATCGCTTTTACACAAAGTATGGCGGTTCATATGGCACCCCACCATGTCAATGTGAACTGTGTCTGCCCGGGTATTATCTATACACCGATGTGGGAATCGGGCTCTGCACTATTGGTTAAAACACATCCGGCCCTGAAGGGTTCCGGTCTTGGGCCTAAAGATGCCCTGGATGCAATGGTTAATTCGCTGATCCCCTTTAAAAATTATCAAACACCTGAAGATATTGGCAAAGCCGTAGCTTTTCTGTCATCATCTGAAGCCGAAGAAATTACAGGACAATCATTGAATGTCTGCGGTGGCATGGCGTTTAATTAGACCTCTTCTCTGAGAAACATAACGGAGGTCCCAAAAAACCGATCTTATTGGAGTCATTATGAAAGCAGCCATATTCCACAAGCCGTTCAATCTAACGACCGAAGATGTTGAGATGCCCGCATCCAAAGATGACGAAATATTACTGAATATAAAAGCCTGCGGGATCTGCGGATCGGATCTGCATATGTACAAATTGGACCTGTACACTGAAAAGCTGTGCAAGAGAACCAGCAAAGGACTGGTTCCGGGTCATGAATTTGCAGGAGACGTCATTAAAGTGGGAAAAAACGTGCAGGATTTTCAAATTGGGGACCGGGTTGTCGCTATGTTCAGTGGCGGAGGGTTTGCCGAGTATAATTCGGTGAAAGTGTTTCCGGGTTTCAATGTGCATAAAATTCCACCAGAAATGAGTTACGAAGAGGCCGCGACTCTGGAACCGCTTGCCAACTCTCTCCATGCGACGCTTAAGGGAAGACCGGCCGCTGGAGAAAACGCAGTTGTGTTTGGGGCTGGTATTATCGGTCTGGGAATCGTTCAATGTTTAAAGGCACTTGATATTGAATTGAACAAGATTATCGTGGTGGATGTCTCCGATGAACGACTGGAAATGGCTAAAAAACTGGGGGCAGACGAAGCCATTAACGCTGTCAAAACCGATACTGACGGAAAAATCAGGGAAATTGTTGGCTGGTCACCTCTAATGGTATATCCTGACGAGTCCACGGCTCATGTCCATCTGGTTTATGACTGTGTGGGTTATATCAAAGAACGATCAGAACCCCCTGTACTCCAGCAAGCCATTAACATGTTAAAAGAATATACAGGTAGAGTGGTGGTTCATGGTCTATTCGAAGAAACTGTCCCTTTGGATCTCTCCTATTTGGTTGTGAAACAAGTGGACATATTAGGCTCATTCGGCTTTCTTCCAAATGAGATAGTCCAAGCCCTGGAGATGATGGAAACCGGAAAAGTGGACCGCAGGCAGATTATTACCCATACGTTTCCACTGGATCAAGCCAAAGAAGCGTTTGATATGCAATGTGATGTGGATAATTCGGTTAAAGTCATCATAAAACCTTAAAATATAATACTATCTGGAGGAATTTGACATCAGGATAACCTACCCATTAAACTGATGTCAGATCAGAGCCCCCAAGATCGTATTTATACATACATATAAATTAATGGAATCAAATGGACGCTTTAAAAAGATACCTCTCAAGTCATCCCCAAAATTTAGACGATTGGCTTGACCAATTTCCCTGGGAAAATTTCGATGCCGAGATCACTATCCATGAAGACAAAGTAGAAAAAATCGTCATCGCCAAGAAAGTAACTCTCCAAAACAATGCAGAGATTACCGGTTTGCTGATTTGTCATGAAGCAGATATTGGAGAGGGCGCCGAAATACTGGGAACGATGGTCTGTGACAAAGGAGTGATAGGCCAGGACGCAGAATGTAATTATTTTATGGGGCGAATAGCCGTTTTTGGTGAGGATGCCGAAATTCGATCTGCGATCATATCAGATTCCCTCAAAATGGAAAATGGGGCTGAAATTGATGAGTTGGAGATTCTGGAATCCACCTTTGCCGATTTACATGGCCAAAGCTTAATCAAAAAGAAGACAAAACTACCCGTTGATGGTTTTAATAAAGCCATCAGTCAGCGCCTCCAAATTATCCTGGAGAGTATTATCAGTCAATCTGCGTAGATCTGATCCAGAATCAGTGTTTCATCTTTTCCCAGAGGTTTTTTCTGCTGATGCCAAGCAGTTTTGCTGCCTCAGTCTTGTTGCCCCCGGTTTGACTCAGGGCCTTGGCAATACACGATCGTTCAATCTGAGACAGGTTTGCAGAGAGATTTAAGGTTTTCTGATCGTCTGCAATTAAATTCCCGCAGATATCCGCAGGAAGTTCCGTCAGATTGATAACCGGGTTTTTTGAGAGGACCGAAATCCTCTCTATGATGTTTTTCAACTCCCTGACGTTCCCTGGGAAATCGTATTTCATTAAAATATCAATCGTTTCTGCGGATAGTTCCCGTCTCTGGCCGTTCAGTTTTCCGAATTCGTGGAGGAAATATTCGCAGAGCTCCGGAATATCTTCTTTGTGATCTCTAAGGGCGGGCAGTTCAATGGGGATAACCTTCAAGCGGTAAAAAAGGTCCTGCCGAAAAGTTCCCATTTTGACATTCTTAGCCAGATCCTTTGCTGTGGAACTGATAATGCGAACGTCTACTTGTAGAGGGCGGTCCGCCCCGATAGGTTCGATCTCTTGTTCCTGTAATACTCGCAAAAGTTTTGCCTGCATCGAGATGGGCATATCACCAATTTCATCCAGCAAAATGGTTCCCCGGTCGGCCAATTCAAACTTACCTGTTTTCCGGCTATCTGCACCGGTAAAAGAGCCCTTCTCATGCCCAAACAACTCTGACTCAATCAGGTTTTCAGGGATCGCGGCGCAGTTGATTCGAATATATGGCCCTTCTGACCGGGTGCTTTGTTCATAGATCTCATTTGCAATCAGCTCTTTACCAGTGCCGGATTCGCCCTGTATCAGAATTGTGGAGTCTGTGGGGGCCACCCTGGCGGTCAGATTAAGGACCTCTTGCATGGATGCACTACTGCCTATTATTTTCGTGTCCTTGAACCGTTCCGCCAGCACGGCACATTTGTTTTTGATGTTTTGCTGTTTGAGCAACCTGTCAGCCCGAATGGTCAGGTCGTCCATATCAAATGGTTTTAAGATATAGTCCGCTGCCCCATTTTTTAAACAGTCTACGGCGTCTTTAACCTCGCCGAAAGCCGTCATTAATATCACTTCGGTTCTGGGGTAGAGGCGCTGAACATGACGCATCAATTCAATTCCATCCAAACCAGGCATGCGAATATCAGAAATCACCAGATGGTATTTTTGTTTTTTGAGTTTATCAAGCGCTTCTTTGCCGTCGGCTGCCTGGTCGACTTTCCATCCTTTAGATTTCAATCGATCATACAGTGTAATTCTCATTATTTCATCATCTTCGGCCAATAGAATCCTGATCATTCTTTGGATCTCCTGATAATAACCCATTTGAGTTTTCGGAAAGAGGGAGGTTTTTTCTGCGAGGCAATTGAATACTGAAGCTACTGCCTTTGTTCTTCGTACTTGATACGTCTATGCGGCCTTCCATTTGTTGAACCAAGGCATAAGTGACACTTAACCCAAGGCCTGTCCCTTCGTTCACACCCTTGGTGGAATAAAACGGGTCAAAGATTTTGCGGATATTGTCCTCCTCAATCCCTTCACCATCATCTTTGATAGAAATGGCAATACCCGAATCAGTTTCACCGCTTTTTATTACAATGCGCCCGCTTTCCGGTATAGACTGAATGGCGTTAAGTCCGATATTGACAATGACCTGCTTTAAAGCTTCAGAATCGATCACAATCACACGATTGAGATTCAAATCAAATTCGAAAGTGATCCGTTTCAAGTTATAGGTCATCAGTGCAAAACACTCCCTGATCAATCCGTCAACATCAACTTCACGTAACCTCAGGGGTTCACTGCGTCCAAGATTGAGTAACTGCCTCAGCGTCAGTTCAATTCGTTTCAGCCCTTTTTCAATCAACTCGATATAGCGGCTTCTTAGTTCCTGATCTTCGGGGGCCTCCTTCATGCCTTTGACGCAATTCAGCATTCCTCCGAGGGGATTGTTGATTTCGTGAGCTATTCCTGCAGAAAAACGACCCAGTGCAGCCAGCTTTTCAGATTGATATATCTGCTCCCGGGTCTTTTCCAATTCGACTTGTGATTCTGTTAACCGGCGGTTGAGGTCTTGAAATTTTCTGGATAATTCTCCGATTTCATCGCCGCCTAGCTGCATTTTCAAGGGCGTATTGGCTGCGTGGGGAAGTCGAACCATGTGGTTGGAGATGATCTTGATTTTTCGAACAATAAAAAAATCAATCAGAAAGTAGATGACAAGAATACTCAAAACGATAGCCCCAACCGAAAATGTCAGGAGTGTACGGTTGTTTTTTGAGATAAGCGCATCAGCCTGTTTCAATGAAATGGACAGACTCAGGCCCCCTCGGACATCACCGGTTTTGTAGCCATGACGGCTGTGACACTCCAGACATGCCTCTTCAGTCATGACAGGTAACATTAATCTGAGGGTTCTTCCTTTTTTGTGTCTGATAATTGCTGATATTTCATCCGCACCTTTTTCCAATTCCAAGAGGCTCTTTTTCTCAAATTCATCCGGCTGGTTTTTGGGATTAACCGGATTCAGACTGGTGACCTTGTATTGCCAGAGGTCGACGTTGTTGGCATATTCTGAAAGTTCCCTGGTTACTTTGGCAGGATTGTATTTTATATACTTTTTTTGTGATTGATCAAAAATAACCGGGATTTCGAGAAATGGATTTTCTGTGACCCCAGGCTGGTTCTCAAGGAAAACACCATGATGGTCTGCTACCCATTTTCTTGTCAAAATCACCTGTTGAGCAAGCATACGTGCCTGTTGTCTGGCCTGTGACACGACCAGCTCATCCTGGAACTTGGACATCCAGTAGAATGTGATGGAAAATGACAGGATCAGGACTAGACCGGATGTGGTGATGAATTTTGTTTTGAGTTTCATGGGCGGGAACGGATAGATTGAAAAAAGTTTGAATCAATCTTACAGCAATAAATATACCTGTCCATGTATCATACGGATACAACAAGTATTCATCTTTTATATGGTGAACTGGTAAAGAGATTCGAATCAAGACTGTTTCAAAACGGTAGCACTATTTAGTCTTAATTGTTACCAAATGGTAATACTTCAAATTACAAAAAAAGGCAATAAATTGAAATTATGAACTAACTATAACTGGCATATCAATTGCTGATATAAGCTAGCGAAATTCGAATAGCCCGTATAAGGATTAAGTGTCGGCTCATAAATTACTCAAGTGTTTCCCATTGATGTAAAGGAAACACGTTGACTTCACATTCTGTTCGCAAAATGTCCAGTGTTTAGGGGGCTCGATTCATCCTCCTGAAAACAAGGAAACGGGTTGATGGCAGCAGCAGGCGACTTTTGTCGGTGACGCACCATGATGAATCAAATTTCCATGATTTCATCGAGAGAGAGGTATTTTAATGACAACAGAGGCTCCGGATAAGAAATTGTTTTGGAAAAAAGGTTGGATGTTGGGACTGGTTTTCGGCGTTGTTGCCACAGTCATGCTCGTATTGGCTTCAGGTTTCATGATGGATACGACCAATAAAGATGTATTCTGTGCTTCCTGCCATATTATGGAGCCTTTCCAGGCATCCTGGAAGCAGGCAGTACACGGTGGAAATAATCCCCAGGGATTTGCTGCACAGTGTGTCGATTGTCATCTGCCTCACGGAAACTTTTTAGAGTATGTATTTGTCAAAGGTAAGACCGGGATCGGAGATGTGATACAAAACTTTTATGTCAATGGTGCTGAATTCGACTGGGAGGGAAATGCCGAGAAAAACCGGTTGAAATTTACTTTTGAAAGTGCCTGTCGACATTGTCACTATAACTTAACGCCACCGGGATTACCTTCCGGAGGTTTTATCGCACATCGCTCATATTTGAGAGGAACTTCAAATAGAACATGTGCTGAGTGTCATCCCCATGTGGGACACAAAGATATGATCGAGACAGCGGACCGATTTTTTAAGCGGAACGAGATTGCAAGCTCTGAATAGTTTATACCCCGCCGCTTGCGGCGACAAGTCATCCCGGACTCAGATCCGGGATCCAGACGTGCAAACAGTTATAAGTTGACTGGATTCCGGGTCAATCCCGGAATGACAGCCCGATACCCTGCCATAAGCTGCTGGGTGTTTGATTCGTTTTTTGAGGATGATTTAAAATCAGCGAGGAGAGAAAAATGAGATATTTAGCCGGAAGAATTGGATCAGCAATAGTCGTTTTTTTCGTTCTGGGGATTTTTTCGATGGCGTACGCCAAGTCCCCCGATCTGGGTCGGAAAAACATTAAGGTTGACCGGACTTTTTCGAAAGAGGCTCAGGCCTGCATCGAATGCCACGCCAAAGAAGTTCCCGGAACGGTGGCAGCATGGAAAGAGAGTGCCATGGCAAGTGCCGGAGTTTCCTGCTACGACTGCCATGTCGTTGAAAAAAATTCTCCTATGGCGACCCAATGTAGCGGAGTCAAAGGAACTCCTACTTACATTTCTCCCATGGTCTCATCCAAAACCTGTGCTCGATGTCATCCAGCAGAGGTCGATCAGTTCCTGAAGAGTGGACATGCTGCACTTTCCAGTGCTGCAATCATGGATCCTAAAAAGGGTGCCTTGCAGAAGCTGATGTATCTGCATGAAGGCGCTGCTTTTATGGATGGTGGCAAGATTGATCTCTCCACGGGTCTAACTCCGAAAGGACAACCGGCCTATGTTCGGGCATCAAAAACAGCCGGATGCCAGATGTGCCATGGAACCCAGGTGGAGATGGGTCCGGATAACAAACCCATCAATGAAACCTGGCCAGGCGGAGTTGGTACCCGTTATCCTGACGGTGCTATTGGTAACTGCTCCGTCTGTCATACCCGTCACAAGTTTTCAGTCGCATCTGCCAGGAAACCTGAAGCATGCGGCGCCTGCCATCTAGGTCCGGATCACCCCAATATCGAGATTTATCATGAAAGCAAGCATGGTCAAGTCTATCTGACCCAGGGCGAAAACTGGAACTGGGAGTCTGCATCCGGTTTGTGGGAACCGGGAGATTATCTGGCACCCACCTGCGCAACCTGTCACATGAGTGGTATTGGCGATCTGGACACGACCCACAACGTTCAGGAGCGATTAAAATGGGACTTGATGCATAAAAAGTCTGTTGTTCGCAGTGGCAATCGTGGGGATGGTGAAAAAGGTGACAAGCTGATGCGAAAGGTCTGCCAGAACTGCCATGGTCCGACGCATACAGATGTCCAGAGAAAAACCCTGGATACCATGGTCGAGCTTTATAACAAGCAGTGGGCGGGTGCTGTGAAGATGAAGAAAGAGCTGGCTGCCAAAGGTCTGCTCAAGAAGGATCCCTGGAAGGACGGCTTCCAGGAGTTGATGTACTTCCTGTGGCATCACACCGGAAGGCGGGCACGACAGGGTGCTGCCATGAATGCCCCGGATTATGCTCACTGGCATGGTACATTCCAAATGTTCCAGGTTTATAAGGACATGGAAGATCTATACGAGTGGAGACTCAAGAACAATAAAATTGAGGATCTAAGTACCGTGATGAGTACTGCTCCGGATTAATTTGCACTCCCTCTTCGCGACCTTCTGATTCATAGCCAGTCTGTGAATCAGAAGGATTCTATCCCCTTGATCTTACCCGTTGAATTTCAGAAAATCCGATGTGCTACCAAACGGTAACAGTGATCCGGATTTAGGAGGGACGGGCTCCCAAAGTCGTTAACAGTTCGGGTGGATTCCAATTTCTTTCCAGGACTTTCCCCTCTCTGATGCTGACGACAATCTCTTCCAGGGCGATCTTAACGCCCGATATTTCCAGTGCTTTTTTAACGATCACAGGCAGACCTGAGCAGCAGGGAACTTCCATGATCACAATCGTGACACTTTTGATAGCGGCTGTTTTAAAAATCGCTGCAAATTTATCCACATAGGCTTCTGCATCATCCAGCTTCGGACATCCCAGCATCAGCGTTTTGCCTTTGAGAAAGTCCTGATGAAAATTGGGGTAGGCAGCAGGCACGCAGTCTGCGGCCAGCAACAAATCACAGTCCTCTAGAAAAGGGGTACCTGGCTGAATCAGATTAATCTGGATTGGCCAATTGGACAGTGCTGATTCCGATTGCTCCATTGACGTCGGGCGGTTGGCAGTCTGGCAGGCGGTGCTCGGAATAAAACTCTGAATCTTCTCGGAGGGGCAGCCACAGGCACTGGGTTCTGATGCTGGCACGGAGATCTGTTCAATGTTTGACAGATGTTGCTGGACAGCTTCTTCGTCAAACGCTTCTGCTTCCCGTTCCACAATTTTCAGTGCATCCGGCGGACAGTCACCGATACAGGCGCCCAATCCGTCACAGAATATATCGTTGATCACTTTGGCTTTTCCATCGACAATCTGAATGGCTCCCTCTTCACAGGCGGTGACACAGTTTCCGCACCCATCGCAGAGCTCTTCATCGATTTCGATTATTTTACGTTTGATTTTCACGAGGACTCTATTTTTTTGTTTGTTCAATTTTACATTGGTCCGCAAACGAGCAAGTTTCGGCACAGCCAGCATCCTTTTTGGGATTAACCACTCTGGAGCCGCACCGGTCACAATTCCTGAAAGCATCATCTTTGAAGAACTCAACCTGAAACCCACAATTCGGGCAAGCAAGATCGAAGATGTCTTCAAATGTCCAGTATCTGGTATCCTGACCGGGGCATTGCATGATCAATTCACACAAAAAGTTTAAGTTGCGCTTAACCGAGAATCGCTTTTAAATCTTCATCTGCGGTTTGAATCGGCATCAGATTAAAGTTTTTAACCAGAACATCAAGTACGTTGGGTGAAATAAAAGCCGGGAGAGTTGGTCCCAGTCGGATATTTTTGATTCCAAGATGCAGCAGGGTCAGCAAAATCACAACTGCCTTCTGCTCGTACCATGACAACACCATTGAGAGAGGCAGATCGTTGACGCCGCACTCAAAAGCTTCTGCCAGGGCAACCGCTATCTTGATAGCAGAAAAGGCATCGTTGCACTGTCCCACGTCCAGCAGCCTGGGGATTCCGCCGATATCACCCATATCTTTGTCAAAAAAGCGAAACTTGCCACAGGCCAGTGTCAGCACAACACAGTCATCCGGGACTTTTTCTACAAATTCAGTGTAGTAGTTTCGACCCGGTTTTGCGCCGTCACATCCCCCGACGAGGAAGAAGTGGCGGATGTCTCCGGCTTTGACTGCACCAACCACGGTGTCGGCTATTCCCAGTACAGTGTCATGACCAAAACCGACATTGACGGATTTGCCCTTTGTATCTTCAGTAAAACCAGGCAGTGCCAGTGCTTTCTCAACAACTGCGCTAAAATCTTTGTCAGCAATGTGCTTGACACCAGGCCAGCCTACTAAACCCGTGGTGAAGATGTGATCCTTATAAGTCTCTTTCGGTTGCTGGATACAGTTGGTCGTCATCAGGATAGGGCCGGGAAAGGCATCAAATTCCGCACCTTGATTTTGCCAGGCTGTGCCATAGTGCCCGTAAAAATGGTCATATTTTTTCAATCCGGGATAGGCATGACAGGGCAGCATCTCACCATGGGTATAGACATTGATGCCTTTTCCTTCACTCTGCTTCAGGATTTCTTCCAAATCCTTCAAATCGTGGCCGGACACCAGGATCGCCTTTCCAGCCTTGACTCCCAAAGGCACAGTAGTTGGTGTGGGGATCCCATAGTTTCCGCTGTTTCCGAGATACAGGAGTTCCATCGCTTTCAGGTTTACTTCGCCGCATTTCAAGACCAGGCCTACCAGGTCATCAACGCTTAAGGAAGCGTCCAGTGTAGCTGCCATCCCTGCATGTACAAATTCAAAAACGGCGTCATCTGTCTGTCCCTGGATGCGAGCATGATCGGTGTATGCAGCCAGGCCCTTAATTCCGTAGATCAGTAACTGTTGCAGTGACAAAATATCCGCATCGGCGTTGGCATCCGCCTGGATACCGACTGCTGTGGCCTGGGCTAACATACCGGCCAGGTCTGTAGCAAATTCGAAGACTGCCGGTCCTTCCTTGAAATCAAAAAATCCACCTGCCGCTTCGACCTTCTTTCTTAACTCATCACGATGATCGTTGCTCTGATTGATCAGTTCAACAAATCTGGCTTCATCAAAATCCACGTTGGTCAAGGTTGAAAATATCGCTTCGCAGGCAAATGTATCCACTTCGGCATCAACTACGCTGACTTTTCGGCCTTCCACTGCGTACTGGGAAAGTCCCTTGACCGCGTAGATGAGTAAATCCTGAAGTGCGGTGGTATCTTCACTTTTTCCACAAACGGCTTTGATGGTACATCCCTGTCCCTTACTGGTCTGTTCACATTGATAACAAAACATCAATTTCTCCTTGGCTCTTATTATTGAATGGTGATCAAGAAAGTTCAATCTTTTTAAGTTGTGCTATGGTTTTAATCAGACCATGGATTGAAACCGATTGGTTTGACTTAAGTCAAATCGACAATTTTGTCTCGAGGTACCATATAAACATATGAAATATTGAATGAAAAAATTTTATCTGTTTAGTATTGAAACATGCTATCCTATGATTTTATGTTGTAGATCAATTAAAAGTTCTTCTGAAATAGAAAATGAATACCATTGCAAATGTCCTCTCAATTTCCCCCTTGTTCAGTGATTTGCCAGAGGATCATCGGCTTCAGATCCAGCAGATTACGATTGAAAAGAACTATCGGAAAGGTGAGACTATCTTTATAGATGGAGATGACAGCAATGGTTTTTATCTCATCATCGATGGACAGGTTAAAATCTTCAAACTATCGTCGGACGGTAAAGAAAAAATCCTGCATATATTCGGTGGGGGAGAGCCAATTGGTGAAGTGGCCATGTTTTCGGGCAGGGGGTTCCCTGCAAATGCTGAGACGCTGGTTAAGAGCCGGCTGGCATTTTTCCCAAGAGAGGCTTTTGTCAGACTGATAACCGAAAAGCCATCGTTGGCGATGAACATGATGGCCGTCCTTTCCAAACGGTTGAAGCAGTTTGCCGCACAGATAGAAGAGTTGTCTCTGAAAGATGTTCCCGGACGATTAGCGGGTTATTTGATCTACCTGGCCGAGGAGCAGGGAAACAATGACAAGGTGACCCTGAATATCACCAAGGGACAGCTGGCCAGTTTGTTGGGGACGATCCCGGAAACACTGTCCAGAATGATGGCCCGCATGTCCATTCAAAAGCTGATTGAAGTTCAGGGACGGGGGATAACCATTCAGAATTATCTGGGTCTGGAAGATCTGGCTGCAACAGGGCGATTTATCGAAGAGTAAACAGAGAGTCAGACTTCGGCTTCATTGTTGCTAATCAAGCAAACTCTCTTCGATCTGGTTAAAATCTGCCAGGTTTTCTGCCAAAAGAATCAACTGGTCCCCTTCTTCAATCTGCATGCTCCTTGGTGGATTCAAAATCTTCTCTTGCTCCTTGATAATACCGATAATCTGGATGTTGGCCGGGTGCCTTAAAATTTCGGTCTGCAAATCAATGACTTTTCTTCCAATCAACCTGGTTGGAAAAATATAGAACTGGCTGCCTTTGAAATTGCTGAGCAGCTGTTGAAAAATGTCATGAATTCCAGGATAAAGAAATTCCTGCACAAGCATGCGGCTGGTGATCCCATCGTTTGATATCAACCCATCAACTTCAGATCTTTGGATCAGTTTAAGATTCTTTCTGCTGGCTACTTCAACAATGGTTTTGATGTGTTTTTGATGCTTCTTTTCAATTAGTTCGATAATCATGCCAATCGCAAAGGATCGCTCATCTGAAGATTGTGAATTGGTTTGATCTGCCAGGATAATCACGCCTTGGCAACCCAGGATATTTGCTTTGAACAGAATATCCTCATCCGTCGGAACCCCTTTCACGAATTGAATTTTCAAATTCTTCAGATTCTCAGGCAATTCCTCCAACTCGTCCGTAATCAGAACGATGGCACAGTCTTTATATTGAGGTGCCGCCTTGAGCTCCTTCACGACTTCAATAATTTTATTTTCGCCAGGAAAAGTGCAGATGATTAAATGATCCTTATCCATGATTTTCACAAGGCCTCTTCTTGTTTTAGACATATTTCGTAAGATGTGTTCCGCTAAAAATCCGATCAGATAACCGATTAAGCCAATCCCCAGGAACATGCACAGATATGAGATGACAAAGCGGCCGACAGGAGTGACTGCAGACACATCACCATACCCAACCGTTGTCATCGTCACAACGGCCCACCAGATCGAATCTGTGAGGGTCAAATCTGGCTGAGCCTGACGTTCAGCCATAAAAAACAGCACCCCGAACATCAGGTTCAAAAAGACGACTAAAAAAACAGTCTTGAGCATCTTTTTTTCCAGCGGACCGTGTTGCTGTATCTGGAGAAAAAATTCTTGAATTCTCTTGAGTGAAAAAAGCATATAAACGATAGATGTGTTGAATTGTTTACTTCTTTTCCGGGTTGCGGCGGTTAAAAGTCAGAATTTCGCTTTTAAAGTCAAGATGGTCAGAAATCATTTGTTCAGTGTCAAACAGTGAATTTATCCTTGTCAAATAGTTACCGGTGAATTAATTATTCCGGTAAACTTGAATAACTGATGCAGGCTGTGATGGGCCAACTGTAACATGAATTCTAAAACTTAACCCCATAAAACAGCACGTTAAAAAAAATCGGACCTGCGGACACCAGATGATGTAGTGACGGTGCCGGCTTCGCATCATACTTGAAAGCCACTTCAGATATTTGGCTATGGGTCGGCTCAAAAACTAACTCACATTCTGTTGGCATAATGTCCTGTGTTTTTAGGACTTTTGCAAATAGATTAGGTGAAGTTATTTTTGAACGATCTCTATGGTTTTAAGAGATATATTTTCTTGATTTGAAACGCGATCTGTGATAGATATACGGCTAATATGAATATGAATAAGAAAATTGAAACCTAAACACAATTCGGGGGTAAGTTGTCTCATGACTAAAATCAAATTCGCTTTTTATGCCGTATTCCTGCCAATACTGCTATTTGGTTGTTCGTCTGGCGGAACGAAGTCGAGATTGGGGGATATTCGGTATGATGAGGTCAAAGATCAGACATACATTATCGATGACTGGTACAGACAGGAAGGCGCTGCGATGTCGAAACTGGGGTTCTGGGGCAGAATTATCAAGGAGGGAGGCAGAGTTAAATTCCAGCCAGTGGATCGGCTGATAAACAGTTTTGAGATTGATCGCTATCCCATGAGGGTCAGTCAAGGAAATCATGAAGAATTCAAAAAACTGGTTGTAAATGTAAAGGGTATTACGCCGACCTATGGTAACGTTGAGAAGATCAAGAGCGAGGAATTTGACCTGATTGTCCTCACACCCAGCGTACTGTTGCTTCTCGAAAACAGGTTGAATGAGCTGTTTCTGAAGGAGAATGAGCAGATCACCAATCGCATAAAGAGTGAAAACTTTCGCTTTGTTTCGAAAGTGGTTATCGTACTTAATCATGCACATGCGGAATTACTGTTTTCTGATATTACGGGTAGTTTTACCTTGAATCAGGAAAACTCAGTGGCGAAAATACAGTTTAATAACAGCTCTGAGAAGATGGAATCGATGAATCTCTATAATGGGCAGGTGATTGCGTACCAGCTGTCCAAGATTTGCTGGAAGGATGGTAATATCGTCGAAACCGTTGAAGATAGAGGTTTGGGCATAGATAATTGTTCTCCTTTTGATATTGAGCATACAAAAACAAAGGAGTAATCAATACCTTTACCAAATCGACAAAATGAACCCTTGCTGCGTGGGTTGTCTCAGCAAGGGTCCAGCGCAACAACACCTGTCTCTTCAGATACCCTCTCCAGTTAGGGATCGTACAAAAATAACTTGGCCTAATCTGTCCGCAAAAGACTGGATATTTTGCAGACAAAATGTCATAGCAACGTGTTTCTTTAACACCAATGAGAAACACTCGAGTAATTTTTGAGACAACCCTTAGCACTTTAAATGGTTGGCAAAACAATTTGCGACTGACACTGTCCTGGTAAAAGCGGTCAAAAAGCAGTTTGACTTAAGTCAAAGCCAAACTGCCTCTCGACCTTTATTAATTAATCATACAATGACGAATAATTGGGAAGACAGACGCTGATGATCAATTTTCAAAAAGAAAAAAATATTGCCAGACTAAACTTTATCAGCCTTTTATTGATCATTGCCCTTCTCTCCCTGGGGATGGGATACCTTTTTATTTATGGATATAACGACGTCTTCAAATCCGAACTGAAAAAAGTAGAAGAGGACTATATATTTTTAAGAAAAGAAAAGATCCGGAATATTATCGACTTCAAGGTGAGTGATATTGAAAGCCATCATAATAAAGTACCTGATATACTGAAGGAGAGGGTTAAGAAACAGGTCTTTGCGGCCCATTCTATATCCTCCATTATGTATCAAACGTACAAAGACAATAAAAAAGAAGAAGAGGTACAGTCGCTGATAGTCAAATCATTAAAGTCTATCAGGCAGGTTAAAGGTGAAGGGCACTATTACCTGTTGTGTGAAAAAAGTGAAAAGAAGATTATCTGCCCCACATCTGGCGTAACAGATGGCATTGTCTTTGATGACTACCCCGATCTGAAAGAAACGGAGGTTTTCCGGAAGATCATGAAACGAACAAAGTCAAGAGGGGAAAGCTACTTTACGTTTAAAGATAATTCGGAAACCGGTGCAGGCGACGGCGGATTTTTTCTGAAACGGTTTGAAGTATATAATTGGTTTATTGGCTGCCTGGGACGATATGAGAAGGTTGAATCAGCCATTAAAAAAGAGGTTTTGGATAGTCTCAGGGATGAATCGATGAGAGTCCCGAATCCAAATGCATTTGAAATATATGAATTGATTGAAGGGGAAAAGGGGAAGCAGAGTCTGAAGGTTTTGCTCCATCATGAAAATCCAGCACTGGAAGGACAAGAGTTGACGGTTTATTTTCAGGACGCTAAAGGAAGTCCCTATATTAAAAAATTGATCGATCAGGTTACGTTGAAAGGCAGCACGTTTATTGAGAACTGGGATATAGACAAAGACAAGCCGTCGCCCAGACTGAAGCTGACCTACTATAGAATGTACCCACCATGGAACTGGATTGTTGCCACGGGTTTTCACATTGAGAATTCGGATATGTTGAATATCCAGCGGCTGATGGACAAACTGGAGGATAACATTCAGGATAAAATAAAATCGGCAACAGTCCTGTTTCTATTCTTTATTCTGGTTGCAGTATTGATATCCGTTGCCTTTTCCAGGGGCATCGGCAAAATTCTGAAGGATTATAAAAAAAAGGTGGAGGACCGAAGCCGGGAGCTGGCTGCAAAAAACACCCAGCTGAATTCAGAAGTCCTGGTACGTAGAAGAGTTGAATCCTCGCTCAGGAATAGTGAAGAGCAGATGCGCAGGTTGGCGTCTGAAGTACAGCTGACCGAAGAGAGAGAAAGAAGACGGATTGCGAGTGATTTGCATGATTCAATTGGGGCCTCGCTGGCGATTTCCAATCTAAAACTGGAACTGCTGTCAGGAAAGATTAATACCTCATTGATTTCGAAAGACCTGAACATGGTGCACGATAATATCAAACAGGTCATTCAACAAACCCGATCTTTGACGTTCCAACTCAGTCCACCGGTTCTTTATCAGATGGGATTGGAAGCAGCGTTGGCCGGACTGGCCGAACAGAACCAGAAGATTCATGGAATTCTGACCGAATTTGACGACGATGAGCTTGAGAAGTATTTGGAAGAAGATGTGCGAATTCATATTTTTAGATCTGTCCGAGAACTACTTGTAAACGTGATTAAGCATGCCGGAGCCAAGCAGATCAAAATCTCAGTTGCCCGTGTTGAGCACCAGATACAGATTACCGTTGCGGACGATGGGGTCGGATTTAAAAGCCATGATCAAGCCATCAGCCCGGAAAAAGGTGGCAAGTTTGGCCTGTTTAGCATTCGAGAAAGACTGCGTCTGTTGGGCGGTTATTTGGAAATTCACTCTGAAGCTGGACGGGGGACCGAAGTTATCATGCGGGCTCCTCTAAAAGCCTCTGAAAATATTGAAGAGAGGTTATCATGAGTATCAGGATTCTAATAGTCGATGATCACCAGATTATGCGGGAAGGCTTGTGTTCTATGATAGAGCAGGAACCCGGGTTTACCGTAGTTGGTGATGCTGCGAACGGTAGAGAAGCTTTGGAGCTGATTGGGGAGCGACATCCTGATGTGGTGATCATGGATATCAATATGCCGGACATGAACGGGACAGAGGCAACCCGCCGTGTGACAGAAAAATATCCGAGTACCCGTATTGTTGCGTTATCAATGCATTCGGATAAATACTTCGTGACTGAAATGCTGAAAGCAGGAGCCGCTGGATACTTATTAAAAGACTGCTCGAAAAATGAAATTGTGGATGCTATCAAAACAGTTGCTGTTAATAAAAGTTATCTCTGCCCTGAAATCACGGGGATTGTGATTGATGACTATGTCCGGCAGACCAACATTGGTACCCAGACAGAAGTTGCCCGGCTCACAAAAAAAGAGCGGGAAGTGCTGCAGTTGATTGCTGAGGGCTATACATCAAAAGAGGTTGCCTCGCACCTGAATATTGCCACAAAGACGGTTGAGACACATCGTCTCAACATCATGTCTAAACTGAAAATTCGTAGTATTGCAGAACTTACCAAATTCGCTATCAGACACGGCATTACTTGTCTTGATACCTGACGGTGTCAGGCCGTCTATTGAAACTACTTTTTGGTTGGCTTTTTGCAAAATAACCAACCAGGCTTCATCAATAAACGGGCTGCTCAAGGTGTAAGAAGTTGTTATTTCAATAATATTTAGAGATATTGATGAAAAAAAATGGCTGAGCAACACCCGAAGTAATTCGGTTTTGCGCAGTTATATTTGAAAAATGAGATCATTAGATTAAGGAGAAAGGATGGGAACAATAGTTGATTTAATCGGTAAGACGGATGAACAGGCGGTCACCGAGTTAACAGCTGCTTTTAAAAACCTGGGTGGTAAAGATCAGCTTCATGTCAAAGGCAGTGGGGATTATCGAGCCGTTATCAGCGGTTTCCAGAATTCTCACTGGGGTCAATTCGATTGGCTTCCAATTCGTGTCGAAACAGGCGCCTGGAGTGGCTATCTGGCAGCCAAAAGCAGTAGCTTTGCCTCGATTGTGCAGATCATGGAATCCCAGCACAAACATTGCGATACTATGTATGTTGAGGCTGAGAATACGCTGAATGGGGGTAATGAAACAGAAGGAAAAGTGTTGATGGAGGCCTTTATCTGGAATATGGAGGTCCATTTTGGCAGGGAGGAGCAGATCCTTTTTCCGGCTTTTGAGGAAAAAACAGGGATGACAGGGGGTGGTCCCACGCACGTGATGCGGGCAGAACATGAACAGATTAGAGGTGTACTGAAAGAGATGAAAGAATCTCTGAAAGAGGGTGACTACCAGCGGATATTTGACCAGGCCGAAACCATGTTGATTTTAATTCAACAGCATAATTCCAAAGAAGAGCAGATTCTGTATCCCATGCTGGATCAACATCTGGGTGAAGATCTTGAGCAGATCGCCAAGGAAGTGCAGCTGTTTGTTTTATAAACGTTTGCCCTTCAGCCTCTTCGTCTGAACAAAAAATAAATGTTAACCCTTTCTTGATTGGGACAGAATGGTCGATCTACTTTTTAAAACAGACAAAAAACTGAATATTGTTGACTGCCGGGAACTGATGCACCCGGAACCAATGGTGCGCATACTGGAGGAGGTTGCATTACTGGAGGAGGATAGGCCCATTTTGATGATTCATCGCCATGAACCTTTCCCGCTTTATCAGAAGCTGGAAGAAAGAAATTGCAATCATGAAACGAAGATGTCTGAAGATGGTACGGTTCAAGTACTGATTTGGAAAAATTTATGAAAACAAGCAACCTCAGCCTGGATCAAGCCCCTCCTGAAGACATCCCCTTTCGTTATATGATCACCGGTCCCAGTTTTGGTATCCTGACGGGTCTTCTGCTGGCGGGATTTGGTGACAACATGTTTATTACGTCCTGGAGCCTGGATACGGTTGCCTTGACTCATGCCATCACCCTGGGGTGGCTGACCATGATCATGATGGGCGCTTTTTATCAGATGGTACCGGTACTGGTTGGCGGTCAGGTTCCCTGGATAGGCATGTCCAGGCATATATATCATTTACTGGTGGTGGGAATCCTGGTCTTTGTGACCGGGTTATTGACATGGGTTGTGCCGTTGCTGGCGATTGCCGTCATATTGCTGCTAATCGGATTCACCGGGTTTAGCGTACAGTTACTGGCGGCTCTTTTCAAAGTCAAGGCCAACAAACCCGTTGTTTTTGCCATGCGAATTTCGGTGATTTGTTTGATTGTGACGGTGATTCTGGGTGTTTTAATGGTGGGCCTGCTATATGACTGGTGGTATTTTCCCATTGATCGGGCCAGTTTGAAGTATATGCATATGACTACCGGATTGCTGGGTTGGATCAGCCTCTTGATCTTTGGTGTGTCGTTTCATGTGATACCGATGTTTTATTTGACAAAAGCCTTCAATGAAAAGATTTCCATTTTGATCATCTCCCTGGTGACTGTATCGATAGTCACACTGAGCTGCGCATTTTTGATGAAATTGGATCGGTTTTGGCTGATAAGTGCAGGGGCTCCAGCCACACTTGCTATGCTGATATTTACCTGGACGACTGCCAAGCTGCTTTGGCAAAGACAACGGAAAATGGTGGATACGACCCTTCGATTTTGGAAATTGGGGCTTTTTTGCCTGATCCCGGCTGTTCTCATGCTTTCGTTCGATCTGTTTCACTATGACGAAACCTTTGCCTACCTTTTCGGGATTCTGTTTTTGTTGGGATTTGCTATGGCCATCTCAAATGGAATGCTTTATAAAATTGTGCCATTCCTGGTCTGGTTACATCGGTTCAGTTCTCTGGTAGGCAAGATCAAAACCCCTTCAATGAAGGATATTGTTGGAGATAAACCCGCGCGAATACAATTCTCCCTTTTTTGCCTGACCCTGTTGATCACAATCCCAAGCGTGATCTTCCAGGTCGATCTTTCGCTTCGCCTCAGTGGCCTCCTGTGGGCGGGGACTTCCTTTATGCTGCTGTTTCAATTGATCAAGGGCGTTCGCCTGCAACCTCCTGAAGTACCTGAAACGGTTTCCCAAGACGACTTTGCGGCTATGTTCAAGGATTTAAAACCACCGGCTGAAAAATAAACCCGGAACATGTCTGGTGTTAACGAACGCTTTTTGAGTTGGATCCAAAACAATATTTGACGCCTGCCGTATCAATAAATACAATGTACATATGGATACTATTGATTTTGCGTGGGACAAAAAAAAAGAAAATACCAACCTAAAGAAGCATGGAATTTCAGTCGATGAGGCTAAAACAGTTTTTTATGATGAGTACGCTGTTCAATACTTTGATCCAGACCATTGTAAATCTGAAGACCGCTTTCTTCTTTTGGGCATGAGTTTCAAATTACGATCTATCGTTGTTTGTCATTGCTATTGGAAAAAGGAAACAGCAATTAGAATAATTTCCGCTAGAAAGGCAAAAAAAAGAGGAAGAAAAAGAATATTGGAGAAAAAGAAAATGAGAGACAATTATGACTTTTCGAAAATGAAAGGTCGAAAAAACCCATACATCAAATTTTAAAACAACCTGTTACAATTCGTCTTGACCGGGATTCAGTGGCGTATTTTAAATCCTTGACTGAAGAAACAGGCATCCCATATCAAACCTTGATAAACCTCTATATACGTGATTGTGCCGTCAACAAACGCAGGCTTCAAATGCAATGGGCAAATCAGTAGCCTAACGGGTATTTGCAGTCGATTGCACTTGTCGTTTTTTAGTTTGTCGTCACTCGATGCTCGCCAAGCCCCCTGGCGAGATTCGTCTTCCCACACTGCCTGGGTCCAAGTAGAGCTGTAACTGGAGATCGCTTAATCGCGGCTTTTAATTTTTGAACGATCCTTATGCTTAAAAAGTGACAAATAAGCTTTGAAATTTTCAGCCTATTTTGATAAAATTTCAGATTACAAATAAGATTGGCCTGAGGATTAGGTTTTCTGAATCGAAATTCACCACATTGATGATATTTCTGCCACTGTAAGAAGGTCTCCATGAGGTTGCTGGATGATTTAATAAAGGAATAATGATGGCTCGAATCTTAGTTATTGAAGATGATGATAATTTTAGAAAAATGTTGAATGTGATGTTAACCCAGGCAAAGTATGATGTTGTTGAAGCCCCTAATGGTAGAGTTGGATTAAAAATCTACCGTAAAGAACAAATAGATTTGGTGATTACAGACGTTTTCATGCCCGATAAAGAGGGTATAGAAACGACCTTTGATCTAAAAGACGAAAATCCAAACGTAAAAATAATTGCAATTTCAGGAGGCGGTATTCGAGATAAACTCGATCTATTAGCTCAAATGAGAGATTTTGGGGTTCAAAAAACTTTTAAGAAGCCTTTTGTTATTGGCGAGTTTTTAGCTGCAGTCAAGGAACTAGTAGAAGCGGACTAAAAGAACAAATTTTATACAAAAGCCTGTTTTATGCCCTGAATATCTATTCGCGAAAATAAGCATGGGAGAATCCTGCTATCCTAGCGTTGGATCTTATCTATTTTTTCCTCGAGGGAAGATAGGTCGTGAGTTTCTGATGCTGTGAGTTTGGTGCCACACTTGTTGCAGTAAGTACTTTCGGATGGATTGACCTTACCGCATTCAGGGCATGCCAATTCCAGTTTACTTCCACACTTATTGCAAAATAATGCTTCTGCCAGATTATCATGATTGCAATTAGTGCATTTCATTTTGACTTACCTGCTTTAATTTTCTCAGACATCGCAATAAATCCGGAAATATTAGCAAACATGATACCTGTTTGCAGCAGTTCGACTTTTTTTTATGATGGATTCTATCGAGCTATCTTTTTGAATTCATGCTACAACCCGCTTATCACACTCAACGGCAGTTGTCGAGAAATACAGAGAGTTTTTTTGAAGAAATTAGTGAAGAGACTGTTCAATGGGATGATTTACAATCTTCTCAGGGATATCAAACTCTTCTGTACAGGCTTAGAACGGGTACGCTTTTTGAATTCCTTTAATATCAAACCTAATAGAGCACCATTGATTATAAGGAGTTTAAATGGAAAGACAACAGCTTGATGACCTTACAATTAGGTATACCGGATTTCCCTCATTTGATGATCTAATGAGCACAAATATCATCCCAACGATAGCGCCGAAAATGTGGGAAAACAAAAAAGATGCAAAACGATTGGCCAATGCTTTCGATAGAGCGAAAAGGAAACAAGGATCGTCAATAAGAGCGTTCCGGGAAAAGGATATGATAAAATTTCTGAAGGAACAAAATCGGGTTAGGATTAACTGATTGAATTGTCCTGGTTAGTGCATATCTCTCCGAAACACACAGAAATCTCATGCTCAACTTTAGTATTGGGATTCCTGCCCATTCCTGCCGTCTTAGGTCTTATCCTGAATTCGACAAATCCAAAAATCATCACCCCTTCAACGGAAGAGAGTATTTTTGACTATTTTTAATAGACCCTCTTTTTTTCTCTTTTTTCGTCCCTTCTTTTTTTGATTCAGCCCATTTTGAAGAGTAAATTCAGAACCAGGCTGAAATGTTTGATCGAAGACTGCTTGGGCAAGGTTTTTGGATTACATGAAGGATTGAACAAGGAATTTTTTTATTTCTTCCGATTCCTGCATGGGTTTTCCGTCGACAAACAGTGTTGGTACCTGCTTGTCACCGCTTTCGATAACCAGATCTTTTTCGAACTCGATGTTTTCATTGATATTCTTAAGCTGGACTTTATCCTGAATCTTCAAGTTCTGGATCGTATTCAAAACACTGGCACAAAATCCACAACCATTTTTGTAAAACAATTCCAGTTTCATCAATTTCCCGCATTTACTTTTTTGACTTCAGCTAGCAGGTCTTCAGCTTTTCGAAGACCGCCGACACCTACCGATTGGACATACTGCACGATGCCTTGTTTATTAATGATGACAGTTGCCCGGTCTGTTATACCTAAATCAGAAAGATACAAGCCATATTTCTCGGCTACCGCACCTTTTGGATGAAAGTCTGCCAATAACGGGTAGGATATACCCCCGATTGAGGTTGCCCAATTTTCATGACAATACTTACTGTCAACGCTTACACTCAGAACCTGAGTATCTTCTGCCTTGAAGGCATCGATGTTTTTTTCGATGTCAGGCATTTCTTTGCTTCAGGTAGGTGTAAAATCGAGGGGATAAAATACAAGCATGACGTTTTTCTGACCCTTGAATTGTGATAGCTTGAAAGTCCCCAAATGACTATCCAGCTCAAAATCCGGCGCCACCTCTCCAACATTGATCATAAATTTCTCCTTATCAAAAAAGGTTTAGTTTGATTCAGCAATGTCCGGTTAGGTTTTTGCAAAAAGTTGAATGATGAATCCTGGATCGAACTTATGAGAATTTTTTAGATGTTTTTAGTTTAGCGTAGCGAAAATGAGCCTTGTTTGAGCGAGGCAGGCGAGTTTGGCGGTTTTTCGCGAAGCAAACTTAGAACATCTTAAAATTCTTATGTAAGAGACAGGTTTTATCGTTCAACTTTTGTTCTGCAAAAACCTAACCGGACATTGCTGAGTTTGATTAAATTTATTGAGTTCAATATTATCTGAGAATGGTAGAACTAACAATATGTTTTACTGAATAGTTTGAATGTAAGAAAACAGATGATTATGTAAATTAGACTGTTAGAGTTGGTTTTGACGCGAGAACAACGGTTGCTGATAAATCCGATAAAAAAGTTGTTCCCCATCCAAAAAGGACTCGTGACACAGCCGAGAAACGAATTTTGTCATTTAATGTTAAACGTTTTCATTATCAACGACTCAAATAAGGAAGCGGGAATTAACCGTTTGACGAAAACTGCAAATGTTTGCATAAACATGCCTACTGTGTACCTTAATTTTGGTTGAGGATTTTTGATAATTCTTTCGATCAGCAAAACCAGTTTTTCAGGTGAAGGTCCATTTCGTTCACCTGATTCCATCACAGCCAGGGCGTGTTTAAAGTTTTCTGAGTAGACCGGGTTTTTCAAAACCTTTTCGGCTGTGATCCTGTTATCTGTAAAGCCTGTGTTAAAATCCCCGGGTTCGACCAATACAGCTTGAATACCAAATTGTTTGATCTCCATCCTTAAAGATTCTATCAAACCTTCCAAAGCAAATTTAGATGCACTGTAGGCTCCCTGGAATGGGACCGACATCAGCCCGGCTATGGAGCCGATGGTGATGAGATGTCCAAAACCCTGTTTTCTCATTTGAGGGAGTACGGACTGGCAGATTCGAATGACGCCAAAAAAGTTTGTTTCAAATTGCTGTTTGAATTCTTCAATTGAACAGTCTTCAATGGCCCCCACAATACCGAATCCGGCGTTATTAATGACCACATCAATATTCTTTTCCTGCTGTAGAATAAATTCAATACATTGATTCACGGATCCCTGATCACATACATCCATCGGTATCATTTTGAATCCCGGGGATGCGCTGTGTTCAGTAGTTTCAAAATCCGCCTTGCGGCTGGTACCGTAAACTCGGTAATCTCTTTTACTTAAATAGTCGGCACATGCCTTTCCGAAACCGGAAGAAGCTCCGGTGATCAAAATCACACAATCTTTGGGTGGCTTTTTCATAGCACTGTTTTTTTGTTAGATATCCAGATATTTTTTGGCAGGAATTTGATACTTGTGGCACCAATCGCAAAACGTCCAAGATTAGCAAGTATCATGGCCAAAAGACTGAATGCCAGTAAAGCTGATTCATGGTTAACCTGGCTGCTGGTATTTTCAATGATTGGGGCAATCAGCCAGATCATGGCAGCCTGACCTGTTCCCATGCCCATGACAGAAATAGGAATCGATTCAATCAGCCTCACAATTGGAAACAGAGCAATTAAATATAGAAAGGAGACGTTTAGACCGAAAACGGCCAGCGCACCGTAAACTAAAACGATATCACAGATAAAAAAGCTTAAAATTTTCAACATCATGAACTTAAGGTACGTTAACGGTGCCGCATTTCTAAATGTAAACAATATTTCATTTTTTTTAAGGCGTTTAAATCCTTTGGAACGAGGTAAGAGCAAATTAAAAAAACAAATCGTGAAGACAAAAAAAAGCCATGATATAACTATCATTCGTACAAAATTGCCTTGTTCGGATATCTCGAAAAAACTCACCAGGTTGACGCCCGGCAGCCAGAAAGCCCCTACAAGGCAATAAAACAGAATCATGTAGTAATCCAGATAGAAACTGAAGATCACCACCGAACTCGCTCGAGAAATCGAGATTTTTTTCCAACGATTCATCAGAAAAGCCAAACTTCCCATACCGGCGAAGTAGTTCATTATCCAGACAAGAATTGCCGATCCTCGAACTGGCAACAGCTCATGATACGTCACCTGGGTGCCAAAATCCTGAAACAGGAGAGTAAAAACGAAGGTGTCCCACAGAAAATAGATGGCAACAGCCATGATAATGATCGGCGTGAATTTCCAAAGATTGACATAGGTGATAGCCTGGAGGACTTCATTAATCGGAATACGCTTAAACAGGAATATGAAAATTCCAATGGTGACAATCCAGGGCAGGCCTTTTTGAAGTATACCGGTCAACTTGATTTTGCTACTCGATTTGTCCATCAATCTCCATATGAAACTTCAAATCTTCTCTCGCAGTTCAGGGCATAAATCAGATCTATTTTTATTTAAAAAGCTTTTTACTCGATGGATCAAACCCAAATCCAGGATCATTTACACATTAATGAATAGACCCTGGCTTTTTGGAATTTTTCAACACTTAGGGATCGTTCAAAAATAACTTCACATAATCTATTTGCAAAAGTCCTAAAAACACTGGACATTTTTCAAACAGAATGTGACAGCAACGTGTTTCTTTTTCAGGCAACGTGTTTCTTTAACGCCAATGAGAAACACTTGATTAATGAGAAATACTCGATTAATGAGAAACACTCAACTAATTTTTTAGCCGATCCCTAAGTGTTTTTTTTTAAAAAATTAGGGTATTTCACTGATTGTGAAATTTGTGTTGAACTGCGATAACGTATCAAGATGGAACTTTCTCTATAAACCAGCCCTGATTCAAATTCACTCTCTGAAATGACTGGACATCAGTTCTTAATGGTAACACTGGCATCGAACGTAAGGGATCGTTCAAAAATAACTCTACATAATCTGTTTTCAAAAGTCCTAAAAACACTGGACATTTTGCAAACAGAATGTGACCGCAACGTGTTTCTTTTTCAGGCGACGTGTTTCTTTAACGCCAATGAGAAACACTTGACTAATGGGAAACACTTGACTAATTTTTGAGCCAACCCTAAGTCCTTTATTACAATAATAGTCATACCAGATTATCATGATTCAATCCGATATTTGACATCAGCAAACGCCTATGAAAGACATGAGATCAAAATTGAAAATGCTATTGCTGGCAGTATTCTGGGTTATGTTCGGATTCCTTTCAACCGGCGTGGCAGATGAATTTACCCAACCAATTGCATTCAGCCATAAAACTCACGCCGGTACCAATGAAATTCCCTGTGAGTTTTGTCATACCTATGCCAGACGGTCGATAAATTCCGGGGCACCTTCGGTTGAAAGTTGTATTGGATGTCATTCGGTTGTCGAGGGTGCCAAAGACGATCAGAAGGAAGAGATCAAAAAAGCGATTCAATATTGGGAAAAACGACAACCAATTCCGTGGAAAAAAATACACGATGTCCCGGACTTTGTTCACTTTTCTCATAAACGACACATAAAAGTTGGGTTTGACTGTACCGAGTGTCATGGCGATATCGCTCAAATTGATGTGATTTCAATGAAGATCATGTTTGCCGATTTGAGCATGGGGTGGTGTATGCAGTGCCACACCAAAAACCACCCTGTTGTAAAAGGACAAGTATCCGGACCGATAAGGCAGACCAGGGGCGGCGCAATTGTCCCTGGGAGTGTCAATCAAACACCAGATGGGTCACTGTTGGGATCCAAAGACTGCTATGTCTGTCACAAATAGCCAAAGGAAGGGATGAAGAATAATATCAACCGCCGCAACTTCTTTAAATTATCAGCCATTGGCAGTGCGACTGTCGCTGCTACCGGCTGCAGCCCTGATCCCGTAGAAGAATTAATCCCGCTGCTGGTTCCTCCCTACGAATATGTTCCCGGCGAATCCATTCATTATGCGACCACTTGTCAGGAGTGCACTGCGGCCTGCGGTCTGGTCATCAGGACCCGCGAAGGGAGGGCGATCAAGGCTGAAGGGAATCCTGAAAATCCGTTAAATCGAGGACGGCTTTGTGCACAGGGACAGGCGATCCTGCAGGGCTTATACAGTCCGTCACGAGCGAAAGCCCCTACGTCTGGAAAAGATGCCGCCAGGCGGGCTGTCATTTGGGCAGATGGTCAGAAAATCCTTGTTGATAAGCTTGTTGCGGCCAGGGACAAAGGCGGAAAAAATATTCTGTATATCGGACTGCCAAGAAGTGGCACTTTCCAAACCTTGTTGCAGCAATGGCTGCAGTTGTTTGGAGACGGAACAGCCATACAATATGATTTAAATCCGGTGAACAGCTTGAAAACAGCCAACCAGCTCAGTTTCGGTCGCAAAGAGATCCCTCATTTTGCCATGGATCAGGCGGAGGTACTGCTCAGTTTCGGTGCCGATTTCATGGAAAGCTGGTTAAACCCGATGCAGCTGACGCGGAGTTACACTCAGATGCATTCCGGGATGAAGAAATCCAAAGGGAAATTCATTTATGTTTCTCCTTACATGTCATTGACCGGCTCCAATGCGGATGAATGGGTATCTTGTCCCTCCGGACAGGAATATGTCATTGCACTTGCTCTCAGTCGCATGCTTCTGGCTGAAGCGGCTCATCTGAATCCACAGGAAAAAACCCAACTCCAGATATATCTGGAAGGGTTCTCGATTGAAAAAACGGCTGAGATGACTGGCATTTCAGCCGTTCAACTGCAAGCTCTGGCGGAAGCCTTCAAGCGCGCGGGAAAAAGTCTGGCGATCGCAGGGGGCAACAGCAGTGCAGGTAAGGATGCAACCCGGTTGCAGATAGCGGTCAATATCCTCAACTATGTGGCCGGTAACATCGGGAAAACAGTCTTGTTTGGTGCGGACTATCAACTGGGCGGGGACAGTCTGGAGCAGATCGAATCTGCCGTTAAGGCAATGAATGAGGGTCGATACGAAGTTGTCATCATCGAAAATGTCAACCCGATTTTTACGCTTCCGGCTGAATCAGGGTTTAATCAGGCCCTGAGTAAAGTCCCCTGGGTTGTCTCCTTTTCGACTGAGAATGATGAAACTTCAGCTTTAGCCGATCAGCATCTGCCGGTGTCTCATTTTCTGGAGAGCTGGGGTGATGCTGCTCCCAGAAGTGGATTGGTATCTCTGCAACAGCCAACAATGTCAGTCGTTCCCGCTTTTGATACGCTTGAGATTGGCGATCTGCTGCTGCAAACTGCCCGGCTGACTGGTGAAACCCCTTTTGCCGCAGTTTCTTATCAGCAATACCTGCAGGAATCCTGGAGATCCAAGCATTCTCAAAGCGCCAGTCAACTGGATTTTAAACAGTTTTGGAAACAGTCATTACAGCGTGGCGGCGTATACGGAGATTTTCAACCGGCCCAGGTAACTCTCCAGGGTGGGGTCTATTCAGTAAAGCCTGAAATAAGCAAACATGCAGACAACAGCCTCACCCTCCTGGCTGTTAATTCGAGTCTTCATAATGCTAATTCCAGAGGTGGTAATAAAACCTGGCTGCTGGAAATACCCCACCCCATCACCCAGGTTGTCTGGGACTCCTGGATCGAGATTCATCCTGAAACTGCCATCAAACTCGGAATTCGCCATGGAGAGCTGGTCAAGGTCAGTACCCAGAACGATAGTGTGGAACTGGCAGCCTGGCTTTTTTACGGTTTAGATCGGGATACAGTTGCCATCCCGGCCGGTCTCGGCAGAAAGGTGGCGTTTCCCGGATATCGAAGCAGTCGTGGTAGAGCAAAGTTCTTGCCGGTCCTGGAAAGCGCGGCTGATTTGAAAATTCAGTATAAAACAGTCGGCTATAATGTAATGAACCTGCTCTCCTGGGCGAGGGACCAGCAATCCGGGGACTTTGCCTTTGCAGGTGAAAAAGTCACGCTGCAGCGAACCGGCAGAAAATCGGATCTGGTCACGCTGGACGGACAGTATCGGCAGGATATCAAAAGCCGGAAAACGGAGGATAAAAGCGGATTTGGTGACCGCAGCCAGAAAGAGCGGGGATTCGTCCAGATCGTATCTACAGATGGGGCTCCTTCCCCATTTGAAGCTGAGCATCATCAATTGAGAAAAAGGCATTATACACTCAATCGGAAAGATAAATCCAGTTTCTACGATCCGCTGGACGAAAACGTTCGTCAGCATGTCCAAATGGCCGGCAAGGAGACACCTGGATATCATGATCCGTATAAATGGGAGATGATTATCGATCTGGATCGCTGCACCGGATGTTCAGCCTGTGTGGTTGCCTGCTACGCGGAAAACAATATTCCTCTGGTGGGAAAGAACGGTATTGCGGTGGGTAGAGAGATGTCGTGGCTTCGGATCGAGCGGTATATTGAGTATAATTCCCAGACTCAGAAACCGGAGATCTATTACACCCCTGAGATGTGCCAACAGTGTGATAACGCAGGTTGTGAACCTGTCTGTCCGGTTTATGCCACCTATCAGACACCGGATGGGCTGAACGCTATGATTTATAACCGCTGTGTCGGTACGCGTTACTGTTCCAACAACTGCGCCTATAAACAGCGACGTTTCAACTACCGAACCTATCAGTTTCCAAGCCCTCTGCACATGCAGCTGAATCCGGCTGTTTCTGTGCGGGATAAAGGGGTGATGGAAAAATGCACTTTTTGCCAGCATCGAATTCGAGAGATGAAGGATATTGCCAAAGACCAGGGTAGGAACATCTACGATGGCGAAATCCAGACCGCTTGTCAGCAGTCGTGTCCTGCTGATGCCATCACTTTTGGAAACATTAAGGATAAGAACAGCCGGGTCAGGCAGCATAAATCCACCACGAAGCGTGGGTATACCCAATTGCCTGAAATTAATTTTCAGCCGGCGATCACCTATTTGAAGAAAGTAAATCACAATAATCGCAAAGCATAGGAGGTTCCTTGAGTCAAATCTCGTATGGCACCATTAACGACAGGGTGGTTCAATCCATGGAGCCTCCAGGAAGGCCATGGCTGGTGAGTATGGTGTTGGTGCTGAGTGCGCTGTCCATGGGTGTTTTTGCCTGGAGCTATCAACTCAGGCAGGGTTTGGAGTATAGCGGAATCAGCCATCCGATTGCCTGGGGCGTCTATATCACCAATTTTGTTTTCTGGATCGGAATCGGCCATGCGGGGACGCTGATCTCAGCGGTGCTCTATCTGGTACGCGCTCCCTTTCGGAACTCGATCTATCGGGCCTCTGAAGCCATGACGGTCTTTGCGGTGATGACGGCTGGACTGTTTCCGGTGATTCATCTGGGTCGCGCCTGGTTTGCCTATTGGTTGCTTCCGTATCCCAACCAGCGTGAGCTGTGGGTGAATTTTAAGTCTCCTCTGTTGTGGGATGTTTTTGCTATCTCGACTTACATGTCGGTCTCCATCGCCTTTTTCATTCTGGGGTTGATTCCGGACCTGGCCGCCATCAGGGATGAATCCAAAGGTCCGAAACGGTTTTTTTACAAGATGGCCTCCCTGGGATTTCGTGGAACCAACCATCAATGGTTGCACTACATGAGAGGATATCTACTCTTTGCCGCCATCGCCACACCGCTGGTGTTTTCTGTCCATTCGATCGTGTCATGGGATTTTGCCATGGCCAGTGTTCCAGGTTGGCATTCAACCATTTTTGCCCCTTATTTTGTTGCAGGCGCTATCTTCTCGGGTTGCGCCATGGTCCTGACCATCATGATTCCCTTAAGAAAAGCCTTTCCGGGGTTTTCGGAGATCATACAGGTGAAGCACCTGGAGAGCATGGGTAAAATGATTGTTTTTACCAGCTTGATCGTGACCTATTCATACGCCGTTGAGTTTTTTATCGCCTATTACAGCGGGGCAAGATATGAGAGAGCACTGTTCTGGTTTAGACCTTTTGGGGAGATGAGGGTATTTTTCTGGTTGATGATCTTTTGTAATTGCCTCGTCCCGCTGCCTTTATTCATTAAAAAATTCAGAACCAGTATCCCGGCGCTATTCATCATTTCGATACTGGTCAATGTCGGTATGTGGCTGGAACGGTTTAACATCGTCGGGACTTCCCTGGCACATGAGTACGATCCCTTTGCCTGGGGCAGCTATCAATTTGAATGGGTTGAAATCTGGATAACGATTGGCAGTTTTGGTTGGTTTTTCATGTGGTTTTTTATTTTTGTGAAGATCATGCCCTCGATTGCTGTGGCTGAAATGAAAGAAACGCTGCCACCTCCTTTCAGGAATAAGAGATGAAACAGAAATTTTGCGGAGTCTGGGCAACTTACGAATTTTTAGACGATACCTGCGAGACCATCAAAGAGCTGAGGAATTCAGGTTTCAATAAAATCACGACCCATGCTCCCTGCCCGAGGCATGAAATTGATCATGCCCTGGGCGATCCCCAAAGCAGGGTTCCTTTTTTTACACTGGCCGGGGCATTTGTTGGTTTCGGACTGGCGATTCTGATTATCTATAAAATGACGTTAAGTTGGATCCTGCCGGTATCCGGAAAACCGGTCATTTCAATCCCGATTATGGGGCCGATTGCCTTCGAACTCTCTGTGCTGCTCTCCATATTTTTTACTGCCGGGGCTATTGTGCTGCTGATTTTAAAAGATACGTTGCGCCACCCGGGACCCATCAGTAAAAAATATAAGGATTACAACCGGTTTATGAGAGACCGGTTTGGGGTTGTGGTTGCTTGTGAAGAAAATCAATTGTCAGCCATTGAAAGCATCATGAAAAAATATCAGGCGGAGGAGGTCAATAGTGAAACGTAAATTCCTGTTTCTCCTGGGTCTGTTTCTTTTGATGGTGACTTTAAACCTGACGGCCAGATCGACCCTGTTCACCCTGATTACTGACATGTTCAACCAGGTCAGTCTTAAACCTCAGGAGCGTGGGAGCATGGGCACTTTCCCGATAGGAACCGTTTCGGTCGATGGCAGGGTCAATGAAGATCCGGCGGATCGATTCAGCTGGATGGAACAGGAGATTATCGAGGAGACAGCAACCAAAAATCCAAATGCTCCTGTCCCGGAGTCACTGGCCAACGGAAAATTGAAGTTTGATACCTATTGCCTGGTTTGCCACGGCGATACCGATGCCATCAATAAGGCCGGTTTTGCAGCGACCAAGATCAACGATCTGGGAATGATTGCCCCGGCTGTAATTTCGCTGACGCCATTTTTTACCGATGGGTATATCTTTCATAAGGCGAAATATGGGGGGGCGGTCATGCCTGCCCTGGGGTATGCCACCACAGCAACTGATCGGTGGGATATTGTCAACTATATTCGCACTTTGGAGAAGACGCCATGAGTAGATACGATGAAATGAAGGCTCTGCTTGAAGCGGTCCAATTCAACCTGAATCCGAAATCCAGGGGGAGCTTAAGAATATTGACTGCCCTGGGGGTTGTCGCTTTCGTTGTGGGATTGATTGGCGGATATCACCAGCAGGTCTGGCAGGCGCTGCTGGTGAACACGATGTTCTTTGGTGGGATTGCGCTCGGTGGTGTCATATTCTCTGTTATCTTTACGATT